>ERZ825896.4349-NODE-4349-length-10937-cov-2.966366_pt1 | contig 10937 bp, 10 predicted proteins | sample MGYA00519858_ERZ825896 | MGnify/ENA primary metagenome ERZ825896 (study PRJEB31778, sample SAMEA3449214) | human gut metagenome | biome: human gut; feature: human-associated habitat; material: faeces | place: United Kingdom | collected 2010/2012 ... | reverse complement strand
AAAGCCGGATGGAATACCAGATTGAATACAAAGAAAAGCAGATGGTACTCAATAAGATCAAGCTTGGAAAACGGGACACCAAAGGAACGAAAGTGCGGGTATAAAGGAAAAAGCCTGAAAACGCTTGCATTTTATAATAATAAATGGTATGATTACCATGTTAATAGATGATGACTAGTTTTAAGAGTGGGCGATACGTCCACTCTTATTTGTTGCATTGAGTATCAATCACTGAGTTGGAGGATGAAGTTTGATGGTATGAATTACGGGTCGAACATCCGAAGAATCAGGGTTGATTGTTGAGGACAGCAACTGCTGTTCATGTAAAAGGTGGTGAAAGCATGAGTGTAAGAGAACAGTACGAACAGAAGGCGGAAGCTATGGCACAGCCGATTATTGATCAGTTTGGTTTTGAACTGGTGGATGTGGAGTATGTGAAAGAGGCAGGAAACTGGTATTTACGTTTCTATATCGATAAAGAAGGCGGAATTACCGTAGATGACTGTGAGGCAGTCAGCAGAATCTTCAGTGATAAACTGGATGAACTGGATTTTATCGAAGATGCTTATATTATGGAAGTAAGTTCCCCGGGTCTTGGACGTCCTCTGAAGAAAGAAAAGGATTACGTAAGAAGTATGGGAAAAGAAGTAGAGATCCGTACCTATCGTCCGATTAATAAAGAAAAAGAATTCTACGGAATCCTCAGTGCATATGATGAAAGTAGCGTGACGATCACCACAGAGGAGCAGAAAGAGCAGACATTTGAAAAAGCAGATATCGCATTGATTCGTCTTGCTTTTGATTTTTAAGGAGGATAAAGAAAAAATGAACACAGAATTACTGGAAGCGTTAACTATTCTGGAAAAAGAAAAAAATATCAGCAAAGAAGTTCTGATGGAAGCGATCGAACAGTCTCTGATTCAGGCCTGTAAAAACCATTTTGGAAAAGCAGATAACGTACATGTGACCATCGATCATGAAACCTGCGAGTTCAGCGTATATGCTGACAAGACCGTAGTGGAGGTGGTAGAAGATCCGGTGATGGAGATCAGCCTTTCCAATGCGAAGATGATGGATTCCAAATATGAACTGGGGGATATCGTTCAGGTTCCGATTCAGTCCAAACAGTTCGGACGTATCGCGACGCAGAACGCAAAGAATGTGATTCTGCAGAAGATCCGTGAGGAAGAAAGAAAAGTTCTGTATGATGAATATTTCCAGAAAGAAAAAGACGTGGTTACCGGTGTGGTACAGCGGTACATGGGAAAAAATGTCAGTGTGAATCTGGGTAAGGTAGATGCGATCCTGAGTGAAAACGAGCAGGTCAAAGGTGAAGTATACAAACCGACCGAACGTATCAAAGTATATGTACTGGAAGTTAAGGATTCACCGAAAGGACCAAAGATCATGGTTTCCAGAACTCATCCGGAACTGGTAAAACGTCTCTTTGAAGCAGAAGTGACAGAGGTAAAAGACGGTATCGTAGAGATCAAGAGCATCGCAAGAGAAGCCGGTTCCAGAACCAAGATCGCTGTATGGTCCAATGATCCGGATGTTGATGCAGTCGGTGCGTGTGTAGGTATGAACGGTGCCAGAGTAAATACTATTGTGGAAGAACTGCGTGGTGAGAAGATCGATATCATCAGCTGGAATGAGAATCCGGCACTGTTGATTGAGAATGCACTGAGCCCTGCAAAGGTGATCACCGTACTGGCAGATCCGGATGAGAAGACTGCACTGGTTATTGTTCCGGATTATCAGCTGTCTCTTGCAATCGGTAAAGAAGGACAGAATGCCCGTCTGGCAGCCCGTCTGACAGGCTTCAAGATCGATATCAAGAGTGAGACACAGGCGAGAGAAGCCGGTGATTTTGAATATTATCAGGAATCTGACGATGAAGAGGGTGAAGATTCCATGGAAGATGCTCTGGCCGGTGTAGAACTGGATGAAGAACCGAAAACAGAAGAGATCTCGGAAGAGACATCCACAGAAGAAGAGTAAGACCTGAAAAAACAGTGAGGCGGATAGCTATGGGAAATATAAAAAAGGTGCCGCTGCGGAAATGTATCGGATGCAATGAGATGAAAAATAAAAAGGAAATGATGCGTGTACTGAAGACGCCGGAAGGTGAAATCGTACTGGATGTGACCGGAAGAAAAAACGGTCGCGGCGCATATCTTTGTTTCTCAAAGGAATGTCTGCAGAAAGCCATCAAGAACAAAGGGCTGGAACGTTCCCTGAAGATGCAGATTCCTCAGGAGGTTTATGAGAACCTGGAAAGGGAGCTGGATACGATTGAATTGTAATAAAGTACTATCACTGATCGGACTTTCCACCAAGGCAGGTAAGATTGTCAGCGGAGAGTTTTCAACGGAGAAAGCAGTAAAGACAGGAAAGGCCTGGCTGGTCATCGTTTCGGCGGAAGCGTCGGACAATACCAAAAAGAAATTCCATAACATGTGTACGTATTATGAAGTACCCTGTTATGATTTCGGAGGAAAAGAGGAACTGGGAAGAGCCATGGGAAAAGAATTCCGTGCGTCTCTGGCAGTAACTGATGAAAACCTGGCAGCAGCAATGGAAAAACAGCTGAAATCTGAATAATTACATTTCTTGGCATGGAGCAGAAAGGTTGGTGGTAGAATGCCAAAATCAAGAATCTATGAAATTGCACAGGAATTAAATAAAACAAACAAAGAAGTTATTGAATTTTTAAAGGAGAAAAAGGTAGAAGTTAAGAGTCATATGAGTACATTGGAAGAAAAAGATGAAAAAATGGTCCGGGATGCATTCACCGGAAAAAATGAAGGAAAAGAAGAGAAAAAAGAAGCAGCTGACCGCCCGAAAAAGAAATCAAATCTGATTCAGGTATTCCGTCCGCAGAACGCACAGACCCAGGAAGGTAAGAATTTCAGAAGAAACAAACCGCAGTCTGACAGAAACGGACAGGACAGACCGGCAAGAGGAAACGGTGAAGGAAACCGCAGTGGATATCAGAACCGTGACAATCAGAGCAGAGATGGTCAGGAGAGAAGATTCAACGGTCAGGGAAGAAGAGACAATCAGAATCGTGATGGCCAGAACAGAGATAACCAGGGTGGACGTCGCTTTGATAACAGAAACGGCCAGAATAATAACCGTTATCAGGGACAGAACAACCGTCAGGACGGCGGAAACGGAAGCCGTCGCTTCGATGGAAACAGAGACGGACAAAACAGAGACAATCAGAACAGAGACAATCAGGGTGGCCGTCGTTTTGATAACAACAGAAACGGTATGAACCGTGATAACAGAGACCGCGACGGAAGAGAAAACAATGGACGCAGAAATGAACGCAGAGATTCCAGACCTGCTATGGACAGTATGGATCTTGGCCTGGCAAGAAAACCGGTCAGAGACGTAAAGAACAAAGAAAAAGATAAAGAAAAAGAACGCGAAAGAGAAGAGAAAAAGACCCAGGACAGAAGAAACGGACAGGGATCCAACCGTCCGAACCAGGGACGTTTTCAGAAGAGCAGACTGCCGAAAGCACTGCAGAAACCTGCCCGTCCTCAGCCGAAGGAAGAAAAGAAAGAAGTAGTGAAAGAAATCACACTTCCGGAGAAAATGACGATTCGCGAACTGGCAGAAAAGATGAAGATGCAGCCGGCAGTGATCGTTAAGAAACTGTTTATGGAAGGAACTATGGTTACGGTAAACCATGAGATCGATTTTGAAAAGGCACAGGAGATTGCACTTGACTATGATATTATCGCAGAACAGGAAGAAAAAGTGGATGTGATCGAGGAACTGTTAAAAGAGGAAGAGGAAGATCCGAAGGATCTCGTTCCAAGACCACCGGTTGTCTGTGTTATGGGACACGTTGACCATGGTAAAACTTCACTGCTGGATGCGATTCGTAAGACAAATGTAACCGACCGTGAGGCCGGTGGTATCACACAGCACATCGGTGCATATGTGGTATCAATCAAGGGACAGAAGATCACATTCCTGGATACTCCGGGACATGAGGCATTCACCGCTATGCGTATGCGTGGAGCAAACTCCACCGATATCGCTGTTCTGGTAGTTGCAGCAGACGATGGTGTAATGCCGCAGACGGTAGAAGCAATCAACCATGCAAAAGCAGCAGGTGTTGAGATCATTGTTGCGATCAACAAAGTAGATAAACCGAGTGCCAACATCGAGAGAGTAAAACAGGAACTTTCCGAGTACGAACTGATCCCGGAAGACTGGGGAGGAAGCACTATTTTCGTCCCGGTGTCCGCAAAGACTCACCAGGGTATCGAGGAACTGCTGGAGATGATCCTGCTGACTTCCGAGGTATGCGAACTGAAAGCCAACCCGAAGAGAAAAGCACGTGGTCTGGTTATCGAGGCGCAGCTTGACAAAGGAAAAGGTCCGGTTGCTACTATTCTTGTACAGAAAGGTACGCTGCATGTGGGTGACTTTATCGCAGCCGGAGCTTCCTCAGGTAAAGTACGTGCGATGATGGATGATAAGGGACGCCGTGTCAAAGAAGCAGGTCCGTCTACGCCGGTAGAGATTCTTGGTCTGTCAGATGTACCGAACGCAGGTGAAGTTCTGGTGGCTACCGAAAACGATAAAGAAGCAAAGAACTTTGCAGCAACCTTTATTTCTGAAAATAAGAACCGTCTGTTGGAAGAAACAAAAGCGAAGATGTCTCTGGATGATCTGTTCAGCCAGATTCAGGAAGGTAACCTGAAAGAACTGAATCTTATCGTAAAAGCTGATGTTCAGGGATCTGTGGAAGCTGTAAAGCAGAGTCTTGTGAAGCTGTCTAATGATGAAGTTGTCGTTAAGGTCATCCATGGTGGTGTAGGTGCTATCAACGAATCGGACGTAACACTGGCTTCCGCCTCCAACGCGATCATCATCGGTTTCAACGTTCGTCCGGACGCAACAGCAAAAGCAACCGCAGAACAGGAAGGTGTAGACCTGCGTCTGTACCGTGTCATCTATCAGGCAATCGAAGATGTGGAAGCTGCCATGAAGGGTATGCTTGATCCTGTCTTCGAAGAGAAAGTCATCGGTCATGCAGAGGTTCGTCAGATCTTCAAAGCATCCGGTGTCGGTAACATCGCCGGAAGTTATGTTCTGGATGGTGTATTCCAGAGAGGCTGTACGGTAAGAATCTCCAGAGAAGGAAAACAGATCTTCGAAGGCCCACTGGCATCTCTGAAACGATTCAAAGATGATGTGAAAGAAGTAAAAGCTGGTTATGAATGTGGTCTGGTATTCGAAGGATTCAACGATATCCAGGAATTGGATCAGGTAGAAGCATACATCATGGTAGAAGTACCGAGATAGGCTTTCATACCGGATTGAGGTGATAGATAATGAGAAAAAACAGCATAAAAAATACAAGGATCAACGGCGAAGTGATGAAAGAATTAAGCCTCATCATCCGTCAGGAGATCAAAGATCCCAGAATTCATATGATGACATCCGTCACTTCTGTGGAAGTGGCACCGGATCTGAAAACCTGCAAGGCATACATCAGTGTGATGGGTTCCGATGAAGAAAAGAAAGATACCATTGCCGGTCTTCGCAGTGCGGAAGGTTATGTACGCCGCCAGCTGGCAAAACGTCTGAATCTTCGTAACACACCGGAGATTCAGTTTGTACTGGATCAGTCGATTGAATATGGTGTGCATATGTCCAGATTAATTGACGAGGTAAATAAAGAGACCCCGGAAAGGGATGAGGAAGATGATAAATAATATTGCATCTGTACTTGAGGGTGTAACCACAGCAGCCATCGCCGGTCACGTAAGACCGGATGGTGACTGCGTGGGCTCCTGCATGGGAATGTATCTGTATCTGAAAGAAAATTACCCACAGATCCAGACAGATGTTTATCTGGAGGAGGTACCGGAAGTATTTCATTTTATTCAGGACATCGATCAGGCGAAACAGGAATGGGAAGAGAAAGAATATGACCTGTTCCTGGAATTCGATGTCAGCAGCACAGACCGGATCGGCGTTGCCGGTCAGGCAGTGAATACGGCGAAAATAACCGCGTGCATCGATCATCACATCACGAATAAAGGAATTGCACAGGAGAATCAGATCGTTCCGGACGCAAGCTCTACCTGTGAAGTGCTCTATGAACTTCTGGAGCCGGAAAAGATCAACAAAGCCTGTGCGGAAGCACTGTATACCGGGATCGTTCACGATACCGGTGTGTTTCAGTACAGCTGTACCGGAACCAGAACCATGGAGATCGCAGGTCAGCTGATGGCAAAAGGCATTGATTTTACCAGTATCATCAAGGATTCTTTCTATACAAAATCCTATGCACAGAATCAGATTATGGGACGCACGATCATGGAGAGCATCATGCTTTTGGATCAGCGGTGTATCGTGGGTTATGTGAGAAAGAAAGACATGGATTTTTACGGTGTGACACCGAAAGATATGGATGGTATTGTTAACCAGTTACAGAATACCCGTGGCGTGGAGGTTGCCATCTTTTTATATGAAATCGGTGTGCAGGAGTATAAAGTCAGTATGCGTTCCAACGGCAAAGTGGATGTGGCAAGAGTGGCTTCTTATTTTGGCGGTGGAGGTCATGTGAAAGCAGCCGGATGTACTATGCAGGGATCAGTGTTTGATGTGGTAAACAGTCTGACACTGGATATAGAAAGACAGCTTCAGGAGTAAAGAAAACATATGGAAAGAAGCGGTGTAATCAATATATACAAAGAAGCAGGCTATACATCTCATGATGTGGTGGCGAAGCTTCGTGGAATCTTAAAACAAAAAAAGATCGGTCATACGGGAACCCTGGATCCTCAGGCACAGGGTGTCCTGCCGGTCTGCCTTGGAAAAGGAACAAAACTGTGTGATCTGCTGGCAGATCATGATAAGGAATACGAGGCAGTGCTTCGGTTGGGAATCACCACCGATACCCAGGATATGGAAGGAACGATCCTGAAGGAGTCGTCAGTGCAGGTGTCGGAAGAAGAAGTCCGCACCTGCATTCTTTCATTTCAGGGTGAGCAGCAGCAGGTTCCACCGATGTATTCCGCACTGAAAGTAAATGGAAAAAAACTGTACGAACTGGCACGGGAAGGTAAAGTCGTGGAGCGAAAAGCCAGACCGGTTACCTTTCATAACATTGAGGTTCTGTGGATGGAGCTTCCGAAAGTAAAGATTCGGGTGCAGTGTTCCAAGGGAACGTATATCCGGACCTTATGTAACGATATCGGTGAAAAACTGGGATGTGGCGGTTGTATGGAAGAACTTCTGCGTACCCGGGTAGAGCGGTTTGGATTAACAGACGCGGTAAAACTGGACGAAGTACAAAAAGTCATGGAAGAAGGTAATATAGAACGTTTGATTCTTCCGGTAGACAGGATGTTCGATCAGTATCCGGCTGCGAAAACAACACCGCAGGGTGATCTTCTGGTACACAACGGAAACCGGATTTTTCCGGAACTGTTACAGGAGGAGCCCAAGGTGGATGGAGGTTATGTCAGAGTATATGACAGCCGGGAGACATTTATAGGACTGTATGAGAAAAAGACAGATCAGATGATACCGGTGAAAATGTTTTATCGAAAAGAAAATGAGGCGTAACGATTCTGCAGGCAATATTCTGTGAGATGTTTTGTCCCGTAAAAGCAATTGGAAAAACAGTTGCGACAGAGAGAAGAATGGAAAGAGACATGAAATATATTACAAAAAATCTGGATTTTCAATTGGATAAGAGAAGTGTGGTAACACTTGGAAAATTTGACGGCGTCCATAAGGGGCACAGCAAACTGATCAACCGGGTTCTGGAAATCGGCAAAGAAGGATATGAAACGGTAGTATTTACCTTTGATGTTTCTCCTCTTGTCAGACTGGGAACCAGGATCAAGCGGACGATTCTTACGAATGAAGAGCGTAGGATCCTTCTGGAACGCCGGGGAGTGGAATGTCTGGTGGAGTGTCCGTTCGTTCCGGAAATCATCCGGATGGAGCCGGAGGATTTTATCAGGGAGATTCTGGTTAAACAGCTGCGTGCCGCATATGTAGTGGTGGGGCCGGATTTTCACTTTGGACATAACAGAAAAGGAAATCCGGAACTGTTACGGCAGGCGGGTACCCAATATGGATTTGAGGTGGAAATTTTAAGCAAAGAGACGCGGGAAGAACGCCCGATCAGCAGCACCTGGATCCGTGAGGTACTTCAGGAAGGAAATATCGAGAAAGTCAATGAGCTCCTTGGCTACCGGTATTTTGTGCTGGGAGAAGTGGTACATGGAAGACAGCTGGGGCGTACCTGGGGACTTCCGACGATTAATCAGGTGCCGGAAGACGGAAAACTTCTACCACCCTTTGGTGTCTATGCATCGAAAACTTTTATCAAAGGTAAAACGTTCTATGGAATCTCCAATGTGGGGGTGAAACCCACCGTGGAAGTGCCGTTTGCAGGTGTAGAGACGTATTTGTTTGACTGCGACGAGGATCTGTACGGGGAAGAGGCCAGGGTGGAATTCTATCACTTTGTGCGTCCGGAGTGCAAGTTTGATTCGGTGGAAGAACTGAAAGCACAGATTCAGAGAGATGCCGGTTCAGGAAAGCGATATTTCGAAAAAAGAGGTTTACATTACTGAGAGCATATGGTATACTGTTCGAGTATGAGTTAGCCCATATTCAGATATCGGATACTCCGACCATTTCTTAATATGTGGCGATTGAAAAAACAGGAGGAAAACAAAATGATTTCTAAAGAAAAGAAACAGGCTATTATGGCTGAATACGCAAGAACAGAAGGCGACACAGGTTCACCGGAAGTACAGGTAGCTGTACTGACAGCAAGAATCCAGGAGCTGACAGAGCATCTGAAAACACACCACAAAGATCATCATTCCAGAAGAGGTCTGCTGAAAATGGTAGGTCAGAGAAGAGGTCTGCTGGATTACCTGAAGAAAACAGATATCGAAAGATATCGTGCACTGATTGAAAAATTAGGAATCAGAAAGTAATTCAACTGCACAGAGAAAAGAATGGCGAGGGGTGGAAGGTATTCTTCCATCCCTCTTATCTTAATCTGTACAAGACAGCGGAAAAAGGGAAAATATATCCCAACGGATACTGTCGATTACCGGAAGATGTCGGAAAGGATGCCGAGACCACTGAAAAGCATATTGCCAAAGCAGGATAAGGACAGCGGGGAGTGTGTTTTTCAGTTGTTTCGGAGCATATCCGCCGGCAGAATGTTGCTGAGAATGAAATGAACAGTAACGAAAAAATCGCCCAGAGGGCAGAAAAAGGAGAAAATGTATGTACAAAAGTTATTCTATGGAACTGGCAGGAAGAACACTGACAGTTGACATCGACCGCGTGGCAAAACAGGCTAATGGCGCAGCATTTATGCATTATGGTGATACCGTTGTACTTTCTACCGCAACCGCATCAGAAAAGCCAAGAGAAGGAATTGATTTTTTCCCGTTAAGTGTAGAATATGAAGAGAAAATGTATGCAGTAGGAAAAATCCCGGGTGGATTTAACAAGAGAGAAGGAAAAGCATCCGAGCATGCGATTCTGACCTCCCGAGTAATTGACCGTCCGATGCGTCCGCTGTTCCCGAAGGATTACCGTAATGATGTTACACTGAATAACATGGTAATGTCTGTAGATCCACAGTGTAATCCGGAAGTTGTGGCAATGCTTGGTTCCTCTATCGCAACCTGCATCTCAGATATTCCTTTTGACGGACCGTGTGCAGCAACACAGGTAGGTATGATCGATGGTGAACTGATCATTAACCCGACACTGGAGCAGAATGCAAAATCTGACCTGAAACTGACTGTTGCTTCCACAAGAGAAAAAGTCATCATGATCGAAGCCGGTGCAAACGAAGTTCCGGAAGCAAAAATGATCGATGCGATCTATACCGCACATGAAGTAAACCAGACGATCATCAAATTCATTGATGAGATCGTAGCAGAAGTCGGCAAACCAAAACATGACTATACAAGCTGTGCAATCCCTGAGGAAATGTTTGCAGCGATCAAAGATATCGTACCTCCTGCAGAAATGGAAGAGGCAGTCTTTACCGATGAGAAACAGGTAAGAGAGGAGAATATCCGTCAGATTACCGAAAAATTAGAAGAAGCATTTCGCTGTGCCACGTATTATACGACAGATGGAGCAAAGGAATTAATGGTGGATGTAGGGAAGATTCCGCCGACAACGGATGCGTCAGAGCTGATTACAGATGGGCTGACAAGACAGATACTGGAAGCGGCAGCCGGGGCGTCGTCTGTTCAGTTGTGGTACGACCAGTATCTTCCGTCTTCAGTAGCTCAGATACATCTTACTACCTGCCAGAAACTGTTTGATTTTACCATAACACCAGAAGAAGCGAGCAGGCAGTTTGAGCAGTCGATGGAAAACTATCTTGCAGGGCAATAGAGAAAGAACAGAGTGTGAGGTTGGGATATGGAATTAAAAGGGAGGATGAATACCTGGAATTTAAAGAAAAAGATGAGTTTTTTTCTGACACTGACGAGTGTAATGACTTCCGTTATTATCTTAAGTGTTTCTACGTTGTCCGCAGTTCATTACATGACGGAGCAGTCGAAGGAGATGACGCGTACACAATTGGAAACACTTGCCTCGAATTATGACAAGACTCTGGAGCAGTATCAAAGCCTGGCGATAGCGCTTGTAATTGAAGAAAGCGTGCAGGAGTATTGTAAGAGTGCCGAATCCTCAGGAGAAGAATATGAGAGAGAGGCGGGGGAGGTATATGATTACCTTCTGAATATGCTGAATGTACAGAGTAATATGAATTTTGCAGTTGTGGAAAAATATAATAAAAATAAATACGTTTATAAAGGAAACAGCAGTGTGGTGGACGCCAGGTTTGAGCTGGTGTATCAGGAAGATTACGAAGAAAGCGTTCCGGCAAAGCAGGA
>ERZ825896.4344-NODE-4344-length-10952-cov-2.459209_pt1 | contig 10952 bp, 8 predicted proteins | sample MGYA00519858_ERZ825896 | MGnify/ENA primary metagenome ERZ825896 (study PRJEB31778, sample SAMEA3449214) | human gut metagenome | biome: human gut; feature: human-associated habitat; material: faeces | place: United Kingdom | collected 2010/2012 ... | reverse complement strand
AAAATGTTCAGGGAATCGCTAATGAAGACGATTTGGAAATAGTCATTAATAATGCTGGATTTGGTTTATTCGGAGAGTTTAACAATACAAATATAAATACTGAACTTAATATGATAGATACCAATATTACCGCACTTCATATACTAACAAAATTATTTCTAAACGATTTTATAAAAAAAGACAGGGGATATATTTTAAATGTGGCCTCTTCTGCTGCTTTTATGCCGGGACCGCTGATGGCAACTTATTATTCAACCAAAGCATATGTGCTCAGACTTACCCAAGCTATAGCTATGGAACTCAGGCAGAGCGGTTCAAATGTTTACATTGGCGCGTTATGCCCCGGTCCGGTAAACACAAGTTTCAACAACACCGCCGGAGTAAAATTTGCTATTAAAGGACTTAAGAGCGCTGACGTGGCTTCGTACGCAGTTAAGAAAATGTTTAAGAAAAAGACTGTCATAATACCCGGAACCACAATGAAACTAGGAAAATTCGGCCTTAGGTTTTTATCTGACAGGCTCGCCGCAAAAGTCGCATACAATATTCAAAGAAGCAAAGGTTAAATTTTTATATAGCATTTATACTAATAATTAATTTGCAATAATAGCTTGCTTATCAGCAATCTCAGACTGAAAACAAACGCCATTGCGGAATATTCCACAATGGCGTATTAGACTGTTATTAAAGTATAAAAGTTTTTGTAATATGCGCAAAAGCCAATTCTTTAGACCTCTAGTCATAGTAGTAAAAGAACGTTCCCTTAACATCAATGACAGAGTTTTTTAACATATAAAAATATTAAGATAAACATCTTATATCCATTACTCATTAGTAATTCTTAGGATAACTGTTTATCCTTCCATTATTTTCACATATACCGTTCTTGAAGTCTTAACCCTTTCAAACTCACATAGATAAATCCCCTGCCAAGTTCCAAGAAGCAGCCGTCCGTTTTCTATAATAATATTCTGTGAAAAGCCAAAAAGCCCTGACTTAATATGAGCTGCTGAATTTCCTTCATAATGATGAAAGTTGGGGTCATCATATGGCACAAGCCTATCTAAAGTCATCAAAATATCCCTTTGCACATCAGGGTCGGCATTTTCGTTTATAGTCAATCCACAGGTGGTATGAGGAACATAGACGGTGCAAAGACCTGAATTAACGCCTGAATCCTTAACCGATTCCTGAACCTTTCCGGTAATATCTATCATTTGGTCTCCTCTTCCTGTGTGTATATTTATCTTATATAGCATAAAATCCACCCCTAAAACAAAATATATTTATTGTAATTGTATCACAATGACAAAAAGCGGTCAAGTATAACAAAGATGTTAAACTCGACCGCTTAAATATTTAAAAACTAATCTTCAATCTTTCTCAGATTTATTTTACCATTCGGCTGAATCTCAATAACTTCAACTTTAATCATATCGCCCTCGTGAACGACGTCAGTCACTTTTTCAACTCTGCCTTTTGCCAGCTTTGAAATATGGACAAGACCGTCAGTTCCGGGAAGTATTTCAACAAATGCGCCAAAGTCCATAATCTTAACAACCTTACCGTCATATATTTCTCCGACTTCGGGTTCCCTAATTATATCCTCTATCATCTTTTTAGCCAGCTCGCCGGCTTTTGTGTCAACGGCTGCTATATAAATACGACCGTCTTCTTCAATATCAATTTTTGCTCCGGTATCGGCAACAATACCCTGTATAACTTTACCGCCGCTGCCTATTACCTCACGGATTTTGTCAACCGGTATAGCCATATTAATGATTTTAGGAGCATACTCTGAAATATTTTCTCTAGGCTCAGCTATAGCTTTAAGCATAACTTCATCAAGAATATAGAATCTGGCATTTCTTGTCTGTTCTAATGCTGTTTTGATAATAGCAGGTGTAAGACCGTCAACCTTAAGATCCATCTGAATTGCGGTTATACCTTTCTTAGTGCCGGCAACTTTAAAGTCCATATCGCCGAAAAAGTCCTCTAATCCCTGAATATCTACCATTGTAATAAAATTATCATCATCTTCAGGATCGGTTATCAGACCTACAGAAATACCGGCTACAGGTGCCTTTATCGGAACGCCTGCATCCATTAATGATAATGTAGAACCACAAATACTGCCCTGTGAAGTTGAACCGTTTGAACTCAAAACCTCAGATACTACACGAATAGCATACGGGAACTCATCCACGCTAGGCAGTACAGGCAAAAGCGCGCGTTCTGCCAAAGCGCCGTGTCCGATTTCACGTCTTCCCGGACCGCGTGACGGTCTGGTTTCACCAACGCTGTATGACGGGAAGTTATACTGGTGCATATAACGTTTTGATTCTTCAAGACCAACACCGTCAATTGTCTGAGCGTCTCCGATAGGAGCCAATGTGGTTACAGACAAACACTGGGTTTGTCCTCTGCTGAACAAACCGCTTCCGTGCACTCTAGGCAAAAGACCAACTTCTGATGAAAGAGGTCTAAGTTCCAGGATTCCCCTGCCGTCTACACGTTTCTTTTCATACATTATCCAGTTTCTAACTATTGTCTTCTGGAGCTTATAAAGAGCTTCATCAATTTGGTCTTTATATTCTTCCTGCGGATATTTATCCTCAAAATGAACTTCTCCTGTTTCTAATGGACTGCCCATATCTACTGTGACTGCTGTAACTGTTTTTCCTTCTACATGAAGTTTCAGAATTTTAATTCCCGACAGTGTGTCCAGAGTGATTTCTGTTTTATCAGTCAAGCCATATTCATATACATATTTACCTACACAACGGCTTCCATTACCACACATCATCGCTTCCGAACCGTCTGCATTGAAAATACGCATACTGAAATCAGCCTTATCAGAGTTTCCGATCAATATAAGTCCGTCACTCCCAATTCCTGTATGGAACTTGCTCCATTCGATTGCTTTCTTTTCAGGAGCTGCTATCGGATAGTTGGTAGTGTCTACATATATGTAGTCATTTCCTGCTCCATGCATTTTAGTGAACTTAATCTTTTTTGTCATTTTGACTTGTATTTGCTGATTGTTGTATCCTTTTGTTTTATTACAACACAAAGGTATGACTTTTTGCTTTATGTTTTGTTGAAATATATATCTAATCTCTATTTATTTTATGTAAACTTTCAATTGTTTCGTATATAGCTATGTTTGGTTATAATCTGAAATTATATATATATGTATATTGATAAACTGTTATTTAGGTGAATTGTTTTGCATATACTTTCATAATATATAAAGAATAATTAGCCTTGATAATCTTTAAATTTAGTCATAAGAATAGGAAAAAAACTCCTTCTTGTTTTGACGAAATGAAAGCGGATAGCTTTATTTCACTATCATATTGCTTGCCGGATACTCTGAAGAACCTTTTCCCGTATTCATTGTTCTAGCACTATATTAATATAAAAATGTAGAGATATGAATATAGAGAAACAATTAGAAACAGCAGTACGAACCAATCATTTGGTATTGGTTGTATTTTATGCGGACTGGTCGCCTCATTACGAATGGATAGGGCCGGTACTCCGTACTTATGAGAAGAGGACAATCGAATTAGTACGAGTAAATGTTGGAGAAGATAAGGCAATAGCCGATGCGCATAACATAGATACTATTCCGGCTTTTCTTTTATTACATAAGAGAAATGAACTCTGGAGACAAGTTGGGGAGTTGACAGTGGAAGAACTGAAAGATGTATTAGATGATTTCAAGTGATCGGACTGTAATCTTTTATAAGTATGCATAGAAATATCAATTTCTTCCTCAATTAAAAATAACGAAAAATGTAGTGTATTGATAATTAAGTTCTTATATGTTTGCATTTTTCTTTAAAAGAAACCATACGTTTGACACCGAGAAACAGCCCTTCCTTTTAAAGGAACGGGCTGTTTCATTAATGTTGAAGGATAGAGTATTGAATGTGTATGTTTTATTTATTCTTTTTTAGTTCTTCCAACAAGACAACCGGCTCATTGGTCGTAATGAAATCTACTTTCTGTTCAATTAACCACTTCATTTCTTCGGCTTCGTCCACTGTCCACACATTGACTTTCAGACCAAGGTCATGAGCTTCTTTAATCCATTCGGGATGTTTTTTAATCACTCCCATGTGATAGTCAAGACCCGTAGCCCCGAGTTCTTTTAATTCTTTCGGAGATAATTCACCGTTCAGATAGAATACCGGAGTGCCGGCAGGTGCCAGGCGGATAAACTCTTTCATGGCATGCAATGAGAAAGTGATATATTCCATGCGGCTCTCTAATCCCATTTTTTTCACCGTAGCCAGAATTTCCTGAACGGCTTTGGTTTCGCGCTTTTTGCTGTTAAGTGCTTTCAGTTCAAGTATCAGTTTAGTATTATGTTCTTTTCCGACTTTTAAGTACTGCTCCAGACTTGGGAGGTTTTCTCCATTTGATAATTTCAACCCAGTGAGCGCGTCTCCTTTAGAATACTCCATAGGTCTCATTTTGTACACAGGATCATGATTGACTACTAACTTGCTGTCTTTAGTAAGCCAAACATCAAATTCTGAACCATAACAACCGATAGAGTCTGCTTTTAGAAGTGATGTAATACTGTTTTGTGATGATCCCGGGGTTTTCCAGAAACCGCGGTGAGCAATTGCTTTTGTCTGCGCCTGCATACAACATGCAGCCATTAAAAGGGCGGAACCTATCATCATTTTTTTTAAATTCATTCGTTTTATCTTTTAAAGGGTTTATATAGGTTTAATTGGGTTTGGCTTCAAAATTATAAAAAAGAAAACGCAAATTAGTCAATTATATGCTAATCTGCGTTAATCCTTGGGATTTAGAATAGAAATACTACAAGAAAGTAACAGAAATAACCGATTCTGTGATTCTTTCTGTCGTCAGTTAAGTATAGGCTTCTTCATGTATTCCTTTTACTGCGCGTCCGCTCGGTTCATTCAGGTTCTTGAAGGCGATATCCCATGCCAGCGCTTCTGCTGTAGAGCAGGCTACGCTGGGAACACTGGGTACACTGCGTGCTGCACTTTCGCTGGGGAAATGTTCTTCAAAGATACTGCGGTAATAATATTCTTCTTTATTTTGTGGGGTATTGATAGGGAAGCGCCCGGCCGCGTTTTCCATTTGTTCATCACTTACGGCAGCAGTGGTTATTTCTTTTAACGTATCAATCCAGGAATACCCTACACCGTCACTGAACTGCTCTTTCTGTCTCCATGCCACGCTTTCCGGTAGCATATCGGCAAAAGCTTCACGTACAATTCGTTTCTCAATCTCCTTTCCGGGGCACATTTTAGCTTTCGGGTTCAGGTTCATTGCCACGTCGAGAAATTCTTTATCAAGGAAAGGTACGCGTCCTTCTACTCCCCATGCTGACAAACTTTTATTGGCACGGAGGCAATCGTACATGTGCAACTTTGAAAGTTTACGTACTGTTTCTTCATGAAATGCTTGTGGGGTGGGAGCCTTATGGAAATAAAGGTATCCTCCGAAAACTTCGTCGGCACCTTCTCCGCTCAGCACCATTTTGATTCCCATGGATTTAATGACACGTGCCAATAGATACATAGGAGTGGAAGCCCGTACGGTAGTTACATCATACGTTTCGATAAAATAGATAACATCACGGATCGCATCTAGTCCTTCCTGCACGGTGTAGTTTATTTCGTGGTGTACGGTACCGATATATTCGGCAACCTCACGTGCTTTTATCAAGTCGGGTGCACCTTTCAGACCGATAGCAAAGGAGTGAAGTTGAGGCCACCATGCATCGCTTGCTCCGTCTGTTTCTATACGTTTGGCCGCATATTTCTTGGCAATGGCGGAGATAACAGAACTATCCAAGCCACCGGAAAGAAGTACTCCGTAAGGCACATCACTCATTAATTGGCGATGAACGGCATCTTCTAATGCTTCTTTCACATCGCCGGCTTTCGCATCGTTGTCTTTTACAGTTTCATATTCCGTCCAGTCGCGTGCGTACCAACGTTTCATTTGCCCTTCCTTGCTGTAATAGTAATGTCCCGGAAGGAATAATTCATACTCATCGCAAAATCCTTCAAGAGCTTTCAGCTCGCTGCCGAAATATATTTTCCCGTCTTTGTCCCTGCCTATATATAAAGGTATGACGCCAATTGGGTCACGGGCAATCAGAAATTCATCTTTTTCTTCATCGTAGAGAACGAATGCAAAGATTCCGCTGATATCTTCCAAAAAGTGAATGCCTTTGTCTTTGTAAAGGGCAAGAATAACTTCACAATCACTTCCCGTCTGAAAATCATATTTTCCGGCATATCGGGTACGGATTTCCCGGTGGTTATAGATTTCACCGTTTACGGCAAGTACTTGTTTCCGGTCGGGAGAGTACAAAGGCTGCCCTCCACTTTGCGGGTCGACAATTGAAAGGCGTTCGTGTGCCAAAATCGCACTTCCACCTACATAGATACCACTCCAGTCCGGTCCGCGGTGACGGATTTTCTGAGCCATTTTCAATGCTTTATCTCTTAGCTCCTTGGTTTGAGCTTTTATATTGAGTATACCTGCTATTCCACACATAACTTTAATTTTTAGTTGTTAAATAAGTATCTATTTCCGCAGCCGTCTTTCGTCCTCCTGCCATGGCGCGTACCACCAGACTGGCTCCGGTAGCAGCATCTCCAGCAAGAAATACATTATCGGCAAAATTCGGTTGTTCCGGTTTTAAGAATCCCATGGCCAGCAATACCATATCTGCCTCGATCACCTCTTTTTTTCCGGTAGGTTTCAGTGTCGGACGTCCTCCGTCTGTTGCCGGAATCCATTCTACTTCTTCCACTTCCACACCTGTTACGTTCCCATTTTTTCCTAGGAATTGATTGGAAGTGAGGCACCAGCGGCGTATGCAACCTTCTTCATGGCTGGAAGTAGTCTTGAGGACTACCGGCCACTGCGGCCAGGGGGTAGACGGGTTATGTCCCACGGGTGGCTGGGGCATGATCTCAATCTGCGTTACGCTGGTTGCTCCTTGGCGCACACTAGTTCCGATGCAATCCGACCCCGTATCTCCACCACCAATGACAAGTACCTTTTTGCCCTTGGCATTCACTAATTTATCTTTGGAGAAAGTTTGTCCTTCCAGAATCCTATTCTGTTGGGCCAGCATTTCAAGTGCAAAGTAAATACCTTTCAAATCCCGTCCCGGAATACTTAAATCGCGTGCTGCCGGTGTTCCCGTACAGATGCAGTAAGCGTCGAATCCCTCCGGTAAATGATTGACGTCAATTTCTACTCCCATTTCAAACTTGATTCCTTCCGCAGTTAAGATATTCATGCGCCGGTCAATCACATTCTTATCCAGTTTAAAATTGGGAATACCGAAACGTAGCAATCCGCCGGGAGCTTCGTTCTTATCAAATAAGGTTACTGAATATCCTTTTAGATTGAGTTGATTGGCCACGACCAGTCCGGCAGGACCGGCACCAATAACCGCTACTTTCTTTCCGTTTCTTTCCGGGGTCTGTATTTGTATATATCCTTCACGAAAAGCTGCTTCAACGATAGCCGCTTCGTTTTCGCGAATCGTCACAGGTTGGTCACATGAAAGTTTTAGTACACAAGACTTCTCACAAAGGGCTGGACAAATACGCCCCGTAAATTCAGGAAAGTCACAGGTGGACGATAGGATTTCGTATGCCTCTCTCCATTTCCCTTTGAATAAAGCGTCCTGCCATTCCGGTTGTTTATTCCCTATCGGGCATGCCCAGTGGCAGAAGGGTACGCCGCAGTCCATACAGCGAGAAGCCTGTAACTTGCGGCTGTTTGTATTCAATGTTTGTTCTACCTGGCTGTAATCAGTGATTCGTTCGTTCACAGGGCGGTATCCCGCTTCCTGTCGAGGTATATTTAAAAAAGCTCTAGGATCTCCCATTTTCTTTAAGTTTTAAGTTTAATTTTAGTCCCGCATGGAAACCTGGCTCCGGCATCTGCCGGTTGTCGGTTAATAGTCTCTTTGCATATCTGCAATCTTTTGTTGTAACTTTCTCATTTGCTCTTCCTGTAGCACTTTTTTGTACTCGATAGGCACTACCTGGATAAATTGATCGACATAATGATTCCAGTCATCAAGCATGGTACGTGCCAGTTTCGAACCTGTATATAAGTAATGTTGACGAATCAGTTCGTGTAATTCTTTTCGGTAACTGGCTTCTTCAATCAGTGAAAGTTCTACCATTTCCATATTGCAGAAATAGTCAAAGTTTCCTTCCTTATTCCATACATACGCTACCCCACCACTCATACCGGCAGCGAAGTTGCGTCCTGTCTGTCCGAGAACCACCACACGTCCTCCAGTCATATATTCGCAACAATGATCGCCTACACCTTCTACTACGGCTACTGCACCGGAATTACGTACAGCAAAACGTTCACCTACACGTCCGTTGATATACACTTCACCACTTGTAGCTCCATAAAGTAACGTATTGCCTGCAATCGTATTCTTTTCAGCTTCGAAGTTGCTACGGATAGGAGGGAGTACGGCAATACGACCACCGCTTAACCCTTTTCCCAGATAATCGTTAGCCTCGCCTTCCAGTTTGAAATTAACTCCCGGTACTAAGAATGCACCGAATGACTGACCTGCCGAGCCTTTGAATTTCACGTTCAACGTATGTTCCGGTAATCCTCTTTCTCCATACTTCTTGGCGATGACGCCGGAAAGCATAGCGCCGATAGCACGGTCGGTATTAGCTATCGTATATTCCAGAGAAATCTCTTTCTCATGTTCAATAGCCGCCTGAGCTGCATCAATAATCGTCACATCCTTTACAGTAGAAATAGCATGGTCCTGGTCAATGACGTGGCGGATAGCTGCACTATTGTCAATGCGTGTCAGTAATCTTGTGAAATCAATTAATGCGTGCTTCGGATTCGGGTCGTCCGTCCCCGATTTACGTTCAATCAAATCAGTCCGTCCGATGATGTCGTCCATTTTTGTGAATCCCATTTCAGCCAGATATTCCCGGACTTCCTGTGCCAGGAAAGTGAAGAAATTTACTAGGTATTCGCTACGGCCATGGAAGCGTTTGCGCAGTTCCTCATTCTGGGTGGCAACTCCAACCGGACAAGTATTTTGATGACATTTCCGCATCATCACGCAACCTAGTACGATGAGGGCGGAAGTGGCAAAACCGTATTCTTCGGCTCCCATTAATGCCATTAGGATAATATCTCGTCCGGTTTTTAACTGGCCGTCGGCTTGCAGTACTACTTGTCCGCGAAGTCCGTTCAAGACTAATGTCTGCTGTGTTTCGCTTAATCCCAGTTCGGGAGAGATACCTGCATAACGGATAGAAGAAGCGGGCGAAGCCCCTGTACCGCCTTCCGCTCCGGAGATCACAATCAAGTCCGCTTTCGCTTTTGCCACACCGGCAGCAATTGTTCCAACGCCACTTTCCGCTACCAGTTTCACGCTGATTTTTGCTTGTGGATTTATGTTCTTCAAATCAAAAATCAGTTGAGCCAAATCTTCGATAGAATAAATGTCGTGGTGGGGAGGAGGAGAAATCAGCGAAATTCCCGGAATAGAGTGACGTGTTTTGGCAATCACATCGTTCACTTTGAATCCGGGAAGTTGTCCGCCCTCGCCCGGTTTGGCTCCTTGGGCAATTTTAATCTGTATTTCATCTGCATTTACCAAATATTCTGTCGTCACGCCAAACCGGCCGGAAGCTACTTGTTTAATAGCACTTCGCATGGAATTTCCATCAGGTAACGGCTGGAAACGGGCAGCATCTTCACCCCCTTCACCCGTATTGCTGCGTCCGTGGATCCTATTCATGGCAATAGCTATTGCTTCATGTGCTTCCTTGCTGATAGAGCCGAAAGACATGGCACCCGTAACGAAGCGGCGTAAGATGCTTTCCACCGGTTCTACCTGTTCGATAGAAATCGGATTACGACGGAAATTTAAGAAATCGCGCAGGAAAATAGGTTTTTCCTTTTCATCTACCAAGTGAGTGTATTCCTTAAATTTCTTGTAACTACCCAAACGGGTGGCCAACTGTAATGTACTGATTGTTTCAGGATTCCAGGCATGTTTTTCTCCGTCTTTACGGAAAGAATACAAACCTTTATTCGGTAATAATCCGCCTGCCTCTGCTGCAAATCCTTCATTATGGAAAGCAATGGCGTCTCTAGCTACCTCCTCCAATCGGATACCTCCAATCGGTGAACCTAGTCCTCCGAAATATGCTTTGCTCAGTTCTTCACTCAAACCGATAGCTTCAAAGATTTTTGCTCCCCGGTAAGAACGGATCGTAGAGATACCCATTTTACTCATAATCTTGAAAAGTCCCTTGCAGATTGACTTGATGTAGTTTTTCTCTGCCGTGGCATAATCCAGTTGGATATCTTTGTTTTTTACCAACTTATCAAGAATAGCAAAAGCCATGTATGGATTTAGGGCGCTTGCTCCGAATCCCAGCAATAATGCAGCGTGCATCACTTCACGTATTTCACCGCTTTCCACAACCAGCGCTGTCTGTACGCGTTTCCCTACAGAAATTAAATGATGATGAACGGCACTCACTGCCAGAAGTGAAGGAATCACTGCATGAGTGGCATCTACATTCCGGTCTGTCAGGACGATATAGTTTACTCCTTCTGTTACGGAGGCCTCCGCCTGTTTGCAAAGTTCGGTCAGTGCTTCCTGTAATCCGGCTTTCCCTTTGGCTACTTCAAACAACATCGACAGTTTGACAGTCTTAAAACCTTTATAGCGGATATTGCAAAGGATATCCAGCTGTGTATTGCTTAAAATCGGATGATTCAGACGTACCATTTTACAATGACTCTCGCTGGGAGTCAGGATATTCATGCCTACCGCTCCGATATATTCCGTCAAAGACATTACCAGTTCTTCGCGTAGCGGGTCGATCGGCGGATTCGTAACCTGTGCGAATTGCTGG
>ERZ825896.4332-NODE-4332-length-10983-cov-37.055545_pt1 | contig 10983 bp, 8 predicted proteins | sample MGYA00519858_ERZ825896 | MGnify/ENA primary metagenome ERZ825896 (study PRJEB31778, sample SAMEA3449214) | human gut metagenome | biome: human gut; feature: human-associated habitat; material: faeces | place: United Kingdom | collected 2010/2012 ... | reverse complement strand
CATTGTGAGTAATAAAAAAGTAGATTATATCAAGCCGATGGAAAATTATCGGTGTAGATACTGCAACTAATTTGCTACTAAAAGTATTAAAAACGATGTGAAAAGAGCGATATTTTGCGAAATAGAAGTGCCATAAATGCAGGAAATATCAGCATTTATGAGTTGCCGATAAAAACCTCGGGAAGAGTTTGAGTAATTTTTAAAAGCTTGCAAAGCCTAGTAAAATGGGTGTTTGCGAGCTTGTTTTTGTATGGCCTAAAGGCCTAATTTGCGAAATGTAGTTTCTCTTGGAGGAGAAATGGAATGGAGCAAATAAAAAAACCACCTGCTATGCAGGTGTGAGTAAATTCGCTTTAGCTTTAAGGAAAAAACCTCCTTTGCTATAATAAGTATGGTTCGCCAACCGTACTAAAATCAAAGGAGGTATCCAAATGGATAAAAATACATTATCACATACTAGATGGGAATGCAAATATCATATAGTATTTGCACCAAAATATAGACGTAAAGTTATATATGGAAAGATACGAGAGGATATATGCGAGATTTTGTCATCGTTATGTATAGGTAATTGCGAAACTCGCTAAGCTTGTTTGCAATCTTAACTGAAAATAGGGATGAATTTGTGAAAAGCACAAATTCTAAGCTGAAAAGTTGACAACTACAAGATTTAGGCGCACTTTAATAAGCTTACGGCTTTTATAAAGTGGGTAAGTCCTAAGCTATGAAAGATTTTAAACTTCTTATATGCTGTCGCTGGTTTATTTTATCAGCAACCACTACAGTTAATAACTGTGAAATACCTGACAGTAGTAAATCAGCATGTAATGTTTTTTCGTTGGTAGTTTTACGATTGGCAACGCAGAAACTATCCTTGAAATGGTTGATTGATTTTTCAACATTAACTCTGATTTTGTATGTTTCGTCCCATTCCTTAGAACCTCGTTCTACACCAGGATAGGCTCGGAGATTTTTTTCAGGGTAAACATAGATCATTCTGCCGCATGAAGAAGTTGTACATGGATTATCACAGTGACAGACACGACGACTTGACTTGTTTTGTCGGTTGTATTCCCATTTCATTTTGGGACATACGAATTTCATGGTAGGCAGTTTGCTTCTTAGGTTGGATTTGCTTCCTTCACGTTTCATTGGAAGTGAAGGATCATGAGGACAACAGGGAATACCGTCTTCATTGAAAGTGTAGTTGACGTTATCCATTGAAAGTTTAACTTTTAAAGGAATAAACGCTTTTTTGAAGTTGAAATCTTCAAAAAGAGATTTGTAAATTTCAATGGTGTCAAAAGCTGCATCGCCAAGAAATACAGTAGGATTAATGTCAGGATGTCTTGTTTTAAAGTCCTTTAATGTAGGCAGTAAAGCTTTTGAGTCAGCAAGAGATTTGTCTTCATCTGGAGATTTTGATTTCTTTTCAACAACAATATCAGGATGGGAAGCAATATAATCCTTGTTGTAGAAATCAATGGAACGGACAATACCAAGTCCATTGGTGGTAATACCAAATTTGTAAGCATAGCAGAAATGTCCATTGATGTATTGTTGTTTAACTTCATGATTAGAAGAAGCAGATGTTGGCATAGCTGCATATGCAGCTTTATATGGATCATAAGAACTGTTAAAGTTATTGGATCTTGCATAGGCTTTCAGTTGCTTAATAATGCGGTTGGCATATTTAGGATTGTTTTCAGTCACATAAGCTTCAATACCGGAAGTATCAAATAGAAGCATTGAAGCGAGGTTGCTATCAATGTTCTGGCATATTGGTTCAGTGATATCAACAAGGTTATCAAAAACTGATTGTAAGTCCGGTAAAAAATCCTGTTTAAAACGAGTGATTTTAGAGGCATCAGGAACTTTGTTAAAACCACAGAAATCTCTTAAAGGTCTGGAATAATGAAGAAAGATAAGTAAAAGAGAATCTGTTGGAATAGAAAACAGACGTTGAATAATCAAAGCCCAAAGCATAGCAGTTAAAGGATATTTACGATTTCTGCCTGTAGCTGCATAGTAATGATTGAAAAAAGAAGTCGGAATAATTTCATCAAGGTCAATGTGTTTTTCAAGCAGAGAAAGAAACTGAGGTTTGTCAGAATCATGAATATTTTTACAATCTTCAAAAATATCTGCCAAAGAGAGTTGTTTTTGTGGTATCATAGTAATGTCTCCTTTCGGGATGTGATTTATGGTTTCTGAACAACTCCATTATACCACAAACCGTGAGGAGATTTTTATATTTAGTAACAAAAAAATGCCGTATTTATGCGGTGTGTGGTGTTTCGCAAACACCTATTTTATGAGCCAAGTATATTACATTGATTTTTATAATACTTGCCAAAATCAATTTTAAAGCAGACAAATTTTGCAAAAAATGAGAAAGAACCATTTTGATTCTTTCTCATTGGGATTAAGGCTTTATATTTTTTCTATATTCAGATGGTGATATCCCCTTAGCTTTTTTAAATATTCGACTAAAATATAAAGGGTTGTCATAACCGATAATTTCAGCAATTTCTGTCACATTGTAATCGGTATTTTGTAACAGGATCTCAGCGTTATATAATCTTTTGGATAAAATGTATTGCATTGGAGTAAATCCTGTATATTGTTTAAAGTTTCTAATGAACCAGCTAACACTAACATGATTATTTTGTGCATATTCGTCAATACTTATATTTTCGCTATAATGTTCATTAAAATAAAGTGTAGCTTTATCAATTTTTTCGATAACATAAGTGTTATTGGTTTTAAGTTGAGATAAAAAACTCCTTTGGAGCATAATAAATATTTGTTTTAAGTATATTTCTAACATCTGTTCATAATTCTCTTTACACATCTGAAGTTCATATATCATATTTCTAAATATTCCTTGATACTCAATATGAGAACCACAATAGAAGATATTCTTATTATCCGGAAAGCCATAAGAGCGAAGAATATTAGTAACATTTCCTCCAGTAAAGTGTACCCAATATGCTTCTGTTTGGTCATCACCATAATATTCATATTTTTGGGGTTCTTTAGGTCGGTATAAAACCATATGGCCTGCTGTAACTATTTCTTCTTTACCGTTAAAATGAAAGTGTGCTTTACCAGCAGCGATATAAAGCAATTGGAAGTCTTTTCGCCCTTTGGGACGCCAGGTTGGCAATTTGGGATGAGTATAAAGATGATAAGTTCCTACACTAGTTACTATCAATGGTTTTGATTTGTCTTTTATGTCTAACATTGAGTTGTTTAGATATGCGTTATTTGTATACATTTAAACCTCCTTTATAAGGGTGCAAATATATCATTGTGGATTTTGTCTAATAAAAAAGCAATTTTGTCCTTGTTTCTATCAATTTTATCATTTTGTGCATATTTTGTCCAATAAATGATATGGAATTAAGAATAGTATTTTTATATACTACTTATAACGAAGCAGACAGACTAATAAACAACGAAGCAAAAAGTTACTAAAAGGTAATGCATGATAAGGAAGGAGAATTCTTATGGAAGAAAAGAGATACCTAAAATGGTATAACAAGGTAGGCTATGGTTCGGGTGATATTGCAGGTAATGTGGTATATGCATTCCTGACAGCATTCGTAATGATTTATTTAACCGATACAATTGGATTAAATTCAGGTATAGTTGGTACATTGATAGCAGTATCAAAGATATTTGACGGAGTATCAGATATATTCTTTGGTTCTATGATTGATAGAACTAAATCAAAAATGGGTAAAGCAAGACCATGGATGTTTTACGGGTTCTTTGGATGTGCACTTACATTATTTGGAGTATTTGCAATTCCAACAAATATGGGAAAGACAGCACAGTATGCATGGTTCTTTATCGCTTACACATTATTAAATGCAGTATTCTACACAGCAAATAATATAGCATATGCATCATTAACATCACTTGTAACAAAGAACAGTAAAGAACGAGTAGAGATGGGTTCTTTCAGATTCATGTTCTCATTTGGTACTAATATGTTAATTTCAGCATTTACATTTAACGCTGTTGAAGCACTTGGTGGTGGAGCGGCAGGCTGGAGAGCAATTGCAATTATTTATTGTATTATTGGTCTTGTTTCAAACACATTATCATGTTTCTCGGTTAAGGAACTTCCAGAAGAGGAGCTTAGAGAAGGAGAAGAAGTTAAGAAAGAGGAAAAACTTAAATTTACAGAAATACTTAAACTTCTTATGTCAAATAAATATTTCTTTATGATATGTGGAGTATTCATTCTTTTACAGTTAAGAGCAGCAATGGTTGGTGTTGGTACATATTATATGACATATGTGTTGTTTAATCAGAAATTGTTTGGTACATTCTCATGGGCAATTAATATTCCATTGATTTTAGTACTTATAATTACACCTACATTAGTAGCTAAAGCAGGCGGATTATATAAGGTAAATAAGTATAGCTATATTTTCGCAACATTGTGTCGTTTAGGAATTGTGTTTGCAGGTTACATTGGAAGTGTTCCTCTTATGTTAGTATTTACAGTATTATCATCAATTGGTGAAGGTCCATGGCAGGGAGATTTTGGTGCAGTAATTGCAAATTGTTCAGAACACACTTACCTTAAGACAGGAAAGAGAATTGATGGTTCAATGTTCTCTTGTACATCATTCGGAACAAAGCTTGGTGGTGGTATTGGTGTTGCTCTTTCTGGATGGTTACTTGATATGAGCGGATATGTTAACAATGCAACAGTGCAGCCAGATAGCTGTATTAGTATGTTAAATGTTATGTATTTGTGGCTTCCATTTGTTTTTGATTTGATTGTTACAATTGTTCTTTCATTTATGAATATTGAAGAGGCAAACAGAAAATTAAAAGAAAATAAGCAGTAACTAGTAATAACCTCTAAAGTTTATCTTTAGGGGCTATATGTAGAAAGTGAGGAATAAATATGAACGCAGATATTAAATGGTTAGATAATCCTGAGATATTTAGAATAAATCAGAGTGTAGCTCATAGTGACCATAATTATTTTTTGAATTATGAGGATATGGAAGAGCAGAATCAGAGATTAGTACAGTCTTTAAATGGACAGTGGAGTTTTAGTTTTAGTAAAAATGCAATGAGCAGACCGAAAAAGTTTTATGAAGAAGATTATGACATCAGTGGATTTGACAAGATTATGGTTCCGGGTCACATCGAACTTGCAGGTTATGACCAGATTAGATATATAAATACAATGTACCCATGGGAAGGTAAAACATATAGAAGAGGAGCTTATACATGCGGTAATAATATTTCCGGTGCAGGAATGTTTAGTGAAGCAGAGTATAATCCGGTAGGATCATACGTTACTCGATTTGATTTAGACGAAGCACTTTGTGGCAAGCGAATTTCTATTTGCTTTGAAGGTGTAGAACAGGCAATGTATTTGTGGCTTAATGGACAGTTTGTTGGTTATGCAGAAGATAGCTTTACACCATCTGAATTTGATTTAACACCATATATCAGAGAAAAGGGTAATGTATTGGCGGTTGAAGTTCACAAGATGTGTACAGCAGCATTTTTAGAGGACCAGGATTTCTTTAGATTCTTTGGAATATTTAGAAATGTATCATTAAGGGCTATTCCGGATGTTCATGTTGAAGATATGTGGCTTAATCCAATATTAAATAGCGATAATGAAAGTGGAAAGCTTGAAGCAACAGTTAAAGTTTCATCTATTGCCAGCAAAGATGTATCAGTTCATTTAGTTATGAAGGATATTACAGATAAAGTAGTATTGGAAAGCAACATAGCATTAGAAGAAAAAGATGGTAAGCTTATTGGTTTTATCTCAGAAGATGTAACAGAAGTAAAAGCTTGGGATAATCACAGTCCTTACCTTTATAAAATAGTTCTTGAAGTAAGAAGTGCAGATGGAGAAATATTAGAAGTTGTTCCATATAGCGTTGGCTTTAGAAGAATAGAGATTATTGATAAGGTTATGTACTTAAATGGAAAAAGACTTGTAATAGTTGGTGTAAACAGACATGAATGGAATCCAAAGACAGGAAGAAATATTAGTATAGAAGATATGGTTTCAGATATTTCTTGTATAAAGAGAAATAATATCAATTCAGTAAGAACATGTCATTATCCTGACCAGATTCCTTGGTACTATATGTGTGATGAGGCTGGAATATATGTAATGGCAGAGACTAACTTAGAAAGTCATGGTTCATGGCAGAAGTTAGGAGCTATTGAGCCATCTTGGAATGTACCGGGTTCTGTACCACAGTGGAGAGAAGCGGTAGTTGACCGAGCAAGAAGTAATTATGAAACATTCAAGAATCACACATCAATTATTTTCTGGTCACTAGGAAATGAGTCTTATGGTGGAGATGATATTGAAGCTATGAATACTTATTTCAAAGAGCAGAATGATGGAAGATTAGTACATTATGAAGGCTCATACTACACAAGAGAATACGAAGATACAATATCAGATGTGGAAAGCCGTATGTATGCTAAGCCATATGAAATTGAAGAATATTTAAGTAACAATCCAAAGAAACCATATATTTTATGTGAGTTTATGCATGATATGGGTAATTCAATGGGTGGACTTGATTCGTATATGAATCTTATTGATAAGTACGAGATGTATCAGGGTGGATATATATGGGATTTTATCGACCAGGCACTTTTAGTAAAAGATGAAGTTACAGGAAGAGAAGTATTAAGATATGGTGGAGATTTCGATGATAAGCCATCTGATTATGAGTTCTCAGCTGACGGAATCGTTTTTGCTGACCGTAGAGAAAAACCAGCAATGCAGGAAGTGAGGTATTTTTATGGATTGTACAAATAAGAAAGAAATTAGAGTTGTATATGGAGATTACACACTTGGAGTACACGGAGAAGGATATGATTATATATTCTCCTATGCACAGGGCGGTTTGGAGTCGATTGTAAAAAATGGTTATGAATGGTTATATCGTTGCCCAAAGCCTACATTTTGGAGAGCTTTAACTGATAATGACAGAGGAAGTAAGTTCCATATTAAGAGTGGTAATTGGATTGCTGCAGATACATTTATAGACTGTATTGATATTGAAGTAATTACAGATGGCGAATCACAGGGAAAGCCGATTGCGCCTGATAATAACAAATATGGTTCAGATGTATATGCAAGTGAGGTAAGTGTGAAATTCACTTATCAGACAATCATTAATCCGACTACAACAGTAATTGTCACATATACAGTTAATAATAAAGGAAACATTACAGTGAATGTGCATTATGTTGGCGTAAAGGGACTTCCGGAATTGCCAGTGTTCGGCTTAAGATTTATAATGCCAACTTTAGCAGATAAGTATATATACAATGGATTATCTGGTGAAACATATCCAGACAGAAAAAAAGGTGCAACAAAGGGCATATATGAAGTTGATGATTTAAGCCTTACACCATACGTTGTTCCACAGGAATGTGGCGTTAGAATGTATGTAGATTGGGTAGAAATCGTTAGACATACAAGTCTTAACAATGCGAGAAAGGATATTTCACCACAGGTATTAAGACTTGAAAAAACAGATAAAGAAATAGCATTTTCTTGTTTACCATATACAGCATTAGAAATAGAAAATGCAACACATCATGAAGAGCTTCCACCTGCTAGAAGAACAGTGTTATGTGTATACGGAGCTGTTAGAGGTGTTGGTGGTATTGATACATGGGGAAGTGATGTAGAAGAGGCTTACCATATTGATGCAGGAAAAGATATAACATATTCATTTAAGATATGTTAAGCAGATGTAACTGATTATGAAGTTATAGAAAAGAGGTTTTTACAATGAATACACAAACATTGATTGAAAAATTGCAAAATGGTGAGTTGGATGATAGATTGCTAGATATTTATGTAGATAATAAGCTTATGGATTATCAAAGAAATAGATATATAGTAGCAATTAAAAAATTCGAAGACTTATACGATGCGGGAGAAGTAGTATTATTTAGTGCACCGGGTAGAAGCGAAGTTGGTGGAAATCATACTGACCATCAGCATGGCAAGGTGTTAGCTGCATCTATTAACCTTGACAGCCTTGGAGTTGTAAGAGCTACAGATGACAATACAATTCGACTTGTTTCAGACAACTATGATGAGATAGTAATATCTCTTGATGATATTCTATTAAAGGAAGAAGAAAAAGAAACAACTACAGCATTGATTAAAGGTGTTGTTTCAGGATTCTTAAATAGAAAGTTTCAAGTTGGTGGTTTTAAAGCATATGTTACAAGTGATGTATTGATAGGAGCTGGATTATCTTCATCAGCTGCTTTTGAAACATTAATTGGCACTATTTTATCTGGATTGTATAACAATATGAGCGTATCAGCAATTGATATTGCTATTATAGGTCAGTATGCAGAAAATATTTATTTTGGAAAGCCTTGTGGACTTATGGACCAGATGACATGCTCTGTGGGAAATCTTGTATATATTGACTTTGAAAACACAAGCAAGCCGGTTGTTGAAAAAGTTGAGTTTGATATGGAAGAGTATGGTTACAGCTTATGTATTACTGATACCAAGGGTTCACATGCTGATTTGACAGATGAGTATGCTGCAATACCAAAAGAAATGAAGCAGGTTGCAAAACACTTTGGTAAAGAAGTATTAAGAGGAATCACAGCACAGGACATTATCAGAGAAATTCAAGCGTTACGTTCAGAATTTGGCGACAGAAGTGTACTTAGAGCGTTACATTTTGTAAGTGAGAATGACAGAGTAACTTGTGAAGTTGAAGCTTTAAAAACTGGAGATTTTGTAGGATTTTTAAATTTAGTAAAGGCATCAGGAGATTCTTCTTATAAGTATTTACAGAATGTATATTCAAACAGTGATGTAAACAGCCAGAATGTATCTGTGGCGTTGGCAACAAGCGATGTTGTGTTACAGAATAATGGTGTAAGCAGAGTACATGGTGGTGGCTTTGCAGGAACTATACAGGCATTCGTTAAAAATGAATATGTAGATGAATATAAAAAGAATATGAATTTAATATTTGGAGAAGGAGCTTGTAGCGACTTAAGAATTAGAAAATATGGTGGCATACAGGTAGTTTAGGAAAGCAGGTGTTTATATTATGAGAATATTAGTATTAGGTGGAGCTGGATATATTGGTTCCCATACAGTATATGAACTTATTGATGCAGGTCATGAGGTTATCGTGATTGATAATTTATTAACAGGATTTAAGGAAGCTGTTCATCCACAGGCAAAGTTCTATGAGGGTGACATCAGAGATAAGGCTTTTTTAGATGATGTATTTAGCAAAGAAAAGATTGATGGAATTATTCATTTTGCAGCAAGCTCACAGGTTGGAGAAAGTATGGTTGACCCATTGAAGTACTATAATAACAATTTGTGCGGTACAGAAGTATTACTAGAGAGTATGGTACAGCATGGAATTGATAAAATCGTATTTTCATCAACAGCAGCAACTTATGGAGAACCGGAAAGTATTCCAATTATGGAATCAGACAGAACAGAGCCAACGAACTGTTATGGTGAGACAAAGTTATCTATGGAAAAGATGTTTAAATGGACATCTAAAGCACATGATTTAAGATATGTTTCACTTAGATATTTTAACGCATGTGGAGCACATCCAAATGGACTTATTGGTGAAGCACATAATCCGGAAACACATTTGATTCCATTGATTTTACAGGTTCCTAACGGTAAGAGAGAATTTATTTCTGTATACGGAAATGATTATGATACAAAGGATGGAACATGTGTAAGAGATTATATTCATGTAAACGATTTAGCACAGGCACATATTCTTGCTATGGAATATCTTGCTAAAGGTGGAGAAAGCGATGTGTTTAACTTAGGTAATGGTGTAGGCTTCACTGTTAAAGAAGTAATTGAAACAGCAAGAGAAGTAACAAAGCATCCAATTCCAGCAAAGGAAGAACAAAGAAGAGCAGGAGACCCATCGGTACTTATTGCTTCAAGCGATAAAGCAAAGAACGTACTTGGTTGGAAACCACAATTTGCAGATTTAAGTGTAATCATTAAGACTGCGTGGGAATGGCATGTAAATCATCCAAACGGATACTAGGATAAATGGAAGGAGGTTTTTGATATGAACAAATTGATTTCTGAATTGGTCAAATATGGAATCCAAAGAGGGTTAATTGATGCAGAGGACAAGGTCTTTGTAATCAACCGACTTCTAGAAGTGTTTGGATTAAATAGCTTTGAATGGTCAGATGAGGAAGTAAGAGAAATTCATTGTATATTGTCAGATATGACAGATTATGCAGTGGAAAACGGAATCATTGAGGAAGATACAATTACAAACAGAGATTTATTTGATACAAAGGTGATGGGAATTATAACACCAATGCCATCAAGCGTAAGAAGTAAGTTTAGGGAATTATATGAAAAGTCTCCAAAGCTTGCAACAGATTTTTATTACAGATTTAGCCAGGACACTAATTATATCCGTGTTGACAGAATTGTAAGAGATGAAAAATGGAAAGCAGATACAGAATATGGCGAGATAGATATTACAATTAATTTATCAAAGCCAGAGAAAGACCCAAGAGATATTGCAAAGGCAGCAAGCCAGAGTAAGAGTGAATATCCTAAGTGTTTATTATGCAAAGAAAATGAGGGATATGCAGGAACATTATCTCATCCAGCTCGTCAGAACCACAGAATTATTCCAATAAAGTTAAATGAGCAGAACTATTTTCTGCAGTATTCTCCTTATGTTTATTATAATGAGCATTGCATAGTATTTAACGAAGAACATACACCTATGAAGATAGATAGAAGTGTATTTGTAAAGTTATTGGATTTTGTTTCAATGTTTCCACATTATACAATTGGTTCTAATGCAGATTTACCAATAGTTGGTGGTTCTATTTTGAGCCATGACCACTTCCAAGGTGGAGCATATACATTTGCTATGGCGAAGGCACCATATGAATATAAGTTTA
>ERZ825896.4328-NODE-4328-length-10992-cov-4.450672_pt1 | contig 10992 bp, 10 predicted proteins | sample MGYA00519858_ERZ825896 | MGnify/ENA primary metagenome ERZ825896 (study PRJEB31778, sample SAMEA3449214) | human gut metagenome | biome: human gut; feature: human-associated habitat; material: faeces | place: United Kingdom | collected 2010/2012 ... | reverse complement strand
CTGGCTGAGAAAGCGGACAGGCAGGGCGGAGCTGAACATCGCCGCCGTCATGAGCGATTATCAGGCCATCAAGAACGCTGTGGTGGCCGGGACAGGCATCGCCGTCATGTCAGAGCGGGCCGCCGCCGACTATATCAGGAGCGGTTATGTGCTGGGCTTTCCGCTGGAGGGGATGCCGCCCCGGGATCTGTGTCTGGTTCGCCGAAAAAAGGCCAAGCTTCTGGGGCTGGTAAGAGAGTTTTATGACTTTATGCTGAATACCGCGCCCAGTCTTCTAAGACATCCCGAATCATAAAACAGGGTCCTCAGATACAACTGTATCTGAGGACCCTTTCCTTTTTCACAGTCCGGCATTTCTGCGGCTTACAGCATTCGGGGAATATCCAGCGCGATGCGCCCCTCTTTCCTGGGGCCCGCTGTTCTGGCGGGGCGGGCGGGATAGCCGACGGAGACGCTGCCGAAGATATCCTCCTCCTCCTTCAGTCCCAGCGGCTGGAAGACAGCCCGTACGGCGGGCACATCCGTCAGCCAGTGGGGCTGATTCGCCCAGCAGGCGCCCAGCCCCAGCGCCACGGCGGCCAGCTGAACGTTCTCCAGCGCCATGGCGCAGTCCGCCATGGCGTTGTCGTAGTCCCGTGGCGCCACCGCGCTGATCACCGCAGGCGCATGGTAGAAGAAATGGAAGCCCTCCTTCCGCGCCGCCAGGATCCCCTTGTTCATATACTGTCCCTTTATCAGCTCCCTGGCGGCAAGCTCGGTACAGAGCGCCCGGTTCAGTTCCTCCAGCCGTTCCGGGGCCTGAATCACCAGGAAGCGTGTCCGCTGGGAATTGCCCCCCGTGGGGGCGTACAGAGCGCAGTCCAGGAGGGTCTTCAGCTCTTCGTCGCTGAGCTGCTGCGCCGTAAAGGCGCGGACGCTGCGGCGGGCCAGGATATTCTTGATAACAGGGTTTGTGATCATGGTTCTTCTCCTTTCATCTCCAGTTCATCCACCAGTGTCTTCCGTCTCCTCCATATGCCCGAGAGGAAGTAAAGCGTACCCGGGATCGCCGTTCCAAAGGCTGCCAGGCCATAGCCCAGGACAAAGCCATAGAAGCCGTAGCCCCACGCCACGCCGATCAGATAGCTCAGCCCGATACGCAGAATCACACCGTCCAGAAGCCCGAAAATCATGGAGAGGCGGGCGTTTCCAATTCCCTGGATAAAGGCGTTGGTGCCGCGCATCAGCGCCATGGGGATAAATGTCCAGATGATGGCCGAGATAAAGACAGGGGCCAGATCCAGCACCGCCTGCTCCGGTGTAAAGAGCGCGAAGAGCTGCCTGCCGAACAGGAGGTAAACCGCGATAAAAATGCCGTGAAATACGGCGGCATAAATCCAGGACCAGTACACCACGCCCTTAGCCCGCTCCACCTTCCGCGCCGCATAATTCTGCGCGATCATAGGGGCCCCGGCAAAATTGATGGCGGTTGAAATCTTGGTGCAGATATCGTCAATTTTAATGCCTACGCCGAAGGTCGCAGAGGCCACCACACCCACCTGGTTGACCAGGCTATTGACATAAAACATGGAGATATGAATGGCGCTGGAGGAGAGCGCCAGCGGAATTCCCTGCCTGACGATGGGCTTCAGATAGGAACCCCGTATTCTCCAGCTCGCCGGCCGGAAGTCAAAGAAGAAGGAGGCTCTGCGCCGGTACAGGAATACCAGGGAGAAGAGGAAGGAGACCGCCTGTCCCAAAATGGTGGCGGCCGCTGCGCCGGCCACCCCCCACCCCAGATAACCGGTAAAGAGCAGGTCCAGGACCAGATTGACGGCAGAGGCAATGGTAATAAACAGGAAGGGGTGCTTTGAGTCCCCCATTCCCCGCAGAACAGAGGAGACCATATTGTAGCCAAACGTAAAGATCAGCCCCACGCCGCAGATTGTCAGATAGTCCACCGCCATGTCAAAGGACTCCACCGGCATGTTGAGCAGCTGGAGCAGGGGCATGCGCAGCAGGATAATCAGCACCGAGATCACCACGCCCCCCAGCAGCACCGAGGAGAAAAGTGTCCCAATCACCCCGCTCAACTCCTCCCGGCGATCCGCACCGATAAGCTGGGCCAGGAGCACCTGGCCGCCGGTACAGAATCCGGTGCTGAGCATGGTGACAAAATTGAGAATCTGGCTGCCCAGCGAAACGGCAGAGAGGCCGGCGCTGCCGACAAACTGTCCCACGATGATCATGTCGATGGTGGAGTATAGAACCTGAAAGGCATTGGAGGCCATGAACGGAAGCATAAAGAGCATCAGCATCCTGGGTATGCTTCCCTCCGTAAAGTCCTTTACCAGAGTTTGGGTTCTGTGCATCGCAAAAAATCACTCCTCTCCAGTCCTTCTGGCGGCAAGCCGGCCGCCGCAGTCGCAGACCGGGCGGCCGGCTTGTTTTTTACGGCTCTAAATTTTGAGAATGTTGCAGAAGCCGGTCAGCGCCAGCAGGGTGCTCAACAGCATCATCACCAGCGCAATGATGAATTGGCGTCTCACCAGGCTCTCACTCAGATCCCTGGGCGCCAGGCCCACAAACAGGGCGCCGGCAGTGGAAAACGGCGAGATGGGGGTGGCAAGCGCGCCTATTTGAGCGGCGGCATAAAGGGCCACCGGATTCAGACCTGTCGCCGCAGCCAGCGCCGGCACCATGGGAAACAGCAGCGGCAGAACCACACTGGTGCCGCTGGCGAAAATACTCAGGAATGCGGCCAGCAGACAGAAAACAGGGGCCACCAGGAAAGCGGGCATTCCACCGTCAAACAGGCCGGTCACAACCTCAATCAGTCCGGCCTCCTTGGCAATGGCCATCAGAAAAGCAACGCCGGCAATCATCAGGATGGTACTCATGGGTAGCTTGTTGATCACCTTTTTGGCGTCGCCCACCTTCATGATGCTGGCTACCAGCGCAAAAATCACCAAAACGGCCTGGGGCTTGCACAGCTGAACCAGATTGTTGAAGAGCGGGTTTTCCACCTGAAACAGGGTATCAATGATGCTGGGGATAACCAGCAGGAGGAAGGAAATCACAATCAGTGCAAAGGTTTTCCGCTGCACCGGCGTATAGGGCGCAGGCTTTTCCTTCAGGATCTCCAGGGGCTGCGCCTGCTGAAGGGGGCTCTTCTTCCCTCTCCGCTCAAGGAAGTGAAAAAAGAGATAGACCAGAAGCAGCATTATGATTTTATTGACAACAAACAGGATGTAGCTCATGAAATAGCTCTGGAAAGCCACATCGGCCGCCGCGCCGTTGAGCTCCACCAACTCGCAGAGCACAACACCGGTCCCCGCCCAAGGGTTTTGGTTGCCGCAGCTGTAACCGCAGTCGATGGCAAAGACCATCAGCAGCGGATCCGTGCCAATCTGCGCACAGGTAGAAAATCCGATGGGGACAAGAAGCACACTGGTTCCCGGTCCGGCTCCCAGCAATCCTATAATAAAGGCGATCACAAAAATACCCAGAGAAATATTTTAACATTTTTTCTGAACCGCCACAAGATTTTGCTGCCAAACGCAGTCAGCGTCCCATTTTCCCGGGCAAACCCGTAAAACAGCGCGGACGCGATCAGAAAGAAAATCAGGTTATCCGGCCAGAAGCCGAACACCGTGCTCGCTGTCTGCCCCTGCATCAGGCATCCGATGACAAACGTGAAGGCCATTGACACGATGCCCATGTTTAGCTTCCATTTAAAACTGGCGCCAATCGCGACGGCGATTGCGATCAGACAAGCAATAAGTATTGCTGAATTGCTCAAATTGGAATTCTCTTATCCGGTCTCAGTCGATGAATAAAGCAAGGGTATCGGGGATGTTTGCCCCGACACCCTTGCTCGACACTTGCGATATGCGATACTACCTGGAAGCTTTCAGCAGCTCCTCCCAATTGTCAGGCAACTCAATTTTCTTGCTGGTGGGGCGCCCAATAAAGCCATTTTGTGCACCAATGATGGCGTGGTCTCTGGCCGGGTCGCCGCTGATAACGAGCTGGAAGTCATTGGGATCCGCCATCATCTGGATGAAGCGGTTCTCGCCCATATCCGTCAGATTGCCGTCCTTGTCATAGAACTCCAGCTGGCCGTCCTTATTCACCCTGAAGTCGCCATACTCCTCCTTGGTGCCGATGAACTCGGGCTCGTTGCCGTCGTTGACGCCAATCTGGAAGCGCTCCGCCAGGCGGTTACTCAGGTTCCACAAGCGCATCTTCGCGCCCTTGAAGAAGTGCTCCTTCACCATTTCCTTCGTGTAGCCCTCGCGGAGCAGGGAGTCCACAATGGTGGGGGTAATGACGACTAGTGGCTTCATGTGCTGACCGCGGAAGAAGAATTGGATAAACAGGTGGTTGTCCGCCATGCGCTTCTCAATGGCTGTCAGGATACCCTCTGCCGTGGGCCAGCCACACTCGATGGCCTGGGTCCGCTCGGTCAGGGACATTACGGTAATCACGCTGTCTTCCTTCTTAAAGCCGCGGTCAACGCGGTACGGCTGCCAGCCGATCTTCTCCATATACTCGTCATTTTCGCACAGAACAATACGGAAGTTGTCGCCGTAGCAGCCCTTATCCGTCTTGTGGGGCAGGAAGCCGGCCACGTTGCGCAGGTACATTCTCCAGAAACGCCCCACGCTGGTATTGGCCTGGAAGCCGGGCCGCAGGGCGCCCTGCGTATAGTTAAAGCCGAGTTGATCCGCAATGGGGCCGCTCAGGATGATCATACACTCGGTAGCGGGCGTATGTCCCAAGTTCTCCTGCGTGAAATTGGGATCGCACATGGCCTCTGTTATGGCGACCAGTACCGGCATATACTCCGGACGGCAGCCGCTCATCACACCGTTCACCGCAACGCTCCAGACGGTGGCCTTCCGGTTGTCCGGCTTCAGGACGCCCAGCACCTCGTCGGGCGAGCGGTTGGTGAACTTCATGAATTCCTCCACCTTTTCCACGGTGGGGGGAACAATGGGAAGGCCCTCGCTCCACTCCTTCTCCAGGAAGTACTCGTTGATCTCCTCGAAGGTACCGGAGAAAATGATGTCCTTGGGGCCGGGCTCTCTCTTGGGCTTTGCGTCCTTGGGCTGAACGGTCAACCCCTTGATGACCTGATCCAGCATGATATTGACTGCGTTTTCATAGACCTGCTCATTGGGGGTTGTATTCACATGTCCCGGATGAGCAGCATACGGCAGGTTGGGGTAGCCCTCGCCCTTGGCGGTAAAGCTGCCCGCTGTCTTGAACCCGTCACAGCACAGGGTGACGGTGGGAATCCCCAGTTTCTCAACCAAAATACTTGCACGCGTCACGGCGGCGATACAGGACCCTCAACACCCGACGCCGCAGATAACTGCATCTACGCCAAATTCCTTGAATTTTTGGGGCAGCGCCGCAAGCACCTCATATTCATTCGCTCCGTGAATCTCGCCGAACTCCTTCCAGCTGATGAGCTTGATCCCCGGATAGCGCTTAGGCAGTTCAGCCTCAAAAGCGTCGAACATAATGTCGCCCTTAAACACCCAGTCCCAGAGCTCCGCGACAACCTTGCCCTCGAGCGTATCGAGGCGCTTGGCCAGCTTGGCGCCCTGGACTGTGGTCGGAGTCGACGGCCATACGACGTCATAGACATTCGTATTTTCCATAACTTTGTCCTCCTAACCTTTCTTACATTTGCGGTTTTAAACATCTGATATTCAGCCTACTGTAGCTTGTAATATATCACAATTTTCCTGATATAGTCAACCAAAGGAATGACCAAAAAACACGAAAACGGCCGCCAATTATAGGCATGAATGTACAACCAAAGCACACCCAAAGCAAACAACAGCTATCTATGGCGGCCGTTTTCACGGAAATTATGAAATTACAATCGCCTTAGAGGGAAGTAATATAACGGCCAAGAGCCATGGCGGCCGTTACGCCGTCGCCCACGGCGGTAGCCATCTGGGCGGGCGAATTGGTGCGGATGTCGCCCGCGGCATAGACGCCGGGAATGGAAGTCGCCATCTGCTCGTTCACCGGCACCTGGCCTGCAGGGGTCAGTTCCAGAGTGCCCTGCAGGAACTGGGTGTTGGGCACCAGGCCGATGCGGACATAGATACCCTGCACGTCCAGTGTGCGCTTCTCACCGGTTGCCACATCGGAGACCTCTACGCCGGTAACCCAGTCGTCACCCACAATACCCTCGATCTTGGTGCCGCAGATAACCTCGATGTTGGGGTTCTCCTCGGCCCGATCCAGCAGGATCCGGGAGGCCTTGGGCTGGGCCATGAGCTCCACCACGGTCACCTTGCAGCCCAGGCGCTCCAGGTACAGGGCCTCTGTGATACCGCTGTCGCCAGCGCCTGCCACCACCACGCTCTTTCCGGCGCACAGAGCGCCGTCGCAGGTTGCGCAGTAGAACACGCCCTTGTGGGCGAGCTCTTTCTCGCCGGGCACATTCAGAAGACGGGGATGAGAGCCGCTGGCAATGATAACGCCCTTGCAGGTGAGGGAGCCGTCGTCTGTCTTGACCACCAGGTAGCCCTTCTTCTCCTCAATGCCCTCGACCTCGCCGGTCTCCACCTCGGCGCCGGCGTTACCCGCCTGCTCCAGCATGGCGGTGGCCAGATCGGGCCCCATGATGCCCTCTGCAAAGCCGGGGTAATTCTCAATCAGCTGGCGGCTCATCATCTCGCCGCCCATAGTCTCCTTCTCCAGGATCCCGGTGTTGAGGCCGGCGCGGCTGGTGTAGATGCCTGCGGCCAGCCCGGCGCAGCCAGAGCCAATGATAATGACGTCATAATCGGTAAACATAATCTGTCTTGCCCTCCTGTTATTTCGATGGTGTCTTCTATTTTAGCATTGGGCTGCTCCGCTGTCCAATACGGATCGTTAATATGCGGCTTTCCCCCATTTACCGGGCAAATAGGCGCAGCCCGGAGATCCCATCTGAATTTAGAGGGGCCGGTCGTACTCGGCGCGGGAGGCCAGCTTCACCACAAAGTCAGACTTGGTGTGGAGCACGCCGTCCTGATTCTCACCCCAGATGTTGACCTCGACCACGTGGTCGCCGTCCTTGTCCACGAACTTCTTGCCGACCTTGCCCTTCACATAGGTCATGTCGCCGAAGAAGACCATGCGGCGGTCCTGGGAGTCCACGGACTTGACGAAGGCGTCGTCACCCATCCAGTCGCAGATGCCGTGTACCAGCATCATCTCATTCTGGATACCGGCGGAGTTTGCGTAGGGATAGCCGAAGATATTGGCGGCGTGGTCGGTATAGTGCCAGTCGCGGCGCAGGATGTGCTCCCCAGTCTCGGGGTCGATGGGGTGGTGCTGGAGGTGGTCGCGCATGACGGCCCACTTGATGGCGTAGGCGTAGGGGTAGCAGCTGACCATGGTGCGGGCGCAGGCGTCAGCCACATCCATGGGCCCCTTGATGATGACAGGCAGCTCGTCGCCCTCGTTGACCTCTTCCCAATAGCGGGTCTTGGAGCCGCGGCGGAACTTGCCGGCCAGCTGGTCGTCATAGTTCTGGTGGAGCCGATCCAGCTCCTCCTGGGTGTAGACGCGGCGCTTCTTATCCTGATACATTTTGGCCTCTTTGACCTTCTTGCCGCGCTTGCCGGGAGGCGTTGCCATGTAGATGTTGCGGTGCGTCTCGATGGCGACGATCTCATCCCGCTGGTTGACATAGTAGCGGGGTACGCTCTCGATAAACATGCGGTAGGGCTTGCCCTCCACATGCTTCTCCTCAAAGCCGGCATAGCGGTCATAGATGGAGAAGGAGTCGCCGGGACGGATGGGCTTCAGGTAGTCGTGGCGGCTGCCGCCGGCCAGACGGGCGATGCCGGGAACGCGCAGACGGCCGCCGAACGCGGAGCCGAAGGCGATACAGGTCTCAAAGATGGGGGGCGCAATGATGCCGCCCCAGCGGGTGCCGGCCGCATAGGTGGGGTCGCGCCAGATGGGGTTGGGATCGCCGCAGGCGTCGGCATAGTGGCGGATCAGGTCCTCGGTGATGTACTTGTAGTTGATGCCGCGCTCATACTCGTCGGTCATGATAGCAGTGGAGGGAGGGGGCAGCTTGACCTCGCCGCGGCCCTCGTTGAACTGCGCGATCTTCTCATCCAGCTTTTTATTCCAGTCTTCGTCGCTCAGATTGTCCCAGTCATAGGCTTCATCGTAGGTAGCCATTTTTTGTTCCCCTTTCAAATATTTTGATTACCACGTCTTCACGCGGCAGATTTGACATCGCCTTTGCGCATCAGCGGCCGCGCCAGGAGGGGGAGCGCTTTTCTAGGAAAGCCGCAACGCCCTCGGCGCGGTCCTCGCTGCCTGATACAATGGCGAAAAGCCGGTTCTCAAATTCCAGGGCGGCCTCCAGGCTCATATCGGCCCCGTAGTCCACCGCGTCCTTGGCCGCCCGCAGCGCCAGCGGCGCCTTGGACGCCAGCTTCTTGGCCAGCGCCCGGGCCTCCTCCATCAGCGACTCCGCGGGCACCACACGGTTGACCAGCCCCATGCGGAGCGCCTCCTGGGCGTCTATGATGTCCCCAGTGAGCACCAGCATCATGGCGTTGCCCTTACCCACCAGCCGGCTCAGGCGCTGCGTGCCCCCAAGCCCGGGGATGATGCCCAGATTGATCTCGGGCTGGCCGAACTTCGCCTTTTCCGACGCGATGCGCAGTGTGCACGACATGGCCAGCTCGTTCCCACCGCCCAGGGTATAGCCGTTGATGGCGGCGATGCTCGGCTTGGTCAGATGCTCCAGCCTGCTGTATACCCCACGGCGGAGACGGCTGAGCGGCCCCAGCTCTGTCAGGGTATTGCGGGCTCCCACCTCGTTGATGTCGGCGCCGCCCACAAAGGCCTTCTCCCCGGCGCCCGTCACGATCAGAACCCGCACTTCCTCATCTGCCTCGGCCTCATCGATGGCCTGCGCCATCTCGCCCATCAGCGCCTGGGTCAGTGCGTTGCGCACCTCCGGCCGGTTGATGGTTACCGTCGCGATCCCCTCGCTCTTTTCGTACATGATGTACTGATATTTCATCTCTTCCATACTTTACTATTTCACCTACTTCCGCGTTTTGATTGGTCCTCCGTGCGCGCCGCTTTCAAACCATCGGCGCGCACTTCTTCCATACGCCATTTTATATAGTTACTTTACTACTCCCGGGCTTGACAGTGGAATGAACTTTATGATAACCTGTTGTTAACCAAAAGTTTACGGCCAAGGGGCGGTGAATATGAACGATCAACAATTGAAAACGCTGTTAAAAACGGTGGAATGCGGCAGCCTCAGCAAAGCGGAGGAAACCCTGTATCTCTCCAAGCAGGCCATCAAAAAACAGATTGACTCTCTTGAGGAAGATATTGGCTTTTCTCTGCTCGTTCGTACCCGCCAGGGTATTACTCTCACTCCCGCCGGCGAGGAGTTCTGCAGGGGCGCCAGAAAAATTCTGGGAGAGATTGATTCCGTCACCCGGCGATGCCGGGAGCTGGCCTTTCACGAGCAGACCATCCGCATCGAAAATCCCTATCATCCACGCCTGCTGCTGGAGAATGTCTTCAATGAATTTTCCCGCCGGTATCCCTACATCAAGCAGCAGGTCATCCTACAGAACAGCAGTCACTTTATTGAGGATATCCTCAACGACCGGGCCGATATCGCTGAGTGCATCTATCACCCCGAATTGGAGCTCTCCGGTCTGACCTATACCATTCTCTTTCCCATGCCCTACAAATGCCTGATTGCACCCAGCCACCCGCTGACTGGGCAGCGGAGCATTCGCCTGGAAGATCTCTCCGGAAACCGTGTGGGCATGCTTCGAAAGAACCCGGAGCTGTCCAAACAGCTCAATGAGCGATGCCACGATCTCAATCTGGAGATCTTTATGAACACTGACCTTCAGAGCATCATCAATATCTGTTATAATAATGGCATTTTCCTCTCCAAGGCGTACTACATCAACTCCATGCAGCCCCTTATCGCCATTCCGTTGGAGACCGATCTGGTCCCCATGGGAGCCATCCTCCACCGCGAGTCTCCCTCTCAAGTTGTAAAGGAGTTTCTCAAGGTGGTGCGGGATCTATATCCTCAGGGCAGTATGGGGCCGTAATCAGCACACTTCCATCTGACCTGCATAGACGCGGCGAACCAGAACGCATAACCAGGCGGTTATGCGTTCTATCTTATTGGAGCGCCATTTTTTCACACGGGCTTTGTGAACTTTTGGTTAACGTTAAGTTCGCAGAAAACTCATTCCGCTGTCCAGTCCCAGCGTAGTAAAGTAAGAGTAACCTAATAGATCAAATATATTTTAGGTGAGAGGAGGTCGAAGGAATGGGAGAAGTAAGCAATGCGTTTGTGGTAGCGATGGGGATAGGCGTGGTATTTGTAGGCCTCATCTGCATCGTGGTGCTGTGTATGGTGATGAGCAGGCTGTGCCGGCCGGTCGGAAAGAAGGTGCCTGCAGAGGCGCCGGCGGCAGCGGCGGCGGGCAGCAGGGCTGCGGAGGCACAGGGCACGCTGGTAACAGATATGGCAGAGCTGACGGCCGTGATCACGGCGGCCATCACGGCAGCGGCGTCGGACCGGCCGGCGGCGGCCGTCCGGAGCGCGGCCGTCCCCGGACGGAGAGTGGCCGCGCCCAGCAGCTACCGGCCCGTTATGCCGCCGGTGTACAGCGGCCCGCCCCGGCATGCTGCGGCCGCTCCGGTCCGCCGCCCCGCCGCCTCCAAGCGGCAGGAGATGATATCCGCCGTCTCCGCTGCCATCGCGGAGCAGAGCGGCACAGACGTCTCCGGGATTCGGATTTTGTCCTTTAAGAAAATCGACTGATTGAACAGAAAGGGGTTATTATCATGATTAAGAAATATCGCGTCAATGTGAACGGCACCAACTATGAGGTTGAGGTCGAAGAGATGACCGGCGCCGCCGTCTCCGCTCCTGCCGCCGCCCCTGCTCCTCGCCAAAGCGCCCCCGCTCCCGCAACCAAC
>ERZ825896.4325-NODE-4325-length-11003-cov-3.256028_pt1 | contig 11003 bp, 7 predicted proteins | sample MGYA00519858_ERZ825896 | MGnify/ENA primary metagenome ERZ825896 (study PRJEB31778, sample SAMEA3449214) | human gut metagenome | biome: human gut; feature: human-associated habitat; material: faeces | place: United Kingdom | collected 2010/2012 ... | reverse complement strand
TACGCTCACCTTTCTTTTAAACGCGGTTACCCGCCGCGAGGCGCGTGGGGAGGACGGCGAGGCCTATTTCTTTTCCTTCGGCGCGCCGACGCTCAGGCAGGCCATCACGCGGGCGGACATTCTGGGGCCGGCAAAACAGAAGTCGTTTGACGGGATCCTTGACGAGCTGACCCTTTGGGTAAACTACGAAACCAACCTTTCGCAAGGCCGCATGACCGGGACGCAGGGCAAAATCAGCCTTCAGATGGACAACCTGCCAAATCCATACGGCATCCCGTTTGGTACGCTCAAGGCCGACATGACCCTGCACCAGGAGGCCGCCGCAGAGGCGAAGCTAATCGAAAAACCAACCGAATACATAGAGTTTGAGCGCCTCTTCTTTGAAACCCTGCGCAAACGCAATCCTCTGCCGGACACAGGAGAGGACGGGGCGGAAACAGAAACGGAGGGAGAACAATGAAAAACACAATGAAAACCGCCGCGCTGCTTTTAACGGCCTGCCTCCTGCTGGCCGGGCTTTGTCTGCCCGCGTGGGCGGAGGATACGGTCACCGTATATTTAGACGGCACGGACACCGGCGTTACCATGACGCCCGATCAAAGGGCTTACGAAAGCGTCCCCTATGTGGAGCTGGCGCGGGCGATGGGCATGGAAACCTGGTACGATTGGGAAACCAACACCGTACACTCCCATGGGGAGACACGTGAGATTGCGTTTGTCCTGTTGAACTACACCACCGCCACCCTATGGGAAAACGGAGAGGAACGGCAGGTGAGGCTCTCGCTCCGGACGTTGGACGGGAAATGCTACATCAGCAATGATTCCGTTTATGACCTGTTCGGCCACCGGATCGAACGCAACGGCACAGTCATCGACCTTTATAACGTGGATCGGATTGCCGCCCAGGTACAAAACAGGGTGCCGCTGCTGGCGGAGTATTTTGAGGCCGCTTCCCTGTCGGCAAACCACCACACCGACCTGACCGCCGGGCTTTCGATCGAGGCGGTGAGCGAGCTGTTCGGCTTAAAAATCACCGGCGGTACCGAGACCCGCGCCGCCATCGACGCGGTCTGCGCCGCCTTCCGCCTACCGACCTGCACGCGCCGGTTCCCGCGCGATATCGGGAAGGAGCGCCCCTGCCTCAATTACCACATGGGCCGCTGCGACGGCTTCTGCCGCGGCGAGCCGGACGCGGAGGAATATCAAAAGCGCATCGAGCAGGCGTGCTCGCTCCTCTCAGGTCACTATAAGACGCTCGCACGCGAGCTGAAGACCGAGATGGAGCACGAGGCGGAGCAGCTGCACTTCGAGCAGGCCGCCGTCCTGCGCGACCGCATCGCCGCCATTGAGGTGCTCGGCAAGCGCCAGAAGGTCATCGCCGGCGTCTGTGCCGACACCGATGTCTGGGGCCTCTACACGGGCGCCGCCAAGTCCGGCTGCGCTGTTGTCCACGTCGAGGATGGCAGCGTCACCGGCCGCGAGACGAGCATTTTCACCGCCCCCACCGACGAGACCGAGGCCGATACGCTCTCGGCGCTCCTGTCGCAGTATTATCTCCCGCGCGGCGTGCTGCCGCGCGAGATCCTGCTGCCCTTTGCCGTGGACGAGCTTTCCGGGCTGGAAACGGTGCTCACCTCCCGCGCGGGGCATCGCGTCACGCTGCGCGTGCCGCAGCGCGGCGAAAAGGCGGAGCTGCTTGCCATGGCCGAGCGCAACGCCCGCGAGGAGGTCGAGCGCGTCACCACCGCCGCCGAGCGCGAGGACAAAACGCTCAGGAGCCTTGCTGCCATGTGCGGTCTGAGCGCCGCACCAAAACGCATGGAATCCTACGATATTTCCAACACCGGCGCGAGCGACATCGTCGCGTCGATGGTCGTCTACGCCGGCGCGAGGCCGCTCAAGCGCGACTACCGCCGCTTTAAGATGAAGTCCGTCACGGCGCACCCCGATGACTACGCCTCGATGGAGGAGGTCCTGACCCGCCGCCTGCAGCGCTACGCTGACGGCGACGAGAAATTCGCGCCGCTGCCCGACGTGTTCCTCATCGACGGCGGCATGACGCACGCCGCTGTCGCGGAGAAGGTCTGCGCGGCGTTCGGACTGCGCATTCCCATTTTCGGCATGGTCAAGGACGACCGCCACCGTACACGCGCCCTCACCACCGCCGAGGGCCATGAGATCGACCTGCACGCCGACCCCGCCGTTTTTGCCCTCATCGGGCAAATTCAGGAGGAAACGCACCGCTTCGCCATCACCTACCACCACGAGAGCCACACGCGCTCGTCCGTCGCCTCCGCGCTCGACGGTATCCCCAACATCGGCGAGGTGCGCAAGCGGAAGCTGCTGGCTCGCTTCAAGAGCGTCAAGGCCATCCGCGAGGTGGAGCTGCCCGCCCTGCAATCGGAGCTGGGCCGCGCCGCGGGCCGCGCGGTGTACGACCATTTTCACCCCAAGGAGGAAACGCCATGACCGGCAAGCTCTACGGCACGCTCGGCCCCGCCTGCGCCGACACGGATACACTCCGCGCTCTGCTGCGCGCGGGGATGCGCGGCGTGCGCTTGAACCTTTCCCATGGTCCCCTCGCCGAGCGTGCGCCGTGGCTGGAAAGCCTGCGCCGCGCCGAGACCGCGGAGGGCGTTTCCTGCGAGCTGCTCATCGATCTGCAGGGTCCTGAGCTGCGCGTCGGCGCGCTTTTCGCGCCGCTGACGCTGCGCGAGGGCGATACGCTCACGCTCGGCGAAGCCTTTCCTGTCCCGCCGATCCTGACCGGAAATCTGCAAGACGGCGACGAACTGCTGCTCGACGACGGCACGCTCTCCCTGCGCGTTCTGGGCGCGCGGGCGATGACCTGCCGCGTGGAGCGCGGCGGGGGGCTCCGATCCCGCAAGAGCCTTGCCGTCGCGGGCCGTGAGCTGCCCGCGAGCGCGCTCACGGAGATGGATATGGAAAATCTCAGCCGCGCGAGGGAGTACGGCGTCACCGCGCTCATGCAGCCCTTTGTCCGCAGCGCGGACGATCTGCGCGCCGTGCGCGCCGCTCTGCGCGAGACCGGCGCGCAGGAGCTGAAAATTTTTGCCAAGATCGAGAACATGACCGGACTGCATCGGCTCGACGAGATCCTTCCGCTCGCGGACGTCGTTGTGATCGCCCGCGGCGACCTCGGCAACGCCATGCCGCTCTGGGAGCTGCCCCGCGCGCAGACGCTCATCGCAAGCAAATGCCGCGCGGCGAAGCGTCCCTTTATGGTCTCCACGCAGATGCTCCACTCGATGCACCACGCCGCCGTGCCCACGCGCGCCGAGGTCGCGGACGTCTATCAGGCGGCGAGGAGCGGCGCGGACTATCTGCTCCTCACCGGCGAGACCGCCGTGGGCGAGTATCCGGTCGAGGCCATGACCTATTTTGCGAAGATCGCCGCGAACGGCTGGGCCGACGCGGAATGAGAAGGGAGGACGGAGAGATGGACAAGGCGATGCTGCGCAATATCCCCAAGGTGGACGAGCTGCTTGCCCCCACGCACGCGCTCTGTCCGGACGCCTCATCCGCCGCCGTGACGGCGGCGGTGCGCCGCACGCTCGACGCGCTGCGCGAGAGCGTCCTTTCCGGCGAAGCGCCGGAGATACCGGAGACCGCGGCGCTCTGCGCCCTTGCCGCCGACGCCGTCCGCCGGGCGGAAACGCCCTCGCTCCGTCCGGTCATCAACGCAACCGGCGTCGTACTCCATACGAATCTCGGCCGCGCCCGCCTGAGCGGGCGTGCGGCCAAAGCCGCGGCGGACGCCGCGGAGCACTATTCTACCCTTGAATACGATGTGAAAAGCGGCGGACGCGGCTCGCGCAATGCCCATGTCGAAGAACTCCTCTGCCAATTGACCGGCGCGGAGAGCGCGCTGGTCGTCAACAACAACGCCGCCGCCGTGCTGCTGCTCCTCACGGCGCTGACCGCCGGCGGCGAGGTCGTCGTTTCGCGCGGCGAGCTGGTCGAGATCGGCGGCAGCTTTCGTGTGCCGGAGATCATGTCCGCCTGCGGCGCGACGCTGCGCGAGGTCGGCACGACCAACAAGACCCGCGCCGCGGACTATGCCGCCGCCATCGGCGAGCATACCCGCGCGCTGATGAAGGTCCACACCAGCAACTACCGCATCGTCGGGTTCACCGAAAGCGCGAGCCGCGAGGAGCTTGCCGCGCTCGCTCATTCCCGCGGCCTGCCGTTTTTCGAGGACCTCGGCAGCGGCAGCCTTTTTGACCTTGAAGCGTTCGGCATCCACGGCGAGCCGACGCTGCAGGGCTCCGTCCGCGCGGGCGCGGACGCGGTCACCTGCTCGGGCGATAAGCTCCTCGGCGGCCCGCAGGCGGGTATCCTTGTGGGGAAAAAGTCCTGCCTTGACGTGCTCAAGCGTCACCCGCTCCTCCGCGCTCTGCGCGTGGATAAAATGACGCTCGCGGCGCTGGAGGCAACGCTCCACGCCTATGCCGACGGCTCCGCTGTTTCAACGCTGCCGACCCTCGCCATGCTCGCGGCATCGCCCGAGGAGCTGCGCGCGCAGGCGCGGACGCTCTGCGAGAAGCTGACGGAGCGCGGCATTTCCGCCGAGGTCCTCGCGGAGGGGGACGCGGTCGGCGGCGGCAGCGTGCCAGCGCAGACGCTGCCCGGGTTCGCCGCGGCAGTCACGCCGCGGCATTGCCGCATGGACGAGCTGACGGAGCGCCTGCGGCAGCGCGAAACGCCTGTTGTCGCGCGCATTGCGCACGAACGGCTGCTGCTCTGCCTGCGCACCCTCCGGCCGGAGGAATACGACGAGCTCGTGCGCGCCGTCGTGGAGAGCGACCGATGAAGCACGTCGTCATCGGCACCGCCGGTCACGTCGACCATGGAAAAACGGCGCTGGTCCGCGCCCTCACCGGCGTGGACACCGACCGTCTGGCGGAGGAGAAGCGGCGAGGACTCACCATCGAGCTCGGCTTCGCGCGGCTCGACTTTCCCGACGGCAGCTGTGCCGGCGTGGTGGACGTGCCGGGTCACGAGAAATTCATCAAAACCATGCTCGCCGGCGCGGGCGGCATCGACCTTGCGATGCTTGTCGTTGCGGCGGACGAGGGCTTCATGCCACAGACGGTCGAGCATCTGAATATCCTCTCGCTTCTCGGCGTGCGCCGCGGCGTGGTCGTCCTCACCAAATGCGACCTCGCGGACGCCGACTGGCTCGCCATGGCGCGCGCGGAGCTCGCCGCGCGCGTGAAGGGGACCTTTCTGGAAAACGCGCCGGTCGTTGAGACCTCCGCCGCCACCGGGCAGGGGATCGAAGATCTGCGGGAAATGCTGCACGCCCTTGTGCGGCAGACGCGGGAAAAAAGCGCCCGCGTCCCGTTCCGCCTGCCCATCGACCGCGTGTTTTCGGTGGATGGCTTCGGCACCGTCGTCACCGGCACGCTCATCGAGGGCGCGCTGCACGTTGGCGGCGAGGCCGAGCTGCTGCCCTCCGGCACGCGCAGCCGCGTGCGCAATTTGCAGGTCCACGGGGAAAATACGGCGATCGCCGTCGCCGGTCAGCGCGTGGCGGTGAATCTGGCGGGCATTAAAAAAACCGACATTGCCCGCGGCGATACGCTGGCTGAGCCGGACAGCGTCCGCGTCTCGCGCCTGCTCGACGTGCGCCTTTCCTGCCTGCGGGATTCGGAGCGCACCGTTGAAAACGGCTCGCGCGTCCACTTCTGCCACGGCACGGCGGCGCGGCTTGCCAAGGTCGTGCTGCTCGACCGTGACGCCCTCGCCCCCGGTGAGAGCGCCTATGCCCAGCTCCGCTTCACCGAGGACGTCGCCGCGAAGTGCGGCGACCGCTTCGTGATCCGCTTTTATTCGCCGCTCGAGACCATCGGCGGCGGCATCATCCTTGACGACGCGCCTGCGCGCCATAAGCGGAACGACGCCGCGGTACTTTCCGCCCTCGCCGTGCGGGAAAACGGCAGCGGCGCGGAGCGCGTGCTGCAGGCGCTGGCCGCCTTGGATACCGCGCTGCCCTCGGCGGCGCAGCTCGCCGCCCGCCTCGGCCTGGAGGAGACGCGGCTCGCGCCGGAGCTTGACGCGCTGCTCGCGCACGGCGAGGCCGCCGCGCCGCTGCCGGGACGCTTCATTGCCTCTGCCGTGCTCGACGCACTCTGGGCGCGCTGTGAGGCGCTGCTGACCGATTACCACGCAAAGAACCCGCTCCACGCGGGCGTCCGCGCGGCAGAGCTGCGTCAGAGGCTTTTCCGCGCTGTCGAGCCGGAGCGCGCGGATGCTCTGCTCGCGCTCTTTGTGCGCGAGGGGAAGCTCCGCTTCGCCGCGGAGCGCTACGCCCTCGCGGACTTTACCGTGCGCTACACCAGACGTCAGACCGCCCTGCGCGCCGAGCTGCTGGCACTTTACCGCGCGGCGGACCTGCGTCCCGAGCGCACGGACCGCGTGCTCGCCCGCTTTGACGCAAAGGACCGCGCCGAGGCGGAGCGTGTGCTCGAGAGCCTGCTCACCGGCGGCGAGCTGATCGCGCTTGCGCCGCGGCTCTGTCTGCACCGCGAGGTCTACGTGTGCGCCTGCGCGCTTGTGCGCGCTTATTTTGCCGACCACGAGGCGCTCACGCTCGCGGCCTTCCGCGACCTCCTCGGCACCTCGCGCGACAGTGCGCTGTTGGTGCTGGAATGTCTTGACCGGAACGGCCGCACGAGGCGGGAGGGCGATCTGCGCCGCCCGGGACGGCGTTTGTACGAATAAACCCTTCATGGGGGTGGATGGGTGCTGGTGTGCCCCGCGGTCTTCAAAACCGTCTGCGGGAGGCTCAAAACCTGCCGGATGAGTTCGATCCTCATACACCCTCGCCAAAAAACAGGAGTGCGGCGGCTCGGCTGAGTCGCCGCTCTCCTGCTCTTTTTGTTGCGGAAAGATACGATATCTTGTGGAAAACGGGCGATTCCTACCGCAAAATGTTGTCTCCGACACGCATGGCTTGACAAACGGCGGGGAATAGGGTATACTCCTCGGAGTTTAAAAGGTTACAAAATGGTTACAATAAAATGACAATTGTAACCATTTTGATGCGCCGCTTGTTCGGTGCACAGCAAACTTCGGAGGTCAACTATGTTAGCAAACTGGAAGAAGCGGGGCTTCCCGCTCAACCGGCGGCAGGCGGTTTTCGCCATGCTGCTGTGTCTGGTGCTGGCTGTGAACGCGGTCCCAGCTCTGCGCGCAAGCGCGCTCTACCTCATCACCGACGGCGAGGCGACCACGGCGGTCGAGCTGGCCGAGCCGGTGACGGCGGATAAACTGATCGTCGTCGGCGCGGCGGACGGCTCGGCCGAGCTGCGCTTTGAGAGCGGACACAAGGTCACAGTCACCCACGGTACGGACGCGGTGCAGTACGCCACCACCCGCACCAATGAAACGGTCGACGCACTCTTAAAGCGCATGGGCATCTCGGTCGGCCCGATGGAGATGGTCAAGGTCGATGTGAGCGAGCCGGAGATCTTCATCGAGATCGCCGCGAGTTTCACCTACTACGAGACGCTCACCGAGCCGGCGGAGCACGCCACAGTCTACACCGAGAGCTATAAGGTCCCCAAGGGGGAGACGCAGGTCTGGCAGCAGGGCATGGACGGTACGCGCGAGGTGGTCTATGAGGTCGTTTACGCCGACGGCGAGCTGGTCTCGCGTCAGGCGGTCGCCGAGCAGAACAACACCAGCGTCACCGAGTACGCCTACGTCGGCACCCTCGTCAAGGAGGCGCAGGCGGGCGATACCGTTGCCTCGGTCGTGAAGAACAGCGACGGCAGCGGCTATCTTCTCATGCAGTCCGGCGACGCGCTGCACTTCACCGGCTCGATGGAGGTCAAATGTACCGCCTACACCACCGGCTACGACGGGGTTGGCACCATCACCGCGACCGGCACCACGGTCGCACACGGCTGCGTGGCGGTGGACAAAAGCGTCATCCCGCTGGGGACGACCATGTTCATCACCTCTGGTTCTTACACCTACGGCATGGCGCACGCGGAGGATACCGGCGTGCGGGGCGCGAAGATCGACCTGTTCATGGATACCTACGACGAGTGCATCCAGTTCGGGCGGCGCAATTCCGTCGCCTATTTTCTCGACTGAGAGCATGAAAAAACCGAGGGCGGCTGCCCTCGGTTTTTCGTTTTCTTGTTCCTCAGAACAGCAGCTCATAGAGCATCTTCACGAACAGCAGCCCCAGCACCAGAAACATCACGCTGCGGATCTTCTTGCTGCCGCCGCGGATGGCATAGAGCGCGCCGAGATAATTGCCGGCGATGCTGCACGCGAGAGCGGGGATCGCCAGTGCCCAAAGCACCTGCCCGTGCAGGATCCACACCACGGCGGAGGCGGCGCAGGAGGCCAGGTTGCTCGCCTTGGCGCAGCCGCCCGCGGTGATGAGGTCGAGCGAGAGCAGCGCCGTGAAGCCGAGGATCATAAAGGTACCGGTGCCCGGGCCGACCAGCCCGTCGTAGCAGCCGAACACCAGTCCGATGAGGGCGGAGCGCAGCAGCTCCTGCCGCGGCGTATAAACGGGACGCTCCTCGGCGGGAATGTCCCGCCCGAAGTCCTTTTTGACGCTCAGAAAGACAGCCACGCAGGGCAGCGCCACGAGCATCAGCGTCTCGAGCGTCTGCTCGGAGATGAGAGCCGCCAGCTCCGTGCCGACAGCCGAGCCGATGAGCGCGCACACCGCCGCCGTGACGGCGGGACGCAGCAGGACCTTGCCGCTGCGGAAATACTTCAGCGCGGCGACGAGCGTGCCCGTGCCGTTGACGACCTTGTTCGTGCCGGCGGCCAGATGGGCGGGGATACCGGCCATCAGATAGGCGGGCAGTGAGATGATCCCGCCGCCGCCGGCGACGGAGTCCACAAAGCCCGCGAGAAACACGAGCGGCAGGACGATGAGATAGGTGACAGGCGTCAGCTCCATAAAAACGACCTCTTTCTGCAAATATCGGCAGAATCATAGCACAGGCGCGAAAAAAATGCTACTCTTTTTCGCCCCTCTGTGGTAAAATATTTTCGATTCTTTCACCTGCAAAGGAGACACGCATGGAGCATTGTGACTTTGCCGCCATCGAGGCGCTGCTGCGCCGCCACGGCTTTCATTTCAGCAAGTCCATGGGGCAGAATTTCCTCATCGACGCCTCCGTCCCCGCCGCCATCGCCGAGGCGAGCGAGGCGGGGGAGGGAAACGGTGTGCTGGAGATCGGCCCCGGCATCGGCGCGCTCAGCCACGAGCTCTGCCGCCGCGCGGGCAGGGTCGTCGCGGTCGAGCTGGACAGGGCGCTGCTGCCCATTCTGGACGAGACGATGGCGAACTTCGATAACTTCGAGGTCGTCTCCGCCGATATCCTCAAGACCGACATTCCCGCCCTGGTGCGCGAGAAGCTCGCGGGGCTCACGCCCATCGTCTGCGCGAACCTGCCCTACAACATCACGACGCCTGCCATCACGGCGCTGCTCGAGTCAAGGTGCTTTGAGAGCATCACGGTGCTCGTGCAGAAAGAGGTCGCCGAGCGGCTCTGCGCCGCGCCGGGCACCGCCGCCTATGGCGCGTTCTCGGTCTATATGCAGTACCACACCGCGCCGCGTCTGCTCTTCGAGGTCGGGCGCGAGTGCTTCCAGCCGCAGCCGAAGGTGACCTCCGCCGTCCTGCGCGCCGAAGTGCGTAAGACACCGCCGGTCGCGGTGGAGGACGAGAAATTCTTCTTCCGCGTCGTCTATGCCGCCTTCGCCCTGCGCCGCAAGACGATCGTCAACAGCCTGATGACCGGCTTCGGCAGTCAGCTCACCAAGGAGCAGGTGACCGGGGCGGTCGTCTCCGCCGGTCTTGCGCCGACGGTCCGCGGCGAGAAGCTGGGGCTGGAGGAGTTCGCCCGTCTGACCCGCGCGCTGTCTGAGCGCCTGCCGGCTTGACGGCGGGACGCCATTTATAGAAAATAATAATGAGTCGATTTATTGCTATTGAAGATCCTTTCTGCTAAACTGCTGAAGCAGGAGGACTCTCAATAGCAATTTTTCTCTGTGCATCGGTCAGCTCCCTCTCCCGTCCGGGATGCAAAGCGAACCACACAGCCACGGGGTAAAAATTTTCTTTTCATTTGCCTCGCGGATATGCTGAAGAGGAAAGAAACGAGATGACAAAACCCGAAAGCAAGACCGCTCTGAAGTGGATGGACGCGGCAAGCGCCCTCACGAAAAATGAGGCCGTTCTCCAGTGGATGGAGGAAATGGCCGCCATGACGCAGCCGGACAAGATCGTCTGGATCACCGGTGAGGAGGAACAGCTCGAGGCGCTGCGGAAGCAGGCCGTCGAGGAGGGCATCCTCATCAAGCTCAACGAGTATAAACTCCCCGGCTGCTATCTCCACCGCACCGACCCGGACGATGTCGCCCGCGTCGAGGACCGCACCTTCATCTGCACCACGAAGAAAGAGGATGCCGGCCCCACCAACAACTGGATGGATCCAAAAGAAGCTTATGAAAAATTAGGGAAACTATATCAAGGTTCCATGAAGGGAAAGACAATGTACGTAATCCCCTATTCTATGGGTCCAGTTGGTTCTCCTTTTTCCAAAATCGGAATTGAATTAACCGACAGTATCTATGTTGTTCTGAATATGGCAATTATGACTCGGGTCGGAAAAGCCGTTATCGACCAGTTGGGCGATAATCCCGATTTTGTGAAATGCTTGCACGCTAAAAAGGATATCGACGAAGAGAACAGATACATTGTTCAGTTCCCAGAAGACAAAACCATTTGGAGTATCAACTCCGGTTACGGCGGAAACGTTCTGCTGGGCAAGAAGTGCTTCGCACTGCGTATCGCTTCCTACCAGGGCAAGAACGAGGGCTGGATGGCTGAGCACATGCTGATCCTGGGCCTGGAGAACCCACAGGGCGAGGTCAAGTACATCGCGGCGGCGTTCCCGTCCGCCTGCGGCAAGACCAACCTGGCCATGCTCATCCCGCCC
>ERZ825896.4304-NODE-4304-length-11051-cov-2.737450_pt1 | contig 11051 bp, 5 predicted proteins | sample MGYA00519858_ERZ825896 | MGnify/ENA primary metagenome ERZ825896 (study PRJEB31778, sample SAMEA3449214) | human gut metagenome | biome: human gut; feature: human-associated habitat; material: faeces | place: United Kingdom | collected 2010/2012 ... | reverse complement strand
CGATGTTGTCTCCAAAGGGGAAGAACGCGTCGGAGCCTAGGGAGACGCCGGTGATGGTGTCGAGATAGGCACGCTTCTCGTCCCTTGTCAGGGGGTCCGGCCTGACGGTGAAGAATTGTTCCCATATACCCTCGGCCAATACATCCATGCCATCGTCCGAGACGTACACGTCGATGGTGTTGTCCCGGTCGGGGCGGCGGATATCCGCCCTGAACGGCAGAGCCAGAACCTTCGGATGCTGGCGGAGATGCCAGACGTCCGCCTTGTTCCCAGCCAGGCGGGTGCAATGGATGCGGCTCTGCTGACCAGCGCCCACCCCGATGGCCTGGCCGTCCTTGGCGTAGCAGACGGAATTCGATTGGGTGTATTTCAGGGTGATGAGGGATAAGATCAGGTCCCGCCGGGCGGTCTCCGGCAGCTCCTTGTGACAGGTCACAATGGTTTCCAGCATCCGGCCGTCGATGGCCATTTCGTTGCGGCCCTGCTCAAAGGTGATGCCGTAGACATCCTTCTGTTCCACCGGAGCAGGCTGGTAGTCCGGATCGATTTTGACGACATTGTAACCGCCCTTGCGCTTGGTTTTGAGGATTTCCAACGCCTCCGGGGTGTAGCCGGGGGCGATAATGCCGTCCGACACCTCCCGGGCCAGCAGCAGCGCGGTTTCCTTGTCGCAGGGCTCAGACAGGGCAGCCCAGTCTCCATAGGAGGACATCCGGTCCGCCCCTCTTGCCCGGGCGTAGGCGCAGGCGATAGGGGAGAGCTCCAGATCGTCGACAAAACAGGCCCGTTTCAACTCGTCGCCCATGGGCAGGCCCACCGCGGCCCCCGCCGGGCTGACGTGTTTGAAGGACGCGGCGGCGGGCAGGCCGGTCGCCGCCGCGAGTTCCCGGACCAGTTGCCAGCTGTTGAATGCGTCGAGGAAGTTGATATAGCCCGGCCGGCCGTTCAGAACCTCGATAGGCAAAGCGCCGCCGTCCTTCATAAAGATCCGGGACGGCTTCTGATTGGGATTGCAGCCGTATTTGAGCAGCAGTTCGTTCATACACGTCATCCTTTCCGGTGTATCCACAAAGGGCATCAGCCCTCGTGCTTGTTGACAATACGGGTCTTTGTCCCGCCGGTTTTCAGGTCGATAAACCGGGTGAAAAGGGAGACTCGATTATCCGTATCCAGGCTGTTCCAAACCGTTTCGGTAAAGGCGTCGATATCCCCCGCGATCTCCACCGGCACAGGCTCCCCTTCAAAAGAGGGCAGCGGGTCGCCGTCCTGCTCGTAGGTATGGATGAAATGACCCTGTCCGGCCACCGGTGCATACTCGTAGAAAAAACGCAGGCAGGCGTCCGGATTGCCCCGGTCGCTCTTGAGGATGGATAGCGTATACGAGAAGCCTCCCTGCTCCAGCTCGATTATGCCGGAGATGCGGGGGGTGTAGTTGGGGGCATCCGGCTCGAATTCCCTGGTGCGCAGCGCCTCTTCAAAGGTGCGGCCTTTTTGCAGGAAATCGGCCACCGTGTCGGTCTGGTCGCCGTTGGTCACGACCGTGACGGTTTTCCCTACCGTACGCACCGGCGCGTAGATGATCAGGGACGGGTCCACCAGCCGGCTCTCGTCGTACGCTTTGGTCTTCAGCCCTTCTCCGTCGGCTACGAATATCCGGTTGCGGCTGTTTTCGCTCCGTCCCATGATGAAATAAGCGATGACGGCCTTTTGCCCGTCCCCGCTCATGCCCAGGATGATGCCACCGGTGGGGAAGTCCGGCCCCTTGACGTACTGCATCAGATCACTGAGCTGAGCCTCCGGATTGTCCAGCACGCAGATGCAGGCGCCGATCACCTCCCGCAGATTGTGGATTACACTTTTCATCAACGCCTCTGAAATGTTATCAGAAACATTATCTTCATTCGGCTCGCTGAAATAGGTCTCCATAATATGAGAGAGAATATCGAAACCGCCGGAAATAGTCTGACGCAGGGGAACGGTCATCGTGTAAGCGGGGTCAAGCATAGCGAACTTTGCATTGCAGGCAGGATAGTCCCGCCCCGTCTTGATTTTACACTCCTCATTGGTGATAACAGCTCCGCCGTTGCACTCGCTACCGGTGCCTGTAACCGTAACCACGAATCCAAGCGGAAGCGGCTCAAAATCCACAATACCGGCTCGCTCCCAAAAGTCGTTCCATATATCACCCTCATACCGGGCAGCCAGTGAAGCCGCCTTGCAGCAGTCCATCACAGAACCACCGCCAACACCGAGAATGAAATCAACGCCTTTTTCTCTTGCAAGGGCTGCGCCTTCCAAAACTTTTGCATAGGTGGGGTTAGCCATAATGCCGGAAAACTCAACGATAGTTTTCTTTGCGGCGGTCAAGGCCTCAACGATTTCATCATAGATACCGTTTTTCTTGATAGCCCCACCGCCATAGGCGAGCATAACGGTTTTTCCATAATGGCTTAAAACGCTGGAGAGATATTCTTTCACACAGCCTTTACCAAAATAAACTTTAGTGTCGTTTTCAAAAATAAAATTGTTCATCTGTTATTCCTCCATTTGGTTTTCCCAAAAGGCAACGGCATCATCAACCCAGCCCTCGGCTGCTGTTCCGATTCCAATACCAAAACCGTGTGCCAGTCCGGGGTATTTATGAAATTCTGTATCAATACCAAGAGAGTCCAAAACCTCCAAACGCTGCTGCATGGTGCGCCAGCTTGCGATACCATCATTTTCTCCTACGCAGGCATAAGTTGGCGGGTCGTTCTCTGTGTAGTCGCTATGACCTGTGTACTGCATGATAACGGCTCCCGGCTGGGGTAAATCATTGCCGCCGAAAGCAGCGGGACCATAGGAGCCGAGCCATGCTGCCATTCTTGCACCTGCCGAACCGCCCCAAAGAGAGTAGCAATCGGTATCCACCTCCAATTCCTCGGCGTGTTCAAAAATAAAACTGATGGCTCTTGCCAAATCTTCGCAGGCAGTTTGTGCGCCGGGACGATAAATCAAAGCAAAGGCGTTATAGCCTTTTTTTGATAATTCCAACGCATGAGGGAAACTGTCCTGCATCGCTCCCACATAAGCAAATCCGCCGCCTGCGTTGCACACAGCAAACTTCTCACCGGGATTGCCTTTGAAAAAGAACAGCCCCGTATCTTCTTTATCCGGGTCAGCCGCCTTTTCTTCTTCCGTATAAATATCATAGAATACGGTTTCTCCGGCGTCGGCATGGCTTTTCAGATAGTTTGCAATTTCCACTGTCTTATCCGGTGAAATGTTGTTGTACCATGTGAGTCTTAATTCTTCCAGCGTGTCTCCGCTGTAATATCCGGTATCAGCCGGAAAAATCAATCTGCCATAATCACCAAAAGAAGAATCGTTGAACACATCTGTTATACGGGTGTTTTTATCAAAGCTGCTCAAATTCATTTGCTCCGTTTGTGATTCCGCTGTGTTTTCTGTTTCGGGGCTGACGGAGGAAGTATCTTCAGACGAACAACCGGCGAAACAGAAAATCACAAGAAATATCATAAAAAGAATGGTTACTTTCTTCATTTCGATCACCTCCGCTTTTTCTTTACACCTACATTATAAAAAAATCGAGACCTCAACAGAAGTCTCGATTCGTTCATCAGTTTATACCTAAAGGTTATAACTTCGTTTATTTAATTGTCTGAATAATGGAAAGGAAATCCTGAACAGTTTTTGTCGGCTCCGGCGAATGGAGCAGCCCATACGGAATGGAGTAATCCCATTCTACAGGAATGATTTTAAGCAGCGGATGCACACTCTGCCATGAATCAATCGCCATTAAAACGTCGTTACTGTTTTCGCACTGATTAAAAACGCTGACATTGTAAAAGTCAAAATCTATAATCTTAATCTGCGGATGGTTCATCCACAAATCATCCCGTAGCTTGTCAACATAGTGGCTCCAGCCACGATGAATAAGCATTAAGTTTTCACCATATAAGTCAGTAACTTTGAGCCTATCTTTTTCTGCCAACGGGTGATTAATGGAAACTGCACAGCAAATCGGATTGCGCATCAATTCAAAACCTTTGCATTTTCTCAAATCCAGCAATGTTTCATCAAAAATTCCTGCAACAATATCAATATTCTGTCCGAGGTTGGCAAGGATTTCTTTTGCATTTTCCGGCGTGTTTTCAAAGGGTACAAGCTGAAATTTCATATTAGGATAATGCTCGTGAATTTTAGGCCATAAAGCCAATAGTACCTGTGCCGGTGTCATGGGAGAGGTACCGATACGAATAATCTGCTCGTCCTGCTGCATGGCGTTCTTTGCCCGAACAACGGAATCACGGCAATATTGAATAATATATTTTGAATCCCGATACAGAGATTTTCCTGCTTTGGTTAAAGTAAGTCCACGATGTGTGCGGTCAAATAGTGCTACCCCTAAAGCTGTCTCTAAAAGATTTATTTGCTTAATCACAGCCGTAGCTGTGATAAAGGATTGTTCTGCCGCTTTATTAAAACTTCCGGCGTCAGCCACTTTGATAAATGTTTCAAGTTGTGGGTTATACATGAATATCACCGCCTTTCTTGTTGGGTGCTACGCCTTCGTAAATCATTTGGTTTTTTAGAATTCCTGGGTATCATCCACGATCTGCCGAATCGTTCAACACCGTCAATTCTTCCATCCTCACACAGCTTTTGAATTCGCCGTTCCGAGATTTCCCACTTTTCGGCTGCTTCTTTAACTGATATGTAATCCATTTCGCCCTCCATAACATACGCATATCCGTATAATATAACACCTATATTATATTTGTACATATGTATTTTGTCAAATTTTCAAATTCGGCAAGCAATGCAATCTTCCGTAAGATTGCGTATTATTGCAGATTTTCCGTTCCCGGAAAACCTGCAATAATGCTTGTTGGTGACATATCCCCAAACCCCTGAGATCGCCACCTGCGGTGACGGCTACGCTTTCTGCGAACGCTGAAAAACTCAAAAACAATATCCCTAACATGAAAAAACTCTATGCGAAAGATTTCGTGGTCGCATAGAGTTTTTCATTTTTCCGTTTACCTGGCATAACTCATAGTTTTTGTCATGTTTCCTTATGAGCTACCGCCTTTATGCCACAAGCTTTTTGTACGTTGTAGTATTTAGAACTTATTTCTGCGTTTTCGCAGTGTATAGTCATAACCGGGTTTTCCGCACCGGTCACAATTTTCCTTCTGCTTCTGGAACGGGTTCAACCTACTGATGATATAGGTGCGAGTGTCTATGTACTCCTGCATACAGCAATTACAGAGGCAGCGAACCTCAGAACGTGCGGTACGCTGCCACCTTCCAAAAGTCTTTCTGAACGAATTACTGATGGTGTTCTGCAGCGTTTCATCATAGACAATGCCGATGTATTCATCCAGTTCATTCTGCTTGATCGTGCGCACCTGTTCAAGCAGAACAACAGATACCAGCATTTAGCTACAGTAGTAATCGCTGCAATTATTGTGGCGGAGCTGTTCTCGTTGAAATTATCAGCATATCGTCCTTCGATTTTTTGAAATTCGGAGTGCTTGACCAAATCTCGAGTGAGGACTGCGGAATCGGTTTTGTCGTCTAAAGGCAAAAAATAAGGTACGCCTTTGCAACGAATTACAAAAGCGTCCCGGCAATCGAAGTTGTAATTAAGTCGACAGGACCAATTTCCAAAGCATCCGCAATATTAATAAAACCTTAAGAAAAAAGGTTGAGCAATTCACAGTACCTAAATGGAACTGATATGTGAGCGGCTAACGTTAGTCTTCTCTGCCAACTGTCCCCGAGACAGCCCACGCATCTTCCGGATCATAGCGATGGCGATGCCCAAATGAATGAATCTGTCTCTGTTTTCGAACTTGCTTTTCCTTTTCATTATTCAATGTGCATCATCTCCTGATCCTTTATAGTGGTCTGATTGCTCATCTTTATTATAATTTCTTTCCTCTAAAAAAGCTGTGCCTGCACAAAAGCACTTAGCTAATGTTTTTAGCAATAGTAAAATCACTTGCTGCTTTTTCAGGCATAAAAATGCCCCTTCAAGCGTATATGAGAAGCTCGAAGAGGCTGTAGAAAAGATAATTGTCGATGAAGGTGCAACTCTTTTCCTCGTGGGAAACCAGGGCCGATTTGGCAGCATGGCGCTGAGCGTATTGCAAAAAATGAAAATAAAATATCCACACATCAGCTATAATGTGATATTGGTTTACATACCTAGAGAAAAGGATTTGTGGAATCTATACGAGTATGGAGAGAGCATGCTGCCGTTAGGAATTGAGAGCGTTAATTCGCGCTGCGCGATCTCCTGGCGAAATAAATGGATGGTCAATGAGGCAGACGTTGTCATTGCTTATATTGCCCACTCTTGGGGCGGTGCTGCTGGATCATCCATCTGCACCAGTTCCACACGGCATCCAGCGGAAAACTGGCGGCTCACCCGCTCGGCAATCTTCCTGTAATCCATGATTCACTTTTTTTCACTCAGCCCAAATCTGGGGTCAGTGCAGGCTCAGCTGGAAAGCCGTAATAACCTTTCTTTCCCCTGTGCACCAGTCCGGGCAGCGGCTGTTGACCTTCGCCAGCCCATCCAGTGTGCAGCCCCGCTCCTGAAATGCGGCTATTGTCTCAATTAGACCGATAGACCGAAAAAGGTGCTGTTAATCCCTAGGTCTGTCCATCAGAACTACTGGTCGATGACGTTGTCGATTGCTGCGATTCTGTACTTCATGGAGTGTGCCTCCTTCGTTTTGGTATGTACATATATCACTTTAACCGCCTGAAATAGCAAGCGGTTTTTCAGGAATAACCCCGACAAAAATTATCTCCGCGGAATGTTCATACTGCATAATGCACTCTTCACAGCACAGTGCGAAGACCGATTGAAAACAGTCGAATTATGCGTTATAATAAATACAATTTCGCACGTTAAACAAGAAGGTGTCGCATGGCTGTATCATATAACCGCCTATGGAAACTTCTGATTGACAAAAAATGAGCCAAGCAGAAATGCGTAAGGCTGCTGATATTGCGCCCAACACTCTGACTCGAATGAGGAAGATAAAGAAGTCACGCTAACGGTACTGAGCCGAATTTGCAATGTGCTGGACTGCGACTTTGGGGACATTGTGGAATATATTAAGGACGAGGAGAAAAACGATGGCTAATCTATCCCAACAGAAACGCCAGCGGATGCTGGAATTTCTCCAGACCATCCGCGAGGAACATAAAGATGATGACGATGTACTGGTTGCCATCGGTGAAATCGAGAGCGCGCTGAACGAGAAGAAATACGGCCTTGTGTGGGAGCGGCACGAGGAATCTGTTGACGTACAGATGCGGTATAATATCCCCGTGTTCACCGAGGTGCCGGAGCGGGAAATTAGCGCGGCACCCGGCGAAACCTACAACTTTCTGCTGGAAGGCGATAACCTCCATAGTCTGCGGCTGCTGGAAAAGACACATACCGGGAAGATTGATGTTATATACATTGATCCACCTTATAACACTGGCAGCAAGGATTTTATCTATGATGATGCGTATGTTGATTCTAATGATGGATTTAATCACAGTAAGTGGCTTTCTTTCATGTCTGAACGCCTCTCTATTGCAAGTAAGTTGCTATCTGATAAAGGTGTAATCGTTATCAGTATTGGCTATCAGGAAGTACATAATTTGATGGTTTTGTGCCAAGAAATGTTTGATGATAAGCAAGTCGTTTGTGTTACGGTTCAAACTTCAGGCGGCAAGCCAAACGGTGGGTTTACATTTGTACAAGAGTACCTCGTATTTATCACCAAAGAGGACTTTCAGCCTAAAACAATGAGTTTTACTGGTGGTGTAGAACGCTCTCCATTCGAGGGATTAACCCTGAGTACCTTTGATAAAACGACACGGCCAAACCAAACATATCCTATTTTTATAGATAAGAAGACGATGCACATTGTGGGCGTTGGAAAATCGCTCACTGAAAGAGCAAATGAAAATATCTATACGGGTGACTTTAAAGATTTTCCTTTTGATTACTCCGAGGCCCCAGAAGGAACGGCGGCATTATGGCCTGTCAGCAGTAAAGGTGCAGAGTGCGTATGGCGCCTGATTTCACCTCGTCTGTTGCACGACTGGGAGAAAGGCTATATTAAAGTAAGCAAAAATAAATCCAAAGCAAATCCGAATGAGTACAGTATTCAGTATTTGCCGGACGGAGTAATCAAAAAGATTGATTCAGGAGAATTGAAGGTCATTGGGCATGAAGACGGTATGCCCACTCTAATGTTCGGCAAAAACCAAACTGTAGGAAGTGAAATTCCGACTATCTGGGCAGAGAAAGACTTTTTTACTACGAAAGGTTCTTCTCATGTTCGCTCTATCTTTGGAGATAAAAGATTTCCATACCCAAAGCCGCTGGAATATATTATCGAAATTCTGCGTGCGACAACAGAGCCTAATAGTATTATCCTTGATTTTTTTGCTGGTTCTGGGACAACAGGCGAGGCTGTTTTAGAGCTAAACAAGTCTGATGCGGGAAGCAGGAAATTTATACTCTGCACCAACAATCAGAATAACATTTGTACGGAAGTTACTTATCCACGACTGAAAACTGTGTTTACGGGAAAAAGAGAAGATGGCACTGTATTTTCAGATGGCCTCCCGGCCAATCTAAAATATTACCGTACAGATTTTGTTCCGAAGAACACGGAAGATGTGAGCGAAGCGCTGCTTGCCCACATTCAGGAGATGATTCAGCTGGAGCATGGCGTGAAAATTGACGGCAGTGCCTACCGGATGATTATGTCAGACACGGAGGCGGATGAGCTGGAACAAAACTGGGCGCAGCAGGACGAAATCAAGGCGCTGTATATCTCCAAAAACGTGTTGCTGACTACCAGCCAGAATGAGCTGTTTGGCAGCGTAGAGATGCACATTATCCCGGATAACTACTTTAAATTTGAGCTACAGGAGGTGGGCGAAGTATGGTAAATCCCGGACTGACCATCAATCTGTTCGACTTTCAGGAAAAGGCTGTTATCAAGCTCCTTGACCTGACGGCGAAGGACGATAGCAAACAGACGATTATTATGAAAGCGCCCACCGGATCGGGCAAGACCATTATTCTTATTGACTATGTGGATAAATTCCTGACCAATGTAGTAGATAACATGGCGTTTATCTGGCTCTGCCCCGGCAAAGGCAATCTGGAGGAACAAAGTCGGGATAAAATGCGCAAATTCGCCCCCGGACGGGTGACGCAGAATCTGTTTGAAGCACTGTCTAGCGGATTCGCTCCCGGCAGCACTACCTTTATCAACTGGGAACTTGTCACGAAGCGAGGCAATACCGCTATCCGGGACAGTGAACGGAAAAATCTGTTTGACCGCATAGCGGATGCACACCGCAGCGGCGTGGAGTTTATGGTCATCATTGATGAGGAGCATTCCAACAATACCGCTAAGGCCAAAAGTATCATTGACGCCTTTTCTGCCAAACATATCATTCGTGTCAGCGCAACCGCTGTCCAGAACAAACGGTATGAATTTTTTGAAATTGATGAAGTGGATGTCATTAATGCAGGGCTGATTACCAAGGCTCTGTATGTGAATGAGGGTATCGAGGAAAATCTGGAAATTACAGACGATTACGACTATCTCCTTGACCTTGCGGACGCAAAGCGGAAAGCAATCTCCATCCGCTATCAGGAAAAAGGAAAGAATATCCGTCCGCTGGTGCTGATTCAGTTCCCCAACGGTAGGCCGGAAACCATTATCGCTGTGGAGCGCAAGCTGGAATGCATGGGCTATACCTACGACAACGGCATGGTCAGCAAGTGGATGAGCGAGGATAAGAAAGACCTCCCGGAAAACCTGACGGAGAACGATGGCATTCCCGTGTTTTTGCTCATGAAGCAGGCCATCAGCACAGGCTGGGACTGCCCACGGGCAAAAATTCTCGTTAAATTACGGGAGGGTATGAGCGAGAGCTTTGAAATTCAGACTATCGGGCGCATTCGCCGTATGCCAGAGGCGAAGCACTATGAAGATGACCTGCTGGATTTCTGTTATGTCTATACCTTCGATGAGAAATATAAAGCTGGGCTACTCTCCAATATGGACAAGGCGTATGAAACCCGCCGACTGTTCCTGAAAGAAAAATGCAAAACTTTCACGCTGGAGAAGCAAATTCGCGATCAAGACTTTGACGGTCTCGGAGAGCGAGAGGTTCTGTATAAAATTTATGACGTTCTGGTCAAAAAGTACAGTCTGGGAACCGTCAAAACCGATAACAAGGTTCGATTTGAAGCTGCAGGGTATCGCTTTGGCACTGAAATATTCGGTCACGCTCTCTACGGAAAATATGTGCGTACCGACATGGTGGCTGAAAGCACAAGCTATTACACAACCCGGAAAAAGGTGGACACCCACAAGCACGGCATGGAACTGCTCCACTGCGTAGACTCCATCAAGAGTGCCATCGGAATGCCCACCGCCAAGGTCAAGACCATTTTAGAGCGGCTGTTCCGCAAAGGCAGCGGCCCAAACACCAAGAAGCTGCTTACCCTTGAAACAGCGGAGTTTTATGCGTTTATCATCAATAATGTACATTTGCTGAAGGAGGAATTCCGGGAAGTTACATCGAGTATGTCTCAGCAGATGAGTATACTGCTCCATCCGAAGAAATCCGTATTCCATATCCCGGAGCAGGATTTCTTCCGCTATGATCCCGGTGTGAAAAATGAAGTGGAATATCTACGTAATGCCTATCAGGAATATACCTCCGGCTACGCCACCAGTCTGGTGCGCAGCACCTCGGAAATTCTCTTTGAACAATATTGCGAGAGCCGAGAAGATATTGAGTGGGTCTATAAAAACGGCGATACTGGGCAGCAGTATTTCTCTATCGTCTATGTAGACGGGCTTCAGCACCAGTGGCTGTTCTATGCCGATTATATCGTTATGATGAAAGACGGCACCGTTTGGGTTATTGAAACCAAGGGTGGAGAGAGCCACGGGCAGGATAAAAACATCGACACGCAGATAGAGAATAAATTTAATGCG
>ERZ825896.4299-NODE-4299-length-11057-cov-6.077713_pt1 | contig 11057 bp, 7 predicted proteins | sample MGYA00519858_ERZ825896 | MGnify/ENA primary metagenome ERZ825896 (study PRJEB31778, sample SAMEA3449214) | human gut metagenome | biome: human gut; feature: human-associated habitat; material: faeces | place: United Kingdom | collected 2010/2012 ... | reverse complement strand
CGGATGGTTGGCGGATTTTTTCATTTTAGGGCTTGACTTTTAATAGTTAGTCTTCCCATAAAACTGGGCGGGGTAGGCCGCAGGACAAGTATAACACAGTTTCCAACAAAAAGATACATAAATAAATAGACTCCTGTCGGGCTATACTACTCCCAAAGAGATGAAAGGGAGCGTAACGCTTATGACACAGAGACAAAAAGCTCTTCTGAGCTGTGCCGTGGCGGCGGCACTGCTGCTGTCCGGCTGCCGCAAAGGCAGCAGCAATTCCGGCAGCATGAGCAGTTCGAACGCCATGTCCGGCTCGTCCGGCAGCGCCAGCACCACCCAGACCGGCGGCTGGAAGACCGGCCTCGGCATCCTGACCGAGGCCTCCGATGAGGCCCGTACCGGCACCATCCATACCATCGCTGCCGCCGTCCTGCTGGACGGAGACGGCAAGCTGGCCGACGTGATGCTGGATGAGCTGGAAGTGGAAGTTACCGCCGACGGCAAAGGCGTCGTCACCATGCCTACCGACTACCGCACCAAGCGCCAGAAAGGGGACGACTACCCGCTGGCAGCGGCATCTTCGCTGAAAAAGGGCTGGGCCGAGCAGGCCGATGACTTCGCCGACTACCTTACCGGCATGACGCCCGAGCAGGCATCCATGCTGGAAACGGATAAGGACGGCAAGGCTGTGGACGCCGACCTGCTGTCCGGCTGCACTATCCGGGTGGATCAGTACCGCGACGCCGTGGCGAAAGCCTGCACGAATGCGTCCGCCCTCGGCGCGGCGAAGGGCGACCGGGTGAGCCTCGGCGTGGAGGCGGAGAATGCCTCTTCGGACATCACCGCCACCGACGACAAGGATGTGAACGCAGAAGTTGACCTTACCGTCGTGGCCCTGACTTTGGATGCCGATGGCCGTGTGACCAGCGCCATCGGCGACATGGCAGAGCCTGCGCTGACCATCGCGGCAGACGGCGGCGTCACCGCCCCGGACACCGTCCGCTCCAAGCTTGAGCTGGGCGACAGCTACGGGATGCGGAACGCATCCAGCCTCGGCAAAGAGTGGTACGAGCACAGCGAGGGCTATTGCAGCTACCTCAAGGGCAAGACTGAGAAAGAGGTGGCGGACATCCCTGCCGACGGCTCGGACGCCGACCTCGCGGCCCTCTGCACCATCTCCATCGACGCCCTGCAAAAGGCCGCAGGGGATGCGTTTGAGAATGCGTCATTATAAATTGAACGGAAAGTCTGACCGTCACCGTGAGGTGGCGGTTTTCTTTTTGTCCTTTGTACAAATACACCGAAAACCCGATCGGAAAGGGGCGGTCTGCGGGCAAAACGCGAAAAAATCGGTTTTCCTCTTGCAAAACGGGGCAAAACGCGCTATTCTATAGTCACAGTTTAACAATTTATCATGGTAAAGCGGTAAAACGAAGCGCCGCTTCTGCTGAATCTGAGGGAGGAAATTACAACATGAAACGTCTGGTAGCTGCTTTTCTGGCCGGTGCGATGGCACTGAGCCTTGCCGCCTGCAGCGGTTCTGCATCCACTTCTACGGCTGCTTCTTCTGCCGCCGCCTCTGCCGCCCCAGCAAGCTCTGTGGCCGCTGACAGCGACCTGGCTTACATCCAGTCCAACGGCAAGATGGTCATCGGCTACACCGTGTATGAGCCGATGAACTACACCGACGCCGACGGCAACTTCACCGGTTTCGATACCGAGCTGGCCACCGCTGTCTGTGAGAAGCTGGGTGTCGAGCCGGAGTTCGTGGAGATCAACTGGGACACCAAGGAGACCGAGCTGGCTGCAAAGAGCATCGACTGCATCTGGAACGGCCTGACCCTGACCGATGACCGCGAGGAGAATATGGCCTGCACCAAGCCCTACGTCAAGAACGCCCAGGTCGTCGTGGTGAAGGACGGCACCGATTATACCTCCACCGCCGACCTCATCGGCAAGACCGTGGTAGCCGAGGCCGGCTCTGCCGGTGAGACCACCATCACCGAGAACGCCGACCTGTCTCAGGCTGATTTCATCTCCAAGGCTGTTCAGACCGACTGCCTGATGGAAGTCGCCGCTGGCACTGCTGACGCCGCCATCCTCGACCTGACTCTGGCTTCTGCCATGATCGGCGAGGGTACCGACTACGCAAACCTCAAGATGGTGGATGAGCTGAACGTCGAGGAGTACGGCGTGGCCTTCCGCAAGGGCAGCGACGTGGCCGAGGCTGTGGACAACGCTTTCGACGAGCTGAAGGCTGACGGCACCATGCAGACTCTGGCCGACAAGTACGGCCTGACTCTGGCTGAGTAACTTACATTATAAACGGATAGGTGTAGTGATTCTGTGACTGTGATTTTGGAGCGTCTGACCGGCGCATTCGCGCTCAACTGTGAGCTGTTCTTTCTGACCTTGCTGTTTTCGCTGCCGCTGGGCCTTGTGGTGGCCTTTGGCTCCATGAGCCGGTGCGCACCGCTGCGGGGCGTCGTCAAGACCTTCGTGTGGGTCATCCGCGGTACGCCGCTGATGCTCCAGATCATCGTCATCTACCTTGGCCCCGGCCTGCTGGGCATGACCAACCCCTGGCCCTCCGGCTCTTCGGGCCGTCTGGTGGCGGCGGTGGTGGCTTTTGCCATCAACTACGCCTGCTACTTCTCTGAGATCTACCGCGGCGGCATCGAGGCTGTGCCGAAAGGCCAGACCGAGGCCGGTCAGGTGCTTGGCATGACCAAGAGCCAGATCTTTTTCAAGGTCACGCTCCTGCAGGTCGTCAAGCGCATCCTGCCCCCGATGGGCAACGAGGTCATCACGCTGGTGAAGGATACCTCGCTGGCGAATGTCATCGCCAACAAGGAAATCATCATGATGGCGAAGGAGTACAGCGCCAAGGGCCTTATCTGGCCGCTGTTCTCCACCGCGATTTTCTTCCTCGTCTTTGTCGGCGCACTCACCCTGCTGCTGGACTGGGCCGAGAAAAAGATGGACTATTTCCGCTGCTAAGGAGGATACTGAATTATGGCATTACTCGAAGCCTCCGGCATCGGGAAAAACTTTGGCGAGACGAAAGTTCTCAAGGACATCTCGCTCACACTGGAACAGGGCGAGGCGCTGGCAATCATCGGCTCGTCCGGCTCGGGCAAGACGACGCTGCTGCGCTGCCTGAATTTCCTTGAGCGTCCCGATACCGGCGTCATCAGGGTGAACGGCGAGACCATGTGGGACGCCGCCGACCCTGCCACCCAGCGGGAGAGCGAGGTGCGGAAAAAGCGCCTCCACTTCGGCCTCGTGTTCCAGAACTTCAACCTCTTCCCCCAGTACACCGCGCTGGAAAACGTGATGCTGGCGGGGGAGCTTCTGGCGAAGGAGCAGCCCGGCTACAAGGCCAACAAAAAGGCCATCCACGCCCAGCTGGAAGCACAGGCCCGTGACCTGCTGGCCCAGATGGGCCTGTCGGAGCGGGCAGGCCACTACCCCCACCAGCTTTCCGGCGGTCAGCAGCAGCGGGTGGCCATCGCCCGCGCACTGGCGCTCCACCCGGACATCCTCTGCTTCGATGAGCCCACCAGCGCCCTTGACCCGGAGCTGACCGGCGAAGTCCTCCGTGTCCTGCGGGACCTCGCCGACCGAAAGACCACCATGATCATCGTCACCCATGAGATGCACTTCGCCCGCGACGTGGCCGACCGCATCCTATTCATGGACGGCGGCGTCGTGGTGGAGGAAGGCCCGGCCCGCCAGCTCATCGACCACCCCCAGGAGGAGCGCACCAAGCAGTTTTTGGCGCACTACTCTGAATAAGACAGGCTATGGCCCTCCCCGCTCGGGAGGGCTTTTTTGCGCCATTCACGCCGAAAACACCACGATTCGCGCAGTTTTTATTTACATCATCCGGCTTTTTTGGTAAACTTGCATCAGAAAAGGCTGATTCTTCAAAAGACGAACAGACCAAAGGAGGACGGACTATGAGACTGAAGAGCGCACTCCGGCGGGGCGTGGCCGCCGCCGTCATCGCGGGCATCGTGGTGAGCTCCGGCATCCCGGCCTATGCGAAAACATGGAACATCGCCGACGGCGACATTACGGTCAAAGGTGCGAGCGATGAAAGCGGAAACTATAACAATGTCAAGCAGGGTGAAAAGGATTTCGAGAAGGATGAGGGGGAGACCGTCATCACCGGCGAGTCGGATAAGAACACCGTCACCATCGACACCTCCGAGGGCAACGTGGACGTCACCTTCGACGACCTGAAGATCGACGTCAGCGGCAAGAAGGAGGGGGATGGCAGCGATGACAGCCCTGTCCGGGAGAGCAATGCAGCCGTCACCGTGAAGGGTGACCACGATGCGGCCATCGAGCTGGACGGTGACAACGAGCTGAAGAGCGGCGGTTATAATGCGGGCCTCGAAAAGAACGGCCATGAGTCGGAGGGAACGCTGACCATCAAGGACGACAAGGGCAAGGACGGCTCCCTCACCGCTGAGGGCGGCTTCGGCGGCGCAGGCATCGGCGGCGGCATCGAGAGCACCGGCAGCAACATCACCATCCGGGGCGGCACCATCGAGGCTGTGGGCGGGAGCAACGCGGCAGGCATCGGCGACGGAGCAGGCCGCGCGTCGGACGACACCGATGACCCGAACCCGGGAGACCTCTACATCTGCGGCGACGCCGAGGTGACGGCCAAGGCGGGAAGCCAGATGACGGACGCCAAGGCCCCGGCCATCGGCGGCAGCTACGGCGAAGTACCCACGGAGAACCTTTCTGACGATGAACATAAGGTGACGGGAGGACGGCTGACCCGTCTGAACGCGGACGGCACCGTGATGGAGGGGATGGGCTACGACTACACCTCCACCCCCAAGCCCCAGCCGGACGACGACGAGGACGACGATGATGACGTCCCGCCCCCGGCACAGGAGAACGCTCCCGAACCCCTGCCCGGCGGCATGGTGGTGGGCGGCTTCTTTTCCAGCCGGGTCACCATCCAGCGGTGGGATTCTGCTTTGGCCATTATTGAGAGCACCGACCCCATGCCCGGCAGCTTAAAGGCCGGCGACGCCGGAGAGGTCCTCACCCCGGGGGGTGTGGTGCTTATTGAGAGCGCCGCTCCCCGCTCCACCGTCACCACCGACATCTCCAGTCTCCGGGAGGACGGCGTGGAGGACATCTTCTTCCGCTATGAGGACACCATGACCCACTATAGCGTGGACAAGATGGCCGACGCGGCGGGCGAGGACGCTGACGTGGAGCTGAAGCAGAACAGGGAGGACATCAGCCTCCGGCTGGACGGCGAAACGCGGGACGACCTGTCAGAGCGCTATCTGGAGTGGGTGCCGGTGCAGACGCCAGAGCCGCAGGAGTGGCTGATATTGACCCACGAACTCGCGAAAAAAAGGGACGACCGCCCGAGTTTGGATTGGTGGCTCGAGCCTGAGAGAGAGGAAACGGTAGAGCAAAAAACGAGTGAAGAACTCAGACGTGAACTCGACGAATTACTGAAACAAGAGCGGGAGATGGGCTTCCAATTTGCGAAAAAAAGGGACGACCTCCCGAGTTTGGATTGGTGGCTCGAGCCTGCGAGAACGGAAACGCCGAGAATCGGGCTTGACGAGTCCCTGAAACAGCTGGCTTCCCGATTTGAGGCCATCGCTCCCGAGGAGGATAAGCCACGGCTTTTCCTGCTGGAAACCACCGTCCCGGATGGCACAAAGTATACCAATCTGTTGGAGAGTGACCTGCGGAGCTATGCCGACCTTGGTGACGACTGGGACGACCTGCCGGATACCCAGGGTGAGATAAAGCTCTGGATACCGGAGGACTTGGGGCAGCCCAAAGAAATAAGCATCTCAAAGGAGAGCCTCTGAGCCGCAGCGACGGCATTGCATGATACACAGAACGAAAGGAGATGTACTATGAGACTGAAGAGCGCACTCCGGCGGGGCGTGGCCGCCGCCGTCATCGCGGGCATCGTGGTGAGCTCCGGCATCCCGGCCTATGCGAAAACATGGAACATCGCCGACGGCGACATTACGGTCAAAGGTGCGAGCGATGAAAGCGGAAACTATAACAATGTCAAGCAGGGTGAAAAGGATTTCGAGAAGGATGAGGGGGAGACCGTCATCACCGGCGAGTCGGATAAGAACACCGTCACCATCGACACCTCCGAGGGCAACGTGGACGTCACCTTCGACGACCTGAAGATCGACATCAGCGGCAAGAAGGAGGGGGACGGCAGCGGCAAGACCGAGGTGGATGGCAGCGGCAAGACCGAGGGGAACGTCAGCGACGAGACCGAGGGGGACGTCAGCGGTGACAGCCCAGTCGATGCGGGCAAAGCCGCCGTCACCGTGCAGGGTGACCACGATGCCGCCATCGAGCTGGACGGCGCCAACGAGCTGAAGAGCAGCAGCCACAATGCGGGCCTTGAGAAGAACGATGAAAGGTCTGAAGATGGCAAAACCATCTCCGGCAAGCTGACCATCAAGGACGACAACGACACCAAAGGCTCCCTCACCGCCGAAGGCGGCGAAGGCGGCGCAGGCATCGGCGGCGGCTACGAAAGCGGTGCCGGAAACATCGAGATCACCGGCGGCACGGTAGAAGCCGTGGGCGGCGAGGGTGCTGCCGGTATCGGCGGCGGTGTGTACGGCCCGGGCCGCGACATCGAGATTTCCGGCGGCAAGGTGTCGGCCACGGGCGGCAGCTACAGCGGCGACCCCCGCCCCGGCGCGGCAGGCATTGGCGACGGCGCGGGTGCGTGGTCTGAGATAGACCCGGATGCGCCGCCCAGCAATCCCAATCACATCATCATCTCCGGCGACGCCGAGGTGGAGGCCAAGGCAGGCGCAAGCACCGGCGGCAAAACTGCGGCCATCGGCGGCGGCATAGTCGGCGAGATCCCCAATGACGCCCTCTCTGACGACGACCACAAGGTGACGGGCGGTAGTCTGACCCGCTACGACCCCGACGGGAAGAAGATGGAGGACTACAGCTACGACCGGCGGACGCCCTCCCAGCCGGAGCAGCCAGACAAGCCGGAGCAGCCGGACAAGCCGGAGCAGCCAGACAAGCCGGAACAGCCAGATGATACCGAGGACGACGAGGACGACGACGAGGACGACGCTCCAAGCGTGCAGGTCGGCGAGGTGCCGGACCGTGTGAAGCAGATGTACGAGGCCATGGGCGTGATCACCCATCCGGATGGCACACAGGAGCTTGCAGATGTGACCACGGCAGAGTATGACCCGGTCAACAAGGTCCTGCGCTTCGATGCCCACGGTTCGCTCTTTTGGATGACAGGCGACTCGCTGCGGGAGCTTGCAAAGGAGGTCGATGAACTCCGCGTCCGATTCCTTGATGGGGAAGGGCAGGAGATGGAGGCCGTCATTCCGCTGGCCCGGATCAAAGATCTGGTCGGCGCGAAGGGTGCGTTCGAATTCGGGCTGTACCATGAAGGAATTTATAGATTCCATGTTGTCGGGCAGACAGGATATGATAGAGAAATGTTCTCGCGTGAGAGAGAAAAGTTCTTGTATGAGAATGTCTTGCGCGAAAACGGCAAGGAACTGGTCCTCGTGTACCACGTTGGCGATGAGGAAGAGAAAGCACAGGAGACTGCCCGGGTGGAGGAGGCCATCGCCCGCCGCAGGCAGGAGAAAGAGCAATGGTGGGGAGTTGTCATCTCCGGTCTGGAAGGCGGCTCCCTGAGCGGACAGCCCGGGCTGACTCAGCCGGGAACGGGTGCCGTCGGTGACCTCAGCGGGCTGACGACTCTCTCGCCGGACAGCCTTACCACGGCCCAGCAGCCGAAGCAGCCCGCCTCCGACCAGACGGTGTGGAAGACATTTACCGGTAACATCGTGAAGCTCGCGGGCGGGAAGCAGGACAGCAAGAAGGACGACCCGGCCCCCTCCGTCGGTGACCTCAGCGGCCTCCCGACTCTCTCGCCGGACAGCCTTACCACGGTCCAGCAGCCGGAAACAAGCGCCCAGCAGCCGGAGACAAGCACCCAGCAGCCGGAAACAGGCGGATGGGTAACGGACAGTCAGGGTGACTGGGTGTGGAAGCCGGGCAAGGATGACAGTCGACCGCCGGATTGGGAAGGAAATTGGGAGACGAGAAAATGGATAAGGGGCAGTCAGCCGCCGGATTTGAGAGGAAATTGGGAGACAAGAAAATGGATAGGGAGCAGCGACGATAATTTGTGGGGTGGGATCCCTTTTATGACTCCGCATATTATGACTCTGCATGGGATTTCGATTATGAAGGTTGAGAGCGTGGGCTGAGAGGGAGTGCAGCAGGAGGGCCCTGCGCAGGGGCAGCCCTGCCGCCCCCTGCGCACAATCACCAAAAACCACCGATAGAAAATAGCAATGTTGTACGAAGAAATCTGAGAAAAACCCCTTGCAAAATCACGATAAGCTGAGTATAATACCATTCATGAAACGCAAAACGTCCTGCCCCTCGTCCGGCAGGGCGTTTTTGTCGGTAAAGATCCGGCAAAGAAATGTTAAGTGACCGCCCGGGGAGGGGCTTTGTATGACAAAAGACATGACACAGGGCAGCCCGCTCAAGCTCATCCTTGCCTTTGCGGTGCCGCTGATGCTGGGCAGTCTGTTCCAGCAGTTCTACAATCTGGCCGATACCATCATCGTGGGCCGTTTCGTGGGCGTGGATGCGCTGGCGGCGGTGGGCAGCGTGGGCGGCCTGAACTATCTGGTGCTGGGCTTCGTCAACGGCATCGCCTGTGGCTTCTCCATCCCCATCTCGTGGACCTTCGGCGCGAAGGACTACAGAGAGATGCGGCGCTACACCGCCAATACCGTCTGGCTGAGCCTCTTTTTCGCCGTCGTGCTCACGGTGGTGACGGTGGCCCTGACCCGGGCGGTGCTGGTCTGGACCAACACCCCCGACAACATCATCGACATCGCGGACATCTACATCCGCACCATCTTCTGGGGCATCCCCTTCACCCTGCTGTACAACGTCACCAGCGCCCTCATGCGCGCGCTGGGCGACAGCAAGCGGCCTCTCTATTTCCTGCTGGTGGCCAGCGTGCTGAACATCGGCCTCGACCTGCTCTGTATCCTCGCCTTCCGGATGGGGGCGTTCGGTGCGGCCTTCGCCACCGTGTTCAGTCAGGCGGTGGCGGGCATCGGCAGTCTCATCTACATCGGCCGCCACTACCCGGAGCTGAAATGGAGCAGGGAAGAGGGCCGTCTGAGCGCCAGCCACTGTCTCAAGCTCTGCAACATGGGCATCCCTATGGGCCTGCAGTGCAGCATCACCGCCATCGGCAGCGTCGTGCTGCAGGGCGCGGTGAACGGTCTGGGCAGCAGCATCGTAGCCGCGCAGACCGCAGGCAGCAAGGCCGCCCAGTTCCTCTCGGTGCCGCTGGAGAGCATCGGCACCGCCATGACCACCTACGCCAGCCAGAACATGGGCGCTCACGACCTCAAGCGTGTGAACCGGGGCGTCAATACTGCGCTGGGAATTGGCTGCGTCTACAGTGTGGCATCCTTCCTCATCCTGCGTGTGCTGGATGTGCCGCTCATCAGCCTCTTCCTCGAGAGCAGCGAGGTGGAGATCATGGCGAATGCCCGCAGCTTCATCTTCTGGAACAGCGTGTTCTACATCCCGCTGGCCGTCCTCATCATCTACCGCTACACCATCCAGGGCCTGGGCTATTCCGGCCTTGCCATGTTCGCGGGCGTGGCCGAGATGGTCGCCCGTGCCATGGTGGGCTTCTGGTTCGTGCCGCTCTGGGGCTACTTTGCGGCCTGCATCGCCAACCCTGTGGCATGGTTCTTCGCCTGCTTCTTCCTCATCCCGGCGTACTTTGCAGTGCGCAATCGGCTGATGAAAGAAAATGCATATGGGGTGGGGGATTAAACCTCGCCTACAGCTCCCCTTCGGGGGAGCTTTTGTTGTATTTACAAATCCCCCCAAAACCGCTATACTATATATAGTTGTGTCAAAACGAGGAGGCGGGACGATGGAGCAGGAGCTGGAACGGCTGGAAGGCACGGTAGAGGACATCATCTACCTGAACGAGGACAACGGCTACACCGTGTTCGAGGTGTCGGGCGGCGGTGTCATCACCGTTGTGTGCGGCGTGGTGGGAGAGCTCCACGCCGGTGAGAGCGTCGTCTGCCGGGGCAGGTACGAGAACCACGCCACCTATGGCCGACAGTTCCACGCACAGGAGTGCGAGACGGATATGCCCAAAGACCTCGAGGCCGTCTACGCCTTCCTCGCCAGCCGGTCGCTGCCCTACATCGGGGCTCGGACGGCGGATAAGATCATTGACAAATTCGGCGCGGCGGCGCTGGAAGTTATCGCCAACGACCCCGCCCAGCTCACCCTCATCCCGGGCATCTCGGCGGACAAGGCCGACCGCATCCAGCAGGAGTTCAAGCGGATGTTCGGAATGCGGGAGCTCATCGCCTATCTGGCTCAGTTCGAGATCAGCCCCCGCCGCGCCATGGAGGTGTTCCGCGTCTTTGGCCCCAGTGCCATGCAGGCCATCTCCCAGAACCCTTATCTGCTCTGTGGGGAACCCCTGCAGCTGGATTTCCGTCATGCGGACAGCATTGCACAGTATTACCACATGGAAGGGGACTGCACTCAGCGGCTGGAAGCGGCGCTTCTCCGTACCCTGCGCCATAACGCGGGCAACGGCCACACCTGTCTGCCCCGTGCGCAGCTGCTGGACACGGCATCCCACTTCATCCAGCAGCCGCCCGAAAAGCTGGCCCGTGCGCTGGACCACTGCATTGAGACCGGGCAGCTTGGCGTAAAGATGCTGGAGGCGGTGCCGTATATCTATCTGCCTGACCTGCTGGAAGCAGAACAGGCCATTGCCGACCGGCTGGCCCTGCTGGCGAAGCGGGAAAAGCAGACGGTGCGGGACCTTGATAAAAACATTCAGGTGCTGGAGCTGACCCAGGGCTTTGCCTATGCGCCCCTGCAGCGGGAAGCCATCCGCAAGGCCATGACCGAAAACTGCCTTGTGCTGACCGGCGGCCCCGGCACCGGCAAGACCACCACGGTCAACGCCATCCTGCAGCTGC
>ERZ825896.4298-NODE-4298-length-11058-cov-2.358993_pt1 | contig 11058 bp, 9 predicted proteins | sample MGYA00519858_ERZ825896 | MGnify/ENA primary metagenome ERZ825896 (study PRJEB31778, sample SAMEA3449214) | human gut metagenome | biome: human gut; feature: human-associated habitat; material: faeces | place: United Kingdom | collected 2010/2012 ... | reverse complement strand
GGGCGCACAAGCTGATTTCTCAGCTCCCACGGATTTATCATGACGATGTATCGGTGGTATTCCGCACTTGTCGTCACACGAACCCTGTGATGCTGGCTACTCTTTATCAGCACAAGGTCGTTTGCGTATATATGATAGGTTTCCTTTGCAGTAATGTCAAGCTCTCCCTCTGTAATGTACATCAGCTCACAGCAGAAATGCTCATGGCTTACCCCGGGCATCGGATCTTCGTAATAGCCTGCGTGTTCTATAATTGCCACAATATCACCTCGTAAACAGTATATCACAAAACTGCGATCAATTCAATGACTTACAGCAGATTTTCTATAAAAACCGACAGATTGTTTATTGAACGATATGCCGGATTCAGATATAATAATGATAATAAGTGCGAAAGGAGATATCCCTCATGAATATCAAAAAAATCATAGCGGCCGTATTATGCCTTTCCGTTCTGGTCAGCAAGACTGCGAGTGGTCATGACATCATCGGGCAGAACCAAACGGAGGTCACACTTATGGCGTCAGCTTCAGAAGCAAAAGAGGTCATCAAAATCCTACCTGCGACGGTCAATTCCGAATACAAGCAGGTACTCGTTGACGGCAGCACAACAAACATGGACGAAGGTACGGTGTACAGGGGGCTTGGCGTTATCACCGGCAACAATTCATCGCGCCTGCTCATGGATTACAAAGCCAAAAACCCAAAGGCTTACTGGGAGATAATGAACCTGCTGTTCAAGCCGGATTACGGCGCAGGGCTTACCCATGTCAAAATAGAATTCGGAACGGACGTAAATTCTTCCTCGGGAACAGAACCCTCCATCATGCGTTCGGAAGACGAGGAAGCTGACGTGACAAGGGGCGCAGGCTTTATGTTTGCGGCGGACGCACTTTCGATTAACCCTGACATTTCGGTGGATTTGCTCCGCTGGGGCGAGCCCAAGTGGGTCACAGACGCGTTCTCCGTTTCTCAGGAAAACGGCTTTAAGGCGCGCTACAAGTGGTACAAAGCAGCTTTAGACAAGGCTTATGACACCTACGGCATAAAGTTTACCCACATCAGCGCCGACTCTAACGAAGCCGCAAAGGTTGATACCGAATGGATAATTTATTTCGCTGACATGCTCGAAAACGAAACTGATGAGCGCTACGATTACGGCGCGATAAAGATAGTTGCTTCTGACGAGATAGGCTCATGGAATATCGCAAAGGAAATGACAAAAAACGAGAAGCTCCGTGATGCGGTAGATATTCTCGGGGAGCATTACAACACATGGGCAAACGACGCTGTAAAGGCGCTCAACAAGGACTATGGCAAGGAGGTCTGGTATACCGAGGGCGTAGCCTCCACAAATATCGCAAAGCTTGCTGTGAACAGCAACGGCAGCGGTCTTAACGGCACAAACGGCGCGCTTGACGTATGCAACAGAATAATCAACGCCTACTACAACGGCAGAATGACAATGTACGAATATCAGCCAGCGGTGGCAGCGTATTATTCTGGCGCGAAGTATTTCCCAAAGTCCCTGCTGAACGCGCAGACTCCGTGGAGCGGCTATTACGAAGCTGACTGCGGAATCTGGACTTCGGCGCATTTCACGATGTTCATGAAGAACGGCTGGCGTTACATAGACAGCGCGTGCTTCGGTGACGGCAAGGAATCCCACGCCATTTCCGAGACCACGAATAACTACATGACAGTTACCGACACCGCCACCGGCGATTACTCTATCGTTATATGCAACGACAGCAGCGAGCAGCGTAATTACACGTTCACCCTTGATAATATGACAAAGGCAGACGCGCCCGTTTATGTCTGGGAAACCAGAGGTCCGGATAAGGGTCAGGCTTACGACGCAAACTATTTCAAGAAGATTGCCGCATATCAGCCGGTAAAGACAAAAGGTGGGTACGCTTATTCCATTGAAGTAAAGCCCTATTCCATAGTAACTGTCACTACGCTTGACAAAACGGCTGATTCGTCTGTATATAACTGCTCCTACAAGGACACTCCGCTCAAGCTTAGCTACACCGATAAGTTTGAGTACTCAGACGAGTTCCTTGCATCAAGAGGAAATGCGCCGCTTTACACCACCGATTACGGCGGAGCATTCGAGGTCGCAGAGGTCGATGGGAACAAGGTGCTCATGCAGATGATTAATGCCGACAACAAGCCTACCGACTGGCGGTACAGAAGTACCCCGAACCCTATAACATCGCTGGGCGATGACCGCTGGAGCAACTATTCGGCGAAGATAGATTTCAAGTTTGCAGGCAAAGCGTCTGACAACTATGTCGCGTTCGGCGTGCGCTATCTCACGGCAGAGCTTGATTCCTGGTCTGCGGAAAACGGTTACAGTTTAAAAGTTTACCCCAACGGACGCTGGGAGCTTAGAAAAAATACCGTCACCCTCTCCAGCGGTACTGTAAAGAAGTTCAACTCCTCCGCATGGCACAATGTGAAGATCACTGCGGCAGGTACTAAAATAATTGCATATCTGGACGGCAAAAAGCTTGTTTCCTATAAGGACGAAACAGCTTTTGCAAACTCCGGTCGAATCTCAATAGGCAGCGGTCTGTACAACAATATTTTCGACAACCTAAAGGTATCCCCGGTCAAGGGCTATCAATCCACCATCACCCGAGTGGATGACCATGACGCTTCCATCACCTACAAGGGCGACTGGTACAGAACTGTTCCCGACCAGTACGTTCATTTCAACAGAACAATCTCCCGTGCGACAGTAGCAAAGGGCGAAAAGGCAAAGACAATGCAGTTCAGCTTTACCGGCAGCAGGTTCTCGCTTATAGGTCAATCCGACGCATATAAAATCAAGGTTTATGTTGACGGAAAGCTGCTCAAGACCTGCTCCTCCACGGGGTCAAAGGCAAGGCAGTGCAGCGCTTGGTTCAATGTTCCGGGGGGCAAGCATACCGTGAAGATCGCAGTGGTAAGCGGAACATTCACCCTTGACGCAATAGAATACTGACCGGAGGCGCAGTAATGCTTGAAATAAGGGATAACTTCTATCTAAACGGAGAGCCGTTTAAAATCATCTCGGGCGCGTTCCATTATTTCCGAACAGTCCCGGAATACTGGCAGGACAGGATTGAAAAGCTGGTGAATATGGGCTGTAATACCGTTGAAACTTATATCCCGTGGAATTTCCACGAGCCGGAAAAGGGTAATTTCCGCTTTGACGGAATGCATGACATTGAGCGCTTCATTCATCTTGCGGAAAAGATGGGTCTGTACATAATTATCCGCCCGTCGCCGTATATCTGCTCCGAGTGGGAATTCGGCGGATTGCCCGCATGGCTGCTTAGGGACAGGAATATGCGCCTGCGATGCAGCTATGAGCCGTATCTCAATGCGGTAAAAGAGTATTACAGCGTGCTTATTCCAAAGCTTGTCCCACATCAGTGCGACAGAGGCGGTGGGGTGATACTCGTGCAGCTAGAAAACGAATACGGCTACTACGGGAACGACACCGCATATCTTGAATTTCTTCGGGATACGCTGCGTGAACTGGGCGTGACCGTCCCCTTTGTGACTTCGGACGGGCCGTGGAGCGAGCCGAAATTCAAATCGGGTATGTTGAACGGAGCATTGCCCACGGGTAATTTCGGTTCGGGAGCAGAATGGCAGTTCGGACAGATGAGAAAATACATCGGCGAAAATAAGCCGCTCATGTGCATGGAGTTCTGGAACGGCTGGTTTGACGCATGGGGCGAGGAGCATCACACCACCTCTCCCGAGAAGGCGGCGTCAGAGCTTGACGAGCTGCTAAAACGCGGCAGCGTGAATTTCTATATGTTCGAGGGCGGAACGAATTTCGGCTTTATGAGCGGCAGAAACGGCGGCAGCAAAACCGGAGACGTTACTTCGTACGATTATGACGCGCCTCTTACAGAGGACGGGCAGATTACCGAAAAATACCGTCTTTTTAAAGAGGTTATCGCAAAATATACCGATATACATGAAATCCCGCTCACAACTGAAATCAGGCGTAGGGCTTACGGCAGAATTTCCTGCACGGGAAAGACGGACTTGTTTTCCGTGCTTGACAAAATAAGCGTCCCGGTGAAATCCTCGTATCCCCTGACAATGGAGGATATCGGACAGGATTACGGCTATATCCTTTACCGAACGAAAATCAGGGACATTGAAACTGTCAGCGAGATACGGCTGGAGGGCGCCGCGGACAGAGTTCAGTGCTATCACAACGGCGAATTTGTTTATACGGCGTTTGCTGAGAATATGTGGGAGAAATTCGAGCCGCAGCAAAAGCGCACCAGCGGTATTATCGACCTGCTGTGCGAAAATACCGGACGCGAGAATTTCGGCACAGGTCTTGAAAACCAGCGCAAGGGAATTTCCGGCGGCGTGAAAATCAACGACCACAGGCACTTCGGTTTTGAGATTTACCCGCTGCCGCTGGACGAAAGGCAGATAGCGGCGTTAGATTTCGGCATCGGATATATCGAGAATACCCCTGCATTTTACAGGTTTGAACTTGACATAGACGAACCCTGCGACACGTTCCTTGACACTGACGGTTTCGGCAAGGGCTGCGCGTTTGTGAACGGCTTTAACATCGGGCGTTTCTGGGAGATAGGTCCGCAGAAAAGATTGTACATTCCCGCTCCGTTGCTGCAAATCGGGAAAAACACTATCGTCATTTTTGAAACCGAAGGCAAGGCAGCGGACAGTATTTTCCTTGCCGGAGAACACAGGCTGTTCTGAGATGCTCATTCTGTTCGCCATACAGACTTTCCAACTCACGAAATTGTGCCGTTCTAAATAAAGCAAAAAGGCTGCCGCTTTGGTCTTGACCGAGGTTATCCAAAACCTTGTTCAAGCTAAAGCGGCAGTTTGAATTTTTGCTAATGTACCAAATCTCCCATTCCGTTAGGTGTGCTAAGTTTTTCCGCTGGACAGCAGCAGATTGATCTCTCCAAAAAGAAATCATCACTTCCTAATAACAACCGTCTTTTAAGTTATCTCTGACTTATAGGAATTGACTGAATTCAATCTTCTCGCAGTTAGGTCCTTCAATTGCGAAAAAACGTACACCATGTTCCCAGAACGGCAGGAAATGTATCGTATCCGATGTGTTGTTAAGACCTTCTTTGTTTATGTAGGAAAAAGCGTCTTCTATTGACACGCAATTTATCGCAATGTGGTCTATTGCCCCTGTTTTCATTTCAGCCGCCTTGTTTTCATAGGTTTCGATATTCAAATTGTGCAATCTTAAAAATGCAACCTTTTCATTTGCCTGCTCATTTACGGTTCTAAGTACAGGGATAAAACCCAACTTCTGATAAAACGCAATCGTTGCCTCTATGTCGTTCGTAGGGATACCGATGTGCTGAATTCCTGTGAAATTATCGTCCATAGACATATTATTTCTGCCTCTCTTCCTTCTGTTTTTTGAGAACCTGTTCCAGCGTAGGCATTGCGGGTATGGCACCATAGTTCTCAACACAAACGCTTGCTGAAGCGTTTCCAAAATCGGCAAATTCGGACACTTCCTCCGGCGTAAGTTCGCATAGTTTTTTTCCGCTCTCCGCCAGTTTGTAAAGAAATCCTCCCCAAAATGCGTCGCCTGCTCCTGTTGCATCAACAGCACTGTTAGTGAAGCCCTTTACAAGAATACCGCCTTTTTCTGTCCTAACGAATGCACCCTTCTTTCCAAGAGTCACTGCCACTATTTTCACACCCTGTCCGATTAAGATATCAGCTGCTTCGGTATAGTCTGCTTTGCCTGTTAGCAGTTCTGTTTCTTCCTCGGAAATCTTCATTAAGTCAGCATACTGTATCATGCTTCTCATAGTGTTAATGGCTTCGTTTTTATCTTTCCAGAGAGAAGCCCGGAAATTTGGGTCATAGGATACTATCACTCCGTTCTGTCTTGCAGTATTTACTGCGTAAACCGTTGCAGACCTGCAAGGCTCATCTGTAAGGGATATTGAACCAATATGCAGAATTTTGCTCTGTGTGATTATATCCTCAGGGATTTCCTCGACTGCCAGCATCTTATCTGCTCCGTGATTTCTTGCAAAGGAGAATTCACGCTCACCATTGGTCTTTACATCAACAAAGGCAAGAGTCGTGAAATAATCCTTGCTGAGCGAAAAACCTGTGCAGTCTATATTGCAGGACATCAATGTGTCTTTCAGGAAATGTCCGTGCATATCATCTCCTGCCTTGCCCAGAAAAGCAGCTTTTCCGCCTAACTTAGCGACAGCCGCCGCCACATTTGCGGGGGCGCCTCCGGGATTCTGAGCAAAAATTCGCTGTCTCTGCGTGTTAAAGCCCTGCATGGTAAAATCTATAAGTATCTCGCCTAAAGCAGCTATATCAAACATTTTCAGCCTTCCTTTCCTTGATTTCATCCACAATTTTGTTGTAGGATTTTTTATTAAGCCGATAGAAGAACAGAACCACCGCCGTAATTATCCAAAGCACTCCCGGAATAGTTGAAAAGCTATGTTTCATTATAGACAGAACAGCTTCATTCTGCTTTATATTTGCTTCAAAACCGGCACAACTTAGTGCTGCGGCAAGGACTGATGTGCCAATTGCCATTCCAATCTTATTTCCGAGTGAAATGAATGCGTACTGGAATCCGTCATTCCTTATGCCTGTTTTCCATTCTCCGTATTCAACGCAATCAGGAATTATCGCATAGATGGCTGTATTAAATCCCGCAAAAAAGAACTGCGTCAGTCCCGAGAAAATGTAGAAAGCAACGGCAGACTCCACAGGGCTGAACAGATAAAGAGAGAGCATAGAAACACCGGTGCAGAATGCGAGAATAGATGCGGTTCTGCCTTTATTTTCCGTTAGCTTAAACAGTATCTGGAACAGACCTGCTCCTATGATGGATGGTATAATGATTACCAACGAATAGGTTGTAAACAAGGTCTCGCTGCCCTCAACATACTTAAAGTAATACAAAGCGTCTGCATTTCTGCCATATAAGGTTACGCCGAAAAGAAACTGTCCAATCAGCGCAAGCAGATAGGGCTTGTTTTGTGCAACTGTTTTAATCTGCAGCTTAATGGGAATCTTCTTCTTTTCCGGGACTGTGACAGCCTCCTTTGTTTTGGCAAAGCAGAAAATATGACATAATGCAAAAATGATACCGTAAAGAATCGCAACAAGCAAGTAGCCCTGCTGATCGCTGCCGTTACCGAGCTTTGAAATAAGCGGTATGGTTATGATGTTAATCACACCTATCGCAATCATTGCGCTTACAGAGCGGAATGTGTTTATCTTTGCACGTTCTTCAATATTCTGCGTCATAGCGCCGCAAAGCGTTCCGTAGGGAATGTTTACACAGGTATATCCCAGAACGAGTATGCATTAGGTGATTATCATATACACAATCTTCACAGTATCATTCCAATCGGGATGTGCCCAAAATGATGCAATAAGAACTACCGCCGTAAGCGGTGCAGCTATAAGCAGCCACGGACGGTACCTTCCCCAACGTGTCTTTGTACTGTCTGTAAGACCGCCGACTATCGGGTCATTTATTGCGTCCCAGAACCTTGAAAAAAGCATTAGTGCGGCAACTGCGCTCATGCTTATTCCGAACACATCAGTATAGAAAATCATAAGGAAATTGCCGACGAACATCCAGCTGAAATTACAGCCCACATCTCCCATTCCGTAAGCCAGCTTGCTGATAAACGGTACTTTTATATTGGTATCATTCTCTTTCATAGCCCACCCCTCACAGTCGGTCACTTGTCAATATCCATTATTACCTTCATGGTAGTTTCTCTGTTTGCGTCTATGTACTCATACGCAGCCTTGTAGTCCTTGAACGCAAAATGCTTTGAGATAAGCGGTTTGAGCAACACCTTATTCTCATTCACAAGGCGGATAGCCTCAATGTAGTCCTCATTTCTGTACATCATAGAGGTGTTGAGGTCAAGCTCATGGTCATTGAGGACAGCCAGGTCAATATTTGCCATTCCTGCAAATACCGCAACAAGGATTATTGAGCTGCCTTTTCTTGCGTATTTTATTGCCTGTCCCATGGTGATGTCATTGCCGGCGCAGTCATAAATTACATCTGCCTTGTCAGGACCAAAATCCTCAAGCATTGCATCGCCGAAATCCTTTTTTCTGGTGTTCACGCAGAAATCAACGCCGCATTCCTTTGCTTTCTCAAGACGAAGGTCACTTACATCTGTTATCATGACGCTCTCAGCGCCCAGTCCCTTCGCGGTCTGTGCGACAAGAATACCGATAGGACCCGCACCCAGCACGGCTATCTTCATTCCCTTGACATCGCCCGCACGCTTTACTGCGTGTACCGCAACGGCAAGCGGCTCTATCATTGCACCTTCATCATAGGACATTTCCTCGGGGAGAGCCGTTACCTTTGCAGCGTCAACAGCGAAATATTCCGACGCTGTACCTGTGGTCTGGAATCCCATAACCTTAAGCTTTTCACACAGACTATACTTTCCGTGACGGCAAGGATAGCATTCTCCGCATACCACCTGAGGCTGAATGGTTATCTTCTGACCAACGGTAAAACCCTTTACATTTTCGCCGAGCTTTACAATCTCGCCGGATACTTCGTGTCCCTGTGTCACGGGGTAGCTGGTAAATGGGTGCTTTCCGTGATAAACATGGATGTCAGAACCACAGATGCCTATTCTTTTGATTTTTACAAGCACCTGCTCCGCCGTGATTTCGGGAACGGGAACCTCACGAAAAGTGATTTCCTTGGGATTTGTCATTACCTGCTGTAACATAATTATCTCTCCTTTGCAGAATTATTCTTTTGTTGGAAGTAGTTAAATATCAGCTTTTATAAAACGCTTTATTTAACTTGATTACAGTATATACCGTTTCTTAACTTTTGTCAAGCGTTTTAAAAAAGTTTTTAAGGATTTGTATATAATTATAAATTCTGCGAGGATTTTTATTAATATTAAACAAAAAGCGCACATAAATTCATGTGCGCTCCGTCACCTTATTAGAGTTCATTAAAATACTTATCAACAAAATACATTGCTGCCCCGACTGCAGACGCTTCTTTTTCATACGTACAGTTCTTAATGTACATAGTGTCTTTTTCAAATTTGTTATATCGAGCAGTCTTTTGGCTCAACTGTGCCATATAACTCTTAATATAACCTCCAACATATCCTCCTATCATAATATCACAGTCAAAAATCATTCGCAGATTTGAAATTGTTATAGCAAGATGTTCAAGATAACTGTTCCAGACATTCGATATTTCGCTGTCACCGTCTTCAAGGCGTTCATAAAATATTTCGAGAGTATCTGCATATTTAAGCAGCACCTGCGCAGAACAGTACGCATCGACACAGCCGTTCTTTCCGCAATAGCACTGTCTGCCATTGGGCTCGATTATCATATGTCCGAACTCGGCGCATCTATGATTGTGCCCCTCATATATACTGCCATTGAAATAAATCGCCCCGCCAACGCTGCTGCTGAGTGAAAGGTATATCATATCACTGTCTATATATCTCATTTCGGCGAGCAGTGCGCTGTTGGCATCATTTTCATAAGCAGTGGGATATCCTATACTCTGTGATAAATATCGCAGGCTCATATGCTCTTGCTTCAAAACGTGTGAACGCACAAGGGTTTCTGCGGATTTGTCAACGATTCCGGGAAGAGATACTCCCACACCAAGAATTGCTGCTTTATCAACGCCGCTTTCATCAATAATCCTATTCATTATGTCAGCGGCTTTGTCAAAATAGTTTTGTGTATCTTCAAAAACAGATTTTACTCTGGTTTTGTGAATTATCTTTCCACACAAATCTATTACAACACAGCTTATATGATTTGCAGTAATATCTATTCCTATGGAAAACCTATGTTCCGGAACAACAGAAAGCACACTGGCTTTTCTTCCGCCGGTAGATTCGTATTTCCCCGATTCAGTTATCAGCCCACTCAAGGTGAGCTCTTTTACAATCTGCAGCACGGTTGGCATACTCAATCCAAGCTCGTTCGCTATTTCAGGCTTAGAAGATTCTTCTTTTTTCAGAATGAACTTTGCTACTCGGCTTTTATTTAAATTGTTCCCTTTGATTAGCATATTGCACCTCTTAATTAAAATCTTTAATAAAAGTATATATCATTTCATCAAGAAAATCAAGTCCTAAACACATTTTTTATAATTTTTATTGCATTTTGATGTTGTATAATAAAACTTGACCCACTCTTGCTCAAAAGAATATACTAAAACCATGAGGGTGAGGAATATGCCATAAGCAAAGAAATACGACAGGAGCTACAAGGAGCAGTCAGTAAAGCTGGCGCTGGAAATAGGAGTAAAGCGAGCCAGCGAGGAACTGAAGGTACCGTACGGAACGCTGTATGGGTGGGTGCAGGCGGCAAAGAACGGCGACCTGGACATTGAGGAGCGAACCCCCGAAAACGCAATGAGCCTGGCTGAGGAGATCCGGCAGCTGCGAAGCGAGGTAAAGCGGCTGAACAAGGAAGATGAATCAGCCTCTTGTCGCCGTTCGCGCCGAGAAGCTCGTCCGCTCCTCCGAGGTCGATTCGGAGAAAACGCTGCTTCGCAGCAGAGGCTATTCCCTGCTTTGATCTTATGCTTCTAACCAACAATACCCCCGCCATTTAGGGGGGTATTGTGTGTAAACATGCGTGCGCTGATTAACTTTTGGAGAGATACATATGCTAAAACGTGAAGAACTTCCCGAATGCGATGTTGCGACCACCGTACAGATAATCGGCAACAAGTGGAAGCTGCTGACAATGCGGAACCTTCTTTCCAGGTCCTGGAGATTCAACGAGCTGCGGAAATCCCTTGACGGCGTGAGCCAGAAAGTACTGACCGACAGCCATCGCCAGCTGGAATCCGACAGTATAATCCTGCGCACGGTATACCCGGAGGTGCCGCCAAGGGTGGAGTATTCGCTGACAGAACTCGGCGAATCCATGCGCCCTATTCTTTCTGCCATGGAAAACGGGTCTGAAAAAACAACTGTGTAAACGCGAATAATCCCGAAAAACGTACCAAAG
>ERZ825896.4294-NODE-4294-length-11072-cov-2.782518_pt1 | contig 11072 bp, 6 predicted proteins | sample MGYA00519858_ERZ825896 | MGnify/ENA primary metagenome ERZ825896 (study PRJEB31778, sample SAMEA3449214) | human gut metagenome | biome: human gut; feature: human-associated habitat; material: faeces | place: United Kingdom | collected 2010/2012 ... | reverse complement strand
CCTCTATCAGCATCTGCTCATAGTTGTCATACGCATGGGCTACGCTGCATTCCTCCGCAAATTTTTGTGCGCGTCCCAGATCCTTACTGGCGATCGCGCTCACCTCACAGTCCTCCACCAGCGTCACTGCATCGCAAAACTGATGTGCGATGTTACCTGCTCCCATAATGGCAAATCGAAATGTGCTCATGTTTTTTACCCCTTTTCTTATATTGTGTTCTTACGCAAAAGCTGCGTATTGCTGTACATATTCCTCGGCTGCGTCACTCAGGCATTTTCCTCGCCCCAGCGCAGCAGCAGACGACTCAAATACCGTACCGCAGGCATCAATGCCGCCGGGTCCACCTGAAAGGTCGGCTGATGGATTGTCGCCCCCTTTCCGATGCCGATTTTAATATAGCAGCCGGGCACTTTCTCCATGTAGAAAGAAAAATCATCTCCGCCGAGCGACTGTTCTTCCGGAACAGTCCAAAAGCCCTCCGCTTCTGCCGTTTCCTTTGCAAAAGCCGCCATTTCTGCATCGTTGCAAACAGCCGGAGGACCGGGAATCCACTCTACCTCTGCGGACGCTCCATAGGCAGATGCGGTCCGCTCTGCAATTGCTTTTAAGCGTTTTTCAAACAGGCAGCGATCCTGCCGATCCATGGTCCGAACAGTTCCCTCCAGCTGTGCTGTCTGCGGAATCACATTCCAGGTATTTCCCGCTTCCAGTCGCGTAACGCTGATGAGTGTAGGATGGAACGGATTGATATTGCGGGTCACGATCGTCTGAAATGCCTGAACCATGGCTGCAGCCGCCGGAATTGGATCAACGCCATCATCCGGGTGTGCGCCGTGGCAGCCGACGCCCGTTATCGTAATCACAAACCGATCTACTGCCGCCGCAACTGCGCCCTCCCGGATGCCGATGGCATTGACCAAATTGGTCGGATCAGAATGAAAGCCCCAGACGCGCGTAACCGAATCGAGTGCCGTCGTTTCCAACACTTTCCATGCGCCCAGGGAGGACTCTTCTCCTGGCTGGAAGAAAAACCGCACTGTCCCATAGAGCTCGTCCTTATGTTCCTGCAGCCAGATCGCAGTCCCGATTCCCGCCGTGATGTGAAAATCGTGTCCGCAGGCGTGCATCTTTCCCGGACATTCCGACGCATAAGGTAAATCCGTCAGTTCAGTAATCGGCAGCGCGTCAATATCGCAGCGAAGCGCCTGCACCGGACCGTCCTTTTCTCCTTTTACCTCCGCAATCAGACCGGTTTCCATCGGAATCGGCAGGATCTTTACATCCGCTGCTTTCAACAGCTTTTTAATATGCCAACTCTCCCATTCCGCAGGCCGAAATAAGATACACCACCGACGGAAGCGAACCGACCGCAACCTCCACGCTTTGGGAAGCTCCTGTCGATTGCAGTGCCACAGTTGTCAAAGCAAAACTTTTCTATCTTGGGAAAGAAAGTCTCACCACAGACTACAAGAACGATTAATCGATAAAAAACAGAAATGAAGAAGGCTGTATAAATTATACAGCCTTCTTCATTATATACCAATCACAATAGTAAACGAAAGTAGAAATAAGGTTGCTCCGTTTTATACCGAAACACAAACCATGTTCACAAACAAAAAATAGTACGTAAGAATAGAGCCCATAACCGAAAACTCACGGAAGTCTCTATTCTCTACTTTGTTACTTCGAATGCTCCAATAAATACTCGGCGATCTGAACGGCATTCAAGGCTGCGCCTTTCTTAATCTGATCGCTCACAGTCCAGAAAGACAAGCCATTCGGATTAGAAATATCAGACCGGACACGCCCCACATACACAGGATCGTTACCTGCCTTATTCAATGGCATGGGATACACCCTGTTCTCCGGATCGTCTTCCAAGACTACACCTTTCGCATGAGCGAATGCTTCACGAGCTTCTGACACAGAAACAGGTCGTTCTGTTTCTATCCAGATAGCCTCCGAATGAGCCCTCATCACCGGCACTCGCACGCAAGTAGCGCTCACGGCTATATCGGAATGCATGATCTTACGGGTTTCGTGAAACATTTTCATTTCCTCCTTCGTGTATAAATTGTCGGTGAAAACATCGACCTGAGGAATCAGATTATAGGCCAACTGAAAGAAAAATTTCTCTACCGTAGGAGTTTCACCCGCAACGATCTGTTCATATTGTTTTCTCAACTCGGCCATCGCCGATGCACCGGCTCCGCTCGCCGCCTGATAAGTTGCGACATGCACTCTCTTGATATGAGAAAGTGACTCTATGGCATTCAGGGCAACCACCATTTGTATGGTAGTACAATTAGGATTTGCGATAATCCCACGAGGACGCACGAATGCATCGTCGCCGTTCACTTCTGGAACAACCAAAGGAACATCTTCGTCCATGCGGAATGCACTCGAATTATCGATCATGATAGCACCGTATCGGGTAATCGTTTCGGCAAATTCCTTAGAAATTCCTGCACCTGCCGATGTGAAAGCTATATCCACACCTTTGAAATCGTCATTGTGTTTCAATTCCTTGACCGTAACTTGTTTACCTCGGAAGGTGTACTCACGACCCGCACTGCGAGAGGACCCGAACAACAACAGCTCGTCAATCGGGAAATTCCGCTCGTCCAAAACTTTTAGGAACTCTTGTCCGACAGCGCCACTGGCGCCCACAATAGCGACTTTCATTTTCTTTCTTTTATAATTACTACTTAGGAATCCTTATTATTCCAGAATACTAAAAATTGGCGCAAATATACAATTATTTATGAAATTCTATAACAAAACGCTCATTATTATATCATTCTCGCTGTATTTTAGCCATCAGTAACACATTTTGAACAGAAGGTCGAAAATCCTTGCAAGAAATAACTTTTATCATTAATTTTGCCACAAAGCGAAAATAGATTCCACGTTTGGCAGAAACAAATCAATTTGCTTTCGTACTCGGGTCACTCTATTTTTGTCACCATTTATAAGTTTCGCATTTAAATTACAGGGGTTATGAGCGGTATCGCGACTCTACCTATCGAAAATCCGGTGCTGATATTTTTCATCGTGCTGGTCATTATTTTGTTTGCCCCGATATTACTCAACCGCATACGTGTCCCCCACATCATCGGTCTGATCATAGCAGGTGTAATCATCGGCCCCAACGGTCTGAATCTATTGGCTCGCGACAGTAGTTTTGAAATTTTCGGAAACGTGGGAATCCTTTACCTCATGTTTTTGGCAGGACTCGAAATCGACATGTATGATTTCAAGAAAAGCAAAAAAGACGGGATCATATTCGGGCTATACACGTTTCTCATACCCATGATTTTAGGAACCGCGATCAGTTACTACACCCTCCATCTCAACCTAATGACTTCCATACTATTGGCAAGTATGTACGCCTCGCATACGCTGATAGCCTACCCCATTATCAGCAGATATGGAATATCCCGTAGCCGAGCCGTCCCTATCACTATCGCCGGAACCATTTTCACAGTTTTGGGAGCCTTGATTATTTTAGCTGTAATTTCTGGTATGGTACGAGGCGACTTGACCGAATTTTTCTGGCTCAGACTATCGGTGAACATAACAATTTACAGCATAGCCATACTATACATTTATCCCCGGCTCACCCGATGGTTTTTCAAGACCTACAATGATAATGTCACGCAATTCATATTTATCTTGGCCCTTGTCTTCCTGGCATCTTATATGGCGCAAGTTATCGGGCTGGAAGCCATCTTGGGAGCATTTTTCGCAGGCATTGTTCTGAACCGTTTTATCCCCAACGTTTCCCCCTTGATGAACCGCCTCGAATTTGTAGGCAACGCCCTGTTCATACCCTATTTTCTCATAGGTGTAGGCATGCTCATCGATTTGAGAGTAATTTTCAAAAGCACCGAAACGATCATCGTCGCCGTAAACATGTCGGTAGTGGCAACCATCTGCAAATGGTTGGCAGCATGGCTCACTCAAAAAACCTGCCACATGACGAAATCCGACCGGCAACTCATCTTCGGACTGAGCAACGCTCAGGCCGCCGCCACGCTCGCGGCCGTCATCATCGGTCACGACATAGGACTTTTCAACGAAGAAATACTCAACGGCACTATCGTCATGATTTTAGTGACCTGCATTATCAGTACATTGGTTACCGAAAAGGCCGCCCGGCGCATAGTTATCGAAATACAAAATAACGAACCCGCCAGTTACAAGTCACCCATACAGAACGAGCAGATATTAATTCCTGTGGCTAATCCCGACACAATCGAGAACCTGATCAATCTGGCCCTCTTGTTAAAATCTCCGCAAAAGAAATCTGCACTTTACGCTTTGCATGTAACCGACGACGATAAAAAAAGCAACTTCCTCTCACAAGCCGTTCTCGAATATGCGGGGAAAGTAGCATCTTCCGCCGATACGAAATTAATCCCGATCGCCCGATACGACATGAACATAACCAGCGGGATTATCCACACCATGAAAGAAAAAAATATAACGGAGGTCGTACTCGGATTACATCACAAAGCAAATATCGTTGACACGTTTTTCGGCGCAAAAATAGAATCGCTCTTGAAAAGCACGAATAAAATGATACTCATTTCGAAATGTATCAATCCCATAAACACGGTTACCCGTATCGTCATAGCCGTTCCCCGCAAGGCCGAATACGAAACAGGATTCGCCCGATGGATAGACCGAGTGGCGAACATGGCGAAACAAATAGGTTGCCGTGCTATATTCTATGCTTACGCCGAAACCATTCCCTATTTGAAAGCCCGACTACGAGCCGGAAGATACAACATCAGAAACGAATTTGAAATTTTGGAAAGCTGGGACGATATTCTGCTTCTTGCTAATGTTGTACTCGACGACGACCTATTTATCGTTGTCAGTGCGCGCCCCACATCGGTTTCGTTCAATTCCGAAGCCGACAATATTCCTTCTTTCCTCTCCAAATATTTCGCCAACAACAATCTAATAGTCCTCTATCCCGAACAATTCGGCACAGCAGAACCGACACCCGTCTCTTTCATGGAACCGCTGTCTCACGACATGCTCAACCACTCCGAGATATTAGGACTCGAAAAAATTTTCAGACAGCTTATCACTTATAAAAAACGGTGGACTCACCGTAACCGCAAAAAGAAAATAAACCTTTGATAGTTAAGAAGTTGTTTTAAATTTATTGAGAAATAATATTATCATTGCAAGCAGGTATGTTCCGGCCATATTGAGCCCCTGTCTCGGAATAAATTTAAAACAGCTTCTAAGATTCAGTAAAAAATCCGTGGGATAGACATGGATTTTAGCGATGAAATCTTCTCAGACAACCTCATTCCAGTCTTTTCGGAGAAAGGTCGAAAAGATTACATAATCTTTGATTGTGGAGTTTAACCCCTTCGTTCTCTGGACACTCCCCCTATGTTTATTCGGAAACACCCCATAATGCTACGGGGCACGGCAAGGAGGAGAGGGAGATGCATCACTCTGTTCCCGTTATCGAAGGTATTCACACTTCTCCCCTGTGTTTTGCACAGCAAAATATAGGGGAGAAACAGAGGAGCGATAGCGACGATGAGAGGGGTTAAGAATAATATCTTAGAGATTTTTGATTAGTGTTAGAAAAAATGGAATATTTATATAACCTCTCCCCCTGCCGTGTCCCGTAGTATTGCGGGGTGTTTCTGTAAGGAAATAGATGGGAAGTACCCGCAGGGCAAGGGGGTTGAAAAGATTATATAATTTTTGATGGAGGGGGTAGAGGTATAAAAGGACAATACCCTCTGATTTCCTACGGAATCGATATACCCATCAATTATCGACAGATCCATTCCCCCTACCTATCGACCGAGCTATAAACGACTGTCGAGGCATATAAATAAAAAAAGGAGAGACCTTCCCAGCCTTTCCTTTTCTATGCCATAATAAAATAGATGCTTATTTTACTTTGTCTGCCAATTCTGCACCGGCTTTGAATTTAACCACTTTCTTAGCAGCGATAGTGATTTTTTGTTTGGTTGCAGGGTTGATACCCGTACGAGCTGCTTTTTCAGTAACACCGAAAGTTCCGAAACCGATAAGGGCCACTTTGTCACCCTTAACAAGAGATTCAGAAACAGCTTCTACGAAAGCATCCAATGCTTTTTTAGCATCAACTTTGCTCAAACCGGCTTTTTCTGCCATGGCATTGATAAGTTCAGTTTTGTTCATAACGCGTATAATTTAAAGTTAAGTAAATAATTCTCCATGAAGAGCAGCACCGCAAATGTAAAGATTAAAATGAAATACTGCAAACAATAAAGTAAAAAAATATAATAAAAGCCTCGATTTTATAATATAAGCAAGCTATATTTGACTAAATACTCGAAAAATCATTACTTTTGTCCGCACAATCAGAGTATAATACATTTACCCTGCTTGGAATGAATGGTTTACACTTCGTAAGAAAAGTACATTTGATATATGCAAAACAGATCATTTTTGGGATCTATACCACCGGTGACACTCAACTTGATTATCGTTAACTTCATCGTGTGGCTGGCAGCTTTAACTCTACCTAAAATTGCCGGAATAAATTTGAACTATTGGCTGGGGTTACACTATTTTGCAGCCGACGATTTCAATGTCGTGCAGTTGATTACCTACATGTTTTTACACGACACCAGCGGAATAGAACATATTTTCTTCAATATGTTCGCCGTTTTCATGTTCGGCCCGATTCTCGAACAAACTTGGGGACCGAAACGTTTCCTGTTTTACTATATCATTTGCGGTATCGGTGCAGGACTTATTCAGGAAGGTGTGCAATATATTCAGTATGTTACGGAACTCAGCCATTATGCAGAAGTGAATATAGGTTCAGCCATTATCCCTATGGAGCAGTATCTGAATATGATGACCACCGTAGGTGCTTCGGGAGCCGTTTACGCCATATTGCTGGCATTCGGTATGCTATACCCCAACAACAAGCTGTTCATTTTCCCGTTACCTTTCCCTATCAAAGCGAAGTTTTTCGTTATCGGATATGCAGCAATTGAGTTATGGTCAGGATTTGCCAATAATCCCGGAGATAATGTCGCGCATTTCGCCCACTTGGGAGGTATGATATTCGGATTTATCCTGATTATGTATTGGAGAAAAAAAAGTAAAAACAATGGGACATATTATAACTGATTTAAAAGAGACATTCAGAAGAGGGAATATATTTATCCAGCTGATTTACATTAACGTAAGCATTTTTATCATTGGCACGTTAATCAATGTTTTCTTGCAACTATTTCAGCACAGTATACCCGATATATTCGGCATATTCGCTTTACCGGCTTCCTTTATTCGGTTCTTTCATCAACCATGGTCGATTATCACTTATATGTTCATGCACGCCGGTCTTCTGCATATCCTATTCAATATGCTCTGGTTGTATTGGTTCGGAAGCTTGTTTCTACACTTTTTTTCAGCAAAGCATTTAAGAGGTTTGTACATATTGGGAGGTATCCTCGGAGGTTTATTATATATGGTTGCTTACAATGTATTTCCTTTGTTCAATCAGGAAGTAGCAGTTTCTACACTAGTAGGAGCTTCGGCTTCCGTCTTGGCGATTGTGGCTGCCACTGCTTACCGTGAGCCCAATTACCGGGTACAACTCTTTCTTTTCGGCGCAATCCGTCTCAAATATCTGGCACTCGTTGTTATAGGAATTGACATATTATCTATCACGTCAAGCAATGCCGGAGGACATATCGCTCACTTGGGCGGTGCTCTTGCCGGACTTTGGTTTGCCGCCAGCCTAAGCAAAGGGGCGGATCTGACCGCATGGATCAACTGGCTTCTGGACGCTTTTATCTCTCTATTCCAGAAAAAGACATGGAAACACAAACCCAAAATGAAAGTACATTACGGAGGAGGCACGACCAGTCGTGAAAAAGATTATGATTACAACGCCCATAAAAAAGCACAGTTCGACGAAATAGACCGCATTCTGGATAAATTGAAAAAATCCGGTTACGACAGTCTGACGACGGAGGAAAAGAAAAGCTTGTTCGATGCAAGCAAAAGATAATAAGATGGAACATATTGGCAAAATTGTCGCATATCTGATATTAGCTATCAACGCTTTCTTCGTAGGAACGCTGATATTGAGCGCTTACAGTCCTTATCTTAATCCGAAATTGAATCCGCTTTCCTCCGGACTGGGGCTTGCATTTCCACTATTTTTGGTAATCAATATCGCTTTTATCATTTTCTGGGTATTCATCAATTACCGGTATGCTTTAGTACCGCTAATCGGTTTTTTGGTTTGCTTTCCGCAGATAAGGACCTATATTCCTTTCAATTCCACTACCAAGACAATCCCGGAAGGAAGTATAAAAATTCTTTCTTATAATGTAATGAATTTCAGCAATTTGGAAAAGAAAGACGGAAAGAATCCAATCTTATCATACCTGGTTAACAGCAAAGCAGATATTATCTGTTTGCAAGAATATAATGCAGCGCAGAATAAGAAATATCTGACAGAAGCAGACATCAAAAAAGCATTGAAAGCATATCCCTATTATTCCGTTCGCCGACAAAACAGAAGCGACGTACAGCTTGCCTGTTTTTCTAAATATCCCATACTTTCAGTATCTCCCATTGATTATGAAAGTACATACAATGGTTCCGTCAAATATGTGCTGGCAGTGAATAATGACACAGTCACTCTGATTAACAACCATTTGGAGTCCAACAAACTTACCAAGGAAGACCGGGGAATGTATGAGGATATGATTAAGGACCCGAACGCCAAGAAGGTCAAAACCGGACTTCGGCAACTGGTCAAAAAATTAGCGGAAGCGTCAGCCATCCGCGCTTCGCAGGCAGACTCCGTAAACAAAGCCATTACAGAAAGCAAATATCCGACTATTATAGCGTGTGGTGATTTCAACGACGGCTCTATCTCGTATACTCACCGTATCCTGACTCAAAAATTGGACGACGCATTTACCCAATCCGGCAAAGGATTAGGAATCTCGTATAATCAGAACAAATTCTATTTCCGTATCGACAATATCCTGATAAGCCCTAACCTGAAAGCTTATAACTGCACCGTAGACCGATCTATAAAGGCTTCGGACCACTATCCTATCTGGTGCCATATCAGCAAGCGATAAGAACTGTAAACTCTAATATAAAACACTTATGATGATTAAAAAAACACTAACCATTTTAGCTGCAAGTTGCATGATGTACTCCTGTACTACAAAAACAGAAAGTAATCCTTTCTTTACAGAGTTTCAAACAGAGTATGGTGTTCCTTCTTTCGATAAGATTAAACTGGAACATTACGAACCCGCCTTCCTGAAAGGTATCGAAGAACAAAATCAGAACATCGAGGCTATCATCGAGAGCCCGGAAGTTCCAACATTTGAAAATACAATCGTAGCGCTGGACAACAGTGCTCCCATTTTAGACCGTGTCAGTGCTATCTTTTTCAATATGACAGACGCAGAAACGACCGATTCGCTGACCGAGTTGTCTATCAAACTGGCTCCGGTTCTTTCGGAACACGAAGATAATATTTCCTTGAACCAGACACTTTTCAAACGGATAAACGATGTCTATCAACAAAAAGACTCATTGAACCTGACAATAGAACAACAACGACTGCTAGACAAGACCTATAAAAGCTTTGTCCGCTCCGGAGCCAACCTCGACACAAAACAACAAGCCCGCCTCCGTGAAATCAACAAGGAACTTTCTACACTCGGTATCACCTTCAGCAACAATGTATTGAACGAGAATAATGCTTTCCAACTTTTCGTTGACAAGCAGGAAGACCTTGCCGGCCTGCCGGAATGGTTCTGCCAAAGTGCCGCCGAAGAGGCTAAAGCTGCCGGACAACCGGGAAAATGGTTGTTTACTCTACATAACGCCAGCCGCCTGCCCTTCCTGCAGTATTCAGAAAACCGCCCACTCCGTGAGAAGATGTATAAAGCATATATCAACCGTGGAAATAATAACGATAAGAACGACAATAAAGAAGTAATCAGCAAAATCATTTCCCTCCGTCTGGAAAAGGCGAACTTATTGGGCTTCGATTGCTATGCCAACTTCGTGTTAGACGAAACCATGGCTAAAAATGCTAATAACGTAATGGACCTCCTGAATAATCTATGGAGCTACGCCCTGCCAAAAGCGAAATCGGAGGCCGCAGAACTTCAGCAACTTATGGACAAGGAAGGCAAAGGTGAAAAACTGGAAGCATGGGACTGGTGGTACTACACCGAAAAACTCAGAAAAGAGAAATACAACCTGTCCGAAGAAGACACGAAACCTTACTTCAAATTGGAAAATGTCCGCGAAGGTGCTTTTGCCGTAGCTAATAAACTATATGGTATCACCCTAAGCAAGCTAGAAGATATCCCTACTTATCACCCTGATGTAGAAGTGTTTGAAGTAAAAGACGCCGATGGTTCCCAGCTCGGTATCTTCTATGTAGACTACTTTCCACGTCCTGGAAAAAGCGGCGGAGCATGGATGAGCAACTACCGCGAACAAAGTGGGCCAATCCGTCCGCTAGTATGCAATGTTTGCAGCTTTACCAAACCGATAGGTGACACCCCTTCTCTACTCACAATGGATGAAGTGGAAACACTGTTTCACGAGTTCGGACATGCACTGCACGGCTTGCTCACCCAATGCAAATACAAAGGAACTTCCGGCACCAATGTTGTACGTGATTTTGTAGAACTTCCCTCTCAAATCAACGAACACTGGGCAACCGAACCGGAAGTGTTGAAAATGTATGCCAAGCATTATGCTACCGGTAAAGTAATCCCCGATGAAATCATCGAAAAGATTCTGAAACTGAAAACGTTCAACCAAGGATTCATGACCACCGAGTTACTGGCTGCCGCCATCCTCGACATGAACCTGCACACGATGACAGATGTAAAGAATTTGGACATGCTTGCATTCGAAAAAGAAGCGATGAACAAGCTTAACTTGATTCCCGAAATAGCACCGCGTTATCGCGTGACTTACTTCAATCATATCATTGGCGGATACGCTGCCGGATACTACAGTTACCTTTGGGCGA
>ERZ825896.4292-NODE-4292-length-11082-cov-2.685681_pt1 | contig 11082 bp, 23 predicted proteins | sample MGYA00519858_ERZ825896 | MGnify/ENA primary metagenome ERZ825896 (study PRJEB31778, sample SAMEA3449214) | human gut metagenome | biome: human gut; feature: human-associated habitat; material: faeces | place: United Kingdom | collected 2010/2012 ... | reverse complement strand
TGCATCCGTGGTTGCCATTTTGTAACACTCATCAGATACATAGACTCCGTTCCGTTCTTTTGTAGCCAACTTACTGCCGCCGGTTCCGGGAATTGCTTGTGACCATTCATCCTTGTATTTGACGTACAGTTCAATTGCCACGAAAACACATATCTCATCACCAACAGTATCCATCCATTTCTCAACCGTTTTGTAATACCAGCCAAGGCCGCAGGGACCGAACTGCTCCGTCAAACACTTGATACGCCACATCGGGTTAATGTCTGTAAAACCTTTCAGCCGTCCTGCTGTAATAGCTCTTTGGGCATCTTTAGGAACTTCCCGAACCTTGTTATATAACTCAAGATTTTCCATAAGCCTCTCCTACTTGATCTGGATATTCTGCGAAGTTATCAGGGTGATTCCCGGAAATTTTTCTCCGGCTTTCAGTGCCGCCTTCAGTCCGACCTTGTCCGGTTTAGGCTCTGAATACTTAAGATATTCTTCTGGGACAGCTGCACCTTCCGCAATATCCACGGAGCTACCACTTCTAAAAGAAATTGCTACTCTTGCAGACTTAAACTTTTCACCATCCAGATATCGGGAAAGATACTCTTTCAGTGATGTCGCTTTGCTTTCTGCGACTTTCTGCCTCTTGGCAAGATTTTCTTTTTCAGATTTCAGTGCTTCTGCATCTGACAAAAGATTCTTGATCCAGCAACCAATGTTCTCAATTTTCTGATCTCTTTCCATCTGTAGAGATTCAAGCTTTTTAATGTCTACGATTTCCCCTGTTTCCATATCTACGCAATTAAGGATTTCATTTTCGATTTCGTACAGATTCATTCTTATTTTCCTCTCTTTCTACTAATCTATAATTGCTTGCTTGTCTTTTTATTGGCCCGGAATGTCTATGCGTAATGATTTCCAGGTATTCATCCTTTATATCTCCGTTGCCAGTGAGATTCATAACGGACACCTCCCATTGATAAGCAGTTCCAGAAGACATTTCTTTGCATTTTCGTAATTCTGAGATTCGGACTCAAAGTCGTAAAACTGGCACAATGAAAAATGTTTTACGATCTCCCCTGCATCATTAAATACATAAATATAAACTCTGGATATGTCGTCACACGCCGTATAGTCAAAATTCACATGCGCCGTTGTTTCACTTGAAACTCTCAGACACAAATCAAATATTTCTCTGATTTTCTCTTCGTTCATAATTTCCTCCTTGTATTGACTTTTGGTTTCTTTCCTTCTACAATGGAGAAGAAATATATTGTCTTGGATCCTTATTTGAGTTGCAGCTCTGAGGATCCTTTTTTAGTTGGCATGTCTAGCATGTCCATTCTTTCCACGTCCTTGCTATGTACACAGCTCCGATCAGTCCCAACGCTCCCATGATCTGGTCACGGCTGTTGTCCCAGGTCCAGAACGGAAGATACGTTGCTATCCCTCCAATCAGAATGGAGTCTATCCAATCTTTCATGTCAAAGCCTCCAAGATTTCCTCGTTAGGAAAGTTCAATCGAATAAAAATATGCCGCAGTTCCGGATACGTGAATGTTTCCGGCTTATTTCGCTTTTTACGGAAAGTGTTTTCTGCCATTCCGGTAATTGCTGCCATCTGTGCATCACTTACTCGCTCGGCCTCCATCCTTTTTGCAATATTGCCTTTCAAAAGGATGTATTTCTTTTGCTCTGTGGTATATCTGATTGCCACAGTCTTTCCTCCTTTCTTACTTGATAAACATCCATGCAGCGTTTGAAAAAATTAATGCAATCATGGTTACAATCCATGCGCAGAACCATTTGTGAGTCTGCTTTTTTGCCTCTCTTACAACCTCAACTGCATAGAAAGTATCGAACTCTTCAAAATTTGTCACTTTTTTATCCTCGGTTTTCTTCATAAAAAATCCTCCTGTTCTCTTGCGAAATACAGGAAGAAATGATATGATTATCCTGTAATCCGCTAGCGTGATTAGTGGTTTACAGCTCCGAGGCGAGAGGTTTCAGCTCTCCTTCGGAGCACTTTATTTTTCAAAATGTTTTTCCATAAGGTCAGCAATCATTAGATATTCTTCTGCAATTTTCCCTTTTCTGGTATTTTTAACCTGTTCACGGAATTCCGGAATAGTCCCAAAGAAGCATCCGCATGCAACTCTGACCTTTTTATCTTTGCATCTAAAAAACGTAGTGGTACGGAATTGAGTACCAAATCCATGAATAGTTGTGTAATCTGCATTGCCGTACACCTTTGCATCGCCGGACACCTCTGCATTGCCGGACACCCATGCATCGCCGGACTGGTTTACATTTCCTTCTTTTTCTACCCATCCGCCAGTTTCTCCGGCTTCTACATCCGCAAATGAAATGAGTGCTTTGATTCGGAAAAGTTTCTTTCCGAAAATGTTAATTTTGGTTTCTGATGTTAATTCAAATTTCTTCATTTTCTTCCTCCTCTTTAATTACTGTGAATGCACAGTTTCTTTGTTTCGTCTTTTGAATTTTGTGATATACTCTCCTGTAAAGGAGGTGCTCATTTGGTAACAAGATATCAATACAAAATATTGAAAAAAGCTTTAAGAAATTGTGGATTTACTCCTATCAATCAGCGTGAAGTAGATGCCTGCAAATACCTTTTCAACAAAAAATGCTTTATGCGCTCAAGATTGCGAGAGTACGAATATGAAATCACGCAAGCAGGAGAAGTTGCCATGAAAGCATATTTTCAAGATATATCCAGATTTTGGATAACAACTGTTCTGTCCATCATTGCACTGGTTACCGGTCTTTTCTCAATTTCTATACAATCAGAGCCACTATTGAAATTGTTAGAGCAATTATTGAAATAACTGTTAAAACGTGTGTGCAAGTGGATAATGATTTCACATAACGCGAATATATTCCGAACTGCTCTTTCAGGTATTCGTTATCTGTCTGCTCGCTTGGAATCTCTTCAGCATAGTTATGGCGGGAACAGCAGTTATTTTGTGTTTCAGATTCCATTAGAATCTGTTCCATCTGACTCCACACACCGGACGTTTCTAATTTCGACCAGTCGTGGCTCGTCATTTCGAGTTGAACTGAAACTTGACCGAGAATATTTTTACTGACGGTGCAGTCTAACATTTTTCTTTACCTCCTGTGTTGCTTTTAATTACATTGTGTTGACATTTCACCTATACGCTCTTATTCTGTAAATACCAGAACCAGCATGCTAGAAATTAAGAAAGGAACGTATCGTGAATAATATTGATTTTTCTAACATTGAACTTTCTTTAAGAGAAAAGATAGTTCTTCGTCTGCTCCCAATTTTTAAATTCAATAGGTTATTCAATTGCCAAACACTTGACTATCTTCATCGGCTTGGACTTCTTGACAGGCCAAATGGAATTTATACTGTAAACAGAGCTGGGAAAATGTATTTTCGCATTAAGCGAAAAGAACGGCTCCGATTCATTATTCCAACAGTAATATCAATCGTTGCACTATTTGCCGGATATGATGTATACAGGATTCCACTTCTGGGCGAAGCATTATTAGCAGTAAAGATGCTATTGAAATATGTATTGGGAAGTTTGGGTATTTTTTCATAAACCATTCAAGCAATGTCTTTCTTGGTTCGCAGAAATACCAGTGAAGAAACTTTTTTATTTGGCTCGTTGTTTTTACCTCCTAACTTCTTACCACCCCAGCACTAAACGGATTAAAACTGTTGCCACACTTGCTACAATTGCTGGAATCACATATTCCATAATTGGATGGCGTTTCATATTTTTCGCTCCTTCCGTTCTGGAATCTTCGACTCAAGAAACCTATCTGTTTTATCAGGATTCTTGTATTTTGCGATTGTTTCTCCAACCCCAAGAAAATATCCCTTGTCAAACTCTGACATATTGGGAACTGCCTTGGCTATTGATTCGAGAATCTTCTTTTCTTTCTCAGACAATATATTCACTCCTTTCTTACACGTTTTGATTCTTCAAAAGCAACTAAGTCACTTTCTGACACTCTGTAACCAGAGCCGTTCAGATTGATTGCCGAAAGTTGTTTATTCCGTATCCATCTCCACACGGTAGGAACTTTTACACTATATCTCCGAGCGATTTCTTCACAGGTGTAAAGACGTTCCAAAGAATCACCTCCTACTTATTTTTAGTTGCGTTTACCACTTATTTGTGTTATCCTAGTTAATGCCTATTGGTAAAGGAAAGGAGTGGTTATCATGACCCAACTTTTGAATTTGCCTGTTCCCTTTGCTCTTAATCCGTCCGTACTGATACCTCGACAGTCAAAACAGGTCAAAGACGGCTCTGATTGTTTTGTCAGCGATTAGGCATGTTGCAGAACCAAGACTGCGAAAGTGACAAGGTGCTTCAAGAAGCATTTGGTCTCGTCAGATGCGGCGTCAGCCTGCAAAGTACATAGGGTAAACAAATTTGGTAAAGAGCTGTTAGGGACGAGACCCCTAGCAGTTTCTTTTTATTTAATAGAAGCCTTGTTTCTATCAGATTGTGGTAAACGCTCAAGGCTTTGTGTTACCTTGTGTTATTATAATACCTCACTCAGATAGATTTGTCAAGCGTAAATCTCACAAAAAATTTGACAGAGTTAGATTTTTGTGCTACTATATACTTGCAGTTAAGAATAGGAGGTGAAAAGAGTGAATACCAGGATTCAACAAATAAGAAAAACTGCGAAGATGACTCAGGATGAGTTCGCCGAGAAAATCGGGGTATCTAAGAACTATGTTTGGATGATAGAAAAAGGAGAAAGAGTTCCATCAGATCGAACTGTCAAGGATATCTGTAGGGAATTCAAAGTCAACTACGAATGGCTGACTAAGGGAACAGGTGATATGTTCATCCAGAATAAGAGAAAATCCGAGATTGCGGATTTCGTTGGTTCAGTTCTGAATGGAGAAGCAGATAGCTTCAAGATACGATTAGTAGAAATACTTGCTAATCTAAATGAATCAGAATGGGAAACACTTCAGAAACTTGCGAACGCTTTAGCGGACAAGAAAGAGGAGTAAAAAGATAGGGACAGGATGTAACTCCTGCCCCTTTTCTTTATTTCAGTCCTAGAAATGATATTATAAATCTAAATATTGTATATAATTGGTCATGGTCTGCTTTTTCTATCATCTCAATAATCTCTTTCTTATAATCCATAAGCAACCCTCCCTATTGCAATTACCACCTACATTACAGTATATGTCCGGTTTGTGGAAATAATCGAACATTCGTTCGTTTCATACCATTATATCACTAATGTTTGCCCTTGGAAACTGCCAGATATACACCGATATGTTTATGATCGCATAGAAATTATTCGTAAAATCAAAGATATAGTCTTTTCTGTTTAGTGGCAGGGCGAATAAAAACGGCGGCATGGTCTGCTTTATTTCATGGGCGCTATTCTTATGCAGGGTAGAAGATCTGTACGCATTTTGGACAGAATACACTCTGACTCTTCACGGATATAATCCTCTACGCACATTGGTAAATAAACAATGTAATTAAGCAAAAGCACAGCTCCTATTATAATTAGTATATTTTTGATTATTTTCATTTCACAAATCACCTAAAAACTTCTATTTACAACCAAATTTAACGATGCTATAATAAAAATAGCATATTTAAACACTTTTTTTTGCAAATGGCGAAAACAACGCCCATAAGGGAATGATTTGAATGAAAATTGCGATTTGTGACGATGATAATTTACGAATTGAGATTTTCAAAAATAGCATTGACCGATATCTAAAAGAGCATGGTGATGGTGGATATACATTAACCACCTACACCAGCGGAAAGCCTTTGATCGACGATGTTTCAGATGGTGAATGGTATGACATTATAATTCTTGATGTCTCCATCAACGGAGAAAATGGCATAGAGATTGCCAAAAGATTAAGAAAAATCGGATACTATGGAAATATCACTTTTTGGACAAAACACAAAGAATATGTATTTGATGCACTTGATGTGCTACCGGTTCATTATATCATTAAAGGATCTGAGCATGGAAGAATGTATTCAGTTGTTGAGCAGACTCTTGAAAATATCCGTGAAAAAACGCTTACCATCAAGAACAAGGATTACTTTCACAGAGCTGAATTCCGGCGTATTGAATACATCGAAAGCCAGAACAAATACATAATGATCCATTGCACGTGCGGAATATCGCACAAGGAACGAGGAAAGCTCAATGATATCGAAAAGAGTCTTGACGGAAGATTTTTGCGCTGCCACCAGAGCTATATAGTTAATATGGACGAGGTAAGCGAAGTAAGCCATTTTTTTACGATGGTATCTGGCGCGATCGTCCCGATCAGGCAAAGAGAATTTGCAAAAATAAGAGAAAAATATGAAAACTACGTCATTGGAGGGAGATAAAGCATGAGCGAAGAAAAAACCAAGAAGTGCAAACATTGCAAGATGGACATTCCAAAAGATGCAAAAATATGTCCACATTGTAGAAAGAAACAAAAAAGCGGAATATTAAAATGGGTTGTATTAATACTTATCATAGGAGTGGTTATCGGTGCTGTCACAGGCGAAGATAAATCCGCTGATAGTACGACAAAACAAACAGAAGCAACTGCTTCAGACAGTCAGAAACAGGAATCTGAGTCAATCGAATATATATCTGCATCTGTAAATGACATGATGGATGCCCTTAATAATAACGCTATGGGAGCGTCTGACAAATATAAAGGTAAATACCTTGAGATTACCGGAAAGCTCACAAACATTGATGCAGCCGGAAAATATATTGATCTCATGGCTGATGGAGATTTTGAGATTATTGGAGTTCAGTGTTACATCAAAAACGACGACCAGAAAGCTAAAATAGCATCTATGTCAAAAGGTGACACTGTTACATTGAAAGGAAAATGTACGGATGTCGGAGAAGTGCTTGGATATTCTCTTGATATTGATGAAATAGAATAAATGCTAAAAAAGACCGGCTCTCGCTACCAACGAGGACCGGTTTTTAAAAAAAAGAAAAATATTTTTACGTTCCGCAAAGCATAACGAAGTGAAACGTATCGCCTGACAAGTCATATTGTATCATCTTCGGTGTGTTCGGACAAGTCAGAAAGTTTGTTCGGTTAATAAGGAGGAAAAGAAATGGCAACTGCAAAAAAACTGCCATCTGGCTCATGGAGATGTCAGGTATTCAGTCACATCGAAGAAATCCCGTTATCAGACGGGACTATCAAAAAGAAAAGGGTTTATAAATCTTTTACATGTTCAGATCCTAGCAAAAAAGGGAAGCGAATCTGTGAGCAAATGGCTGCCGAATGGGCAGCAAAAAAAGAAAGTGAAGTATTGACTGCGCGATATGTTCCACCAGAAGATATGACATTAAAAGAGGCATGTAATAAATACATAGAAAGCAGAACAGGTGTTTTATCCCCTGGAACTATTAGAGAATATAAGCGATCTGTCAAAAGAGACATGGCTAAACTTATGTCATTAAATATAATGGAAATCACTCAAGAGGATGTTCAAGCTGAAATGAATCGTGAAGCACTTACTCATTCGCCAAAAACTGTGTACAATATGCATGGCTTTCTTTCTACTGTCTTGAAGACTTATCGTTCGGATTTCATCTTAAGAACTTCCTTACCTAAAAAGGTAAGACCGAAAATCTATGTACCTACATCTGCCGAAGTTAAAAAGGTAATTGAATGTACTGTAGGTAGTGAATTAGAGATACCTGTTCTTCTGGCAGCGTTCGGTCCGATGAGGCGGTCAGAAATCTGCGCGCTTAATTCTGATCATATCAAGCAGAACATAGTACATGTCGAATATGCTATGGTTATGAATGATTCTCATGGTTGGGTTATCAAAAGACCAAAATCTTTTGCTGGTGACAGATTCATTTCATATCCAGGTTTTGTTGCAGATAAATTAAAAGGAATACATGGGAAAATAACAAATTTGAACCCATCGCAAATATCCGACAGATTTTCAGATCTGTTAGATGACAATCAGATTCATCATTTTCGATTCCATGATTTGCGTCATTATTGCGCATCTGAGTTGCATACTCTTGGAATTCCAGATGTATATATTATGCAGCGCGGCGGTTGGGAGGATGATACCACATTAAAAAATGTATATCGGCACGTTCTGGTTGATCGAGAAAAAGAGATGAATGAAATTGGGAATGATTATTTTTCAAAGCTATGCAACACGAAATGCAACACAAAAAAAGAAAGTGCTGAAAAATAGCGTATATTAGGATTTTTCTTGCAGGTTCAAGTCCTGTCATCCGCATTTTTATGAAAATCTTGTATTCACTGGTTCTCGCAAAGAACGTAGTGTTTTCAATGGTTTCGGCAATTTCAAATTAGCTCATAAAATATGTTATTTTGCCAGTTTTGGCATAAAAAAGAAGAACTATGCAACACGAAATGCAACACGAATTTGATACAATATGTAAAAAACAGCCCCAAGGAGTAACCTCCAAGGGGCTTAAGTTTTATGCTTTTTAGATTGCAATCAAATCTTTCCAGGTGTTCTCGCCACACTCTCCATCTACCACCAGTACTCCATTTCTGGATTTCTGATACTGTTTTAATGCGTAAATGGTATTTGCATCTGCCTTTCTGGATAAGCTCAGGGCTTTTCCATTCTTTCCTTTGAATCCTCTGGCAATTAAAATCTCCTGCAGTAACAGGACAGAAGTTCCTTCGCTTCCAAGTTTTACTAATTTTGACTCAAACATATAACCGGCTCCTTTCGATGTGGTCGTTGATGGTTTTGTGCTAGTTGATGGTTTTGCGGTAGGCTTACTTCCAGTAGTATTGGTAAGTCCACTAAAATCAATCCCTTTTCCAGTAAATCTAAGACGATGTGTCCATCCGCGAGAATACAGATACCAGTTCTGCACTCTGATTTCATTACCGGAATTATCTTTTGTATCCGTTGTTCCCTCAGAACTTCTGGCATGGACAATTCTATTGCTGTCTACTGCCAAGGCTGTATGATGAGTTGAATTAAGTTCAATATCTCCTCTGATCATCTTTGCATGTGCGGTCTGGTTTTTGGCTACAATCTCGAATCCTGCATTCTGCATCTTCAACATATTGCCTGTGTAACTACAATTCTCTTTAAGATAACGCGCTTGTTTGATCAATCCGTTTTTCATAAATGCATAATAATACGCAGTGCACACCAGACTTGAACAATCAAAAGATTTCGGCTTGTCAATCTCATACAAACTGCGGATTCTCTGGCTATATCCATGTGAATTGTCGTTTGCGATGCGAACTGCAAAGTCCACGGCATCATTACGTACACTCTGAATAATCTGTTCTTTTGTTTTTGCCATTGTTGTTTCTCCCTTCTGGTCAGTGTCTTTATAATCTTTGTAGAACACATCTCTATCTACATTTCCGTTGATTCCAGGAATCTTGGCCTTCGAGCTGTACTGCCATCCTACACCAATATCAGGACGCAGACGTTCTTGCAACCATCCATTGTCGTTACCTGGATATCTCGCAATCCAGAACTCATACTTCTTTAAGTGGCTACAAATCACATTCATGTACCAGTCAAGATTGCAATAGATTGCAAATTTATAACCAGCAGCAACAATGATCTCTCGGAACGCCTCTGCCAGATTGTGAATACTTTCAGCTCCAAGTACTCTCTGTCTATGATTCTCTAAGTCAAGAAATACTGGAAACTGAATTTTTCTTCCGTTCAATACGGAAACAACCTTTCTGGCTTCGCTCTGGGCTTCAGATACTGTTGAAGCGTAGGAATACTTGTATACTCCTACTGGAATTTTATGTTTGTTGCAACCGGAAAAGTTATTCTCGAACTGAGAATCAATCACGTTTCCAACTTCTGTAATACGCAAGATTGCAAAGTCTATGCCGTAGTTTGCTACAGTATCCCAATTAATTTTTCCTTGGTGAGCGGATACGTCAATACCTTTAATTTCCAATTCTATCAACTCCTTTCATGAAACCATGAAACATATTTATAAAATTTTCAAAGTCCTTAGTTAACTAAACAGGCATTTCATCTATAACAAATACATATCCATTTTTTAAATTTATTGGTTCTCCTAAATTATCAAATAAATTTAAAGACAATTGTACATTATCTTTGATTTGATCAATTTTTGATCCCGAATATGAAGTGCATATTAATCTTCTTAAATTTAATTCATTAAAGTGGGAAAGAGGAAAATTAACTCCAAGTAGAAATTTTACTCCATGCACCATTTTCATAATGAGCCGCAGCTAAAGTCTTATTATCATTTCTTATTCCTATAAAATTTGCAGTTCCTTTGGCACATATTAAAACGCCCCATGCCCATCCTCCGAAAAGTCCGCCGATGGTTCCCCAGACAAAATATGCCATAGGCGAACTTGTTTTATTTAAAAAATTATCAATGTTACCAGAGAGTTCGAGTAAGGTACTAGAAGTTTTGTTACTATTTAATTCATTAATCGCCCCCAGTACCGTCTTGTTGTTCGTCTGCAAGTTGCTGATGACCGCATTGGTCAGTTTTCCGACAATCCAGTTCCAGATTCCGCTGAACGGTGAAAGCTTGTTTGATTTTAATACTGCATCATAAAGCATTAAGGTATCTGCATCTTCTGGAGTTGCTTTTGATGGGTATTCATTAAATTTTGCCATATTAATTCTCCTTTTCTATATTGAACTCTATATACTGATTTCAATGGTGGCTCATGCACCAACAGAACTGTGACTATTGGAGTATTGTATGTTGATTAATTCAATCTCATAAAATCAATATATGAAAGATTGACATTATTTACAATTTCAATTGTCTTTCCTGAGTACATGGTGACTTTTAGCTTACTTCCATTGATGATAACAGGATAAGAAATGCTCTGGTATGAATCAATCATTCTAAACCATGGATTCGCTATTATTTTACCATCTACTTCGATATTCAATGCCACGCCCAGAACGTTCGAAGTTGATGCTTCAAGATTTGCAAAAAGGTTAATATTTACTAAATATGTGCCTTTTGGGAATGTATAGTAATGTTTGTAATCAGTTGCACTCACATACTGTATTCCAGTAATGTTACTCCA
>ERZ825896.4290-NODE-4290-length-11090-cov-3.780335_pt1 | contig 11090 bp, 7 predicted proteins | sample MGYA00519858_ERZ825896 | MGnify/ENA primary metagenome ERZ825896 (study PRJEB31778, sample SAMEA3449214) | human gut metagenome | biome: human gut; feature: human-associated habitat; material: faeces | place: United Kingdom | collected 2010/2012 ... | reverse complement strand
GTACCGAGGCTACCGGCTACGGCCTGTGCTACTTTGCCAAGGAAATGCTGGCTGACGCCGGCAAGAGCTTCGAGGGCCAGCGCGTGGTCATCTCCGGCTCCGGCAACGTGGCCATCTACGCCAACCAGAAGGCTACCCAGCTGGGCGGCAAGGTCATTGCCATGTCTGACTCCAACGGTTACATCGTGGACGAGAATGGCATCGACTACAAGGTCATGAAGGAAATCAAGGAGGTCAAGCGCGCCCGCATCAAGACCTACCTGGACTATGTCCCCACCGCTAAGTACGTCGAGGGCAGCCAGGGTATCTGGACCGTCCCCTGCGACATCGCCCTGCCCTGCGCCACCCAGAACGAACTGCCCCTGGCCGGTGCCGAGGCTCTGGTTGCCAACGGCTGCTATGCAGTAGCCGAGGGTGCCAACATGCCTTCTACCCCCGAGGCAATTGCTTACCTGCAGAGCCACGGCATCCTGTTTGCCCCCGCCAAGGCTTCCAACGCCGGTGGTGTTGCTACCTCCGGCCTGGAGATGAGCCAGAACAGCCTGCGCCTGTCCTGGACCTTCGAGGAAGTGGATGAGCGCCTGCACAACATCATGGTCAACATCTATCACAGTGCTGCCGCCACTGCCGAAAAGTACGGCATGAAGGGCAACTTGGTCGCCGGTGCCAACATCGCCGGTTTCGAGAAGATCGCCTCCGCTATGATGAGCCAGGGTATTGTCTGATAACCTGTAAAACCGCATAATTCAAAGGCCCGCCGTGGAAACACGACGGGCCTTTTTGTATCTGCTTTATTCTTTTACTCTTAGACAAAGGGATTGAGAAAAGCCGACATCATAACACTTCGATTGGTGGCGGTGCAGGCGTCCACGAGAGTGACCAGATTACTGGACGAATAATTGCGCTGGCCGCCGCCGATGTCAGTCCATTCACCGGGAACTGTCAGCTTCAATTGGTCGCAGAAGCGGTCCTGCAGGGTCTCGAGGTCAACGGTGCTTTCGGGCAGGTCATCGTAGGAGATCGTCATGCTCAGGATGGGGCCATTGTTGGGCAGGTAACTGATAAAGATGGTGGCGTCCAGTGTAAGAGCGTTCTCCGGTGAGGCAACTTCCTCCGGCGTGGCACTGCAATAGGTCAGTTGCAGTTGCTCTACACCGGCCGCATCAGAGTAAAAAATACAGGTATGCAGACCAGTATAATGATAGTCGCCTCGTTCAGCAGTTTCAGCGGCTTCCGTGACATCGACTAAGGCGAGAAGCGCGTTCAGCTGTTCATCGCTCAGCAGACCACGGCGGTTCGCCTGCCGCAGCTTGCCAGACATTCGTGAATACTTTTGGAAATTTTCCTCACCAACCAGAAAATTATTGGATGCACTCAAAATCTTCTGACTATAGAGGGCACTTATGGTGGGGTCCAGCCGCTCTTCATCGGTCATTACACCGGCTACGGCAGGGCGGGTGAGGGCCGTGGTGTCGGCCTGCCGGTCCCGCGCCTGGGTCAGCAGCGGCGGCGCAGCCAACAGGGCGGCGCAAAAGGCGGCCGTCAGCCAAAAACGGGGGTCAATCGTCAGCTTCTTCATGGGCGTACACCTCCTTGGGCAGGGTCAGGGCGACGGTGGTGCCTTCGCCCACGGTGCTGGTAAATTCCAGCTTGGCGCCAAAGGCGGCGGCAATGTCGGCGCAAAGGGCCAGCCCCACGCCGCTGCCGCCGTTGGCCCGGGCCCGGGCCTTGTCCACCCGGTAGAACGGCTCGGTCAGGTGGGGCAGGGCCTCAGGCGGGATGCCGCAGCCGGTGTCGGCTACCTCCAGCCGCCAGCGGTCCTCGGCGGGCAGGCAACGCAGCGTAACCGTGCTGCCCGGTGCGCTGGCGTGGGCGGCGTTCAACACAAGGTTACGCAGCAGGTCCGCCAGCAGTACCCGGTCGGCCCGCACGGCGGCGTCCTCTGGGCAGGTCTTTTCGAGGTTCACGGGGCAATCGGGCAGGCTGCGGGCCACATCCTCAAAGGCGGCGGCCACCGGCACGGCGGTCAGGGTCAGGGCTTCCTGCCGCAGGTCCTGCAGGCTGAGCAGCTGTTGGCTCAGGCTTTCCAGCCGGGTGGATTCATGGTAAATGGCATCGGCGGCGCGGCGCTGGTTTTCGGGCGGCAGTTCGCCGCCGCGCAGTAAGTCGGCGTAGCCGATCATGCTGGTCAGGGGCGTTTTCAGCTCATGGGTCAGGTCGGCCACAAAACGGCTTTGGCGGTCGTTCAGCTGCTGCAGGGCAGTGGTGTGGTGGACCATCAACAGTGCCGCCAGCGTCAGCACGGCCTGCAATAAGAACCACTGGCGCAGCGTGGCGGTGCGGGCGGCGTAGGCTGAACCGGCATCCAGCGCTGTGACCATCCAGACCCAGACGCGCTGACTGCTGGCCCCGGCGACTTGATCGCAGAGCAGCAATGTTTGCCCGCAAAGGCGCATCGTGGTTGTGTCGGCGTCTTTCAGTGCGGCCAATTCACTTTCGGGGATGGTGTCGGGCAGCTTGGAGTAGATGACCCGGCCGGTCTGGTCCAGCAGGGCAAAGGTGCAGGGGACCGAACCCACGATCAGCCGCTGACGGTCAAAATACAGCTGCCCGGCAAAGGCTTTATCGCTGGCGTTGATATAGCGGGTACCGCTGTCGTCCGCCAGGATCATGTGGGGCGAGTCGTCGGCCTTGACTTCCTGCAGGGTGTCGGCATAGCCGAACAGATTGCGCTGGTGCTGCAGTACAGCCTGATCGGCCAGGGTATCCAGCGCGGCGGTGAACTGGCGGTCCGCCAGCCACCCGCCCACCAGTGCCAGCACCAGCGAAAAGCCGCAGACAGCAAGGGCGAGGGAGCGTTTCATGGGGGCCTCCTTTCTAAGGTGGCAGAGGGTTTTGACGGCCCCCTCTGGGAGGGGGCTCCCGCGAAGCGGGTGGGGGAGAGAGCTTTGAATTTAGTAGCGGCCTATTTATTTGTCTCTCCCTCAGTCCGCTTCGCGGACAGCTCCCTCGCAGAGGGGGCCTTTTAGAGGTTACGGCAATAACTTGTACCCTACTTTGGGTACGGTCACGATCTTATGATCCCAGTGCAGTTTTTTGCGCAGGCGGTGGATGTGGATGTCTACCGTGCGCGGCCCGGCATTGCTGTCCAGGCCCCAGACTCGCTCATACAGGGCCTCGCGGTAGAGCAGCTGCCCCCGGGCACGGACAAGGGCCAGCAGCAGATCAAACTCCCGGGGCGTCAGCTCTACGCGGGTGCCGTTTTGGGTGACGATGTGGTTGTCCGGGTCGATGACGGCATCGAAAGCTTGCAGTGTGGCGGCCCGGCGGCCGGTGTGGCGCAGCAGGCCTTCCACCCGGGCCAGCAGCTCCGGCGGGGCAAAGGGCTTGACGATGTAGTCATACGCGCCCAGCCGCAGCCCGCGCACCCGGTCCTCCACCGTGGCTTTGGCCGTTAAAAAGATGACCGGCGTGCCCGTAGGGGCAATGTAGTCCATCAGGGTAAAGCCGTCCACGCCGGGCAGCATCACGTCCAGAAGAATAAGGTCGAACAGCGTGGACTCCAGCAGGTTGGCGGCTTCGTTGCCGGTGTGTGCCTTGATGAGCGGCTGGCCCAGGGGTTCCAGCGTCATTTCAATTAAGTCGGCAATGGCGGGCTCGTCCTCGACAATTAAGATAGGCCGCATGGCGGGCATCTCCTTTCTTTGGATTTGACACCAGTATAGCACAGGCGTTTTTCAAAATCATTTCTAAATGAGAAATAGTGCAAACAAAAAGACCCCCTTGTGTAAGGGGGGCTGCCTGCGCGCAAGCGCAGACTGGGGGATTGTGACCTTGTGGGGCAAACCGACTTGCCAGGTAAACGGAACGATCCCTCAGTCACCGTCGGTGACATATCCCTTTGCAAAAGGGAGCCTTTAAGAGGTGCCTCAATTCTGCAAAAACTCTCGTATTTCCTTTTCTACTGCGGCTACTTCCTCGGCGAAAGCGCGGGCGGAGACGCGCAGGGCACCGTTGCCCAGCACGATGATCTGCTCGGCACCGTCGCTGCTCACCACGCGGGTGCGGTGATCCTTGGCCAGCTCGTGGGTGGTGCGCTCGATGTACATGTCGGCGGTCTCGGCCTCCTGGGTGTAGACTACGTACAGGTTGTGGTGCTTTTCTACTTCCCGCGTGCCACCGCGTACTTTGTAAGCGTCAAATACCAAGATGGGCACGCAGCGCTTGTACCCGGCGTAGTTGCACAAAATGTCCATCAGGCGGCGGCGGGCGGCATCCAGGTTCGTCTCGGCCATTTTGCGCAATTCATCCCAGGCAAAAATCACGTTGTAGCCGTCCACCAGCAGGTAGTCCGGCCCGGTGGGCTGGGGCTTGGCAGGGGCGGAAGAAGTCACCACCGGGGCCGGGTGGGTGTGCATGGCGGTGCGGGCGGCTTTGCCGTCGTTATCCGCCCCGGCGGGCTGGCCACGACGCTTGATCTTGCCATAGGTGCGCTCAAAAATCGCCAGCAGTTCCTTGTCCTGCTCCAGCGTGCCCCGGTAGGCGGCCGCGCGGCGGCGGGCGTTGTTGGCCTGTACTTCCTCGTCCTCATCGGCGGCATCGGTGTTCACCCCGGCGGGGCTGTCCAGGCGGCGGGCAAGCCCGCTGTCCACATGGGCCTTGGCAGGCACCTCGTCCCAGCGGACGAGATACCCCGCGCCGTGGCTGCAAAAGACCGAGTCGGCCGGGTTCTCCACGTCGGCGTCCGGGTCGTAGCCAAAGTCAGCCAGCACTTCGTCGGCGTTGTGGCAGGCATCGTACCCGGCGGGCAGCACAGACCAGCGGCCCAGGCCGTGGGTGTAGGCGGCAATTTCCCGGGCATAGCCCCGGGCAGTGGCTACCGGCAGGCGGCCGGTCAGGGTCACGGTGTCGCTCTGGGCGAGGGGAGGCTCAAAGCTGCCGCACATCCGCTGCACATCGGCCATGGCGCGGCCCAGGCAATCGGCGGGCAGCTCCAGCGTGAACTCATACCACGGCTCCAACAATTGCACGGCGTTTTTGGCTTCGGCCATCCGCAGGCCCTGGCGCACGGCGCGGTAGGTGGCCTGGCGGAAGTCCCCGCCCTCGGTGTGTTTTTGGTGGGCGCGGCCTGCAGCGAGCGTGATCTTCACATCGGTCAGCGGCGCACCGATCAGCACGCCGGGATGGGTGCGCTCGGCCAGATGGGTCAGCACCAGGCGCTGCCAGTTTTCGGCCAGACTATCCGGCGGGCAGTCCGCTGCCAGCTGCACGCCGCTGCCCCGGAGGCCGGGCTCCAGCAGCAGGTGCACCTCGGCATAATGGCGCAGAGGCTCGTAGTGGCCGATGCCCTCGACGGCAGCGGTGAGGGTCTCTTTGTACAAAATGCCGCCCTCGCTGAAGGTGACGGTCAGCTTGAACCGCTCCTGCAGGATGTTCTGCAAAATTTCCAGCTGCACTTCGCCCATCAGCTGCACATGCACCTCGGCCAGATCGGCGCGCCAGGCCACATGCAGCTGCGGGTCCTCGTCCTCCAGGGTTTGCAGCGCTCTTAACACGGTGTGTGGGTCGGCGTCGGGGCAATCCACCCGGTAGTTCAGCACCGGCTCCAGCAGTGGGGCGCTGGCGTCGGCCTCGGCCCCCAGGCCTTGGCCGGGGCGGGTGTTGGCGGGGCCGGTCACGGCCACCACGGTGCCGGGCAGGCACTCGCTGACCAGCCGGAACTTGCCGCCGCTGTACAGGCGAAGGGTGTCGGCCTTTTCGCCGCCCGGCAGCGTATCTTTTACGTGCAGCACGCCGCCGGTTACTTTCAGCCAGCTCAGGCGGGTGCCGGCATCCTCGCTGACTTTGAACACCCGTGCGCCGAATTCGCCCCAGGCGGGGGGCATCCGTGTCAGGGATTGCAGACCATGCAGCAGGCCATCCAGGCCGTCCAGCCGTAAGGCTGCGCCAAAAAAGCAGGGGAACACCTGCCGCTGCCGTATGGACTGGCGTATGGCGTCGGCCGATACTGTACCTGTATCGAGGTACTGTTCCATCATATCCTCGCTGCACATGGCAAGGCCGTCATAAAATTCCTCCTTTGGGACACCGGCAGAGAAATCTATAAAACCGTCGCCCATCTTTTTAAGCCCGCCCATGAGCTCCTGACGGCTGAGGTGGGATATATCCATTTTGTTTATAAATACAAAGGTGGGCACGCTGTACCGGCAGAGCAGCTTGAACAGCGTCTCGGTATGGGGCTGTATGCCCTCCGAGCCGCTGACTACCAGCAGGGCGTAGTCCAGCACGCTTAGCGTCCGCTCAGCCTCGGCGGAAAAGTCCACATGGCCCGGGGTGTCCAGCAGCGTGAATTCACAGTCCCCATACAGGAGCCGTGCCTGCTTGGAAAAGATGGTTATGCCACGGGATTTTTCCAGCGCATGGGTATCGAGAAAGGCGTCGCCGTGGTCTACTCGGCCGAGTTTCCTAAGCATTCCCGCGCAGTAGAGCAGCCCCTCGGAAAGTGTGGTCTTGCCCGAGTCCACATGAGCAAGTATCCCTATAGTAAGTCGTTTCATGTATCGATTGATCCGTTTCTGTGAATGATGGCGTATAACATACTCCATTATCCATTATAATGCCGCCGCGTTATTTGGCAAGGAAAACCCTTTAAAGGTTGAGATAGGTGTGGTATCATTACAATTACGGTTATGAGCAAATAAGCTTAATACAACAAATAGGCTGAAGAAGCAATTCGGAAAGACGGTCGTGCTGTATGGTTATTGGAAGGAAGAAGATATATTACGGTTGGATAATAGTGGCCGTGGGCGTGATAATGATGATGTCCTATGGTATAGTGAATAACTGCATTTCGCTTTACGTAGTGCCCATATGCAGCGAATTGGGCTTTACCCGTAAGGCGGGGGCGTTCATGTCCACGCTGTATTCGGCGGGGGGCATGCTGGTATCCGCCGTATCATCGAGCCTTTATCAGGCCATACCCGTAAAAAAGTCCATGCGCGTCGCCGCGGTGACGCTGAGCGCAGCCTACTTTTGCTATTTCTTTGCGGATAAACTTTGGCAGTTTTATATTATAAGCGCCGTAGCAGGCTGCGCCATGTGGCTCCTCGCATACGTTCCATATGCAATAATACTCAGCAACTGGTTCCACAAGCGGACGGGCTTCGTGATAGGCCTTACATATATGGGCACCGGAATAGGCGGAATGCTGTTCAGCCCAGTGGTTGGCAGGCTTATAGAGACGGTGGGCTGGCGGGAATGTTTTGCCATAATGAGCATAATAGTTGCGTTTGCGGTAATACCCGGCTCATTTATTGTGAGGGATAAACCGGAGGAAAAGGGCCTGTTGCCTTACGGAGAAAGAAACGCCGATGAAGCGGCCCGGCACATCAGCGAACCGGAGGGAATGTACTTCCACGATATAATCAGAAGTCCGAGATTCTATGCAATAGCCATAGGCCTTTCCGCGCTGAGCTTTGTAAATACAGGCTTTGCAGGCACGTTCGCTGCCTATATGTCGGACCTCGGCTATCCCATATCCGTGGCTTCGGCTGTGGTATCAGGCAATATGGCCTCCTTGGCAGTAGGAAAGATATCGCTGGGCTGGATATACGACAAGCTTGGCAACATAGTGGGCACGGCGCTTTCAGGTGCTTTTCTGGCGGGGGCCGTTGTGGCGGGGCTGCTCATGCCCGGCACTCTGCCCGTCATATGCGAGATAGCTCTGTTCTCCCTCGGATTCGCATTCGGCTCGGTGGCCATCCCGATAATCTCAATGGCGGCTTTCGGCGAGAGATCCTTCAGTAAGGTAAACGGGACGTTTATGGCGGTTACGGGTATAGCGGCGGCGATGGGGCCCGTGTTCAGCGGGCATGTATGCGATACCACCGGCAGCTATGCCGGCAGCTACAGGGCGTATGTGGTCATCGCCGCAGTATTTACTGTAGTGATAATACTCTGCCTTGCAAAGAATAAAGAAAAGGTACTTAACAGAACATAAAAAAAGCCTGACCCTAAATACCGGGAGGCTGTAAAACAATAAAAAGATAAATCCCCTTTGTTTTTTCAAAGGGGACGGAGTGACTTTGGTCACGATGCTTCATCTTATTCAGCTTTGATGCCCTTTTCACGGGCGATTATCTTTGCCGCCTCAGTTACCGCGAACTCTACCAGCTCGGTGCAGAAGGACTTGCGCTCCGGACTGTTCCTGTCGCCGTAGGGGGCGATGAGCCTGCCGCAGCAGGTAGCGCCGAACTTGGCGGTTATGGCGTCGGCAAATTCATTGGTGAGCTTATGACATTCGCCTGCAGGCTCGCCGGGCTTGCGCCGGCCAAAAACATAGCCTATGCACATGGTGCCGCCGGCTACAGCGCCGCAGAGGCAGCCTGCGCCGCCAAGGCCCCAGGGAAAGCCGGTACTCATAGCGAATGCATCGTCGGACATATCAAGCTCAAAGTTTTTACGAATAGAGTAAATTACGGACTCGGAGCAGGCGAAGCCGTTGTGGAATATATCCACCGCGTCTTTCCTGAGCTGCTCAAGGCTAACAGACTGTACCATGGATATTGAACCTCCCGAAAGTTTAAGCTATAAGCTGATTATACAACTATGCGTGGGTTTTAACAACCTAACTTTCCAGGCGGCTGCGCAGCGCATCAAGGCTGCCCTCCATGGCCTTTATGCAGGCTAACGCCTCGCCCCGCTCTTCGGCGGAGAAGCTTTCCAGCATAGTGGTGAAGAACATGTCGTAGTCTATGCTGCACCATCGTGCATAGTCTTCCCCCTTTTTGGTGAGGGAGAGGCGTATGCAGCGCGTGTCCTTTTTGTCCCGGATGCGCTTGACGAAGCCGCCGGTTTCGAGACGGCGTATGGATACCCCTGCCGAAGCCTTCCCTATGCCAAGATGAGCTGCAAGCTCGTTCTGAGTGGGTGCGCCAAGCTTGCTCAGGGCGAAGAGCACCTGTGGCTGACCGGGGTAAAGGCCGTATTTGCCCAGAAGCAGCTGCATACAGATATTATAGGTGTGCTGAAGGGTGAGGAAGGCCTCGCCAAAGTCAGCGGTAAGCTTTTCGCGAGATACTGATTCCATTTATACTGATCATATCCTTTAAGCGGTTTTACAGATTGTGCCAACGGATAAATAATAACCAACAAAAAATAGTATGTCAACATCTCGATCAAAAAAACAACAGCTTCGACAATGTATGTTAACAATCGTCACAGCCTTGCAGAATAATGAAAAAAGCAAAATCACGCTATTCTAATTGCGAGGAATTTGTGGTAAACTGATGCTGTTCGTAAAAAATGGGGGAGTGTGCTGCATGAACCCGCTAAAACATTTTTAGGAGATATAACGCTATATGATGGAAGCTGCAATGATCATACGCAGAATGGAGGAGGAACTCAGGAGCGACTACCAGATAGAGCTGGTGGAAGCCAGCACCCCGCAGATACATAAGGCGCTTTCCAACGCCGTCATGTATGCTATATCGGATAACTGGCGCAAGGCCCGCAGAGAGCACGAGCACGTGCGCAGGGCATATTACTTCAGCGCCGAGTATCTCATGGGCCGAATGGTGTTCAATAACCTCTACTGCCTCGGTATACTGGATCAGATACAGGACCTGCTCAGGGCACGTGGCTGCGATATAGCTTCCATGGAGGATATAGAGGACGCGGCGCTGGGCAACGGAGGCTTGGGCCGTCTCGCGGCCTGCTTCCTGGACAGCGCGGCCACCCATGACCTTCCTTTGGACGGCTACGGCCTCCGCTATAAATTCGGTCTCTTCAAACAGAGCTTCAAGAACGGCTATCAGTGCGAGAAGGCGGACGACTGGCAGCGCTACGGCGACCCCTGGAGCCGCAGGCGTGACGATAAGACCGTGGAGATAACCTTTGCGGATCAGAAGGTAATGGCGGTGCCTTACGATATGCCCATAGTTGGCTACGGCACGGATAATATAGGCACCTTGAGACTCTGGCAGAGCGAGCCCCTCGAGGAGTTCGACTTCAACCTGTTTAACGAGCAGGAATACGATTTGGCAGTTCGCGAAAAGAACAAGGTAGAGGACATCACCCGCGTGCTCTATCCCAATGACAGCACCTACGAGGGAAAGCGCCTCCGCCTCAAGCAGCAGTATTTCCTCTCCAGTGCCTCATTGCAGGATATAATTCGCAGGTATAAGAGAGTGCGCGGCAACGACCTTTCCAACTTTGCCGCCCACTGCGCCATACAGCTCAACGATACCCACCCGACGGTATCCATACCCGAGCTTGTCCGGCTGTTTATGAATGAGGGCATGGACTTTGACGCCGCCTTTGACATTACCCGCAAGACCTTCAGCTATACAAACCATACCATAATGAGCGAGGCGCTGGAGAAGTGGGACTATGACCTGTTCAGGAGCGTGGTGCCGGAGCTGGTGGATATAATATCGCGCATAAACGAGGTGCAGAATTCCGAGCTGCGCGCCATGGGCGTGAGCCAGGAGCAGATAGACCGCATGCAGATAGCTACCGGCGGTCAGATACACATGGCGCGCCTTGCAGTGTTTGCCAGCACCTATGTGAACGGCGTGGCCCAGATACATAGCGATATACTCAGGCACGATCTGTTTAAGGATTGGTACTCGGTCACTCCCGATAAGTTCCAGAACAAGACCAACGGCATTACCCAGCGCCGCTGGCTGGGCCTCTGCAACCGTGAGCTTTCCGAGTTCATCACCGAGCGCATAGGCGGCGGCTTTATAACCGACCTGTCCGAGATATCTAAGCTCAAGCGGTATACGTCGGATGCTGACATAGCCGCCTTCAACGCCGTAAAGCAGCAGAAGAAGGCGCAGCTTTCCGCCGTTATACGGGAGAAGGAAGGCGTGCATATACCGCCGGAGTTCGTGTTCGATGTGCAGGTAAAGCGTATGCACGAGTACAAGCGGCAGCTGCTCAATGCCCTGAGTATAATGGACATATATTATTCCCTCAAGGACGGCAGCCTGGCCGACTTTACCCCCACGGCGTTCATATTCGGCGCCAAGGCGGCTCCCGGCTATATACGGGCCAAGAGCATAATAAAGTACATTAACGAAGTAGCC
>ERZ825896.4287-NODE-4287-length-11098-cov-3.571765_pt1 | contig 11098 bp, 7 predicted proteins | sample MGYA00519858_ERZ825896 | MGnify/ENA primary metagenome ERZ825896 (study PRJEB31778, sample SAMEA3449214) | human gut metagenome | biome: human gut; feature: human-associated habitat; material: faeces | place: United Kingdom | collected 2010/2012 ... | reverse complement strand
CTTTTTTCTTTACCTCGGCGGCATTTCTACTTCCTGCACGGCGGCGCACAGCAGATCCACAAGCTGGAGCAGACCCGGCGTATGGTTAGCCACCCGCCAGAGGGCGCCAATGCGGAGCACAGCCGACGGCTCGTCCAGCGGGATAAAATGGGCATAGTGCGGATAGAGACAGAGATGGGCGGGGAGGACAGTAATAGCGCTGCCCGATTCCGAGAGAATTGCGGCTGTATCCACATGGGAGAACTCGCATACTACCTGCGCTTTCCGTCCTGAGGCCGCCTCCATCTCCATCAGCAGACGGGCATAGTCGGGGTACTGGTGGGGATCGGGCAGGCCCAGGGGATAATCCATCAGCTCAGAAAACCGCACCCGATCCCGGCCGGACAGCGGATTGTCTAGCGGGATCACCGCTGCCAAGCCGTCATCATAGAGGGGCTCAAAATGCCACTCCGGGGGCAGGGTGGAGTTGGAAAACAGGATGGTCAGGCACAGATCCAGCTCGTCCCGCTTGACTGCCCGGTCGATGTCCCCCAATTCACCGGACTGGAGCACCAGATTGATATTGGGATACTGCGCCCGGAACTGCTGGAGGCACGGGCTGAGGATGCTGCGCACCGCCGCGTCCAGAAACCCCACCCGTAGGGTGCCCTCCATATGCTCCAGCGTATTGCGCAGCTCATAGGCGGCCTCATCATAGAGCGCCACCATCCGGCGCATCTTTTCACAGAACCGGGTGCCCGCCTCGGTAATGCGCACATGCTGCTTGGTGCGGATAAAGAGCTGTACGCCGAGCTCGTTTTCGATGGCGCTGATATGCTTGGAGAGCGTGGGCTGGGAGATGTACAGACGGCTGGCAGTTTCACTGAAATTGAGCGTATAGGCCAAGTCCACCAGCTCTCGGAGCATCGCCAGGTTCATGCCGCGTCCCTCCTTTTCTTTGTACATAGTGTACACCACCTAGCGCGCAGTTGTAAAGCCGTTAGTCAGAAACAGCATAAAGGTTTTCCACTTCGCTATTTCACAAACATACCTGTGATGGGGTATGCTGAACTTGCCGGACGTGCGGGGAGCATATCCCCGCCAAAAAGAAGGCAAAGGAGTGAGCAGGATTGATCAAGCTGGATGCAGGTGATATCTTTCGCACTGCGTGGAATGCGCAGAAAGCGGGCGTATTGGAGCTGCTGCCGCTGATGCATGGGCGCATCGCGCCGGGAGAGCGCTTCTTTGAGTCCATCCAGAGCGCGCTGCTGGAATATGTGGATCTGGAGCGGCTGGACGAAGTGCTGTACAGTTTGGCTCCCGTGTTTCGCTATATGGCGGATGAGCAGCACTGGGAGCCCGCGGCGTTCACCAGCGGGGAATTATTCCGGGCGGTGCGGAATCTCCAGGAAATGGGCGTCTTTGCGGTCTGGAGGGGCTGTCTGCCTCTTCCCGGCAGCGGAGATCGCTATTTCGAGCGCTATCAGGCAATCCTGGTAGCGCGGATCGGTACAGCTGCACTGGACCGCCTGCTGTACACACTGGGGCAGTGCATCAAATTCCTAGCTACCGATGCGGCGATGGTCCAGGTCAAAACAAAAGTAGGAGGGAAACCTTGCACATGAGCAACATGGAATCGTACATCAAATCCCTTTTCGCCGTCCAAAATCCTCCGGAGATCCGTACAGAACCCCACATCTGCGCGGCCTGCACGGCGGACAACCGCAGCCGGGTCCCTGCGGAACCCCCGCTGGCCGTTCTCTTCCCCACCTGTTCCGAACAGGTGCAGGAGATTGTACGTCTGGCCAATGAGCACCATATCTCCCTGGCGGTCCGCTCCAGTCAGGGCTTGGAGAGCACCAGCGGAGCCTCACTGCCCGCGGTGGGCGCGGAATGTGTAGCAGTCAACCTGTCCCGGATGAACAAAATTATGCATATCGACCCCAAGAACAATATGGCAATCCTTGAGGCGGGCGTCACCTACGATCAGCTCAACCAGGCTCTGAAGCCTTACGGTCTCTACTGTGAGCATCCCCTGGCTCCCCGGGCGGAAAAGTCGGTGATAGCCAGCCTACTGGACCGCGATCCCGTGCTGACCGCCAAGCACCTGTGGGATGTGCCCGATCCCCTGTGCTGTGTGGAGATGATCATGGGAAACGGCGCGCTGTTCCGCACTGGCTCTGCCGCCGGTCCCGGCACGCTGGAGGAAATGATTGAATCGGGCTGCGGCATCAATCAGGCGCAGGGGCCTGTGTGGCTGGACCTAGGCCGGGTGATCACCGGATCCCAGGGCACACTGGCCATCGTCACCTGGGCCTCCGTCAAGGTGCGTCCAATCGGGACCGTTAGTACTCCAGCCTATCTCCAGTCCGACGATATCAACACCCTGGCAGACTGTGTATCCCAGATAATCCGGCGGAGACTGGGGGAGGAGTCCGTCCTGCTCAACCGGAAGGGCTTGGCGCAGCTTCTGGGCGTGGATCCGGCCGCCACAGCCAATATGCCCCAGTGGACCTACCTGACCACGGTACGGGGTTTCCGCTTCTTCCCGGAGCGGTACCGGGACAACCAGCTGGCCGATATGGCGGATATCGCCGGGGGCTTTGGCCTGGCCGTGCAGGACAGCCTGCTGGGCCTCTCCAACGAGCGGATCGCCGCGGTCCTGTGCGGTTCCTCCGACAAGGGCGCGTATTGGCGACAGCGGAACGGGAAGGAGATCTTGGACCTCTTCTTCTTGAGTACCATGGACAAAATCGGTTTTTACAGCGGTTTGGCTGAGGCGGCGGCGGAAAAGTGTGGACTGAGGCGGGAGGATCTGTGTGTATACGCCCAGCCCTCCCAGATGGGCCGGAACTGTCACATCGAATTTATCATCCAAGCGGACCGGGAAACAGCGGCTAAATTGGAAAAGCTCCTTGGTATCGTCCTGCTGGACAACAAGGCATTTTTTAGCCGCCCTTACGGGAGCCTTGTAGAAAAAATCTACAACCGCTGTACCGATCAAAAGACAGTGATGCCGGTGATCAAGCGCTTCTTTGACGAAAACAACGTGATGAATCCCGGCAGGCTGGTTTATGACGGGGGGAGGCAGTGACCATGGCATTGATGGATTATAAAGTGGACCAGGGCTGGTGTAACCGGTGCAGCAACTGCAAATGGATTCCGTCCTATCGCATTCAGAAAACCGAGACCATGTACATTTGCCCTGCTATTACCAAGTACAATTTTAATGCGTTCAGCGGCTGCGGCAAGCTGGAAGTGGGCTATTCCATCAACGACGGGCATAGCAAGGTGTGCGCGTCCACACAGAACATTGCCTATAAGTGTGCCCTGTGCGGGGCCTGCGACTATGCCTGCAAAGTGTTCCGCAAAGATATCGACGTGGCGGAGAACATCGAAGAACTGCGCCGTGCCTGCGTGGCGGAGGGATTTGTCTACCCGGAGCACCGGGCCATTGTAGACTCCATCGCCCTGAACGGAAACCAGCTCGGCCGGCCGGCGGGGGACCGCATCGACTGGACGGCGGAGCTGGATATCAAGCGGACCACAAAGAATGAGACCGGGCGCATCTATTTCCATGTGGGTGATCTGCACGCCTTTGACCGGACGCTTGCCAGTCGGGCGGCCCGCACCGCCAAGCTGCTGCTGGACAAGGGCCTGGATCTGGTTACCTCCGGTACGGCAGAGCCCTCCGCGGCAGATAAGGCCTTCGATCTGGGCTTTGTGGAGGAGGGCCGGGTGGCGGCGGAAAAGTTAACGGCTGAGGTAAAACGCTCCGGCGCACAGATACTGGTCACACTGGACGCCCACGCATTTACCGCGTTCCGGTGGCACTATCCCCGCTGCGGGGTGGAGCTGGGGGTGGAGGTGCTCCATATCGCCGATCTGCTGGCCCGGCTCTATCAGGACGGCCTGCTCCAACCGGTGAAGGAGGCCGCCATGACCGTCACCTACCACGATCCCTGCTCCCTGGGGCGCCGGAGCGAGCCCTATAAGGGGAACTATACCGGCGACAAGCGCCGTCGCCCCATGGCGCTGACCCGCACCGGTGATCTGGGGGTCTATGACGCCCCCCGGACCCTGCTGGCTGCCATTCCCGGACTGACTCTCGTCGAAATGGATCGTATCAAGGGCTGGTCCTTCTGCTGTGGCAACGGGGCCGGGGTGGCAGAGGTCAACCAGGAACTGCTGGCGGACGCCAGCCAGAATCGGATGACAGAGGCCAAGCTGACCGGAGCGGACGCCCTGGTAACGGCCTGCCCGCTGTGCGAAGGGGCCCTGACGGCCGCAGGCGGCATGAAGGTGCTGGATCTGGTGGATCTTGTGCTGGATCACATGAAATAAGGAGGCGGTACCATGTTGATTCCCGAGGAAGCCTATCACGAAATTGAGGCCATTGTCGGCCCCGAAAATATTACAGCCGATGAACAGATCTGCGACAGCTATGCCCAGCACCTCTTTCACCGGCCTGATCCGGAACTCTGGGTGCTCCGGCCTGCGGCGGTAGTCCTGCCTGCCACCACCGAGGAGGCCGCCGCTTTCGTCAAGGTCTGCAACAAATACAAAATCAAATATAAGGCTACCTCTACTGGCTACGGCGCCCATAACGGAGCCACAGCTCCCGACTGTGTGCTGGTGGATCTGCGCCGCATGAATCATGTGGTAGAGGTAGACGAGAAAAACATGATCGCCGTCATCGAGCCCTACACCAGCGGCGGCGAGATTCAGAAAAAGGCGTGGGAAAAGGGCCTGACCCTCTGCATTACCACCGCCGGGCCGCAGTCCTCCGTGCTGGCCAGTATTACCTCCCACCAGGGCGGATCCTGTGCAGGCTGCTCCATGGGCTACAACGGCCGTAATCTGCTGGCCTGCGAGTGGGTCTCTCCGGTGGGCGAGATCATCCGCATCGGCTCCGCCGAGCTGGGCGACTGGTTTTCCGCCGATGGCCCCGGCCCCTCCTTCAAGGCCATGATCCGTGGGTACTTCGGCTTCGATGGGGCTATGGGAATCTTTACCAAGGCCGCTGTAAAGCTCTACCACTGGGCCGGAATGCAGGATTATGAGATCTCCAACGACGGCAACCTCTATGAAGCCGACGTGAAGGTTCCGGAGAATATGCACCTCTACACCATGGTCCACGAGACCTGGGAGGAACTGGGCGAGGCATATTACCAGCTTGCCGAAACCGAGGTCTGTACCTATATGAACAAATTCTCTATCGGCGTCACAGGCTGGGGCTATATGCCGGAGTTCTTTGAGCAGGCCGTCAAGCTGCCCCACCTGCGGGAAGCCCTGAAAATAGGCCGCCATCGCACGGTAATGGTGATTGTGGGCAACAGCCCGCGGGATCTGGCCTATAAAGTGGACTGTGTAAAAGAGATCGCCAAAAACACCAACGCTCTCCTGTTTGGCGGACACGCCAATACTCCCTATCGAAAGGCCCACCTCTGCTCTCTGTCCAAGGCGGACGGCTACGCCTCCCTGTTCAACGGTCCGGGCACCTTCCACGTAGCCATGGGCGCGGATGAGGCCCTGTCGGTTACCATCAAACAGGCCCAATATGCCCAGGAGATCAAGGAGCACATGATCGCCGAGGGGGTTACGGCGGACGATCTGGGCGATGGCGCGTGGATTGGCATCTATGACCAGAGCTCCAAGGGCCACAACGAGGCAACCATGATCTTTGACCCCAGGGACCCGGTGGCAGGGAACTCCATGGGCCGCTATTCCTCGGAGTGCGCCAAGGTGCTCTATGAAAAGCATCTGGGCGGCATCGGCTTCGCCGCTTTCGGCGGGCCGGAGCAGGTAATGATGTTCGATTCGGCGGCCAGCAACTACTATCAGCACACCGTCCGCATCAAGGAACTGTTGGACCCGGACAATCTGGCTAACATGGTATTTGTATAAGGAGGCGGAAGACATGGAAGAGAAAAAGGTAATTGTCGTAGGCGGCGGCTGCGCAGGTCTGGCAGCGGCGTATAACCTGAAAAAAACGGGTTGGAATGTGACTGTCCTGGAGAGCCAGGACCATGTAGGCGGACGCATGAGCATCTACAAAAACGATCAAGGCTTCCTGATTGATGAATATGCCCAGTTTGTCCACCCCAGCTATAAACGGGCTAAAGAGCTGATGACCGAGCTGAACCTCATTCAGGATCTCCAGCTCTTTGAGTTGGGCGCAGGTATGAGTATCTGGTTTAACAACCGCTGGGTTTCCGCTTTCCCCGCTCCCAATGACCCGGAGGCCATGGCCGCCAACCAGGAGTGGGTGGACTACATGGGCACCGAAAATTTCGGCAATTTCGTAGCCTATTGTGAGAAGTACTGTAAGGACAAGTTCTATGAGGGCTCTACCGACTGGATGATGGACGCAGACCAGGACGACGGCTCCAATTTCGGCGAATTTGTAAAAGAGAACTTCGGCGAGCGGGTGCTGGAATACTTTGTGCAACCTGTGGTGGCATCGCTGGGGCTTGAGTACCCTGAGAAGTGCGGCGTGGCTTTCGGCCTGCAAATCGTGTGGACCGTGCTGATGGGTGGCGCGGCGGTGCTGGTGGGCGGTCTGGGCCGTCTGGCCAATGTCATCGCGGACTATCTGGGCAAGGGGCTCCGTTGCAGCACTCCCGCCAGGGAGATCGTAATCGAGGACGGCAAGGTGAAGGGCGTCGAATTTTTACCCTGCGATAAGGTGGTCTGCGCCACCCCCGCCGCCATCGCCCTGAAGATCATCCCCGGCCTGCCCGATGCCATGCGCAAGCCCATTGAGCGGGTAACCTATTGCCGCACCATCCACGCCACCCTTTTTTTTGACAAGCGGATAACCGACGGCGCAAAGCCCGTAGGCGGCCTGTTGCCCCGCTGTCTGGGCGAGCCCTTCTGTACATGCCTGTTCCAGTCCTCCCGTAATCCGGCGGCACTCCCCAACGAAAACTCGGATGCCATGTCGGTCTTTTACTTTGGGGATGACAAATTGCCCCAATACTGGGATATGTCCGAGGAACAGATTCTGGAGGAGACCTTCCGAATTTTAAAAAAGTATTTTACCCAACTGCCTGATCACTACCTAGGCGGCCATGTAGTCAAGGCCCCAATGGCCAACTACACCATGCGCAACGGCTGTCCTACCGCCATTAAGGAGATGCGCGACCACCACTATCGGGATATCGAGGGTCTTTTCTTCGCCGGCGATTATATGTATACCGGCTCCTATGAGAGCGCCATTAACTCCGGCTATAACGCGGCGAAAGCCGTCAACGGGGAACTGGAGCGGATTTAAAAAAGGCAGGCAGGCTCAAGATCCACAATTACTGGGAATATCAGCATTTCAAGCGGAGTAATCCGCCCGAACGATGCCGGTACGGCATCAGAGTGAGTTAGGGAGGCTTTTATGAACACAAAGCAGAAAGTAAGCAACAATTTTGGCCTGCACGGGTGGTTGATTATCATCTTTTTCGGCGTTATGCTGTTTTTGAACTCTTCACTGACGGCCGACGGCATGAATATTATCATCCCAACGCTGGCAGGCAAGCTGGGACTTGACTCGGCGCAGATGCTCAGCCTCAACGGAATCGGCGGCTGGATTGGCGTGGTGGGGGCCTTTGTGCTGTCAGCGCTGGTCCAGAAGCTGGGTGCAAAGAAGGTAATCATCGGCTCGCTGGTCATCGTAGCTGCCAGCTTTCTGGCACTGGCCTTTATCACCAATATGGCGGGCTGGGCCGTATGCACCATTTTAATCAACGTGTTCGCCAACGGCATGAGTTTCTGCGGCGGCTCCGCCCTGATCGCCAGCTGGTTCCCCACCAAGAAGGGAATGGCTATGGGCTGGGCAACCATGGGCAACAACATGGCCTCCGCCATCTTTATTCCGATTTTTTCGATTCTCTTGGGCTCCGGCATCAATATGCCCTTCTATGGATACTTCATTTTTATGGTGGTTATGGTTGTCCTGGCATTCCTCATTGTCCGCAACAACCCGGAAGATTTCGGGCTGCTGCCTGATAACGACCCCGCCTCCGTGGAAACAGTCAAAGCCATGAAAGCAGAGATGGCGGCATACAAAAGTCCTTGGACTATCGGAAGAATTTTGAAGGATAAGGACGTCTGGTGTGCGGGACTGGGCTATGGGCTGCTGTTCATGGCAACTGTGGGGCTGGTGGCCCAGTTCGTGGGCCGCGCCCAGGCCGTCGGGTTCTCGCAGACCACGGGCACCGCGCTTTTGAGCATCGCGGCGGTCATCGGTATTGTAGCGAGCTACATATGGGGTGTGCTGGATACGAAAATGGGCACGAAATTTGCTTCCATCCTGCTGGCCCTCTGGTTCGCAATTGCCATTCTGCTTAACATCCTGCCCGGTCAGGCCACCTTTGTGGTCTCTGCGGTTTTCCTAGGGTGCGCGCTGGGTGGCAATACCAATTTCTCCACCTCTATGTGCGCCAGCTTGTTTGGACGCAAAAATTTCCAGCGGGCGTTTAACTTCGTGTTCCCGGTAAGCTGTATCTTCCGGGCGGCGGCCTCCGTGGTGCTGGGTGTGGTGCTCGGTGCCACCGGTGGAAACTATGTGGCCGCTTACATGGTATTCCTGATCGGATCCGTGATCGCTATGATCCTGTTTGGCTGTATCAACATGACGCCAAAAAAGGAGTGAAGCAGCCGACCAATAATAGATGGCGCTATGCCGGTTGTCCCTTTACATCTTACCGCGGATGCTCTACTTCAAGTACTCGGGGCCAGAGCAGCATTCTGGACGAATGTTCGTTCCGATCCCGAGTCCCTGTACTGGGGTTTCTGGGGCAACTCCAGGCACCGCTGTCGTCTTCTTCCGCCTATGTGTGCCCTGTGTACCCTTTTCCGCAGTAGGACAGTATCTCCTGGACCTGAAGTGGAATACTGCGCCTCGTTGGCCCGCTGTAAGGGCGGTTGGGGGACGAAGGATGAGCAGGAGAAAGCACTGGCGCTTTTGCTGCGCCGGTGCGGTCACAACCGCCCGTAGTGCGGGCGGTTTGAGGGACGGGAGATGACGCTTTTATGACAGCCGGAAAAGTGGATTGACGCTGTTATATGAAATACAGAGAAGAAATGCCGCAGTTAACGGTTTTGGGCTGACGTTATCGCAAAATAGTGAGGAATTTACAATGGCGAGAAGCCGGTACGATGAATATCCTCGTGTTTCGGCCTGTGGACCGCTGTGTGCGGTTTTATGCGGAGAGGAGGTAACCACCTCCCCAGGAAATACTCCTGTTAGCGCGCCGTGAGCAACGTCAGTAGCAATGAAAAACAGGGGAAACCAATTTGCGGATTGCACCAGCGTATACAAAGAGAACACGCAGAGGGATGATATTCAAATTTTGATACACAGTAAACAAGAGAAATTTTCAGGCAGCGGAAAATTGATAAATTTTTTATAAGTCTGTCCTGAACAGGTAGCCATTTCGTTCAAGCTGTGGTATGTTGCGTCGCTGAATGGAGGCGATGCTCATGGCAAAGCGCAGAGCGAACGGCAAGGGCAAATATCCGCAAGCGGTTAGACGGCCGCCGGGAGGCCGTGCTCCCGTGCGTGCGCCCTTCGGCGGGCTCCGCCCTCCAAAAAAACGTCCCCCGGACGCATTGCGTCCGGGGGACTTGTGCTTCTCGCTTACTTGTACAGCTCCACCAACTTGAGCAGGTGCTCATATCGTTCCTTGGCGGCCTGCGCCCCAACGGGCCCGAGGGCCCGCCGGGGACCCACTGATCCTTGCTCATGCTCGGGCGGACTCAATCCGCCCTGCGCCAAGGTTTCGCCTCCGGCAAAACACTTGTACGGCGCTCCGCGCCGCCCCATCTGCGATGGGGCCCCACGAGCAGGCCGCCGATAAAACGTCCCCCGGACGCATCGCGTCCGGGGGACTTGTGCTTCTCGCTTACTTGTACAGCTCCACCAGCTTCAGCAGGTGTTCATACCGATCCTTGGCGGCCTGCTCGTTCTCGGCGAAGAGCTCCTTGGCGCGCTCGGGGAAGGAGCGGGTCAGGCTGGAGTAGCGGGCCTCGTTCATCAGGAACTCCTGATAGCCGCCGGCGGGGGCCTTGGAGTCCAGGGTGAAGGGGTTCTTGCCCTCCTTCTTCAGGTCGGGGTTGAACCGGAACAGGTTCCAGTAGCCGCACTCCACGGCCTTCTTCATCTCGCTCTGGCAGTTGGTCATGCCGCCCTTGATGGAGTGCATCTCGCAGGGGGCGTAGCCGATGACCAGGGAGGGACCGTGATACTGCTCGGCCTCGCGGATGGCGGTGAGGGTCTGGTTGGGGTTGGCACCCATGGCCACCTGGGCCACGTAGACGTAGCCATACTGCATGGCGATCTCCGCCAGGCTCTTCTTGGCCACCGTTTTGCCCGCGGCGGCAAACTGGGCCACCTGGCCGATGTTGGAGGACTTGGAGGCCTGGCCGCCGGCGTTGGAGTAGACCTCGGTGTCAAAGACGAAGATGTTGACGTCCTCGCCGGAGGCGATGACGTGGTCCAAACCGCCGTAGCCGATGTCGTAGGCCCAGCCGTCGCCGCCGAAGATCCACACGGATTTCTTCACCAGGTACTCCTTCAGGCTGAGGATCTCAGCGGCCAGGGTGCAGGCGGGGCAGTCGCAGTACTTCTTGCCCGCGGCCTTGAGGGCCTGGGCGTGGGCAACGACCTCGCCCTGCTTGTCGCCGAAAACCTGCTTGCCGGCATCGCTGGCGGCAAAGGCCTCCAGCTCGTCGGCGGTCATCAGGCCCTCACCCAGCTGGGTGATGTACTCCTTGGTGGCCTCGGCGTTGGCAACGCCGTCGTCCATGGTGTCCAGCCACTTCTGAGCGGCCTCGCCCAGGGGGGCGTACACGTGGCCGGAGAGGAGCTGGCGGGTCTTCTCGGCCAGCCGCTCGCGGATGACCTTCTGGCCCAGGTGGAGGCCCAGGCCGTGCTCGGCGTTGTCCTCAAACAGGGAGTTGGCCCACGCGGGGCCCTTCCCCTCCTTGTTGATGGTGTAGGGGGAGGTGGCGGCGGGACCGCCCCAGATGGAGGAGCAGCCGGTGGCGTTGGAGATATACATCCGGTCGCCGCAGACCTGGGTGATCAGGCGGGCGTAGCTGGTCTCAGCGCAGCCGGCGCAGGAGC
>ERZ825896.4284-NODE-4284-length-11105-cov-3.996471_pt1 | contig 11105 bp, 6 predicted proteins | sample MGYA00519858_ERZ825896 | MGnify/ENA primary metagenome ERZ825896 (study PRJEB31778, sample SAMEA3449214) | human gut metagenome | biome: human gut; feature: human-associated habitat; material: faeces | place: United Kingdom | collected 2010/2012 ... | reverse complement strand
GACCTGCGGGTTGGTGCAGGTGACGCCGATGGCGGGCACGCCGGCCTCGGCGAACACGGTGCCGCCGGCCATGGACACGCCGGAGCCGTAGGAGCCGAGCACGATGCTCACGCCCTTGTTGACCAGCTCAGCGGCCGCGGACGGGCCGTTCTCGGCTGCGGTGCGGTTATCGACGACCTCCAGCTGGACCTTGTAGGTCTCGCCGTTGATGTCCACGGTGGGCTGGACGTAGTTGGCATACTGCATACCAAGCACCTCCTGCTTGCCGCCGGCGCCGTTGTCGCCGGTGAGCGGCTCGAAGACGCCGATCTTCACGACCTTCTCTTCGCCGGTGGTGTTGGGCGTGCCGCCCTCCTGCTGTTCGCCGCCCTTGTCGCCGCAGGCGACCAGTGCGAGCGCCATTGCGAGCGCAAGAACGAGTGCAAGAATCTTCTTCATATTCATATCCTCCTGACTTTCTGCCGCGCTGCCGCGGCAAGCGGGGCGTCCGCCCCTTTTGGTTGCAGTTTATTTTATCGAACCGTTGAATGGATTTCAAGCGTCGAATCTGTCAGAATTTTCGGTCGTTTCCGGTCGTTTTTCCCACAGCCGCCTCCAAATTTCATGTGCATTTGTCTATGCGCTGTGGACTTAAGTCCATTTATTGAGAATATCTATTGCTTTTCTGTTTTTCCCACGAGGACAAATGCTCTTGTCACTTTGCACAATAAAGATTTTCGCAAGAAAAGAAAAAAGTGACGCAGGGAACGGCAAATGCCCGTCCCTGCGTCACTTTTTCCATTCGTCCTTTTGCCCATCAGGCTTTTTCGCCGACCATTCGCTCAAATTCCTCGCCGGTCATCGTCTCGTGGGCGAGCAGATATTCCGCCACGACGGTCAGCGCCTCGCGCCGTGCCGTCAAAATCTCCTCGCAGCGCGCATACGCGCGGTCGATGATGGCCTTGACCTCCTCGTCGATCTCGGCGGCGGTCTTTTCCGAGTAGCTGCGCGTCTGGCCCATCGTCTTGCCGATGAACACCTCGTCGTGCCCGCTCTCAAAGGCGATGGAGCCGAGCTTCTCGCTCATGCCGTAGGCTGTGACCATCTTGCGCGCAATGTGCGAGGCGCGCTCGATGTCGTTCGAGGCGCCGGTGGAAATGTCGCCGAGCATCAGCTTCTCCGCCGCGCGCCCGCCGAGGAGCGAGACGATCTGCTCCTCCATGTAGCGCTTGGACTGGTAGGAGCGGTCCTCATTGGGCAGCGCGATGGTCATGCCGCCCGCCTGTCCGCGCGGAACGATGGTGATGCGGTGGACGGGCTCGTGCGTCGGCAGCGCGTGCATCACGACGGCATGGCCCGCCTCGTGATAGGCGGTCAGCTTCCGCTCGTGCTCCGGCACAACGCGGCTGCGCTTCTCGGGTCCGGCGAGGACCTTGATCTCCGCCTCCTCGAAGTCCGCCATGGTGATAAATTGGTCGCCGCGGCGCGCGCACAGCAGCGCCGCCTCGTTGGAAAGGTTCTCAAGGTCCGCGCCGGTGAAGCCCGCCGTGCCCCGCGCGACCTTGGCAAGGTCCACGTCCTCGGCAAGCGGCTTGTTGGCGGTGTGGATCTTCAAAACGTCCTCGCGTCCCTTGATGTCGGGATAGCCGACGTAGATCTGGCGGTCAAAGCGGCTGGGGCGCAGCAGCGCGGGGTCGAGGATGTCCGCACGGTTGGTCGCCGCGAGAACGACCACGCCGTCGTTCGTGCCGAAGCCGTCCATCTCGACGAGCAGCTGGTTGAGCGTCTGCTCGCGCTCGTCGTGACCGCCGCCGAGGCCGGTACCGCGCTGGCGGCCGACCGCGTCGATCTCGTCGATAAAAATGATGCAGGGAGCCACCTTCTTGGCCTGCTCGAACAGGTCGCGCACGCGGCTTGCGCCGACGCCGACGTACATCTCCACAAAGTCCGAGCCGGAGATGGAGAGGAACTCCACGCCCGCCTCACCCGCGACCGCGCGGGCGAGCAGCGTCTTGCCCGTTCCCGGAGGGCCGACGAGCAGCACGCCCTTGGGAATACGCGCGCCGAGCTCGACAAACCTTTGCGGGTCGCGCAGGAAATCCACGATCTCCGCAAGCTCCTCCTTCTCCTCGTCCGCGCCCGCAACGTCGGCAAAGGTGGTCTTGCGGGCGCTCTCGCTGCCGTGCCGGAAGGTGGCGTTGCCGAACTTCGCCATACGGTCGTTCCCGCCGCCGGAGGCGCGCATGGAAAAGAAGTACCAGATGGCGAACAGCCCCGCGACGGCGATCACATAGGGCAGGGCAATGGCAAGGTAGTTAGGTGAGTGGTTGGCGGAGTAGTTATAGTCCTCCAGAATGCCGGCGGCCTTCTGCTCCACGACAAGGTCGTTGAGGTCGTCGTAGAAAAGGTCGAAGTCGTAGAGCTCCTTCCGGAGCTCCGTCTTGCCGTCCACTGCCTCACGCAGCTTGAGCGTGAGCGTGGTGTCCTGCACGGTGAAGGACTTCACCTTCTCCTGTTCAAAGAGCTGCACGACCTCAGCATAGGAGATCTCCGGCTCCTTGGGGCGGAAGAAATACGAGGCGGCCGAAAGCAGCATGAAAACGCACAGCATCCACAGCACATAATTGGGTCGTTTGGTCTGGGTCAAAGGTTTTCCCTCCTTTTACGGCAGCAGAGTCTGCCTTGAAGAAAAGAGGCGACGAGCGCCTCTTTTCGATTCTTCAAAAAAGTCCTACGGACTTTTTTGATATTTGGATGCGCTTCGCTCTGCGCCTCTCCGCCGCAGCGGCTCGACGCTCACTTCGCGAGATGTGTTATTTCAGACGCGCATGTCGTCAGAAATAACAGTCAAGATCATTTGCGCCGTGCGCGGCGCAAAGCCTGCGGCGCTTTTTCCATCATACGCCGGCCTTACTTGCTGTAGACCTCCGGCTTGAGTACGCCGATGTACGGCATATTGCGGTACTGCTGGGCGTAGTCCAGCCCGTAGCCCACGACAAACTCGTCGGGGACCTCAAAGCCCGCGAGATCGGCCGTGATGGGCTTGACGCGGCGGGCGGGCTTATCGAGCAGAGTGACGACCGTCACGCTCTTGGCGCCCTTGGTGAGGAAATAGTTCTTGAGGAAGTAGAGGGTATTGCCGGAGTCCAGGATGTCCTCGATGACCACGATCTCGCGGCCCGTAATGTCCTGCTGCAGGTCGTGCGTGATCTGCACCACGCCGGACGAGGACGTGCCGTTCTGGTAGGACGACACCGCGATGAACTCGATGTCGCTCTTGATCTGACAGGCGCGGACGATGTCCGCCATGAAGATGAAGCTGCCCTTGAGCACGCCGAGGAACAGCGGGTTGCGGTCCTTGAACTGCTCGTAGAGCGTGTCGCCCATCTCCCGCACGCGCGTCCTGATCTGCTCCTCGCTGTAGAGCACCTTCAGCATATCCTGATCCATCATGCTTTTCGCCATAGTTTTTCCCTCTCCCATTGTTTTATGTTTGTTTTTCCGGAGACTTACTCCGCGGTTTTCTCAAAGGTCAATACACACTCGCTCTCGCCGTCCGTCGGCAGAAACAGCGCGTCCGTGCCGATGCCGTACACCGCAGCGACCGCGCCGCCCGAGCGGATGACCGGCGTTTGCTCCCGCTCATCCGGCGAAAAGCCGCGCTCGGCGAAGAGCCGCTTGAGGCTCCGCGAGCCGCGCGAGACGGGCAGCGTCATGCTCTCCCGCGCGTCCCACGCGCCGACCGAGAGCGGCGCGTCCAGAGCGGCACCTCTTAATATAACGGTATTTTCAGAATTTTCAACCGTTTTTTCGCATTTTCGGCAGGTGATGGCAAAGCCGCCCCACCGGACGGTCTCCCCCGCGCGGAGCAAAACGCGCTCCGGCGTTTCCCTCCGGTGTGCGCAGAGCGTCAGCACACCGTCCGCGCGCCGCGCGGTCACGCCGCCGGGCAGGTCGAGCTGTGCCGTCCCGCTTCCCGCGCAGAGCGCGGCAAGCGCGTCGTAGTGCGCGGCGGTGAAGTCCTTCTTCCCCGCGCCGAGTGCGTCGAGCGCAAGGCGCAGCACCCTCGGCTTCAGGACCGCGGGTGCCTGCGTGACCGCCGCGCAGGGCAGCGTCACCGCGCCGGCCTCCGTTTTCAGCTCCGTCAGATAGGCGGCGGCGAGGGAATTGAGAAATTCATCCTCCTGCCGCAGGCGCAGCGCCGTCTCACTGATGTGCTCGACCGCCTGCGCGTTGACCCGGCAGAGCTTCGGCAGCACCTCCGCGCGGATAAAGTTGCGCGTGAGCGCGGTGTCCGCGTTGGTCGCGTCCGTGCGATAGGGCACATGATGCTCCTTCGCGTAGGCGGCAAGCTCCTCCCGCGTCAAGCAGAGGAAGGGGCGCACCAGCCTGCCGTTTTTCGGCGCGATGCCGGCAAGTCCGGTCATGCCCGTGCCGCGGGCAAGGTGAAAGAGTACCGTTTCGGCGTTGTCGTTCGCGTGATGGGCGGTGACGATGCGCGCCGCGCCGGTCTGACCGGCAACGGAGTTAAGGAAGTCGTAGCGCAGCTTGCGCGCCGCCTCCTCGATTGTCAGGCCGTTCTCCCCGGCGTAGGCCGCCACATCGCCCGTGCCGACACAAAGCGGGATACGCCGCGCTGCGCACCACGCACGCACGAGGTCCTCGTCCATGTCGGCCTCCTGCCCGCGCAGCTGATGGTTGTAGTGCGCCGCGCACACGCGGTAGCCGTTTTCGTATAAAAAGTCCAGCAGACACATCGAGTCCATGCCGCCAGAAGCCGCCGCGAGCAGAAGCTCGTAGCGCGGCAGCAGGTCGAAGCGCTGCACAAAGTCCAGTACCTTTTTCATTCGTCCTCGTACCGCCTTTCGAGCGTGCCGAAGGTCGTGTACTCCGGCATCCAGCGCAGCTCGACCTTGCCGGTTTCGCCGTGGCGGTTCTTGGCGACGATACACTCGGCAATGTTGTGCTTTTCGGAATCCTCGTTGTAATAGTCGTCGCGGTAGAGAAAGAGCACGATGTCCGCGTCCTGCTCGATCGCGCCGGATTCACGCAGGTCGGAGAGCATGGGGCGCTTGTCGTCGCGCTTTTCGTTCGCGCGCGAGAGCTGTGAAAGGCAGAGCACAGGGACCTGCAATTCCTTCGCCATGATCTTGAGCATACGTGAAATGTCGCTCACCGCCTGCTGGCGGTTTTCGCCGCTGTAGCCCTTTCCGCCGGCGGAGGTCATCAGCTGAAGATAGTCGATGACAACGAGACCGAGGTTTTCGATGCGGCGGCATTTGGCATTCATGTCCGCGACGGTGAGGAGCGGATTGTCGTCGATCTTGATGTCCGTGCGGCTGAGCGTCGAGGCCGCCTCCGCGATCTTCACCCAGTCGCTCTCGCGCAGATTGCCGGAGATGAGCCGTCCGTTCTCCACCAGCGCCTCGTTGGACAGCACGCGCGTGACGAGCTGTTCCTTGGACATTTCCAGGGAAAAGACCGCGACCGCCTTGCCGCTCGCCTTGGCGACGTTGAGCGCCACATTGAGCGCAAAACTGGTCTTGCCCATACCGGGTCTTGCAGCCAACAGGATAAGGTCAGATTTGCTCAGGCCGTTGATCTTGTCGTCCACGGCGCTCAGGCCCGTGGAAAGGCCCGGCAGCGTCTTACCGCCGGTGGCGGAAAGCTCGGCGAGATGGTCGAGCACGCCCTGCAGCACAACGCTGATCTGCTCCATATTCTGTGCGCTGCGCCCGCGGCGCACCGCGTAGATCTTCTGCTCGGCGGCGTCGAGCACGGCGGAGGCTCCGCCCGTGCCGTCCTGCACCATGCCGGTAATGTCGCTCGCCACGGTCGCGATCGCGCGCAGCAGCGCCTTGTCGCGCACGATGTCGGCGTATTCATTGACGTTCGCGGAGGTTGGCGTGACCTCCATGAGCTGCACAAGATAATTGCGCGTGGTATTTTCGTCATAGGTGCCGTTGCGCTCCATCTCGCCCGCGACGGTCACGCCGTCGATGGGCTTGGAGTAGAGGAACATGGAATAGATCGTCTCGAAGATCTCCCGGTTCTGGCGCAGGTAGAAATCCTCGGGGCGCAGCTTTTCCATCACGTCCTTAATGCAGTTCGCGTCGATGAGCATCGAGCCGAGCACCGCCTGCTCCGCCTCGAGCGAGTGCGGCATCTGGCGGTAGAGCAGTTCGTCCATCGCAGGGCACCTCTTTTCTGCGTAAAGTCTGGCTTATTCCTCCGCCACGGTCACGGTGAACTTCCCGCTGACCTCGTAGCCGAGCTTCGCGCGGATCTCATAGCTGCCGAACGCCTTGATCGGCTCGTCAAGCACGATCTTCTGCTTGCCGACATCCAGGCCGAACTGCGCCATGAGCGCCTCGGAGATCTCCTTGCCGGTGATGGCGCCGAAGAGCTTGCCGTTCGCGCCGCCCTTGGCGGTGATCTTCACGGTGCAGTTACGCAGCTTGTCCGCGGTCTCCACGGCGGCGGCGCGGTTCGCCGCCTCCTCGGCACGGCGCGCCTTTTCCTTGAGGTTCATGGTATTGATGGCGTCCGCCGTGGCGGGGATGGCCAGCTTGCGCGGCAGCAGATAGTTGCGGGCGTAGCCCTCCGCCGCGTCGATCATCTGGCCCTTCTTGCCCTGACCTCTGACGTCCTGCTGTAAAATTACTTTCATCGTTCTATCCTCCTGATGGTGGTTTTTTATCCTTCCAAATACTGGTCGATGGCGGCGATGAGCTGCTCGCGCACCGCGTCCACCGTCCCGTCCGGGATCTGTCCGCCCGCGGTGGTGGAGTTTCCGCCGCCGCCGAGCTTTTCCATAATGAGCTGCACATTGATCTCGCCGAGCGAGCGCGCCGACAGATTCACGCCCGTATCGTGCTTGAAGAGCACGAACGACGCGCGCACGCCGCGCAGCGTCAGCAGCTCGTCGGCGGCCTTGGCCGCGGTCACGCGGTCGATGTCCTGCTCCACCGCCGCGATGGCAATGTCGTTGTGATACAGCTCCGCGTGGCGGATGATGTCATAGCGCTCGATCATGTCGGAAAGCGTTCCCTGGAACAGGCGCTGCACGTCCGCCGTGTCCACGCCCACGCGGCGCAGCAGCGCCGCGGCCTCAAAGGTGCGTCCGCCGGTACGCATGGTGAAGTTCTTCGTATCGAGCACGATGCCCGCGAACAGGGCCTCGGCCTCGGCGCGCAGCAGATCGCCGGGGTCAATGAGATATTGCAGCAGCTCGCTCACCAGCTCCGACGCCGACGAGGCGTAGGGCTCGTGGAAGTTGAGCGCAGCGGATTCAATATAGCTCGCCGCCCGGCGGTGATGGTCAATGACCGCCACGCGGTTGCAGGTGTCGAGCAGCTGCTCGGACTCCACGAAGTCGGGGCGGTTGGTGTCCACCACCACGAGCAGCGCGCCGGGCTGTGCCTTGATGAAGGCGTCGCTGCCGCTGATGAAGGCATCCTTATACTCCGGCAGCGCGGCAAGGCGCTTGAGGATCGGGCCGGCGGCATTGTCGTCCATGTCAATGACGATCTGTGCCTTCTTGCCGCGCTTGCGCGCGATGCAGCACACGCCCGCCGCCGCGCCGACGGCGTCGAAGTCGGCGTGCTTATGGCCCATGATAAAGACCTGACTGGCATCGGAGATCAGCTCGCCGAGGGCGTTGGCCATCACGCGGGACTTGACCTTCGTGCGCTTTTCGGTGGACTTTGTCTTGCCGCCGTAGAACTCAAAATCGAGGCGGTTGCGCACGACGACCTGATCGCCGCCGCGCGAGAGCGCCATCTCGATGGACAGGCCCGCGTTCTTGAAAAGCGTCTCGTAATCGTCCGCGTCCTTGCCGACGCCGATGGAGAGCGTCGCGGCGACGCCGTCCTCGGTGACGACGGAGCGCACCGCGTCGAGCACGCTGAACTTGCCCTCGAGCAGCGTATTGTAATGCTTCTCCGTCAGCAGCAGCAAATAGCGGTTGCGGTCGTACTTGCACAAAAGCCCCTGCGTGCCCGACACCCACGCGCTGATCTTTTCGTCGATCTGCGCGAGCACAGACGAGCGCGCCGCCTCGGTGCCGGCCTTCATCAGCTCCTCGTAGTTATCGAGCATGAGCACGGCCACGATGGGGCGGTTCTCCTCGCTCTTTTTCCTGAGCTCGTCCTGCTCAGTCACGTCCATCCAATAGGTCAGCGCGAGAAGCCCGCGCGCGCCGCTGCGGCCGCTCGGATGCGTGAGACTGCCGAACACGCGGAAGTGCCGGTTGTTGACGACGACCGTTTCGGGACATTCGCTCTTTCCCTCCAGCAGCCATTGGGCGGGGAAGCCGGGCAGCGTATCCTCCAGCCGGTTATCGAACAGATTCTCCCTCATGCCCGTGAGCTGGAGGAAGCTCTCGTTGCTCCACAGCACCTCCTGCGTATCGGGCCGGAAGACCATCATGGCAAAGGGGGCCGAGAGCATGGAGGACTTGCCCGCGCTCGCCACATCGTCGGTCATATCCTCGACGTAGCGCTGGATGCCCTCGCGGCGCTTTTGCGCCGTGCGGCGGAAATAGACGTAGGTGAGCGCCATCACACCGGCCTCGACGAGGCCGAGGATCGGCTCGATCCACAGCGTCACCGCGCAGAAGACTGCGGCAAGAAGAAAATACAGCCGCATATTCGGCTCGGTCAGCTTATTGACTTTCTTACTCATAAGGTATCCTCCCCGCTTCACCGGCGGCACAAAGGCGGAACAAATACGGATAGATACTATATTGTAGCACACGGGCGCGCAAGGGTGCAATAGGCTTTCCGATAAAAAATTCGTCCGGAAAAGGGGCGCATGAAAAAAAGTGTGTACTTTTTCCAAAAAACGTGGTATACTATAAAAACACAAATTGTATTGAGCCGCCATCGCGCGGTTTGAATAGAGCACAAGTCCATAGTAAAAACGATCAGGGCGCCGATGGTGCGATGCGCTCCGCGGAACAGGGCGGAGCGCGCAGCACGGACGCCGTTGTTTCCGTGCGGTCATTTCCGCGCGGCGTGGACCGAATGCTCACCCAATTTTTGAAGATTCATAAGGAGTGAATGCATTTTGGCAGAAAATTTGAAGATCATCCCGCTCGGCGGGCTGAACGAGATCGGCAAGAACATGACCGTGTATGAGTACGGCGGCGAGATCATCGTCGTGGACTGCGGCATGGCCTTTCCCGGCGACGATATGTACGGCATCGACCTTGTCATTCCCGACGTGAGCTACCTCACCAAGCACAAGAACCGCATCCGCGGTCTGTTCATCACCCACGGCCACGAGGACCATATCGGGGCCATCCCCTACGTCCTCAAGCAGGTCAATATGCCTATTTACTGTACCCGCCTGACCGCGGGACTGATCCGCCTGAAGCTCGAGGAGCACGGGCTTTTGAAGTCCACCAAGATCGTCACGGTCGAAAGCGGCATGACGGTCAAGGCCGGCAAGTTCAGCGTGGAGTTCATTCATGTGAACCACTCCATCGCGGACAGCGTGGCGTTTGCCATCCACACCGGGCTCGGCACCGTCGTCCACACGGGCGACTTCAAGATCGACTCCACGCCCATCGACGGCGAGGTCATCGACCTCGCGCGCTTCGGCGAGCTGGGCAAGCAGGGCGTGCTCGCGCTGCTCGCGGACTCCACGAATGTCGAGCGCCCCGGCTACACGATGAGCGAGCGCACGGTCGGCAAGACCTTCGACCGGCTCTTCGCCGGCTGCAAGCAGCGCATCATCGTCACGACCTTCGCCTCCAACGTCCACCGCATCCAGCAGGTCATCGACGCGGCGGCGGCGGTCGGCCGCAAGGTCGCCGTCACGGGCCGCAGCATGGAAAATGTCACCAAGGTCGCGGTCGATCTCGGCTACATGAAGCTGCCCAAGAACACCGTGACGGATATCAACAAGATCAAGGCGCTCCCGCTCGATAAGCAGGTCATCGTCACCACCGGCTCGCAGGGTGAGGAGATGAGCGCGCTCTACCGCATGGCGTTTTCCCAGCACAAGCAGATTGAGGTCGGCCCCGGCGACCGCGTCATCATCTCGGCTTCCGCCATTCCCGGCAACGAGAACACCGTCTCGCGCGTCATCAACGAGCTGTTCCGCAAGGGCGTCGAGGTCATTTACGACCGCGCGGATATGCTCCACGTCTCCGGCCATGCCTGTCAGGAGGAGCTGAAGATCATCCACGCGCTCACAAAGCCGAAGTATTTTATCCCCGTACACGGCGAGCAGCGTATGCTGCAGATCCATAAGAACCTTGCCATGTCCATGGGCATGGACCGCAAGAACATCGCCATCTGCGAAAACGGCGACGCGGTGGAGATCACCGCCCGCACAATGAAGCTCGTGCCGGGCATGGCGCCCGCCGGCGAGATCTTCGTGGACGGCAGCGGTGTGGGCGACGTCGGCGCGGTCGTCCTGCGCGACCGCAAGCACCTTGCCGAGGACGGCATGGTGGTGGTCGTGCTGCCCATCTCCGCGCACGACGGCTATATGCTCGCCGAGCCTGAGATCATCACCCGCGGCTTCATCTACGTCAAGGAGTCCGAGGAGCTGATGAACGAGCTGAAAACGGTGGTCATGTCCGCCGCCGAGGGCGTGCTGGGTCGCCGCAGCCGTGACATCGGCGAGCTCAAGGGCGCGATCAAATCGGGCGTGAGCAACTACCTGTTCAAAACGACCAAGCGCAGCCCGATGGTCATTCCCGTCATCACAAAGCTGTAAAGAGTCAAGCAAAAAGCAGAGCGTTCCGCGGAACGCTCTGCTTTTTCAAAAGGCGGCGGAATGGCTTGCGTTTTGCGCCCCAGCGTGATAGAATGTTTTGCTGAAAAATAAAAGGAGGCTTTCCTTTATGAAATTAGGTATCGTTGTAAATTAGCCTTTTTTCATAAATCTATATACCTCAATAAAAGTCCGTAAAACCGCATGGTTACAAGGTTTTTTGAAATTGCAAGTTTATAAAACTTCATGCAAAATCATATAGTTTCATGCCATTTGGGTGTAGAAATGGGTGTAAAAAGATAGTCGAAAACCGGAGTCCAACGCATTTTATGTATTGCTAAACGGGCATACAGATTTCTACGGATAGAACCATATAGCATGATAGAACAGAAGTTAAA
>ERZ825896.4283-NODE-4283-length-11108-cov-2.910160_pt1 | contig 11108 bp, 10 predicted proteins | sample MGYA00519858_ERZ825896 | MGnify/ENA primary metagenome ERZ825896 (study PRJEB31778, sample SAMEA3449214) | human gut metagenome | biome: human gut; feature: human-associated habitat; material: faeces | place: United Kingdom | collected 2010/2012 ... | reverse complement strand
CGGAGAGATCACTCTTTTTGAAGCAATATTACTTGTAGTGCTTCTGGCAGGTTATCTGACATGGACTGTCATAGCAGCAATGAAAAACCGTCAGACCTCCGAGGAACAAAGCGCTGAGAAGCCATTTATCTGGTGGAAGTGTGCGCTCTTTATAATCTGCGGAGCAGGCGCGATAGTTCTGGGAGGCGACATGGTTGTAGACCACGCTTCTCTGCTTGGAAAAGCCGTGGGCATGAGCGAAAGTCTTGTCGGTCTTACGATATGCGCTGTCGGAACCTCTCTTCCCGAACTTGTCACGTCGATCTCCGCCTGCAAAAAGGGCGAAAACGATATGGCAATCGGCAATGTCATCGGATCAAATATTCTGAATATCCTGTGTATTCTCGGCGTTTCCGGGGTTATTTCTCCTATCACTATCACCGGAGCAGACCTCAGCAATACTCTTGTGGATTTCGGAATTTACATCGTAATATGTCTGCTGGCATACATATTCTGCCTTACTCAGAAAAAAATCACCCGTGTTGAGGGAGGAATACTTGTTTTCCTTTATATCGCATACATGGGTTATGCTATCGTCCGTGACCATCTTGGAACCGATCCGATAATGAGCCTTATAGGGAACTGATCATAGAGAAAAGCAGGAGTTGTTTCAGCTCCTGCTTTTTTCATGATGCCACATCTACGGCTTTGTCGGGGCCGATGTGCCAGTCGTTATAAACGCTGCCATTAATGAATATCTGGTCTGTGAGCCTTACCGAAAGCTGACCAGCCGGACACCACACGTCGAAAACCTCGACATAGACGGTGTAGTTTTTCCTGTCCGGGAACCAAATCGGCGTGAAATGCACCCGGTCATTGTAGGTCGAATATTTATTCTTCCTGAAAAAAAACTGCCGCCCGATTTTTCAAGCAGGCGGTTGTAAAGTGTGGTGCTGTGACGGTTGTAGTTGAACTCTGGGAACAGCACGTTTGCGGTCTGGCTTCCGGTGCAGTACTGCGTATCTCCGGAGAGGTGGGCGTCAACGCTTATCTGTATTCCATAGCCGGATTTCATGGTGTATTTTCCGCTGGATTCGCTGTACGCTGCGGTTTTGCAGTAATCCGACGGGGATATCGCGACTTCCGCCGACATGGATACCGAGTAAGTCACTTTTTCAAGCTGGATATCCGAAGTCGAGATATACACGGCTCCGGTGTGGAAAGAACCTATCATTTTTGAGGCGGTTTCGCTTGGGTAATACCGGTTGTCCACGCCCCATTTGTACAATGTCACATCTTGGCTTTCGGTTTCTGCGCCCCAGTACGGCGTTTGGCTGGAGGGATCCGTCATGCCGCCGGTTATGATTTTCACTCTGCGCCTGTCATAGTCTGAATCCTGCGACCAGCCTGCGCCTATCGACCAGGTGTACCAGCTAAGTTCCTGAACGCTGTCGCCGGAAACATATCCGGAAATACGCTCCTGCACGGAGGACTGCGAATATACTTTCTGCCATGACGGCTTGGTATCCGAAACCAGCGGGTCCGGCGGCGTGGATTCCTTAACCTTTGCGATATCCGCGTTGATGGTCAGCTTGTCGCACTGGTTGCCGTCCTCATCCAGCAAAAGCAGGGTGTCACGCCTGGATTCCAGCGTAATTACAACGGACTGCTCGCGGCTCGGGGTATGCCACTTTATCCAGCCCATTGTTTCCTCGCCGCCTGCCGGGCAGGTTATCTCAACCGTGCCGGATTTCAGGGTAGAGCCGGACGTGGATCTGATTTTGTATCCGACCGTTCCCTTGAACGAACTGCCGAGGTTGATTTCATCGCCGTGCTTGTATGAACCGAGCAGTTTATACGGCGAAACATACGGCATATTTCCGTCCTCGTCTGGGACATTCGCAGGATTGTCAACGAAAATTTTTATGCGGTCGTTCTCGTCAGCGTGTACTGTTTCAAGCTCGTCAGAGGTATATGCGTAGGTGTAAGAAACGCCGGACTGGCTTCCGGTCGCTTTGATAAGCTCCTTGTTTTCCTCTTTTAGCTGTTCGTACATTTTTGGAGTATCGCCGCCGCTGTCAAATATGCTGAAAGAGGATTTACCGATGAACGGCTTATCACCGATATTCACTGCATAGAAAGACGTGTACACATCGGTATCGGTGTGGTATTCTGCGGCGGCGGTGCCTTCCTCTACCTCGTCATCGTCATCATCGTTGTTTCCGGTGAGAACGCCTATTCCCATACATCGGATAATGCAGGTGTCGCTGTTGTAGTTGGAATTTCCGTTGTAATAGTCGCTTGTGGAGGGCGAATACACTGAAATTCCAAGGTCCTTGTTTTCGAGGAAAGCAGAGCGCGGCAGATTTGAGTGCGTAAGTGGTCCGAGAAGCGCACGGAGATTATTAGTGCTGTTCCATGCGGAAGAAAAATAATTCTTCATGTACTTGTTCAGCAGACCGCATTCTGTCGCGCTCATTGCCCAGTTCTGACCGTTGTATCGGAAGTAGGCTACTGGCTCAAAGGCGATTTTGTATTTGCCTTTGGATATATCATCATAGGTTAAGCCACCACCCATTAAAGCACATAAATCCGTGAGAAACTGCTCATCTCCCAAGATTGCTTTTATTTCTTCTAGGTGTGATGTGTTGTTTACTGAAACGATATCGACGGTAGAAAGCTCTGCAACATACTGTATTTTGTAGTCTGAGCCAAAGCAGTTTTTTGAGGTTACAATATCATTGAACCTTGCCATGTCAGATGGAGAAACACTGTTATAAACGCCACCAATATAATTTAACCATGTTGTTTTGGGAATCAGCTCGTTTCCATCAGCAAAGTAGTTCATGTCCGATACTGCCGATATATTTGAATTGCCTGATATATCAATGGTATTGAAAACCTTCTTATTGGTTTCTGCATCATAAATTGTGACTCTTAATCCCTCAGTTTCATTAAGTGATGTTCCGCTGTCTGTATGAACTCCCCAATAATTATTTGATGTACCACTTGAAAATCCTGTTCCGTCTTGATTTCCTAAGTTTATTCCGGCAAACACATGAGTGGTGCTGAAAGAGAACAGCAGAGCAAAGGCGGTAACGCTTTTGATAATCTGCTTTTTAGTCATTTCAATTCCTCCTGAAAGCAGAACAGGTGCGACATCGTGTCGCACCTGCAATGATTATTAGTTAAGTATCTGTTCTCCCTCGCCGTATGTATAATCGCCGTGTCTTGGAAACTCCTGCATATTCACGTTTCCGCTGTGTCCGGGAACCCACCGTTCAAAAATACTGTTGTACATATATTCCTGCCCGGTGCTGTCCGTGAACTTATCTCCGTTTTGTGGATTTGCCGGGAAGCCGTTTTCGTCCGTTTCGATTTCCGTCGGCTCGGTCTGCTTAGGCTTTGTGGTCGTGGTAGAAGCTGTGGTGTACTGCGGCTCTGCTGTTACTTTCGGCAGGTCAGTGCGGACTGTCTGCGCCGGAGTAGCGGCTTTGCTGGTGGATACTGTCACCGCCGGCTTAGTCGTGGTGGATTTGGTCGTTTCGGGAATAGAACTGGTCGCAGATTCTGTTTCGGATTCTGTGGGAGCTTCCACGGTTGTATCCGAACTGTCGCTGAAGATCTGGACCTTGTATTCATTCTCTCCGGCTTCGTAAGTTCCGCCGATAAGGTCATAATCTATATCCGGCTTTCTGTCTGAACAGCCGGTCACTGCGGCGAGAATCGAAATGAGCATTGCCGCTGAAATAGTCCTGAGTGCGTTAGTATTTAAGCGTGTCATATTTGAACCTCCTGTTATGGTATGTAATCTTTCTGAGTATATATTACCATAAAAGAAAGCAGTTGTCAATTAGTTTATTACTAAAACTATTTACAAACCTGCTTTTCGTTTTTTGTGAGTTTTGCTGAATTGGGGAGTAAGATGAAAGTGCGACACCGTGTCGCACCTGTCACATCTCAGCATTATTTTCCTTATCCTGCTTTTTCAGCAGGAGTTCGCGAATCTGTTCCTTGCTGAGGTCGCCGCGCCCGAAAACCTGATTTGAAGCGTCATGCAGTCTGTCACGGCTGGAATCGGAGAATTGTCCGAGCAGTTTCCCGACAGAGGATATCAGCTGAACTGTGCATTGCCTCTGCCATTCTGAATGGCGGTTTGTACTGGCGGAATTTCGTTCGGGCGGATTTTTCGTTTTTTCCTTAATTGCCCTGAGAATTGCGGAAAGTATCGTGTTTCCAACTCCGGCTTCGATTTCATCAACCACCTTTCCCATGTACGCCGCCATCTGGAGCTTTCCGTAACTGCTGTCATCGCTGTGGAGCATTTCGTTGTATACCCGGCGGCAGTCAAGTATTTCATCGTACAGACTGCGGAATTCCGGAATATTGTCTATCATAAAATGCGTCAGCGTATTCAGCTCCTGCTTGACTGGTTTCGGCATGAGCTTGTAAACCGCCTGTCCTTTCGGCGGGAGCATTTCACGAATCGCTGTGAGCTTCTGAAAAATAGCTTCCGTGAAATCGTCATGCTTCGTTTCCGAAAGCGCTCCTGCGGCATTGTGTCCGACCTGTCGGCGAAGCTCTTTTATAAGGCTGTTTTCCTTGTTGTGAAGTTCAACAAACTGGTCGTGATATGTGCTTTTGATAACATCTATCCTTATCTGGTCGCAAACCGCCGGATTGACCCTGTTTATAAGGATTTCCTGCGCTTTGTCCCACCACATGATATGAACGTGCGGCTGTCCTGCTTTAAGGTGAACAGCCGCAAGATATTCTATGTTTTCCAGTTTCATATTCATGTTACGGGAGATATCGCTGATGTGAAATTTCACCCATTCCTCCCAGTCAATAAGCGTCCGCAGTCCGGCTTCCTCCGCGCTTTCTGGAGTGAACGAAAAAATGCTGTGAAATACATTGCGGTGAGAAGTTGAGATTTTCCGGACATAATTCTGCATTTCGGAGGTGCTGTAACTATCCGAAAATTTGCCGTTAATATATCCGAAAAGTCCGTTGTCAGACTGCCTGGCGGCGTGTTTACGTTCACCCATGTACTTCACAAGATTGGTTTCGTGCGAAGGTTTGAGAACGTGCTCTCGCTCGCCGATGTACTTAACATAATGAGCGTTCCGGGAAGCCGTAAATTTGCGACCATTGCTTCCAACGTGCTGTTGTTTGTAGATTATTTTAGGCATGGGGTTCACCACCTTTCTGTGGGAGCACCGTTATTTGTCGTTTGGCGTATCAAGCTCGGCGGACAGCCATTCGTGGGCTTCCCGCAGATATTCCTCGTCTGACTTGGGCTTGGTTTTAGTTATTCGGCAGGACTGCCGCAGGGCGTTGGCAAGTATTTCTTCCGGAGTTGCGCTGTCGATGTAATTTTCAGCAAGCACAGAAACACAGCACTGCAATGCGGCGGCAGACGTTCTTGTTGAAACAGCCTGCATGGCTATGAGCCGTTCCATGTACCTTTTCATTACTATCGGCATTACCGTTTCGATTTCTTCGCGAATATAATTTCGTATCTCGGTCTGGCTCTGCTCATAGCTTGTAATCGACAGCCCTTTTTCGATAAACTGCCTGATAGCTTCGCTTTTGGAAATGTGCTTTGAAGCCGCATATTTATCAAGAGCTTCAAGAAGTGAATGCGGCAATACTACTGCTCTGCGTTCATTATTTTCCATGACGGCACCTCCTTTCGTGGAAAACAGCGGTAGTCAAAAATGACTATCCCACAAAAACGGGTAGTATCCTGCAACGCCTTTGGCGGTGCGGTGTTAGGTAGAGTGACGTAGTCACTCTATTCCTGCCGTACAAAGTACGGAGTGAAAATTTCCGAAAAAAGAATGCTTGCAGGTGCGACACGATGTCGCAGTAGAAGTAGAAATACGCGGTTTCAATGCCGCGCTTGTGCTTACAATTCACATTCAAATTCGTCCTGTTCGCAGTCCGGGGGAGGAATACTCCGGAATTCCGTGGGAGCAAGAAATTCACGGACCGTAACTCCGTGGCTCTCCAAAACTCGGAAAAGCTGGAGCGCTTCGTTCCAGTCCTTATTTTTGACAGGTGAGCAGAACATCACCGATAATTCTCTGTCCGGGAAATCCTCGAAAATCCTACTGCTAGAGGCTTCCGCACCGTCGTGTCCGGCTTGGTCGCTGTCATAGCAAAACCACACGGATCTTATTTCCGTGTGGTTTGCGAGGTATCTTTTTATGCTCTCGTAGTTTCCGCTGCCGTTCACGCTGAGCCGATGGTCGGCTGTCCAGTCTTTTCCGAGGAGCCTTGTAAAAGTGGCGTGCGACATTGCGTCAATAGGGCTTTCAAACAGCCGGAGCACATCGTTATGTCCCGTCATTGCGAATGTGCAGGATTTGTGGCCGCCGGGAGCTTCTCCACGAAATTTCACTTTCGTTGAGCCTCGAATTGCGCAGGAGCGTATCACTCCGTTTTCATCACGCCCGAAAAATAAACAGTTGTGATGAACCGAATCCTCGGCAATCATCTTCCGCTGTATCATTGCTTTCACGATTTCCGGGTCGATGCCTCTTGTTTTTATGAGGTACGCCATGACGCGCCTGGGAGAAACGTCGTGCGCCGGAGGTGAGAATCCCTGCGGCTTCTCCGGCTTTGGCTGGGCAGTCCGGCGGGGAATGTTCACCTGCTCAGAAACGCCGTTCACAACATACCGGGCAATAAAATCAAGCGCCTGCTCCCTTGAACAGCCCAGCCTATCCTCAACCAAATCTACTGGAAATCCATGCTTTCCGTCAGAGAAGCGATACCAGTTGTTGCCGTCACGGTAAATGCACAATCCCTGTTCGCCTTTGATTTTCCATGCTTTCTGGTCGCATTCCTTTTCGTTTATCTCCATGCCGAGGGCAAGCGCGACATCAAGGCATGGAGCGTTAGTCAGGCGGAAGTAGTCGTCATGGGAATATTTATACTGCGGCATAGGTTTCCTTTCCGGAGGTGCGTCACGGTGAAGGACCCCTACATCTCAGGCTGTTCGCCATCGCATCCTTCTGCTATATCATCACGGGCTTCGCCTGCCCATGCCGGAACATGATCCTCACGCATTGCGCCGAGAAAGCAGTCGCTTGTGAGGGAGGCTTCCTCGCGGTCGTATAGAAATACGCCGTTTACCGTGCCGCCGTATTCTTTGGGATCACAACCCGGTCCGGACTGTGCAAGGAATAACTGTTCATCGGGAGTGAAGCTCCGCGAACCGAAATATTCCGGACGGATTATCATAATCCTGCCTGTATAATCTGAAGCAACATTGTCAACGTACACATCGCCGAATATCTCGGAATTAAGATGCTCCTTTAAGTCATCATCGCGCTCGCTTATGTATCCCTGAAACTCCTCGTCATCGCCGAAGCCGAAATCCTCGCGGTACTGCGACGCCATTTCAGTAATCACTTTCTTTACATCTGCGGAATTTACATCAAATCCGTTTTCGCTGAGCAGGTCTGCAAAATGGCTCTCGACATTCTGCTGTTCGACCATATCCCAGATTCCGTTACATTCCTCGTCAGTCAGCTCAAACTGCATATCCTCGCCGTTTACGGTTCGGATAATCGAGCCAATTTTCGGAGTAAATTCTTCAAAACGGGTGTGCTGGTTTACGTCAGAAAGCGCTCTGGAGAACAGGTCGCGGTATGCTGAAACAAAATTATTCTGCGAATCGTTTGAGGTGAAATAATGTCCCCATACCGTGGAAATTCCGCCGTTGTGGTCGGAGTTGTACCAAGTCACATAACAGTCCGGCATTTTATTGTTCTGCCCGAGGACAAATTCAGAATTGGGAGTCTGGATCCTCTGAACAATGCGGTAGCCCTCGATTTCCTGCTTATTCCTCTCACGGAAAGCAGACCTTAATTCTTCCGTCACAGCGTTAAGAAGAACCGGGTGAGCCGTTCCGAGCGTCCTGTCTGCTGTTTTCCGGATTTCCTCGGCATTGGGATAGTCGGCAAGAAATTTATGCGCCCATTCCTTATTATCGGCGCTGAAACGCCCGTCATATTTCAGGCTGTCAATGCGGAGCGCAAGCATAAGCATTGCACGCTCAAAGCCGTATTTCCCGGCGGCTTCCGCAGTGACTTTTTTAACATCGAGGTAATTATTGTTGAAATTTTCGGCGATGGAATGACTTATAAACGTCCCGCACTCATCGCACAGATTCATGCTTTCGCGGTACTGTTCAAGCTCGCCGTTTTCCTTAGCGTAGTTAATACTGCTTTTGTAGATATCCATTTTATTTTCCTTTCCGGAGGTGCGACACGGTGTCGCACCTGACTGCTACATCTCCATGCCGAATTCTTCCTCGTCCTGCTCTGATTCAAAGAAGCAGACGGTCTTTTCGTGGTACGAATAAAGGTGGACATCACCCGGCTCGCATTCAAAGTATTCGGCGATTTCCCTGCGAATGCTGTCCATATCAGTATCGTGGCAGTAAATACAGCCGCCGCATATCTCGTTTGGAGAATCCGGCTTTTCGTCCGTTACGCACCATTCTGTACCGAGATTAAAAAATTCGCATTCAAAATTCCTGATATCCTGCTCTGAAAATCTGCTCTCTGGGTAAATTACACGGTTGTATTCTCCCTGACAACAGCCGTGGATCTCCTTCCAGTCAAATTCCTCGCCTAAAACCAGACTGAGCGCCTTGCAGATTCCCCACATTTCATCGTATATTCGCGAATAGGGATTGTAGCCGTCTGCTTTCGGGAAATTGTACGACTTTGCGGCGTCCTCCCAGCCGGTGAGCTGTTCTTCCGTGTATGGGTTATTGTCCTGCCGCGGTGAAACATCATTTATGTATTCCGCGATGGAATCGTACTCGCCGCACCTGCTGTCCGCAATGTCCTGTGAAACATCGAAATAGTTCTGCAGCACCTCAAGAATGCTTTTGTAGTGCGGATCTACTGCGTATTTTCTTACCGGCTCATAAAGAAGAATGCCGTCCCACGTTTCGGCGCTGTCCCAGAATGGAGAGGTCTGCTCGGACGGGCTTATCTGCCTTGCGTATAATGTCATTTTATCCTCGCTTTCAAAAATAGGTGCGACACCGTGTCGCAACTAATAACTAAAAAGCCGACTGCATTTTCAGCAAGTCGGCTTTCAAAGCATATTCTTTTTTAGTTCTGGACAAACTCAATCTTCAATGCCATGCCCATTGCAGAAGCCAGTCGTTTGAGCGTCCTGACAGACGGATTTCCGTTGCCATTTTCAAGTTTGCTGATATCGCCCTGTGAAATGCCAGTCCTTTCAGAAAGCTCTTTCTGAGTAATTCCACGCTGCTTCCTTGCGTCAATAAGTGCCTGGATTATTGCAAATTCAGGTTCGAGGGCGTCATATTCTTCTTTTATTTCAGGATCTTTAAGCTGTTCATTGAGGAAATCATTAAATTTAGTCATTATTATTCTCCTCTCTGCTGAGATAATCAGCACGGTAGCGCTTGGCACGTTCAATTTCTTCTTTTGGAGTTTTTTGAGTTTTCTTTATAAAACCGTTGGTAAGAATAGCCTTTCTTCCTACAACAAAGAAATACATCACTCGGGATATATCAGAACCCACCTTTGCCCTTAGCTCCATTATGCCCTCGCTTACGGATTTAGAATAAGGCTCTCTTAATTCATATCCGTTGTATTGAAGCATTTCAATTGTACGCAACATTTTGGTTCGCATTTTCTTATCAAGGCTTAGTAAAAAATCCTTTGCAGGTTCGGTTCCATCTTCTTTTTCGTAGAATAGAATCTCAAATTCGTCCACTATTATACCTCTTCGCAAGTATTGATATATGATATATCCTATATTTATTATACGCCATATAAATAAATTTGTCAATAGAGAAATCTGAAAAACAGCGCCCAATATAGAATTGATAGATTAAAACGACATCTCATAATCGCCGAAATCAATCGTTAACGACCGTTCTTCAAGCAAGTCAGCGTACTGAACCGCCGCGTCCAGGTGCGACACGATGTCGCACCCAAATTCGTCCGGGAGTCTTTCAGATTCCACGCCGGACTGCCCGATAATATAATAACTTATCTCAGCATGAACGGTATCGCCATGTCCGAAATCCCTGTCAAACTGACCGAGGATCCTAGGGAAACGCTGAATAAAACAAAATCGACCCGTTCAAACGAGCGAACTCACGGGTCTGATTTTGTTACGCTTCGCTTTATTCAGCGTATCCCTGCTCATCAAGCTCGTCAGCGCTCTCTACATACGCTCCGGTAACGTAAATCTCCGAGTCCAGAGAAACAACGCTGAAAGTGTATGAGTGACTTTGTAAACCGAGTTTCTCTATAAGGTCTGAAAGTTCGGATTTTTCATCTTTAGGAATTTCAGTCGGCTCCGCAGCGCTGAATGCTTCGTTGATTTCTGCTTCCAGGCGGTCAGCTTCCTCACGCTTTGTCTGGAGCTTCTGCATCAGAAAAGACTTTATATTGTCAAAACCGCGCTGGCTGAAAGAAATGTACTGTGACCCGCTGACGTTTACAAAACGAATAAACTGATAGCCTCCGGTATTCTTCAGGTAATTTAAATACACCTCGAAATACTCATCGTTGCTATATATAATAAAACCGCGGTCCTTGATTTCAGAATCGCGGTTTCCAAATAGTCCGGACATATCATTATACTCATCATATTCGCAGTCAGAAACAGTTGCCGGAACGCCAGCACCATGAAATCTCATAAGCGAATACGCCGCGCCAAGCGGGATTTTGCTCATCTCGTTCAGTTTGAACTGCCTGCCTTTTTCATGACGAGTTATCGTATCCTTGTCAAAGTCGATATCGTATGTTTCCTTGCCACTCTGCTCATCGTAAGCATAGTCGGCAAGTTCGATCCGTTTGTTTCCGTCAAGATTCATGAGTGCGCCGTAGGAGTGTTCGTCGGAATACAAGGCGGTGAGGAATGACTTCAAGTCAATAACGTCGTTGGAATAACAGCGTTCCTCATCGTACTGATTTATACAGAATTCAATGCTCATAATCACATCTCCATTTCTTCACTTTCGTCATCGGAATAATCGCTCATGACTGCTTCGTCATGCGGTTTGTCGGCAACCTCCAGTTCGGCGTTTATCTGAGCCTGGCGTTCCAGACCGGCACGGA
>ERZ825896.4275-NODE-4275-length-11121-cov-2.599765_pt1 | contig 11121 bp, 8 predicted proteins | sample MGYA00519858_ERZ825896 | MGnify/ENA primary metagenome ERZ825896 (study PRJEB31778, sample SAMEA3449214) | human gut metagenome | biome: human gut; feature: human-associated habitat; material: faeces | place: United Kingdom | collected 2010/2012 ... | reverse complement strand
GGCTGGGCATTTTCGCTATCGTCCTCGGCGTGATCGTCATGCTGCTCAAGCTGCCGGCGATCAAGGACGAAGAGCCTGCGGGCGATCAGGTCGCCGAGGACGGCAAGAGCTACAAGTCGAGCGCGTTCAAGTATCCGCACGTGATGCTCGGTGCACTGGCTATCTTTACCTATCTGGGCGTCGAGGTGGGTATTCCGAGCTTCTTCCCCGCCAAATTCGAGTCGCTGGGACTCAGCGTGACCGACCCGACGTCGCTGCTGTCGCTCTATTGGGGCGGGCTGCTCGTGGGGCGTGCCTTCGGCTCGGCCATTCTGCGCAAGTTCAGCGCCCGCAAGGTGCTCTCGGGCGCTCTGTTGCTGTCGTCGCTCTGCCTGCTGCTTTCGCTGCTGACCTCGGGCTGGACGTCGCTCTACCTCTATATCGGGACCGGTCTGTTCCACTCGATCATGTGGAGCTGCATCTTCTCGCTGGCTACGGTCGATCTGGGGCCCAACATCAAGCAGGCTTCGGGGATCATCTGCACCGGCGTGATCGGAGCGGCCGTACTGATGCCGGTCATGGGAGGCGTGCAGGAAGGGTTCGGGCTCGTTCCGGCCTTGTGCTGTCTGTTCGTGTTCTACGCTTACATGGGCTGGTTCGCGCTGAAGGGATCGAAAATCCGCACGACTTAAGTCCGTGTCGCAGTTTTTTACGGCGGCCGTCTCGCAGAAGACGGCCGCCGTCGTTGTCTGTTTTCGGGGGATGTTTCGGAACAGTTCTTGCGTAGAAGGGGCGTATCAATACGCAAGCGACATGAGAAAAAGAATACTGGTTACCGGCGGGGCCGGCTTCATCGGCAGTCACCTGTGCGAGCGCCTGCTCGCCGACGGGAACGAGGTGATCGCGCTGGACAACTATTACTCGGGCGACAAGCGCAACGTGGAGCATCTGATGGCCAATCCGCTGTTCCGACTCGTGCGTCACGACGTCACGTTTCCGTATTTCGAGGAGGTGGACCAGATTTACAATCTGGCCTGCCCGTCGGCGCAGGCCGACTACATGCACGATCCGGTGATGACGCTCAAGACGTCGCTGATCGGGGCGGTCAACATGCTCGAAGTGGCCCGACGCATGGGGGCGCGCATTTTGCAGGCCTCGTCGGGAAAAGTCTACGGCAAGGCGCAAGTGCCGTCGATTCCCGAACAGTATCGCGGAAACGTCAGCCCGGTCGGCGAGCGAAGCGCCTACGAGGAGGGAAAGCGGGCCGCCGAGTCGATTTTTACCGCCTATCATCATCAGTACGGGGTCGATATCCGTATCCCGAGACTGTTCAATGTCTACGGACCGCGCATGCCGCTCGGGAACGGACGCGTGATCTCCGCTTTCATCAAGAGCGCGCTTTCGGGAGAGAGCATATCGATCCGGGGCAACGGGATGCAGACCCGCTGTTTTCTCTATATCGACGACGCGGTCGAGGCACTCGTGCGGATGATGAATTCGACCGGCACGCTGTCCGAACCGGTCAATATCGGAGGCGTGGACCCGGTTCGGATCGATGCCTTGGCCGAGGACGTGGTTCATTTGACGGGAAGTCCGTCGAGAATCGTGCTGCTGAACCTGCCTACGGACAGTTCGCAGAACACGGTGCCCGACATCGAACTGGCTCGTCGCAAGCTCGACTGGGAACCTCGGATCCCGATCGAGGAAGGGCTCACGCGCACGCTCCGCTATTTCGAGGAGCGGATGCGCATGGAGAACCGCGCCTATCCGTTCATGAGCTGGGTCGAGATTATGTAAAGCGCGAATCCGACCGGCTCGGCTCGGACGGCGGTCGCGGTACGATCGTCTGCCGGCGTGCTCGGCCGAGGCGGGATTTTTCTCAGGAAGGCTGTCTGTGCGGAGTTTGCGGTTCGCATGAGGCGTGCGTCTGCATGCGGCCGGATGACACGCGCGAAAATTGCGGATTCCGTATCGTCAATGGTTTGCGCTTCGGACGATGCGAGCCGTGCGGCGCGTTTTCTGGACCAGAAAGACCCCTTCCGCTTCGGCATATCTGTCGTAGGTTATCTGATCGTAGCCCCGAATCGTCAGCAATTCCATGTCGCGGTTGTACACGACGCGGAATTCGGTTTGGAGCGCATCGACGACTCGCTCCAAATAGCGCGAATCGTCGACGCACAGGCTCAGATTGACGGCCGAGCTCTGGATCAGGTTGATTTTCTGTCGGTATTGGCCGAATACCGAAAAAATATCGGCGAGCCGTTCTTCCAGCACGAACGAAAAATCCTTGGGACGGATCGAAATCAGGACCTGACGGCCTTTGAGAATGCGGACGGGCACGCCCGGCGGGACCGGGGGCGACGCACAGATCACGCTGCCCGGCTTCGTCGGATCGCCGAACGGACGGACGTAGAGCGGAATATTCTTGTTCTGGAGCGGCTTGATCGTTTTCGGGTGGATCACCTGTGCCCCGGCGTAGGCCAGCTCGATCGCGTCGAGATACGACAGTTCGGGAATCAGCATCGTGTCCGCGAACAGCCGGGGGTCGGCGCTCAGGATGCCGTCGACGTCCTTCCAGATCGTTACGCTCCCGGCATCGAGCAGATAGCCGGCCATGGCGGCCGAGTAGTCCGATCCTTCGCGGCCGAGCGTCGTCGGGCGGCCCGCCGGCGTCGCGCCGATGAATCCCTGTCCGACCAGTACGCGTTCGGGGGCTGCGTCGACGGCCCGGCGCAGAGCTCGAGCCGACCGGTCGACGTTGATGGTCGCCTCGCGGTAGCGGCTGTCGGTCACGAAAAGCCCGCGCATGTCGAGCCACCGGTTCGGCGTGCCTTGTGCGGCGAGGTATTCCGAGACGATGACGGTCGAGAGCAGTTCGCCATAGCTTACGATCCGGTCGTACCAGCGATCGTAATCCTCCCGGCAGGTTTCGCTGCGAAGCAGTTCCCGAACCTCCGAGGCGAGTTTTTCGGTGCGTGCCTCGACGGAAGAGGGATCGGCGAACAGCGAGCGGACGATCTGCCGATGGTATCGTTCGATCTCCGCGAACAGCTCGATTGCTTCGTCCGAGCGGTTGCGCATGAACCGGTCGAGCACTTCCTCCAGCGCATTGGTCGTCTTGCCCATAGCCGAAACGATAACCAGTAGTCGTGCGGGTTCGGCGGCGACGATTCGCGCCAGATTCTCGACTCCTTCGGCCGAGCGGACCGAAGCGCCTCCGAACTTGTATATTTTGATGGGGGGCATGTCTTTCGTGTTTTCGTTTCCGTGCGGAGCGCTTGCTGCCGGTCCGTTACCCGTTTCGGAAGGGAGCCAGATTTTCCGCTTCGCCCGGTTTTGTCGTCCGGCAGAGGTATACAAAGCGGATTGTCCGGCGCAAGGAGAAGGAATGAGCGACGGATGCCGCCGTCCCTGTCCGACTCCTGCCGGAAGCGGGAGCCGGGGGAAAAGCATCGCTTCGGAGAATTTTTGGCAGAAAATCTCCGTAAAGGCAATGCGGATATTGATCGGTGCGGCGTCGTCACCCGGAAACGTGGTCGTCCGAAATGACGGTTACCCGGAATTCAGGACAAAGCAGTGCCGGTCTTCCTTTCGCTCATCGGCCGGGCAGGGCTCCGGACCGATGCCAGAGCTCGCCGCATGGCCTTCGTTCTTTATTTATTCCACTTCCGTGCCGGTATTCCATAGCATGAACGACAGCACGTCGGTCATTTCGTCGATACGCTTCGACGTCGGCTTGCCGGCTCCGTGGCCCGCTTTCGTCTCGATGCGGATCAGCACCGGGTTGTCGCAGCCCTGAGCGGCCTGGAGCGTCGCGGCGAACTTGAACGAGTGGGCCGGGACGACGCGGTCGTCGTGGTCGGCCGTCGTGACGAGCGTAGCCGGATAGCAGGCGCCCGCATGAATGTTGTGCAGAGGCGAATACTTATAGATGTAGCCGAACTGCTCCTCGTTGTCGCTGCTGCCGTACTCCACGGCCCAGCCCCAGCCGCAGGTGAACAGGTGGTAGCGCAGCATGTCCATCACGCCTACGGCCGGCAATGCTACCGCGTACAGGTCGGGCCGCTGGGTCATGCAGGCTCCGACGAGCAGGCCGCCGTTCGATCCGCCGGCGATCGCCAGTTTCTCCTTCGACGTGTATTTGTTGTCGATCAGGTACTCGGCCGCCGCGATGAAGTCGTCGAATACGTTCTGCTTGTTGGCGAGCATGCCGGCCCGGTGCCATTCCTCGCCGTATTCGCCGCCACCTCGAAGGTTCACCATGGCATAGATGCCGCCCTGTTCCATCAACAGCACGCTCAGCGGCGTGAAGCCGGGCGTCAGGCTGATGTTGAATCCGCCGTAGCCGTACAGGTAGGTCGGATTGTTGCCGTCGAGCTTCATATCCTTGCGGTGTACCAGAAACATCGAGACGGGCGTGCCGTCCTTGCTGTCGAAGAAGACCTGTTCGGCTGTGAACCGGTCAGGATCGAACTTCAGATCGGGAGTTTTGAACACGCTCGACTCGCCCGTAGCGATGTCGTACCGGTAGATCGAGGCCGGACGAGTGAACTCCGAGAACGAGTAGAATGTGAATGGCTCCTGGTCGTTGTCCGCGAATCCGGCCGCCGCGCCGATTCCCGGCAGCTTCAAATCGCGCAACTTCTTGCCCGAGAGGTCGTATTGCGATACGGCGCTCTGGGCCTTGTCGAGGTAGAGCGCGAACAGCGATCCGCCGGCCACCGACGCCCCTTCGAGCAGCAGCTCCGACTCGGGCAACAGTTCGCTCAGGACCGGTTCGGCTCCGTTGAGGTCCGCCTGCACCAGCCGGTAGCGAGGAGCGCCCTCGTTCGTGTAGAAGACGGCGTGGCCGTCGCGCGCGTGAACCAGAGCATAATCGTTAGCGAAGCCGGGGAACAGTACCTCGAATTCGGGCGCGCCCTTCGACAGGTCGGCCCACAGCACCTCGTTGCCGCTCGTGCCTTCGGTCGCGAAAACGAACAGATGCCGGTCGTCCTTGCTGACTTCGGCGCTCACGTATCGCAGCGGGTGGGCGCGGTCCTCGTAGATCAGGCGGTCGGCGCTCTGCTCGGTCCCGAGCTTGTGGAAAAAGATTTTCTGGAAGCGGTTCTGCGCGACGAGCGCCTCGGACTGCTTCGGCTCGTCGTAGCCGCTGTAATAGAAGCCGTCCCGGGTCCAGACGGCGCCCGAGAACTTGACCCAGCGGATCACGTCGGGCAGCAGTTCGCGCGTGGCCACGTCCATCACGCGGATCTCGACCCAGTCCGAACCGGACGAGGCGGCCGCATAGGCGCAATACTTGCCGTCCTTCGAGAACGATACGTCGCTCAGCGCGACCGTACCGTCGTCCGACAGCTTGTTCGGGTCGAGGAATACCTCGGCCGGATCGTCGAGGCTTTTTTGGCGGTAGAGCACGCTCTGGTTTTGCAGCCCGTCGTTCTCGAAAAAGAAAAAGTAGTCGCCGTGCTTGCTCGGCACGCCGTATTTCGGATAGTTCCAGAGCTCGGTCAACCGGTTGCGGATCTTGTCGCGGAACGGGATTTGCGACAGGTAGTTCTGCGTGACTTCGTTTTCGGCCGTCACCCAGGCGGCCGTCTCGGCCGAGTTGTCGTCCTCCAGCCAGCGGTACGGATCGGGCACTTTCGTTCCGAAGTAGTCGTCGACCGTGCTGTCCATGCGGGCGACGGGATAAGGCAGTGTCGAGATTTTCATTTTCGTTTTACAGTTCGTGCACAAAACGCCTGCCGCGATCAGCAGTGCGGCGGGAAGCAAAGCATGTTTCATGGGTCTATCGATTTTACGTGTTTTCATTCTGCTGCAAGTTCCTCTGTTCCCTCTTCGCATGACGTCGGGAAGATTTCTCGCGGAAAACTCCGCAACCGGCCGGGCTTTCCGCTTCGCGTGCGCCGAAGACGTTTCCCCTGTTGCGAAGTCCGGGAGCCCGGTTAAATTTCGTTCTTTCGCGGGGCTTTTCCGTGAAAATTTCCGCAAGGTACGAAAGTCCGGGCTGTTTCTCAAATAATTCCGGCATAAATTTCGTAACTTCGCCGACGTAAAACCATGTGGAATAGCTTTATGTACGAAAATCTGAAAACGACCGTCGAGCGGGCGTGGAACGACCGCGAACTGCTCCGCGACGAGGCGGTCAAAAGCGCGATACGCGAGACGGTCGATCTGCTCGACCGTGGAGAGCTCCGCACGGCCGAACCGCTGGGCGACAGCCGGTGGCAGGTCAACGAATGGGTCAAGAAGGCCGTGATCCTCTATTTCCCCATTTGCGGGATGCGGGTGACCGAAGCCGGCCCGATGGAATTTTACGACAAGCTGGACCTGAAGACCGGGTACGAGAAACTCGGCGTCCGCGTCGTGCCGCACGCTGCGGCCCGTTACGGCGCCTATCTGGCTCCGGGCGTGATCCTGATGCCGTCCTATGTGAACATCGGCGCTTATGTCGACGAGGGAACGATGGTCGACACCTGGGCAACGGTCGGCTCGTGCGCTCAGATCGGCAAGCACGTCCATTTGAGCGGAGGCGTCGGCATAGGCGGCGTGCTCGAGCCGGTGCAGGCAGCGCCGGTGATCGTCGAAGACGGCTGCTTCGTCGGAAGCCGGTGCATCGTAGTCGAAGGGGCGCATGTCTGCCGCGAGGCGGTGCTCGGCGCCGGGACGGTCATCACAGGCTCGACGAGGATCATCGACGTGTCGGGGCCGGAGCCCAAGGAGTACAAAGGGTACGTGCCGTCCCGTTCGGTCGTGATACCCGGCTTGCGCACGAAGCGGTTCAGGTTCCCTGCGCGCTGATCATCGGACAGCGCAAGGCTTCGACCGATACGAAAACATCGCTGAACGACGCGCTGCGCGAATTCGATGTACCGGTATAGGCGTCTTGCGAAAATTATCCCTATATTTATTTTGGCGGAGTACGCCGGCTGCGACGGCCGGCCGGCTCCGCTGAATCGTTCGGTGAAACCTAAGTACGCGTAGTGGATACCGCCGCCCTCATAGTCACGGTTCTCGGATCGGTCTGCCTGTTCCTTTTCGGTATGAAATGGATGGGCTCGGCCTTGCAGCGGCTTTCCGGCGGCCCGTTGCGGCGGGCGCTCCGCTCGATGACGCTTTCGCCCGGCCGGAGCGTGCTGTCGGGCACGCTGATTACGGCCGTCGTGCAGTCGTCGAGCGTCGTGACGGTCATGATCGTGAGTTTCGTTCATGCCCGACTGCTGGGGTTGCGGCAGGCCGTCGCGATGATTCTGGGGGCTAATGTGGGTACGACGGTAACGGCTTGGCTCGTCGTGTTGCTGGGATTCGGATTCGATTCGACGTCGGTCGCCATGGCTTTGTTGATTCCCGCTTTCGGGATGTCGGCGCTGGGGCGGAAACGCACGCGGGATGCGGGGCGTATGCTCTGCGGCCTGGCGCTGCTGTTGCTCGCGATCGGGATTTTCGGCAGCAACGTGGCCTCGCTGACCGGTCGTCCTGCCGTGACCGACTGGTTGGCCGGACTGAGCGGCCGGGGTGCGGGGACGGCTCTGCTGTTCGCTTTGGCCGGCGCTCTGCTGACGGCTCTCGTGCAGTCGTCGAGCGCTATGACCGCTTTCACGATCGTATTGTGCGGCGGCGGACTGATTCCGTTCGAGTACGCGCTGGCCATGGTGTTGGGCGAGAACGTGGGTACGACGGCGACGGCCAATTTGGCCGCGGTCGTCACGTCGGCCGATGCGCGCCGGGCGGCCCTTTCCCATTTTCTGATCAATCTGTTCGGCGTGCTGTGGGCTCTGCCTCTGCTGCCGTGGCTTGCGCTCGGCATAGCGGACCTGATCGTCTGGGCGGGCGGGGTTTCTCCGCTGACGTCGGCCGTTTCCCAGCCCGTAGGACTCGCGCTTTTCCATACGCTGTTCAATGCGGTCAATGCGATGCTGCTGTTTCCGCTGGTTCCTCGGCTCGCCGGACTGACACGCCGGTTGATTCGGGGAAAAGGGCGCACGCGTCAGGCCGGTTCGGGAGCGGTCCGCGTTCCGAGAATTCCCGAGGGCGAGTTGTCGGCCTATCCGCTGAGGGTATTGCTGGCGAAGCGTGTCCGCGCTGTGTACGGGATGTTTTCGGATGTTCGCGGTTATTTCGGGGAGACCGATCCGCAAAGGGCCGGGGAACGTGCGCGCGATTTCGAGGAACATAGGCGGCAAAGCGCGGAGGCGAGTCGGGAGGCCGAGGGAATGCTGTCCGCCTTCGGGGAGCCGGGCAAGGCGCTGGCCGGGGCTTTCGGTGCGGCCGATACCTGCGCCGCCGCTTGCGGCGACGTGCTGGATGTGCTTCGCTCCAAACGGTCGGAAGGGATATGGTTCGCACCCGGTCAGCGGGCAGCGGCGCAGGAGAGGATGGAGCGCATAGACCGGGCGCTTTTGCGTGCCGTGCGGCGGGCGGAACGGCTTGCCGATCCGATCGCCGAACCTGAGGAAGAGCAGGCGGTCGGTATTCCGGTCGAGCCGTCCGAGGCATGGCCGGCCTGGGAAGAGGAGGAGGCTCCGCCTCGGTCCGAGGCCGTTCTGGAGAAGCTGCTGGCCCGGACGGAGCGCTTATCCGAAACCGTGGTCCGGCTCCTTGCGGGCTTGGACGGTATCTGAACGAGTTGCGGTATGAATGACAAGAATCGGAAAAGAGTCGTGAGACGACGATTGGAGGAATTTGCGAGCCGGACGGGCTTTGCCTTGGGCTTTTTCGATGAGCTCGCTTCGACGAATGACGAGGCGCGCGACGCGCATTACACGAACGGGGCGGTCGTGATTGCCGAGCGGCAGAGCCGCGGACGCGGACAACGGGGCAATTCATGGAGCAGCGCGGAAGGGATGAATCTGACCTTTTCGGCCGTGCTCTGCCCTGCCGGCTTGCGGGCCGAGAGCCAGTTCTATCTGTCGAAGGCCGTCGCGCTGTCCGTTTCGGATACGGTCGATTCGTTCGGAATCGAGTCGAGGATCAAGTGGCCGAACGACATTTATGTCGGAGACGGCAAGGTGGCCGGCATTCTGATCGAGAATGACCTGATGGGTGCCTGCGTATCGCGCTCGATCGCCGGAATCGGGCTCAATGTCAACCAGACCGCGTTCGATCCGGCCCTGCCCAATCCGACCTCGCTGGCCTTGCAGAAGGGCGCGGAGTTCGACCGGTCCGAGGTTTTCGAGCGTTTTTACGGTTTTCTGACAGTGCGTTGCAGGCAGCTGGACGGCGGCGATTACGGAAAGCTGGACGAGGATTATATCGCCCGGCTGTACCGCTTCGGAGAGCGGCATCCCTTTGTCGACGGTCTGACCGGCGAGCGTTTCCGGGGAACGATCCGGGACGTGCTTTACGGAGGGGAACTGCGAGTCGAAAAGGAAACGGGGGAGATTTGCGATTATCTGTTCAAGGAGATCGAGTACGTGCATGATCGGGACGGGGAAGTTTCGGCAAAATGATGTAACTTTACCCCTGCATTATGCGTTATAGTGTCAAATCCCGGACTTAATGACCGTTGCCGAGTACGATAAATGTGTCAGTCAATATTCCGATAACCTTTACCGTTTCGCCCTGAAGTCGCTTCGAAGCGATGACGAGGCGAAGGACATCGTACAGGAGAGCTTTCTGAGGCTGTGGGAGAACCGGGAAGCCGTGCTCAGCGGTAAGGAAAAATCGTACCTGTTTACGGTGGCTTACCGGCTGATCGTGGATAGAGTTCGCATGGGAAAGCGCTATACGGGGGACGAGTCGGTGCTGCGTACGAGTCCGGCTCCGGGGCGACCTGACTACAACGGCATTTCGGAGCTGATAGACCGTTTTCTGGACGAGTTGCCCCCGTTGCAGAAGTCGCTGATCATGCTGAGGGACTACGAGGGCTACTCGTATCGCGAAATGGCCGAAATGACGCGGTTGTCGGAGACTCAGGTGAAAGTGTACATATTCAGGGCACGAACCGCGCTCAGGAGGATCATAGGGGATATAAACAACATACTGTAATGAGAATCAGCATAGAGGATTACGAATCGCGGGCTCTCGATTACGTCGAGGGAAACCTGCCGGCGGACGAGCTTCCGGCTTTCGAGGCTTTCTTGTCCGAACATCCCGACTTGGGGCGAGAGATCCGTTCGATGCGCGGGAGCGTGCCGGTGCTCCCGGCGGAGAAATGGGTCTATCCCGATAAGAAAGCGTTGTTGCGGGGAGGCATAGGGGTGTCGGTGTGGCTGAACAGGGCCGGGTCGTTTCTGGGCGGCATGGCGGCGGCCTGCCTGTTGATCGGGGTGTTCGTGCTGGTCGACCGGCACGACTCGTCGCGCGACGACGCGCTGCTGGCCCGGGGTATTCCGGCCGGGCAGCCGGAAGTCGAGCGGCGGCAGGAAAGTGCTTCGGCCTTGGTCTCGAAAGAGCCCGTTGAGGCTGACGTAACGGAACTGGCCGTGTCGCAAAAGTCCTCCGTGTATGTCCGCGTTGCGTCGGCTTCGCCCGCACAGGTCCCTCCTGTTCCGGAAAGCGCCGCCATGCGTGCCGCATTCGTCCACGAACGGATCGATCCGGTGCTCTCGGGAGAAATGGCCCGCGCCTGCTGGGAGCGGGTCGCTCCGGCCGATCTGAAAGACAAGCCGATTGCCGAGACGATCCGCAGCGTTCCCGTTGCGCTCGGAAGCCCCGATCCGCAGCCGGACATGTGGCGGTATGACGATTCCCGTTCGATGCCCGCCGCCTCGTTCCGCGACGGGAGGGCTTCGGAGGAGACCGCTACGGGAGGGATGCGCGTCCTGACATCGATTCTGGCTCCGCTCGACCGCATCATACCGATCAGGACTTACCGTACCGAAAACGAAAGCGGCGTAGAAATTATCTCGCTGATCCGCATTGGCAACAAGAATCCGAAAAACAATCCATAGAGTCGAAATGAAAAGAATTCTGTCGATCGTCCTGCTTCTGCCGCTCGTCGCACCCGCCCGGGCCCAGTCGTCTTCCGATACCGTCGCGCAGAAGCGCGAAGTTTTCGTCGAGGACCGTTACCGCGATCCGGACCGACGTGCCGGAGGCGAAAACCAAAGCAAGTTCGTGCTGCGCATCAACGATTTCTCGAAAAAACGCGCCGGAGAACGCCACAACAAGCTTTTCTGGAACGACGGACACTGGGCCGGC
>ERZ825896.4270-NODE-4270-length-11130-cov-3.434763_pt1 | contig 11130 bp, 4 predicted proteins | sample MGYA00519858_ERZ825896 | MGnify/ENA primary metagenome ERZ825896 (study PRJEB31778, sample SAMEA3449214) | human gut metagenome | biome: human gut; feature: human-associated habitat; material: faeces | place: United Kingdom | collected 2010/2012 ... | reverse complement strand
CGTGCAAACACCCAGGCCGCGTAGCCCGTGATCGTCTGGATCAGGCCGAAGATAAAATAAGCCGTGGACATGAAATTAAGCGGGAAGATATAAAACTGAATGCAGATCCACAGCATCAGCGTTACGCCGAATATCCCGCCCAGGATGGCTCCGGCACGACGGTTTTTCAGCAGCAGCACGGCGGCGGTCAGATTGGTCAGGCCGTTGACGATCAGCAACGCAATGCCGGAGAACGTGAAATTCTGAAACAATACGCTGGCAAATGGCAGCACCTGAAAATAGGGCAGCATCGCGTCCATACCCATGATGCTGCCAGACGGCTCAATCAGCATGCAGGCCGCGCCAGCCACCGCGCCGATTCCAATAAACAGCGTCCAGAAAATCAGCCACTTATAGGAGCCGTTTGATAGCGTGATTTCATCCTCGTTCGCTCCTTTTAAGCAACATGCGTTATGCATTATAACACACAGAGAAGAATTTGCAAGTCACCTGGGTGCTTTTTTCATTTTGCGGATTTGAAACTTTTTTGCTGCGGCCTTGGCAAGCAGCGCAATATGTGGTATAATTATTGCAATTTCCGCTTTTTTATGAAAGGATTTGCTATGCCTGCCAAGAAACAAAGCGTCGATATGACGCAGGGCTCCATCTCCGGCCATCTGATCCGCTTCGCCGTTCCCATGCTGATCGGCCAGGTTTTCCAGCAGCTGTACAACACGGTGGACAGCGTGGTGGTCGGCCAGTTTGTGGGCAAGGAGGCGCTGGCCGCCGTCGGTTCCACGGGCAATATCATCAACGCGCTGATCGGCTTCTTTTCGGGGCTGTCCATGGGCGCGGGCGTAATCATCTCCCAGTCCTTTGGCGCCAGGGATTCCCGCGGCGTGCACGACGCCGTGCATACCTCGCTGCTGCTGACGCTGCTGGCCGGTCTCGCGACCGGTATCGGCAGCGCCATCGCGTTTTTCGCGCACCGCACCAACGTACGTTTCCTCTCCTTTTCGCTGGGCCTTTCGGCCGGCGTGATGATCTACGTCGAAGGAACGACGGCCGGCACGATCACCAACGGCGACGGCTCGTACACCTTCACCATTCCCGCCAAATCGAAATACGTGACCTTCTCGTACGTCGGTTTCGACACGAAGAAACTCCACGTCGAGGACACCGAGCTGTTCAAACTCGTATCGCTCGCCGAGCAGAGCAACGCGCTCGACGAAGTCGTGGTCATCGGCTACGGCACGCAGAAAAAGGAGTCGATGGTCGCTTCGATCACCTCCGTAAAACCCTCCGACCTGAATATCACCTCCAGTTCGCTGACCACGGCGTTCGCCGGCAACATCGCCGGCATGATCTCGCGCCAGACCTCGGGCGAACCCGGCTACGACAGCGCCTCGTTCTACATCCGCGGCATTTCGACCTTCGGGTCGAGCAACTCGCCGCTGATCATCCTCGACGGCGTGGAGGTGTTGAGCAACATGCTCAACAACATGCCTCCCGAGTCGATCGAGTCGTTCTCGGTGCTCAAGGACGCCCAGGCGACCTCGGTCTACGGTTCGCGCGGCGCCAACGGCGTCATCCTCATCAACACGAAAAACGGCCGCAACTCGGAGAAGATGAACGTCTCGGTCCGTCTGGAAAACACCTTCTCGATGCCCACGATGGTACAGCAGGTGGCCGACGGCGTGACCTACATGCAGCTCTACAACGAGGCCGTCTTCAACACCGCCAAGGAGACCGGAACGCTCCACGCCTACCAGCCGTTCTACTCGGCCGACAAGATCAACGGCACGAAGGCGGGACTCAACAAGTACCTCTATCCGAACAACGACTGGTACGACCTGATGTTCAAGGATTTCTCGGTCAACCAGAACCTCAACCTCAACATCCGCGGCGGCGGCCGTAAGGTCAGCTATTTCCTCAACGCGGCGGTCTCGAACGAAAACGGCATCATCGCCGACATCGAGCAGAACCCCTACGACGTGAAGATGAACCACCAGAAATACATCTTCCAGAGCAACGTCAGCGCCAACATCACCAAGACGACGGTCGTCGGCATCAAGGTCAACGCCCAGCTGGAGTACAACACCCGCCCGATCGAGGACATCGGCAACCTGTTCTACTACTCGATGCGCGCCAATCCGGTACGTTTCCCGGCCACGCTCCCGGCCGAGGAGGGCGACACGTTCGTGCGCTACGGCAACAACGCCTCGTGGGACACCGGCGCCACCGACCTCAACCCGCTGGCCAAGCTGTCCCGCGGCTACGGCAAGCGCTACTACTCCTACATGACGACGGCCTTCACGCTGGACCAGAACCTGGATTTCTTCACCAAGGGCTTGAGCGCCAACCTCACGGCGTCATTCTACAACTACACCTATTCGGCGACCTACCGCACGGCAACCCCCTATTATTTCAAGGTCGAGGACGGCAGTTCGCTCAACCCCGACGGCACGGCCAATCTCATCACCAACTCGATCGGCGACACGGGCACGACCTACCTGACCAGCACCGACGGCAACGGCGGCCACCGCCGCTACGCGCTGCAAGCCTCGCTGAACTACGCCCGCAAATTCGGCAAACACGACGTGGGCGCCATGTTCGTCTACCGCATGAACGAGAAGAAGAACAACATCGCCGGCACGAGCGAGGAGAACCTGCTGCCCTACCGCGAGCAGGGCATGGCAGGCCGCGTGACCTACGGATTCGACAACCGCTACCTGTTCGAGGCCAGCTTCGGCTACAACGGCTCGGAGAACTTCGCTCCCGGCAAACGCTGGGGTTTCTTCCCCTCGGCGGCGGCCGGCTGGGTGATCTCCAACGAGTCGTTCTGGGACGGCATCCGCAAGACGGTCAGCAACCTGAAGATCCGCGTATCGTACGGTCTGGCGGGCAACGACGCCTTGGGCGAGCGCTTCCCCTACCGCTCCATCGTGGCCATGGGCGAAGAATCGGGATTCTACTACAACTGGAACTCCCAGGGCAAAGGCCCGAAGATCACCACCTACGGCAACCCCAACGCGACGTGGGAGGAGGCCAAGAAACTCGACGTCGGTCTCGAACTGGGACTGTTCAACGCGCTGAACATCGAAGCCGCCTACTTCACCGAAGACCGTACGGGCATCTTCATGCGGCGCACCTCGCTGCCTTCGTCGACGGGCCTGCTGGGCGTTACGCCCTACGGCAATATCGGACGTGTGAAATCGCACGGCGTCGACCTTTCGGCCGTCTACAACAAGCAGTTCAACAAGGACTGGTCGCTGAGCCTGCGCGGCACGTTCACCTTCTCGCGCAACGAAGTGGTCGAGAAGGATGAAGGCGACCTGATGTACGACTACATGTCGGTCGTGGGACATCCGGTCAACGCCATCACCGGCGTGCTGGTCGCCGACGGGCTGTTCACCTCGCAGGAGGAGATCGACAACTCGCCCAAACAGCGGTTCGGCAACTACACGGTCGGCGACATCAAGTACCGCGACCTGAACGGCGACGGCATCGTCGACGGCAACGACGTGACGACGGCCGGCAGCCCGACCGTTCCCGAAATCCAGTACGGCATCGGCGCGACGGTGAAGTGGCGCAGGCTCGACTTCTCGTTCATGTTCCAGGGCGCATCCAACGTATCGCTGCGGATGTACAACATGCACCCGTTCTGCGACGCCTCGCACTTCGGCTACGGCATCACGCAGTACATCGCCGACAACCACTGGTCGGAGGACAACAACCGCGCCGACGCGGCCTATCCGCGCCTGACCTCGCAGTTAAGCTCCAACAACACCCAGAGTTCGACCTTCTACATCCACGACGCCAAATACCTGCGCCTGAAAACCGTGGAGCTGGGCTACACCATCAAGAAACTCCGCGTCTACCTGTCGGGCAACAACCTCTTCGTCATCTCCCCGTTCGACTACTGGGACCCCGAAAAGGGCGGCGGCCACGGCCTGTCCTACCCGTTGCAGCGGACGGCGAAAATCGGCGTTCAATACCAATTCTAATCCAAAAGAAGATACCGTTATGAAAAAAATAGCAATGGCGTTAGCCCTCCTTCTCGCGGCCGCATCCTGCGATTTCCTGGATGTCGTTCCCGAGGGCAGTCCCACGCAGGACGACATCTACAAGACCCAGGCCCAGGCCGAAAAGATGCTCTTCATGGTCTACGGCAAGTGCCCCGACCTGTTCCATGCGCAGGCCATGCCCGACCTGAGCGGCGGCGACGACCTGATTTCGAGTTACTACGGATCGGTGCGTTATTTCTCGTGGAAGAGCCTCGTATACGCCACCTCGCAGGAGTCCCCGACGAACACCTACTTCAACATGTGGGGAACGACCTCGGGACTTCCGACGGGCAACTACTCGTACAACATCTACGAAGGCATCCGTTATGCCTACAACTTCCTGAACAACATAGGTTCTGTTCCCGACATCTCGGAGGCCAACCTGCGCTACTGGTCGGGCGAGGCGCACTTCCTGATCGCCCACCTGCACCAGATCCTGCTGGAGTACTACGGTCCGATCGTACTGGCCCGGGAGGAGATCGACCTGAATGCGCCGGCCAGCAGCGTGAACGTGCCGCGCAGCACCTACGACGAGTGCGTCAATTTCATCGAGGAGGAGTTCCGCAAGGCCGCCGACATGCTGCCCGACTACTGGGGTCCCATCGCGTACGGCCGCGCCATCAAGGCCACGGCGCTGGCCTACCGCGCCCGCCTGCTGCTCTACGCCGCATCGCCGCTGGTGAACGGCAATTCGGAATTCTACGCCGATTTCGTCAACAAGGACGGCACGCACCTGATCAACCAGACCTACGACGCCGAGAAGTGGAAACGCGCGATGGACGCCGCCAAGGAGGCTATCGACTGCGTGGAGGCTTCGAAGGAAACGGGAGCCTACACGATGGACGACCGCCAACTGGGCCTCTCCGTGTCGAAAAGCACCAGCACGACCGACCCGTTCGAACTGGGGCGCGCCAACTACACCTACATCTTCACCGGCGACGGCAACGCGACACAGTTCTTGAACCAGAACGAGTACCTGATGAGCCTGAACAAGTCGGGCTCGATCACCTACACGCAGAAGCAGTTCGGCTGCCACCTGGCCAACAACTACACGAAGGTGTCGGGCGCCTACCGCGGCTATTTGTGCCCGACGTTCGAGGCCGTCCAGATGTATTACACCCGGAACGGACTTCCGTGGGAGGACGACCCCGAGACGAAGGACATCGACCCGCTGGCCTACAACAAGGCGGCCGGGACGGTCGAGATGCACCTCCACAAGGAGCCGCGCTTCTATGCGTCGGTGGGTTACGACCGGGGCACGTACCGCTTCAACGGCGGCAAGATGACCATCAAGGCGCACAAGGGCGAGCCGCAGGGCTTCACCGGCAGCTACGACAACGAATACCAGTCCTACAACGGTTATTTCTGCCAGAAATGGGTCAACGAACAGTCGAAGATGACGCTCAACTCAAGCGGAAACTACTCCGTCAGCACCTACATGAGCTACGTCTACCCCTACATGCGCATCGCCGAGCTGTACTTAAGCTACGCCGAAGCCGACTTCGAGTACGACGGCACGTTGAGCGACTACGGCTACGAGTGCCTGAACAAGATCCGCTCGCGCTGCGGCCTTCCGACGTTCCAGGAGTCGTGGAGCAGGGCCGGCGGCATCCCCTCGGGCCAGAAGCTGCGCGACATCATCCGCCGCGAGCGTTCGATCGAGTTCCTGATGGAGGGACGCCGTTTCCACGACATCCGCCGCTGGAAGATCGCCGAAGAGTGCCTGCGCCCCATCCCGAAGGCCTGGAACATCGAGGGCGACACGCCCGAGAAGTTCTACAAGCTGATCGGCATGAAGGAGAACGACACGCGCATCTTCACCACGCCGAAACACTACTGGCTGGCGATCCCCAACTCGCAGCTCAACATCAACGGCCAGCTGGTTCAGAATCCGGGTTATTAACCATTAGCGAAAAGAAACGACCATGAAAAAGCTATTTTTAGCGCTCGCGCTGTCGGCGGCAGTTTGCCTGGCCGGGTGCTCCGACAACGAAGAGATCGGATACGACATCGGCTCGAAAGTGCTGATCCCGAAAAACGGCCTGCAACAGGTCGCCCTGACGGCCGATGCCGCAGCGGTCGACTACGAGGTGTGGATCTACCGGAGCGGCTACAACGAAGGCGGTTCGACGGCCGCACTCTCGGTCGACGCCGAAGCGCTGGCCGCCTACAACAAGGCCAACGGTACGGCTTACGTGCTGATGCCCGAAGCCTGCTACGACCTCCCGACCGCCGCCGTGCGGCTCGACAACAACGCCCACACCGCGAAGATCGGCATTCGGATCGACGTCTCGGCGATCACGGCGGACAGTCGCTGCGTGCTGCCCGTTTCGGTCGGCAGTCCCGACACGGAGGTGAACGCGGCGGCCGCCACGGTGCTGATCTTCCCGGTCCGCCCCACGACGGAGAAGCCTGAAAACGCCCAATGACCCGGCCGGATCAATCAACTGAAAAATTAACCATATAACCTTCCTAATATGAAAAAAGGTTTTTTATCGTTTTTTCTGTTCACGGCTTTCGCCCTGGCGCTCTGCCCGTCGTGCAAAGACGACGAGACGGCCGAATGGAAAAACGTCGCGTTCTCGGTAGCGTCCAACCTCGCCCCCGAAAACGGGACCATCCCCTACGAAGGGAGCACGGTCGTGTTCACCGTAACGACCGACGGCAAATGGACCTATGCGATAGACCAGAGCAAGACCGACTGGTTCACCCACCCCACCGTCGACGGCATGACGCTGGCGATTCTGATTCCGGAAAACACCGTGAGCAGGGAGCGCTCCGGCGTAGTCCGGTTCATCTCGGTCTCGGACCCCACGCTGGTCGAGGAGTTCACCATCACGCAGGAACCCGGACCTGTGCCGCCCGAAGCGCCGAAAGCCGACCTGCTCGACGTTGTCTTCCACGCCGACGGCACGGCCGAGGACGTATCGCCGCTCAAGAACGAGGTGCTCTCCTACCCCGGCACGGCGCTGACCTGCTATTACCACGACGTCTACAAGCGCATCGTGACCAACTACACGCACACCCCGGGGCAGGGTTCCCGCAAGGATTCCTATTACCGGGTGGACTACTACACGAACGAGACGTTCAAGCAGGGTCTGGACGACGGCCACACGCTGGAGGTCGTCCTGCGTTCGAACCGCAACGACGGCACGAAGGAGTACAAGCCCTTCTCGGCGCATGAAGCCGGCGGCACGGGTTTCCTGATCTGCAAGGAGGGCCAGGGAGGCCATCCGGCCTGCATCACATTCCTGCCCAATGTGAGCACCACGGGCAAAAGCACGTGGCGCTGGGCGCAGAGCGACGTGACGCCCGAACCGGGCCGCTACTACCACGTCGTGGGCGTCTGGGACAAAACCGCCGAGAAAGCCTATATCTACGTGGACGGCCAACTCAAGGGCACGGCCGACGCTCCGGGCGAACTGATCCACGCCAAGGACGGCGCACGGTGGTTCGCGCTGGGCGGCGACTCGGCCGTAGGCTCGATGGGCAACGCATGGAACGGCGAAGTGGTTCTGGCCCGCGTCTTCGACGACGCGCTGACCGGGGACCAGATCGCCCTGCTCTACCAGGATGCGGCGTTCGCCGGCCAGACGCCCGTGGAATTCGCACTCTCGAACCTCACCTACCTGACCAGGTGCGAGATCGGCGCAGGCTACACCTATACGGTCTACGGCAACGGTTTCGCAGCCGGCGACAAGGTGAAGTTCACCTCGTCGGCCAACGTGACCGCAGCGTTCACGGCCGACGCCGCATTCACCGAAGCCTCCGGCGACAATACCCTTCAGTCGCTGGCAGTGACCCTCCCCGCGGGGATTCCCGCCGGAACGGGCCGGTATTTCATGGCGCTCGTCCGCAACGGCAGCCAATACCCGCTCGGCACGGTCGAATTCACCGTCTGCGACAATCCCTCCGTCTCGATGCCCCGGATCATCGCGCACCGCGGCCAGCATCAGGACGGCGTGGAGAATTCGACCGAGAATTCGATCGCTGCCCTGACCAACGCCCAGAAACTGGGCATCCACGGCGCCGAGTTCGACGTCTGGATCACCGCCGACGACGTGCCGGTGATCAACCACAACGCGACGGTGGCAGGCAGCGACCTGCGGATCGAAGAGAGCGCCTATGCACAGATCAGGGACCTCACGCTGGCCAACGGCGAAAAACTGCCGACGCTTGACGCCTATCTGGAGCAGGGCGCCAAGGACGCTTCGATGAAACTGATCTGCGAAATCAAGACCCACAGTTCGGCTGCAAGCAACACGCGGGCCGTCAACGCCGTCGTGGCCGCCGTCAAGGCGAAGTCGATGGAGACGCGGGTCGATTACATCGCCTTCGACTACGAGGTCTGCAAGCAGCTCCGGGCGGCCATGCCCGCGGCCGGCGTACAGTACCTGGGCGGCGACAAGGCTCCGGCCGAAGTCGCGGCGGACAAGCTCTCGGGCATCGACTACCAGTATTCGACCGTGCTTTCGAAAAAACCCGAGTGGGTGACGGAAGCCCACGCCGGCGGAATCGAGGTCAACGCCTGGACGGTCAATTCGACGGCCGACATGATGGCCTGCATCGCGCTGGGTGTCGACTACATCACCACCGACAACCCCGCCACGCTGAAAAAACTGCTGGAGACACCGTTCGTCACAGCCCCGAAATAACCGCGGAGGCTCCGTTTCGGATTTCTGGATTCACAGGCCGGACGATTGTCCGGCCTGCGTTCTTTGCGGAATCCGCGTTTTTTTATTAGTTTTATACCCGAAATCAACCTTATACGACAACCCTGCAATGAAGAAACTTTTGGTATTGGCATGGGCCGGCGCTGCGTTGCTGTCCGGCGGCATGCTCCGGGCGGAAAACATCCTCCTCTCGACCCGGAATTCCTCGCTGCTGCTGACGGCAGAAAAAGGCAAAACCCCTCTGTTCCAGTATTTCGGAGCGCGCGTCGCCTCGCCCGACGACATCCTCGCCAGCGGAGCGGCGTTCGGCGATGCGGCCTACCCGCAGTTCGGCGCCCAGTGTTACCGCGAAGTAGCCATTCAGGCGACGCACGGCGACGGTTCGATGTCGCTCGAACTGGCTGTCGAGTCGGTGTCGCGCGACCGCAGGGACGGCTCCGAAACCACCGCCATCGCCATGAAGGACAAGCACTACCCGTTTTTCGTGACGCTCTTCTACAAGACCTACGACGACTGCGAGGTGATCGAGACGTGGACCGAGATCAGCCACACGGAGAAGAAACCCGTGACGCTCTACCGGTTCGCATCGGCCTACATGCCCGTCCGCCGGGGCGACACGTGGCTGACGCATTTCCACGGCACATGGGGAGCGGAATGCTACCTCCACGAAGAACCGCTGACCGACGGCATGAAGGTGCTCAAGAACAAGGACGGCGTACGCAACACGCAGCGCGACAACCCCTCGCTGATGATCTCGCTCGACGGACGCCCCCGGGAGTTGACAGGCCGCGTCATCGGCGGCACGCTGGCCTGGGCCGGCAACTACCGCATCGCCCTGGACAACGACAACACCCACACCACGCACCTCTTCGCGGGCATCAACGAGGAGCAGTCGCAATACACGCTGCAACCCCGCGAGGTCTTCACGACCCCGGTATTCGCCTTCACGTTCAGCGACGAGGGCAAGAGCGGCGTGAGCCGCAACATCCACCGATGGGCGCGCCTCCACCGGCTCAACCACGGAACCGAGCTTCGCGACGTGCTGCTCAACTCGTGGGAGGGCGTCTATTTCAAGGTCAACCAGGAAGGCATGGACCGGATGATGGCCGACCTGGCGGACCTGGGCGGCGAACTGTTCGTGATGGACGACGGCTGGTTCGGCGACAAATACCCGCGCAACAACGGCGAGACGAGCCTCGGAGACTGGACGGTCTGCCGCGAGAAACTGCCGCAGGGCATCGAGGGTCTGACCGAGTCGGCCCGCAAACACGGCGTGAAGTTCGGCATCTGGATCGAACCCGAGATGACCAACACCCGGAGCGAACTCTATGAGAAGCATCCCGACTGGGTGATCCAGCAGCCCTACCGCGAAAACCGCAAGGGCCGCGGCGGCACGCAGCAGGTGCTCGATCTGTCGAACCCCGCGGTGCAGGAGTTCGTCTTCAGCGTGGTCGACCGTCTGATGACCGCGCATCCCGACATCGCCTACATCAAGTGGGACGACAACATGACGCTCTACAACTACGGCTCGACCTTCCTGCCGGCCGACCGGCAATCGCACCTCTACATCGAGTACCACCGCGGCATGGACAAGGTGCTGCGGCGCATCCAGGAGAAATATCCCCGTCTGGTGATGCAGTCGTGCGCCAGCGGCGGCGGCCGGGTCAACTATGGCGTCCTGCCCTACTACGATGAATTCTGGACCTCGGACAACACCGACGCCCTGCAACGCATCTACATGCAATGGGGCGTGTCGAACTTCTATCCCGCCGTGGCGATGGCCTCGCACGTGAGCGCCTCGCCCAACCACCAGACGGGCCGCAACGTTCCGCTCAAACTGCGCTTCGACGTGGCCATGTCGGGACGCCTGGGGCTGGAACTGCAACCCTCAAAGATGACCGGCAAAGAGAAGGAGTTCGCACGCAGGGCGATCGCCGACTACAAGGAGATCCGTCCCATCGTGCAGCAGGGTGACCTCTACCGGCTGATCTCGCCCTACGACAAGACAGGCTATGCATCGCTGATGTACGTCGCACCCGAAAAGGACCGCGCCGTCTGGTTCGTCTACAAGCTGGAGCACTTCCTCAACATGCCGTCGCCGGCCTTCCGCATGGCGGGTCTCGACCCCGGCAAACGCTACCGGATCACCGAACTGAACGTCGACGGGAAGCCGGTCCCGCAGGACGGCAAGACCTTCAGCGGCGCGTTCCTGATGGAGAACGGACTCGAATTCACGGTGGGCAAGGAATATGCGAGCCGCGTACTCGAACTCAAAGCGGTGGAGTAATCATCGGTCAGAAACGGCTGTCCGAAATCCGGGCCGCCCAACAAATCCCCGAAACGACGCCCGGTCCCGGGAGGTTCGTTTCGGGGATTCCGCATCTCTTTTCGCTCTTTTCCCTGCATATCGG
>ERZ825896.4266-NODE-4266-length-11139-cov-2.825244_pt1 | contig 11139 bp, 5 predicted proteins | sample MGYA00519858_ERZ825896 | MGnify/ENA primary metagenome ERZ825896 (study PRJEB31778, sample SAMEA3449214) | human gut metagenome | biome: human gut; feature: human-associated habitat; material: faeces | place: United Kingdom | collected 2010/2012 ... | reverse complement strand
AAATAGGAATCCGCATAACATTTTGTTATTTTGATCGCACCGTCAGCCCGTCCAACCAGCCCGCCTACTTCGCTATTTTGCCCACCAGCCATTACTGTTGCTGCAAAACTATTACTAATTACGGCTTCAGCGGCGTTCTGACTGCCATTTGTGCGCCCAATCAAGCCTCCCTGAATGTCAGCTCCGCTGATCCAGATGTCACTTTCATCCTTTCCAGCCACATCCTCCTGATCCAGATATACCTCACAGTCATTAATACTTATCGAGCCTGCTGTTTCTCCAGCCAACGCACCTGCGCTGACACTTGCACCTTCTGTAATCTGTATAGTCGTTCCGGACAGGCTTACAGAATCCACAGTCATATTCTCGTTTAATACTGAGAACATACCTGCGCCTTTTCTTTCTGTATCTGCGATTTTCACGCCTTCCTTCACAGTCAGGTGATAGATTACTGCAGTTCTTTCTCCGGAAAATTTCTTAAGATAAGTGTTTGTAATGGGAGTAAATGCCTTATCCCCATAACAACTGTACCAGGAACTGGTGTCCCCTTCTTCTTTATCCTCCTGCTTTTCAAAGTGAACAGGATTTTTCACAACAGCTTCTGTTATGCCCTCTGTTACGCCAGATGCCAGATCAAGATTCTGTAAATGTCTTCCATAGTAAACAACAGCTTGATTGGAAGTACTCTGATCCGCAAAAAGGCTGTTGGTAGTACATTCTGTAGCTAAACCATCAATCTTGTAATTGTCACTTCTAACTGTTACTTTGATATGAAGATTTGTTCCTGCATTTAATGGGGTTATCCCTCTGTTTACTAACTGTTGATTTTTTTTACCATATATTGACACAAATCTGGAAGCCTCATTTTTCAGATCATCCAAAGTAATTTTCAAAGTATAGCTTCTGCCCACAATTGAGCTTTCTTCATTACTATCTTCCTTCTCCTGATCCGCTGGAGATTGATCTACCAGATAAAGGTCATCCGCAGTATGAACCAATTTATCTCCAACCGCCTTGTATGACAAATTCAGCTTATTCCCCTGATCATCGCTGAGAACTACATCAAAGCCCAGCTTCTTGTCATCCTGTCCCTGCCGCATACAAGTAATGGTTGCAACCAGTTTTTCCTCATTTGTAACTGTAATCTTCGGAGCAAGCACTGCTGTATTGCTGCCGTCCAGTGCATCTCCGCCATAATATCCGATTCTTGCGCCATCGCTGAGACGATTGTCTTTATAGCGGAAGCTATCATATACATTTGGATCATATGGCTTGATACTATCTGACTCACTATAAAAAACAGCATATACGCTGGCACTTTCCGGGTTATATTCTACTACCCAGTAGTTATTGTAAAGTTCGCCATCTACGGTATCAGTTGTCACCAATACGCTGGCAGCCCTTTTTGTGTCTGTTTTTTCAGAGGAAAGTGCGTAATAAAGCTTCTGTTCCTTGGTGGCATCTGAGGGCGTCCTTCCCATAGCTTTTGCTCTTTTTTCCCCGTCATAAAGGCTGCTGTTACCATTGCTCTGCAGCTTCACCAGATTATTCTGCACCGCCGTATAAATCAGCTCTGCCTTATTATCCAGAGCTTTCTGGCGCAGGTTCTTCCTTATGGAAAAAATCGCGGGCACAGCAATAGCCATGAGGATAAGGAGTATTGCCACCGTGGCCAGAACCTCTGCTAATGTATATCCTTTTTTCTTTTTATTATAAAATGGGTTCATGGTTTCACCTCAATATTTTTATAATATCTTCGAAGCCTCCCGTTAATTACTGTTTGCCTGGAAACACTAACCGCTCTGCGGAATGTTCCCTGCGTTCAATATTCAGAAATGGACAGACTTCGACATATCTCATTATAAATCATGGGTTAGTCTTTCGCAACTGTTAGAATATGAAATGAGTATGCGAACTACGGCATTTTTGCCGTTTATTCCGTGCGAAAAATAAGATAAACAAGTTTCTTCCTTCCTTTTCCCCTTGAAATCCCCCTGTCGAACTGGTACTATTATAGGTAAAAGATTGACGAAATAACTGCAATTTTGACTTGAAATATCGGAATTAGGAATGGGGTAGAGAGTTTTTGATGAAGTCTTTTAAAGTCAGCATCATTTTACCGGTGTATAACGTGGAAAAATACCTGAGCGTGTGCCTGGACAGCTTATTGGCACAGACACTTGAGGAAATAGAGATCGTAGCTGTCAATGATGGCAGTACAGATGGAAGCCTGCAGATTCTGCAGGCTTATCAGTCGTTAAATCCGGAGAAGCTTTTTATATTTTCCACAGAGAACCACGGCGTCAGCAGGGCACGAAATTACGGTTTTGCCCATTCCCATGGAGAATATGTCTGGTTTGTAGACAGCGATGACTTCGTAGAGCCTGACGCCTGCAGACTTCTTTATGAAAAAGCTACCGCTGACGGAAACGACCTGGTTCTTTTCCGTTACTATAATGTAGACTCTGAGACCGGAGTCCGTAAGGAATACATTGCATCCTGCCATAATCAGAACTTCCGCGTTGCAGACAAGCCCTATGAATTACCTGCGATTTCTCCATACCCATGGATCAAGTTCATTCACAGGGACCTGTTTAACGGACTTTGTTTCCCGGAAGGAATCCGGTTTGAAGATCTTCCAGTGGCCTATCTTCTGGCTGTGAAAGCCCGTTCCATCGGATACGTGGATCAGTGCTTCTATAATTACAGAAAAAATGTAGGATTCCTCAGCCGTCTCACGACTTCTACCCTTCACATCCGGAATGCTATTATTTTTATGAAGGAAGAAATGGAGAAGCTGGGGCTGTTTGGGCAGTATCAGGCAGAACTGGATTTCATTGCTGTGCGCCATTTTTTCTACCGTTTCTGGAAGCTGCTCACCAACTATGAGACTAACCAGAAAGAACTGAAGCTGCAATTGGTCAATGAGCTTTTCGATTATATGGAGTCCAATATTCCGGACTGGGAGAATAATCATTATGTCCGATATTCCCTTCCGCCACATATTGGGCGGCTGCTTTGTCTTTATGGTTCCAGGCAGGAAATGATTTCTTTCATAGAGGCCTGCAACGGAATGACCGTACAGCAGCAGAAAGCCTGGATAAAGGATTACAAGCTTTCTCACAAAACATCTCCCAGCTATCAGCCTGCTGAGATGATCCACCGGGAAAAAACTTCCTCCCAGTTTTATGGCTTTGCCTATACCGGAAGCCTTGCTCCTGATCCGGAGCAGATTCTTCTGGAAGCCAGCCGTGGAAAAGAAATTCCTACCTGGATATTGAAATTACTTGTGCATCTTCTGAGGAATTTTGGAGAACACCAGATCATTGTCTCCCTGACTCAGGAGAAGCATGCCTTGTTCCAGGCTCTTCTGAACCGCTATCTTTCCGACAGCACAGCTCTGTCTGAGAATATTACTCTGGTGTGCCCGGATAGCGAAGAATACGGCAAGGCACTTGCACTCTCCGGCTACGTGATCACAGACGGACCTTTGCCCTACTATTTCCGGAAGGAAGAGGGGCAGTTTGTGTTGCTTTACTGCGGACACAATCTGTATCCGGAAACCGTTCTGAACACACCGGATTCCACCGCTGATACAGGGCTTTGGCAGCATACTATGTTTATGGCAGACTGCCTGTATTTTAACAATATACAGAACCGGGATATTTACCTGCAGGAATGTATGACAGCTAATCTCTGCAAAACGCCTTACATTATCGGTTCTTCCACCCACATTCCGGTGATTCCCAATGAATCACACAGGGAAAAGCTCCGCCGCAGCTTGCAGATGGATTCCATGCAGACTATTTTGTATGCGCCGCTGCTTCCAGGGTCCTATATTGCAGACACTGAGCAGACATTCCGGAATTTCATGGCAGCCCTCTACATATTTGACTGTGAGCTTTCCGATCATCAGGTTTTGTATCTGCATCTGAATCATGAGAGGGAAATTGATTTTTCTGAATTTAGACATATAAAAGAAATGCCAAAAGATTTCGATGTACCGGATTTCGCTGCGGCGTGTGATATTTTTATATCGGATTATCACAATGCACTTTCTGCCAGATTCACCACAGGCACACAGATTCTGCGATTTCTGTGCGGTACATTTCTTCGACACGAAAATGCAACCAGTGACCATCAGACTGTACCAGCTGCTCCTGTCCTGCTGGAAACCACTTCCTGTCTGCCCGAGAGCTCTGGAGCCTGTTTGAAAAATCATTCCTGCAATCTGCACTCCACACTTTGCGATATATTTCACCCGGAATATCCTGCATTTGATAATGTACCGGAGTTAGTACGATATATCGGACAGTTAGAACTGATGTCTGAGAAGATGGCCACAAATGAAGCTTTACATTCAGCACCTTTTGACCAGTTTACTTCTGATACAGACCGTGTGTTCGATTCCCAGGAGCACAATTGGAATTCTTCGAAAAAAAGCTCTCTGCAAATGGAAAATAATCATAATTTACAGGCCACAAAGAATTCCTCCGGAGAAGCCACTACTTTCGAGGAATCCCCACAATATTTTCTCACAGATATTGCAGATTCTCTCTTAAACGGACGACCGCTGCCCTATTGTGCTCCAGCTTCTTCCGATGATGTACCGGCACTGCGCACACGCGTCCTGTTCTTTACAGGGCGGAAGCTTTCCCAGAATCTGGTTCGTGATTTTAATGCCCTGGCTGCACAGGCACCGGAAAAAGAATTCTGGCTTGCATACAATGATTTCCGCAACACAGACTCTGCCAAATATCTGGCACAGTTATCACCTGACTGTTCCAGCCTGCCATTGAAGCCGGATCCCGAGAAAGGTAACCGCTGGAAGCTGGCAAGTGTGCTCACCAGCCGGATGGGACTTTTCTCATTCTATCCATTGTCCCATATTTTGGACTTGGGGAAAGAAGAATATAAGAAGTGCATGGGAGGGACACGATTCGACGAAGTGGTAATCACTTCCACAGATAGTATAAAAACGGTTGCTACGCTTCTGGCTGCTGCGCCAAAAGCGTCCTATACTTTTGACACCTTTAACCCAGAGCGCTACAGTACCTCAAGACCTTACAGGCACCAGATTGCATTTCTTTGCAGAATGTTAAAGGATACAGGAAGTCTGGAATTGCCTGCCGAGCTTACCGGATTGAAGCTGACGCAAAGCTCTGGCAAAAATAAAGATAAGGGAATGCTCTAGAGCGTGTTTGAAAAAGGCTTTCTGCAAGATGTGCGTCACAATTTGTGGGAATGCTTTTTTATAACCCATTCCTTACGAAAGGATTTACCTATGAAATTAACCACTATCATCCCGGTTCATAATGCTGAGAAATACATCACAGCCACTTTGGACAGTGTATTGCAGCAGGATCTGGGAAATCCAGAGGAGCTGGAGGTGATCTGTGTGGATGACGCATCCACCGACGCTTCTGTTGCCCTCATAAAAGATTACCAGCAAAAAGACTCCCGCATCCGCCTTTTCCTCAACGAAAAGACCCGGTTTGCAGGAGCCTGTCGAAATAAGGGAATCGAAGAAGCCCATGGTGATTACCTTCACTTTCTTGATGCAGATGACCTTGTAGAAAAAGGTGTCTACCAGAAATACCTGTCCATTGCTGAACAGGCGGATGCCGACATGGTAAAGGGCTGCGCCGTCTGCTTTGACAATGAGACCGGCGAGCTTTCCGATACCCCGCTTTTTGCACTGTCTGATGTGCCCGCTGAGTGCTTCGATAAGGTTCTGAATTTCCACCAGGCTCCCGAAATTTTCAGCCACATCAGTGTAGTTCCATGGAATGCCATTTACAAACGGAAATTCATTTTGGAAAAGGGGCTTCGCTTTAACAATCTGATCTGTGTCAACGACCGCTCCTTCTACAGCGAAGCCGTATTCACTGCCAACAGGATCTGGCTCACTCACGAGCAGATTGTCCGTTACCGTGTGAATAACAGCGCATCCCTTGTAGGAAACCGTGCCAGAAACTTCCATTGTGAATTTGATTCCTGGCAATTGATCATGAACCAATGTACCAAATACAATATTCAGGGCCGCGAGCTGGCCATCGTAATGGAGCGTGAGTTGATTGACATTTTTATCTGGTATCGCAAATACAAGAAAATCCCGGAGATTTCAGAAGAGATTACTGCGCAGACCCAGGCGTTTGCGCAGAAGCTTGATATTTCGCCTCTTGAAGCATTCCCGCCTTCTTTCAAGTGGTACTACGATTATCTCACTTTTCTTCCGGAATTTGAGAGCCTTACAAAAAATTATAACAATATTACCCAATTCAAAAAACAAGCCAAACTAATCATGCCCCAGTGCACCACCCTGGCTGACTTCCGCCACCGCATCCAGGAAGCCCCCGCCACAGACAGTACCTCTAAACGGTCAGGTGTATTAAAAAAACTGCTCTCCCATTTTAAGCATTGATTCGTCAGAAACCACCAGTTAGTTCAACTGGTGGTTTCTCTTTGATTGGGCAAAGGGACTGGAGATACCGCTCCAGCCCCTTTGCCTCACGCACCTTCGTTATTCATCCTGCTCACCGACTTCTTCCTGTGCTTCTTTGCCTCATAAAGCTGCTGGTCTGCAAAGGAAATCACCTGCTGGATATCTGTTGAACTATTGGGGCAAAACTCGGCAATTCCAAGGGAAATCTCCACCAGGAACGGCTTGCCGGATTTTTCATTAAACAGCTTACATGCCATCTTCACACGCTCCCGGAACTTCTCCCCGAAATCGGCTTCCTCGCACTCCAGCATGATAATATATTCATCACCGCCCACACGGCCCAGAATATCATTGCTGCGCAGACATCCCTTTAATATTTCAGCAACACTCCTAAGTGCAAAATTCCCTGCCGGATGCCCCCAGGTGTCGTTAATCTCTTTTAAGTGATCCAGATCACCGTAGATCATATACGCTCTCTGGCCATTCCCAGCCTGGCAAACCCGCTTGGTGTGCTCCATAAACCCACGCAGATTCAAAAGTCCGGTCAGCTCATCATACTCGGAAATAATGCCAAGAACGCGGTTTTTCTCCTTAATCTCTTCCATATCCCTGGACATCTCCAGCCGTCTGGCCGCCTCTGCCTTGCTGATCTCCAGATAATGCAAGGACAGACCGATCTGCAGACTGATCACATAGAAGAAAGGAAAATCCTCCTGGTCAATGTCGCAGGCCAGAAGTCCATACTGCTTCTCCCCGGAAAAGAGAAGAAAGACCATAAACTGGTGGCGCTCTTCATCCTCCATCAGATCACAGATTCCGTTTTCCTTCATGACCAGAGGTCTCTCGTAAGCCGCCTTGGTAACGATCCTGCCATTCTCATAGCTGGCAGCAAGATGAAGGTTATAAGGGCAGGTCCACTTCCGTTTGCCATCGTAAACAATCGGTTCATCCAGGAGAAAAAGATGCGTGCATCTTGTATGAAGCTCCCGCATTTTCTCCATAATTTCCTTCAGAAAAGCCTGCTCGTCATCCATGCAGTCGTTTAAATCCCGGGCAAGAACCGGAATAAACCAGGATTTCCTCTGAAAACTGATCAACTCCAGCTTCATTCCTGCAATTGTCTTATTCAGCCTGTGCACCTGGGCACCAAGCCCCACTGGTGTCTCTTTCCTCGAAGCATCCTCTGACACGCAGCCGCAGGATTCTCTTTTTACAAAAGAAACTGGCACGCGTCTGGATACTGCTTCTTTTCCGGGATCTTTTCCATCCAAGCGGTTCACCAGATCGTAGACTGCCATTTTACCCATAAGCTCTCCGTCCTGCTGAACTGTGGTAAGAGGCGGTTCCATCCCGGATGCACGCTCACAGTCATCAAATCCGGTAATCATAATATCCTTGCCAACCACAAGCCCACGCTTCTCGCAGACACGATAGCCGGCAAAAGCCATCTCATCATTGGCAAACACAATGGCCTGGGCATCCGGGTTGCTATCCAGAAGACGTTCCACCTGTTTGTCCACAAACTCGGAATAGTCCCCCTGGGCAATCATTCCGGGAGTGACAGGAAGCCCGTATTTCTTCATGGTTTCCAGATAAGCTTCCTTACGCTCAATGGCATCTGTGTTATGCTCCGGTCCTGCCACGAACAGGATCCTGGACAGATGATGCTCTTCCACCAGATGGGAAATGACCATCGCGATACCGCCTTTGTTGTCACAGATCAAGGAGTGACAATTGGGCACATCCACGATTTCCGTAAGAAAAACCGTGGTGATCCCGTTATATTTCCGGGCAAATTCATTGGGATCATCCTCACGCAGCTGGATTCCCAGTGTTCCATAATTAATAATCAGACCATCCAGTCCGCCGATCAGGCTGTAGTCATGTATGGTATTAAATTGATAGTCATAGGAATTTTTCTGTTTGCTGCCCAGGACATCTTCGAAAAAGTCCTTAGTCCGGGTTCCCAGAAAAAAACAGACATTTACGTCCAGCTCTGCCGCTGCCTCAGAAATCCCCTTGATATGCTCTTTTGGAAAATAGGTATGCACTCCTCCGATGAGGACTCCAAGATTATACCTCTTTTTTTCTTCCATCTTCACACCTCTTGCTGCAAAAATTTGATATTTTTTCTTTTTCCTTCATATCGCACTTTATCTGTTCCTACGTTCTTTTCGTCTATTATAACAATGTTTCCTATAGCATGTAAAGCCGCTTTTGTGAATTTTCGCTAAATATGTGAATATTTGAGCCCTTCATTGCAGTGCAGATTTTTTTCTGGTATACTTTAGGCATCAAGCGCACATCTGCAAATTAAAGCAGTAAAGAATTGGACTTTATCGGTTATAGAGGGAACCGTTTCAATCGTCCCGGAGCGTATTAAAGAAGACTTTCTGCAAAGTGCGGCATGCAGCTTGCAGGAACAATTTTCCAAACACACTCTGGCGCCTGATAGGAAGGATAAAAAAATGGCTATTAACCCCATGAAATTACTTGAACTTAAGAACCTGTGGAGCGCTTTTACAAGGCGTCACCCGAAATTTCCACAATTTGTTTCCGCCGTGCAGCGGGCCGGCATTTCCGAAGGAACCGTGATCGAGGTTCAGATCACCACACCGGACGGCAGAACTTTCACTTCCAACCTGAAGGTACAGCCGGAAGACATCGAGGCTGTGAAAAGTCTACAGAATTACCAGTGAATATTTAGTTAAATTTCATCTGGATTTTACAATATTTTTGCACAAAAAAATTGTACTTTTAACGAAAATATTGTATAATATACCTTAAAGTATTACTATTCACAGACTCATTGCTATGAATAGTAACCTTAAAGAAATGAAAGTGAGGGTTCACCATGAAACAGAACAGTATGTTAGCAATGATTCTGGCAGGCGGCCGTGGCAGCCGTCTTCACGATCTTACCAACAAAGTAGCCAAGCCGGCAGTTTCATATGGCGGAAAATACCGCATTGTTGATTTCCCGCTCAGCAACTGCGCTAACAGCGGAGTGGACATTGTCGGAGTACTGACTCAGTACGAATCCGTTCTTCTGAATAGTTATGTAGCAGCTGGCGGACGCTGGGGACTGGATTCCAAGGACAGCGGTGTATATGTACTTCCGCCTCGTGAGAAAGCAGACACCGGACTCGACGTATATCGCGGAACAGCCGACGCGATTTCCCAGAACATTGATTTTATAGATCAGTATGATCCGGAATACCTTCTGGTACTTTCCGGTGACCACATTTATAAAATGAATTATGACAAGATGCTTGCCTTCCATAAAGAGAGACAGGCAGATGCTACTATCGCCGTTATCGAGGTTCCCCTTAAGGAAGCCAGCCGTTTCGGTATTATGAACACTGACGGCGAGACAGACCGTATCACCGAGTTTGTTGAGAAGCCGCCGGTACCTGAGAGCAATCTTGCCTCTATGGGTATCTATATTTTTAACTGGAAGCTTCTTCGTAAGCTGCTTCTTGCAGATATGAAGAACCCGGATTCCAACCATGACTTTGGCAAGGACATCATCCCTACTCTTCTTGGCGATGAGAAACGTCTTTTCGCTTACCGCTTCAAGGGCTACTGGAAGGATGTTGGAACCATAGATTCTCTCTGGGAGGCAAATATGGATCTTCTCAGCCCGGATAATGAGCTGGATTTAAGCGACCTTACCTGGAAAATTTACACCGAAGATGTAACCGCACTTCCGCAGTATATTGGCACAGAGGCCAGGATCCAGAATGCTTACATAACCCAGGGCTGTGTAATTGAAGGCGAGGTTACCAATTCCGTAATCTTTACCGGAGCTAAGGTGAGACCAGGTGCAAAGGTAATTGACAGCGTACTTATGCCAGGTGCTATTGTGGAAGATGGTGCTGCCGTAATACGTGCCCTTGTTGCCAATGGCGTAAACATCGGCAAGGGTGCTCTTGTAGGAAGTGCTGACAGTGAGCACATCGAGCTGATCGCGAAACGAGTAAAGGGGGCCGAATAATATGTATAAAGCATTTGGAATTGTAAACTCATCATCCAGAAACATCCGTGTAGAGGGACTTGAGGACTACCGTCCAATCGGAGCTTTCTCATTCCTGGGCAGATACCGTATGGTCGACTTCCCGATTTCCAACCTGAGCAACAGCGGCATTGACCGCATCCAGATCTACGTGAAAGAGAAACCACGGACTCTGGTTTCCCATATCAGCACCGGACGTCATTATAACATTAACTCAAAGAGCGGACGGCTGCAGATTCTTTTCACTGACAGCGACCAGAGAAACAATATCTATAACACCGATATTGCTTCCTATTACGAAAATATGGAATGCATCGAAGAAATGCATCATCCGTATGTGGTAATCACACCAGATTACATGGTTTATACTGCTGATTTTTCCAAGCTGATCGAACAGCATATCCAGTCTGAGGCTGACATTACCCTGCTTTATCACGCAGTAGACAATGCGAAGGATGCTTATCTGAACTGTAATATCCTGAATCTGAATAAGCAAAAGGGTGTGCTCTCCATTGAGCCAAACCACGGAAATGCCAAAAACCGCAATATTTTCATGGACACCTACATTATGAAGAAGGATCTGTTTATCGAGCTGATCCGCAAGGCAAAGGCAATTTCTTCAGCCTTTACTCTTGCAGACATTATCAATGAGCTGCATGATGAGCTGGATGTAAGAGGA
>ERZ825896.4265-NODE-4265-length-11139-cov-3.414471_pt1 | contig 11139 bp, 7 predicted proteins | sample MGYA00519858_ERZ825896 | MGnify/ENA primary metagenome ERZ825896 (study PRJEB31778, sample SAMEA3449214) | human gut metagenome | biome: human gut; feature: human-associated habitat; material: faeces | place: United Kingdom | collected 2010/2012 ... | reverse complement strand
AGAGCATCTGCCTTACAAGCAGAGGGTCACAGGTTCGAGCCCTGTAGGTCCCATTTATGACGAAAGTCATATGCCGGCGTGGCGGAACTGGCAGACGCGCAGGACTTAAAATCCTGTTGTGGAAACACAGTATCGGTTCGATTCCGATCGCCGGCATGATAATTGAAAGCAATAAGAAAGTATGCATTTTATGCATGCTTTTTTTGTGCATTCTTTTTCTTGTATAGCAATTCCCTGAATTACCAAAATAGTCAATGACTAAAACGGAAATTCTCTCGCAAATCTAACAGCTTCATATTATAATACGCACAAATAGAAGGGCAAAAGCTATATTATGAATAATCATATGAAACAAAGAAAAGGAGGGAGCATATGAAAGGCTTTATGAAAAAGATACTTTCAGCAGGTCTGGCGTTTGCACTGGTATTCACCATGTGCCCGGTTCTGGCATATGCGGACACACCGCAGGAAGCACAGGAAAAGACAGCAGAGACTACGGAGGTTAAAGCAACGGGAGCAGAAGCACCGGAAGTAGAGACTACGGAGGTTAAAGCAGAGTCTGCGGATGAAAAAAATACAGTACTGGTTTATGGAAGGATTGAGGGTTCACAGCACTGGACAAAGGATAATATCTATTATATTATAACGGATTCTACCCTGATCAACCCTGTAATTATCGGAGATTTAACGATCGATCCGGGAACGACGATCTGTTTCGGACAGGGGAATACTTCTCATGGTAAGATTGACCAAACAGATGTAAAATCTGCATCAGGTCTTAGGATTCTGTATGGTTCTCTTACTGCAAAGGGAACGGCAGAAGAACCGATCATTTTTAAAAATGATACAAATGATGAGAATTGGGCAGGGATTATATTTGATACACAGATAGAGGAAGATACAGAGCGGACCTGTGAAGGTGCAACCTTTGAATATTGTCAGTTTATCAACGGTGGAGAATATTTAGCAAGTGATGTGGAAGGAATGTTATCCGTAGACAGTACATCTGATGAGACGGACAGGAATTTTAATCTTACAGTAAATCAGTGCACCTTTGACAGCAGTGAGGTGGTTGCGGCAAAAACGGCAGCAGGGACTTCATTAGTGGATGGAAGTTCGGCAATCTATTTCCATGCCATGGACAGGAAAGTGGAGGTTAAGGTAACCAATTCAACATTTCGTGGAATGGGGCGAGCTTTAGAATCTACAGGAACGGAGTATGTCTATCCGGAGAATTTATCCTGCCTGGTTGAAGGCAACAATTTTGAGTCAGACGGATATTACAATAATACGATTTCTGAGGGAATGAGTTATATTGAATGGTCTGCGAACGCGGTTGTCAGAAATAATACATTTCATAATACAACTGGCAATGAGTTAAAAGGACCGGCATGTTGGTTAAGAGGCGGATGTGCAACTTATGAAGTGGAAGGTAATCACTTTATTGGGAATACGGATGCAACCGGAGAAAATGCAAACCAGTATGCACCATTGAAGATCAGAATTGGTGCAAATGTTAATGCGGATCAAACAAAGGCCTATGCGGCAAATACTTGTAACTACGGTGCAGACATAGGAAAATATGCGGAAGTAGTAAGATCGACACCGGAGCAGCCGGAAACGATTACCGGACAGACCGGTTATCTTGGAAAAATTGAAGGACTGGCATACCGTTTGCAGGGTCCGACTGTTGATAATGCACGAACAGTGACCATTGCACCGGGCGTAACCTGTTATATGAAAGATCTGACGGTAGAGTCTACAGGAAAACTCATTGCAAAGGGAACGAAAGCACTGCCGATCCATTTTATTGGAGAGAATGGCTATTATGCAAATTATATCTATCTGAATGGAGCATGGACAGATGGAAACTATGAAGATGCAAGTGCGGAAACTATCTTTGAAAATTGTACATTTGAAAAAAAGATTACCATCAGTCCGAAATTAGTTGAAATAAATAGTAAGCCGATAAAGAAACTACCGGCAACTCTGTATATGAAAGATTGCCAGATGAAAGACGTCGAAAAGGGACTTGATATCAATATCAGGGGTGGATCATCGGATGGATCCATAGCGAGCCGGATAGAGCTTCAGAATGTGTCTATTGCAGGAAGAGGGACAGACGGAGAAAGCAGCGATTGTGGTATTTATCTCTGGACAAATTATTATCCGGATGTAGCGACATTAGTAGAAGTGTCAAACTGCCGGATTTATAACTTTACAAAGGGAGTGGGTATTACGGCATATGTCTCAAGTCTTGATGAGAGTGAGAGTGCTATAGAAAATGCAGGAAAGCAGATGCAGTTGGATCATCTGACGATTGTAGGATGTAATACAGGTATCTTATACGGATGTCATGTATTACCGGTTATTAAAAACAGTATTATCGCGGGGAATACAACCACTCTGGAGTTGCAGGGAACGAATGCGCAGGAAGATAAAGGAAAAAATATCACATACTCCTGCCTGTATGGAACAGCAAAAGATGACAGCTTAAATGATTATGGCACAGGCTGTATCGCAAAAGATCCATGTTTTGCAGACGCAGCAAGTGGAGATTTCCATCTGAAATCTGCCGCAGGAAGATGGAATGGTACGACATGGGTAAAAGATACCGTGACAAGTCCGTGTATTGATGCAGGAGAGACATCAGCCGCTTATGCGATTGAGCCGACTCCAAATGGAAACAGGGCAAATATGGGAGCTTATGGTAATACGACAGAGGCATCCAAATCCGCTTCCGGTGGAAGTACGGATCCGTCAGATCCATCCAACCCGGAACAGAGATGTAAACATACCGGTACGGAAGTGCGGAACCAAAAAGCGGCAACCTGTACAACAGCAGGCTATACGGGAGATACTTACTGTAAGATCTGTAATAAAAAACTTTCCACAGGAAAGAGTATTGCAGCAAAAGGTCACAGCACCACAACAAAGACACAGAAAGCAACTGCAAGCAAGGATGGAAAGATTACAACCACATGTACACGGTGTGGGACAACGACCAAAACGGTGAAAATTGCCAAGGTATCAAAGATAAAATTATCAAAGACAAAATATACCTATAATGGCAAGAAGCAGACACCGTCCGTGACCGTTAAGGACAGCAAAGGAAAAGAGCTGAAGGTAAACACGGATTATAAGGTAAAACTGCCAAGTGGCAGAAAAAATGTCGGAACCTATGAAGTGAAGATTACTTTCAAGGGAAGCAAGTATTCAGGAAGTAAGACCTTAAGCTATACGATCAATCCGAAGAGCACAAAACTTTCTAAAGTGAGTGCTAAGAAAAAAGGATTTGAAGCAAAATGGGAAAAACAGTCTACGCAGACAAAAGGTTATCAGATCCAGTATTCCACAGACAGCAAGTTCAAGAGTGGAAATAAGACCGTGACTGTGAACAAGAACAGTACGACAAAGAAGACGATTTCCAAGTTAAAAGCAAAGAAGAAATACTATGTAAGAATCCGTACCTATAAAACAGTTGGAAAACAGAAATATTATTCCGACTGGAGCAAGAGTGTGAAAGTAACAACAAAGAAATAGGAATTGCAGCAGGAAGCTGATATGGAAAAATAAGAGAAAAAAGGCGGCTTGAGAATTTGCTCAGGCCGCCTTTGTTGTGCTTTGTGAAGTGTTTTATTTTGTCCGTTTTGCCGTAGAAGCACGCACTACTAATTCAGGATGCAGAAGTGTCCTGCTGAGTGCTACACCGTGCAGCATGGAATTTAAAGAAAAATAACCGGTTCTTCCTAACTCCAGTCTGTCCTGACGGATCGTAGTCAGAAGCGGATGTAAGGTAGAAGAGATCGGCAGATCGTCAAAACCGATAACGCTGACATCGGTTGGGATGCGGCATCCGCGGCACTGGCATTCCGAGAAGACTCCGCTTGCAATGACATCGCTGCTGCAAAGGATCGCACTGACACCACTGGCTAAGAAATTCGGAACATGCTCGCTGGCAGTTTCCGAAGAGAAATCACCATAGACAGCCAGTTCAGGATGTACGATCAGATCATGTTTTTCCATACTGTCGATAAACGCCTGATGACGGCTCTTAGAGATCATTGAATAAGACGGACCGTTCAAAAAGGCGATCTTTCTGTGACCAAGCTGATAGAGATGCTCGATCGCAGCATCAATACCCTCATCATTATCCGTTCCGATATAGGAAACATGAGGATTGTTCGGAATATAATTATCGAATAAGACGGCAGGAATCTTCGTATCCCGCAACTGGTCTAGCCAGGTGTCGTGGAGTGAAAAGCCGACAAAAAATGCACCGCTGTATCCGTTTTTAAGCATATAGGTGTCATATTTCTCAGAAAGCTGAAAATCAGGGGTAACCGGAATCACATCGACGTTCCAATTGTCCCGGAAAGCGGATTGTTTAAAACCCAGAATAATGTCATAGCCGAAATCCTCCGGAGATTCGTAATCCATATTTTTAATAAAAAGGCAGAGTTTTTTGAACTCCTCCTTTTTCATTTTCTTTGTCTGATAACCCATTTCAACCGCTGTATCTAAGACAAGCTGGCGAAGCTCCTCGCTGATATCGTTCGCACCATTTAAACCCTTGGAGACCGTGCTGAGTGAGATGCCAAGGCGGTCTGCAATGTCTTTGATGGTAGTCATTGTCCTCCTCCTTTGAAAAAAATAAAACAAATGTGCTGTAACAGTATACTTTATTTCATTATAGCACTAAAATGATGCAAATGGAAAGAAAAGCGCGAAATTTTTGTCTTTTTCTTAAGATAGGGAAATAGGAGTAGCAAAAAAGGCGAAAAAGGTGTATGATAGTTCGGTAAAAAAGAAATCATAGAATGAGGTATCGATCATGAAAAAAAGATTATTCGCAATGTTCCTTGTCCTCGTTATGATGACGGTAGCAGTGGCTGCCTGTGGGAAATCAGGGAATAAAGAATCATCCAAAAATAAAAACGGAGAAGAGACAGAGACCGAAGAAGCAAAACCGGTATATCAGTTTACGATTTGGGGAAGCAAAGCAGATCTGTCAGATGAAAAGGGAAGCTGGTTAAAGACCAGATGTGATATGTTTGCGGCAAAACATCAGGATGCAGAATTAGAATTTAAGTATGCAGCCTATACAGAAGAAAAAGCGGCAAAGAAGATGGAAAAAAACCGCGAGAAGGCACCGGATATTTTTATTTTTAACAGTGCACAGACCGCAGAACTTGTCGAGAGCCGTCTTTTGACAAGACTTTGGGGAGAGACCGAAGATTATGTACTTTCCTCGAATGCAACGAGCATTGGTGATCTGTCGAAATATGCGCAGAAAGTATATGGAATCCCGGTAGAGGCAAACCCATATGTTTTATATTATGATAAGAGAACATTATCCCAAGAGGATGTGCAGAATTTAGATACGATTCTTGCAAAAGGAGTGCTGGCATATCCATTAGACGATGAGAACTATCGAAACGCGTTTTATCAGGCACAGAATGTCGTAGAGGTGCCGGAGCAGGATGAAAACGGAACAGACGGTACAGAAGACGGCACAAAAGATAATACTCAGACAGATGACGCAGCACAGGACAACACACAAACGGATGCAGCGCAGCCGGAAGAATCCACACAGGATAACACACAGTCAGAAAATGGCGAGCAGAAGGAATCCGAGCCATTAGCAAAGGAAACAGTAGATGCATGGCTTGCAACATTCCGTTCCAATCCGCAGGTATTAAACGATACCGATGGAAATGCGGGGATCACAGGACTGAAAGACGGAACCGTACAGGCAGCAGTACAGGATGCGTCAGCTTATGACAAGATGAAAGAAGCCTTAGGAGAAAATCTCGGAGTGGCAGCACTTCCTGTTTTTACTATAGATGGAATGACAAAGCAGATGAAGTGTGTGACAAAAGCAAAATGTATCGGAGTCAATCCGGACTGTGAGAATTTTGAAATGACGATTGCATTAGCAACCTATCTTGGAAGTGCCGATTCCCAGCAGATGCATTATGACATGAGTGGTGTTATACCGGTCAATCTGTCCGCAGTACAGACGTTGAGAAGTGATGTGGAGTTAGCAGACGTGATCGCCCAGATCGCAGACAAAGAGAATCCGGGTTGGGATTTGCCGGAAGAGGAAGAAGAGGAATAGTACTAAGCGGTAAGTTACGCCATGGGAAGGGACAGGAGCTATGTCAAATACAACCAAGCGGGCATTAGAGGAATCACTGAAAAAATTGCTGTTAAGCAAACCTTTGGACAAAATTACAATCAATGACCTGACAACGGATTGCGGGATCAGCCGGATGACTTTTTATTATCATTTTCAGGACATCTACGATCTGGCGGAGTGGGCGTGTGTAGAGGATGGAAAACGTGCTTTACAGGACAAGCGCACCTATGATACCTGGCAGGAAGGCTTAGAGCAGATTTTTGAAGTGGTATTGAAAAATAAACCGTTTATTACCAATGTATACCATTCTGTCAGCAAAGAAAAAATAGAGAATTATCTGTACAAGCTGACTTATGAACTGATCATCGGCGTAGTAGAGGAAAAGAGCAAGGGAACAGGTTTATCGGAGGAAAATAAAAGTTTTATTGCAGATTTTCACAAATACGGCTTTGTCGGTCTGATGCTGGACTGGATCAAGCAGGGGATGAAAGAAGACTATCATGAGATTGTGGAAAGAATGAGTGTGATGTTACATGGCAATATCACGAATTCAATTCAGAATTTTGAGCAGAATAAAAAAGGATGAATCTTATCAAAAAGGGTAGAATGATAAAAAATTTATCATTCTGCCTTTTTTGTAAGTTGGAAAAAAAGGCGGAGAGGAATAGGATGAAGTTGAAAAGAAAAATCAGAAGCCGACAGAAGAAAGGTGGAATTTTTTATGAGTAAAAAAACAGGTATTGGAATTGGTGTGGCAGCACTTGCAGCAGGTGCAGGTGTTGCAGCCGTAGCAGCAAAAAATCATAAGAAGCCGGAGACTAAAACGACAAAGAAAAATAAAAGTAATTCCGGAAAAGAAGAGTATCGTAATACAGAACTTGGAAAACATGAAAAGAACAGCAAGGGAATTTATTATACCAATGGTAACTACGAGGCATTTGCCCGTCCGAAAAAGCCGGAGGGTGTAGATGAGAAGAATGCCTACATCGTAGGAAGCGGATTAGCAGCATTGGCAACGGCATGTTTCTTGGTAAGAGACGGACAGATGCCGGGTTCCCATATCCATATTTTAGAAGCAATGGATATTGCAGGCGGTGCCTGTGATGGTATTTTTGACCCGACCAGAGGTTATGTGATGCGTGGCGGACGTGAGATGGAAAATCATTTTGAATGTCTGTGGGATTTGTTCCGCAGTATTCCTTCCATTGAGACACCGGGCATATCCGTGTTAGATGAATATTACTGGTTGAATAAAGAAGACCCGAATTACTCCCTGTGCCGTGCAACCGTAAACCGTGGCGAAGATGCGCACACAGACGGTAAATTTAACTTAAGCCAGAAGGGCTGCATGGAGATCATGAAGCTGTTCATGACCAAGGATGAAGATCTGTATGATAAAACGATCGAAGATGTATTTGACGAAGAAGTATTTAACTCCACGTTCTGGCTCTATTGGAGAACCATGTTTGCGTTTGAAAACTGGCACAGTGCTTTAGAGATGAAGCTCTACTTCCAGAGATTTATCCATCATATTGCAGGACTTCCGGATTTCAGTGCATTAAAATTTACAAAGTACAACCAATATGATTCCCTGATCCTTCCGATGCAGAAATATCTTGAGGATGCGGGCGTAGACTTCCAGTTCAATACGGAAGTAACCAATGTTATTTTTGAATTTGAAGGCAATAAGAAAATTGCAAAAACGATTGAGTGTAAAGTCAAAGGCGTAGAAAACGGCATTATGCTGACAGAAAACGATTTAGTCTTTGTAACCAACGGAAGCTGTACAGAGGGTACGATCTACGGTGATCAGAACCATGCACCGAACGGAGATGCAGAAGTCAGAACAAGCGGCTGCTGGAACCTCTGGAAAAACATCGCAAAACAGGATCCGGCATTCGGTCATCCGGAAAAATTCTGCTCAGATGTCGCAAAGACAAACTGGGAGTCTGCAACGATCACCACATTGGATGATAAGATCATTCCTTATATTACGAACATCTGCAAACGTGATCCGAGAAGCGGAAAAGTGGTAACCGGAGGAATCGTAAGCTGTCAGGATTCCAAATGGCTGCTCAGCTGGACGATCAACCGTCAGGGACAGTTTAAAGATCAGGACAAAGAAAAAGTCTGCGTATGGGTATACGGACTCTTTACCGATGTTCCGGGTGATTATATCAAGAAACCGATGAAAGAATGTACCGGAAAAGAAATTACAGAAGAATGGCTGTACCATCTGGGTGTTCCGGTAGATCAGATTTCAGATTTAGCTGAAAACAGCGCCATCTGTGTTCCGACAATGATGCCGTATATTACCGCATTCTTTATGCCAAGAACCAAAGGTGACCGGCCGGATGTCATTCCGGATGGCTGTGTCAACTTTGCTTTCCTCGGACAGTTTGCCGAGACGCCGAGGGATACGGTGTTTACAACCGAGTATTCAGTGCGGACAGCTATGGAGGCTGTATATGGGCTTCTCGGCGTAGACCGGGGGGTTCCGGAGGTTTGGGGAAGCGTTTACGATATCCGGGAACTGCTTGACAGTTCGGTCAAACTCATGGATGGAAAATCACCTCTGGAAATCGAGCTGCCAGGACCTCTGGACGCACTTAAAAAGCCATTAATTCATGTTATCAAAGGCACCGTCGTGGAAAAAGTATTGAGAGATCATGATGTGTTGAAAGATTACATGTTGTAAAACAGAATAAATTTCTATAAAAACGACGGCAATAGAAGTTCAATTTACTCGGACTCTATTGCCGCCGTTTTTCATAAGTTTTTGTCGACGAATGATGATTGAAACAGTCTCTGGTATTATGATAGTATAGGTTTATCCGGGAAACCTCTCTGGTTGACCGATATTTAAATTCTTTTTATTTCAAAAGCTTTTATTCAAAGCAGTCATCCAAAATGAACGGGAAAATAACGACCATTAGAAGAAGGGAGAAATGATTATGCCGCAAAGCTTAAAGGAATGTTTTCCGATGATACAGAGCAGAGAGGAGATTCTGAAACAGATGAATAAACAAAAGAATTTGAAAGCAACATTTGAAAGCTGGAAACCGGAGGAACAGAAAGAATTTCTGGATATTTGTACCGGTGTCCGGGGTGTTAAGATGCTCTATGATGCATTTTTCAAAGAGGTCATGAATCCGGAATATGCGCCGCATAGACTGAATTCGTTTCTTTCGGTGATTCTGAAAGATTCTGTACACGTGATGAGTGTACTTCCAAATGAATCTACCCGGCTTACAGATGAAAGTTCATTGCTGATTATGGACATTGTTGTGGAGTTTGAGAGTGGTGGGATAGCGAACGTTGAAGTGCAGAAAATCGGTTACTTATTTCCCGGACAGCGTAGCGCCTGCTATTCAGCAGATTTGTTGCTTCGACAGTATAAGAGACTTCGGGATGAGAAAAAGAAAGGGTTCAGTTACCGGGACATCCAGACGGTCTATACGATTGTCCTTTTTGAACATAGTCCGAAAGAATTTCAGGTCTATCCTGGTGTTTATCGCCATTGTTTTGAACAGAAATCAGATACAGGAATTGAGTTTAAAATGCCTCAGAAATTTATTTATATACCTCTTGACATCTTCAGGAAAAAACAGCAGAATGAAGATGGAAAGATACATAATAGATTAGAGGCATGGCTGACATTTTTTTGCAGGGACGAGCCGGAAATGATTCTGAGGCTCATTGAGCAGTATCCGGAGTTCAAAGCCTTGTATGAGGATGTTTACGAATTGTGCCGGAATGTGGAGGGCGTCGTGGAAATATTTTCAAAAGAATTACTGGAGATGGACCGGAACACAGTAAAATTGATGATTGATGAGATGCAGGAGGAGATACAAAGGAAGGAGCAGGCTATTCAGGAGAAGGATAGGGCGTTAAAACAGCAAGAAAAGGAACTTACATTGGCGAAACGGCAGAATGAAAGTTTTGAACAGCGGATTGCAGAACTGGAAAAGAAGTTGTTGGAGAAATAAAAAGATGAATACACGAAAGAGAAAAAGGGCAAAGCTATTATGTGAAAGCTTTGCCCTTTATATTCTTTTTATAAATTCTTCAGTATTTATACATCATTTTTTCACAACTTTCGAATATAATAATAAGAGTAGAGAAGGTTAATGGGGAAACACTTTTTGGAAAGGGTGAATATAATAACTGATGGACAGAGAAGTATATTACGAGAACAATAATGTTCTTGATTTGAAAGACTATGAACGAATGATGGAATCTATTAAAAATGCACCGGAAAACCGTCTGAGCAAGATCAGCAAAATCCGGAAAATATATTTTAACGATGATATTAATTATCTGGAGGATGGTCTGGATGTGGGTTCCCCGGATAAGGATGTATACAGCATCGTCATGGTAGATTTTGATACGGAGCATCTGATGGTTGAGAGAAAGAGCCGCAGATCTGGTATGATTTATAAAGATTATGCACCGATAACGGCTCAGGAGTGCCGGAAAATTTTCAGAGGTGATGTGCGGTGGCTGAAGGAAAGCAGCTATTCCCTCTTAAAGAATCTGTATCTGGAAATTACAGTGAATCTTCGGACAATTGGCGTTGTTGTGGATTATGAGCGCCAGCGATTTAAAGTGCATAACAGCAACGATTACATACAGTTTGATTTATCGGTTCGTTCTATTTATGGAAGGAAAGGGGATTTGCTGGCGGATCAGCTGGATATGAAAGACCGGCTGGATGCGGGGCATGTGGTCATGACCTATAAGCAGAGTATCAACATTCCACCGATTTTCAGATCCGTATTGGCGTTGGTGCCGAAGGCGGAAGTTTCATAACAAATACAAATTTTCAGGGAGGATGTGACTTTTAAAAGCCATATCCTCCCTGTTTTATATAAGAGTTATCCAAGTAAGTTTTCAATAACAGCCAGCAGCTCATCGTTTTTATCCGGCATCATGATACAGAAGCGGAAATACTTATTATTCAGAAATGGAAAGTCGGAGCAATCGCGAATCATAAG
>ERZ825896.4263-NODE-4263-length-11142-cov-8.813836_pt1 | contig 11142 bp, 17 predicted proteins | sample MGYA00519858_ERZ825896 | MGnify/ENA primary metagenome ERZ825896 (study PRJEB31778, sample SAMEA3449214) | human gut metagenome | biome: human gut; feature: human-associated habitat; material: faeces | place: United Kingdom | collected 2010/2012 ... | reverse complement strand
CCGGCGTGACCTCGCCGGGCTTGAACGCCTGCCGGAGATGGTAGGCAATCACATCATCCGCGCCCCGGTTACGTCCGGTCAGGTTCGCATACTGCCGTTTGGATAAAAGAAACTCCGCATCGGCGGTCCGGGTGTCACACTCATAACCATAAATGAATTTTCCAAAATCGGTTTTCTGCGGATTCTCTACATAGTCAATGATGTCTGCTATGGCCGTGGAAACATCCCGGCCTTTTCCAACGTGCAGCGGCATGAGCCGTGTGGTCGCCATCCCATCACCCCCTTACTGTAAAACCGGCTCTGTTATCGTTCCTGTTCTTTTTTCATTTTCGGTTTATCACTGTGAGCCGCCTGCTGCCCGACACTTTTATTCAGGCTGTCACGGACAGAAGGTTTCTCCTGTATCAACGCATACTCCCGTCTTGCCTGCGTGAGAAACAAATCCATCAATCCTGTATGGCTGCGGTCTACAACAAAAGAAACATTCCGGTCATATCCGAAACCGTCCTTATCCTCACAGACCGGGATTGTCTGCGCCCACGCTTTGTTATCACGGGAAATCCGCCCGTCATAATCTTTCTGCCGGACCGTGTTGGCAAGGACATAGAAAATCCGGCCAGGATCAAATTTCTGTAAGACCTGCTGCACACATGCGGGGCCTAAACGGTTGTCCCGGTAGTTGTCCGCAATGACCTGTTCGATTGCCTCCTTACACGCAATGTTTGCTTTGTGGGAAGCGCGGTACTGATCCAGTTCCCCATGCTCATGCGCATAGGTGGCAGAATGAAAATAAATTGGCGTTGTATCTTTCAATCAAATTCCTCCAATCAAAAAAGCTGCCATAGCAGACAGCCATAATTATAGAAAAAGGGCGGGGATGCCAATGCGCCCCGCCGAAACTGTTTAACCAAATACAAAATCCTTTAGTGCGCTGTTTGCTCCGCCGATAATCCCAACCAGCCAGGCCGCCGCCATCGGCAGACCGTAGGGGCTGATCAGGAACGCAATCACCAGCCATGAAAGCCCCGGCCAGAACCCGGCTGCAAAGAACAGTGCCAGCGCCGCCAGAAATACGATCCCTGATAAAATCCCCAGCACAGCGCCGGAGAGCACCACAAGGAATTTGCATACAAGATAAAGAATCCCCGTAACCAGTACAAAGGGAAGTGCCAGCAATTTACCAATCAGACGCATACGCCCGCCTCCTTTCCTTTTCCATGTCCGTTTTTCAGGACAATCAGGTATGCCCGAAGGGTGTTTCAAAGAGAAATATATTTGCCCCTCTATCAAAATTCTACCGTGCCGGTTGCCGGAACGCAACGGTGTTTTTTCATGTTTATGAAATGTTCGCAAATCCCCGCAGCAGCTTATCCATGCCATCCCACAAACTGTCCAGGCGGGTGTGCAGATCGTCTACGTCGGCAGCGTAAATACTCCCGGTCTCATTGGCACGTCTGGCGTACTGGTTTAAGTTATTGGAGCAGATACGAAGGAGCCGTATCATTTCCTGAATGTCGCTCATATCCAGATGGATGATATAACCGTCCACCGCCATCTTGCGGAGATATGCGGAGAGGTTGGTAATGCCGAGCTCTGCCATGCGTCCCTTTACCAGCTCTGCCTCCTGTTCAGACATGACGAATTCCACCCGGATGGATTTTTTATTATGCCCGGCCTTCATCGTTCCGGCTCCTTTTTATGAGAGGACGGTTTAGGGGTGGAGGCTGCTGCCCTCTTTGCCTTTTCCAGTTTTCCCCGCATGGTGTCTTTTTTCAGGCTGTCCATATATTCCTGAATATTGCCGGGCTTTGCATGGTAATCCCGCTTAACGTGCTCACGCCGCAGGATTGTTTGTAATTCCTGCTCGCTTTCCGGCAGCCAGGTCACGCATTTGGAAGTTCCATGCTCTGCCTTAAACATGTTAATCTGCTGCATATAAGAATCATAGCGGAATACCGCCTGTGTACCATCCTGGAACAATACCGATACTTTTTCAATCGCACAGGAAAGCAGCTTGACCCGTTCCACATGGGCGTGATAATCGAGAGACCAGATACAGCCGGTGACTTTCCCGTCTTGTATGCCATCCAGCCGGACTGCATACGCCAGGATAGAATCTTTCGTCTGCTCATGGTAAAACCGCCACACCTTATTTTCGTGGCTGTCCTGCAGGTAAACATCCCTTTCCCATAAACAGTAAGTGCCGCAGGTCCTGGACATCCATAAGAGCTGTTCATTTTCTCCATTTCTGCAAGCCGCAAGATTTTGTATCAGTTCCTTGTCAATATCAAAATCGTCCTTATAATGCTGCGTGTGCAGCTCTACAACTTTCCCTAAAAAGTCCAGTACGTCCACGCCCTCGAATTTTACCGCCGCCATCAGCGTTCCCTTTCTGGCGCAGAAAGGGCAATCTGCCTGGCCTCATGTTCCGGACGGTCTGCTTTCAGCTTTTCCATGAGAGAGGTTTTTTCCTCCGGCAACGTCTCCGGGGCAAGCTCCTGGATTTCCTCATACGTCTGGCCGTCCGTTAAGTCAGGGCGTTCCGGCGGCTCATTGTTGAGCCGGCCATCCAGCATATTATAATTTCCGGTCTGTCCTTCCTCGTAGAGTTCCGCATTACGCAGATAGCTCTCCGGCGGCTGGAAGGGCTGCCCGGCGAACAGGATTTCCCGGCTCGGTGTAAACTGTGAGAGCACGCCGTCCCGAAGTCCTGCAAATTCCTCATACTGGCGCAGGGAAAGGCCGCGCTCCAGCATTTCCGCCTGGGTATGCGCCCAGCCCTCCCCATAAAGGAAATAGTACATATCCGGCTGGTCGCAGACAAAGCACAGGGAGCCGTCCTGATTGTCATAATAAGACGCCTGCATATCCTGGTAGTGGCAGCGTTCCTCACGCCCCAGGTACACCCGGTTATCCGCGCCCAGCATGGCGACCATGCCCGCATAGTTGCTGTGGACCGCAGAGCGGATTTCTACCAGGGGGTCCGTCTCCGGCATAACCTGTCTGCCGGGAATCTCGTTCCGCTTTTCTGCTGCGTCATTTCTCGGCATCACTTCCTCATGGACACGGGCATCCAAATCCTGCTGCACCTGTGCGGAAACCTTTCTGACGGTGCCCGGCTCCGGTTCTTTCTCCTGTGCGTAATAATGGACATTAGCGGTGGTTTTGCTGTTCATCTCTCTGGCATAAGCCTCCGCAGCCTCGCGGGTGTCAAATTCCAAAGGTTTTCCATCCTCCTTGCACCACGCCTCGGCATGGCCGAAGATGGAAGCGCCGCTGCGCACCGCCCATACGCCGTAGGTTGTTTCTTTTTCCATGCTGATCCTCCTTATCGTTCCTGCTGTTTTGATGGTTTCTGTTTTTGGGGTGTCTCCGTGTGCTTTGCGTCTTTTATCTGCTGCCGGAGGGAGGGTCTGTGCGCCGGCTCCGCTTCGGAATCCGTGATATTGACATACTCGCCAATGATACAAAGCGCCTCTCCGTAACTGCCGCAAGCAAACACCCGGTCCTTCATTTCCTTTGCCTGGTCCTTCAGGTCATGCTCCCGCAGGGTACGGGCAGCAATGCCTACCAGATTGAAGATGTTGCCGTCCTGGCCGATCAACGCACAATCCGGTTTTTCCGGCTCCGGCGAAGGCTCCCCGATAAAGCCGCCCAGACGGTTCGGTACAAAATCGGACAGCCAGGTACCGCCGAAAGTATCATGGGTCTGCAACCGCCACATGGCAAGTTTCCCCATCTCCAGCTTCACATCCTCGAAAGGATAGAGCAGACAGGTGAGCTCCCCATACTGGAAAGCGGAAACATCCTCAAATCTGCTGCCGCCTTTCAAAATGCCCACTTCGGTGAACATCTCATTGATCCCGTCCACCCATTCCTTCAAATCCCCGCCGCAGCCCTGCAGGATCAGGCCGTCTTTGCCCTCCATGTGCCGCAGGTCATCGGTTGTGATCGTATTGATATTCAAATAAACCGCCTCCTATCGTTCCTGTTGATGATTGGTTTTCTGCCGGCTGGCTTTTGCCTCCGGCTGTTTCTTTAGCTGCTTACGGACAGAAGGTTTCTGCTCCGGTTCCCGCATATCCGTAAAAATATCGGATAACGGCTGCTCCCAGTTTTCCCCGAAGCCGCGGACCACCGTGCCCGCCAATGCGCCGTTTTCCTGAAACATTTTCAGTGTGTCAAAAGCCCGGTCAAACAGCGTGATATTTCTCTTATCCACACAGGGAGCAAAGTGGATCACCCCTTTGGGATAGCCCCCGCCAGTGCCGATCCAGCCCCGGACAAAAGCGTCATAGCCTTTTGTGATCCCGGCATCGGCCAGTTCGTTGGCATGGCTGGAAACCATTGTACTTGTAGCTGCATACTGATATCCTAAGACCAATATGCCGGTTTTCGGGTTATACATGAAACGCCGGTTATCAATCTGTTGCATATCAATCATCTGCCTCCTGGTATCAATCCGCATGAGCTCTTTTGTAATCGCTGTCTTTTCTATCTGCATCCCTCCCGTCCATTGATTTGTCCGCAACTTAGACCCGTTTCGGGGCATCAGAGTATTCTTATACAGCCGCCCCTCAAACCGGGTCCAGAAAGCCCCTAAAATCAAGCCTCTTTTTGGTTAAATTGCGGACATATTACCCCTGATTTTGTCTGCTCCGGCGCTTGCGTTCCCGCTCGGATTTCCGTCTGGCAAAGGCACGGCAGGAATCCGAACAATACGCCTGGCTGGTGGTAGGAAGATATGCCTTGCCACAGACCGGGCAGATTTTTTGCTTCAGGGACGTGTCCTCGCCGGTAATGGCAGATTCCAGCGCCGGGTCCACCGGCAGCACCGCCTCCTGAAAATACCGGCAGAAAGAGCCGGCCCACCATTTATGCAGCATATAACAGGGGCAGTCTAAGGGGAGGCAGAGCCTATCCTGATTGTCATGGTTGGCGCAAAGGTCTGTTACCAGCCTTCGGATCGCCGCCCGTTCCTGCCTGGTTAATTCCCGTGAGGGCGGCCCGTTCATTTCTTCCTGCCTTTCTTAGCCGGAAATTCCAGCTTGAAATTCACATATTTTTCGCCTGTATCATCCAGCAGCACCACAGCGTCATAGGTCTTTCCCGTCTTTTCGCTGTAAAGCCCGGACATGGAAACGCGGCCCTCTTCCAGAAGGGCCGCCGCCACGGGTTTTGTTATGGATTTCTTCTTTCCGGAAAAGAATTTATTGTCTTTCCACAGCGCAAAGGAACAGTCCCGGTTATCACAAAAGAAGCCTTTTTTGCCCTCATATACGGTCCCGCCGCAGCGTGGGCAGGTGCCAACAGCCTCACGCCCATTTTTCTTTGCATCTGGGAACAGACCGGCAAAACATTCCTCCGGGGCGGTATGGGCCTTGACAAGCGCCCGGCTCATATCTGCGATCCCATCCATGAAATCTTTTGCCGGAACTTCGCCGCGCTCCACCTGCTTTAACATGGATTCCCATTCCGCGGTGAGCATGGGCGATTTGATGTTATCCGGCAGGACCAGAATCAGGTTCGTACCTTTTTCCGTGGGGATAAGCTGCTTTTTCTTCCGCTGCACAAATCCGGCAGAGACCAGTTTCTCCAAAGTAGCCGCACGGGTGGCCGAGGTGCCTAATCCTTTGCGCTCGGCGTCCTCCGGCATGTCCTCGGTGCCGGCGGTCTCCATAGCTGCCAAAAGGGAATCCTCCGTATAATGCTTCGGCGGGGAGGTTTTGCCCTCCCGGACGCTGGCAGAGACCGTTTCAAAAACCTGCCCCTCCTGCAGCATGGGAAGGGAGGCATCCATATTTTCGTCATCCTCCGGTTTGGATTGTTTCAATCCCATGCGGTAGAGGCATTCCACTTCCTTCCATCCGGCCTGCAATACGGTTTTTCCCTTTGCTGTAAAGGAATTACTCTGGCAGTCCAGAACCGCCGTCACCGCCTCGAACCGGTGCGCCTGGGCCGTGGCAGAAAGCAGCCTTGCGGCGATCAGCGTCAGTACATCCCGTTCCCCGGAGGGAAGCTCCGATAAATCCGTCCGGGCAATCTCCACCGTAGGGATAATGGCATGGTGGTCGGTGACTTTGCTGCCATCCGTTACGCGGTCAATATCCGGTTCCCCTGCGCAGCCCTTTCCAAAAGGCATATGATCCCGCAGCCAGAGAACCAGAGAAGCGGCGGTTGCCTGCATATCCTCGGTCAGATACTGGCTGTCCGTCCGGGGATAGGTCGCCAGCTTTTTCTCATAGAGGGATTGCACATAGTCAAGGGTCTGCTGGGCCGTATAGCCATAGATGCGGTTACATTCCCGCTGCAAGGTTGTCAGGTCATACAGGCGGGGCGGCTGCACCGTTTTGACCTGTTTTTCCATGGACAATACCGTGGCGTTCTGCCCGTCACAGTCCATACGGATTTTTTCAGCTTCATCTTTCCCGGACAGTTTTTCGCCGGAGGCAGTAAAACCGCCGCATGTGATCTCCGGCACATAGAAGGGCTTGCTCGTAAATGCCTGAATATCCGCCTCCCGCTGTACCAGAAGGGCCAGCGTGGGTGACATGACCCGCCCCACATTCAGCGTGACGCCATACAGGACAGAGAAAAGCCGGGTGGCGTTAATGCCGACCAGCCAGTCAGCCCCGGCCCGGCAGAGCGCCGCGTCATAGAGCTTATCGTAGTCGCTGCCAGGACGCAGGTGTTCAAACCCGTCACGGATCGCCGCATCCTCCATACTGGAAATCCAGAGGCGTTCCATCGGTTTCTTACATCCGGCGTGTTCATAGACCAGACGGAAGATCAGTTCGCCTTCACGTCCGGCGTCCGTAGCGCATACCACCGATTCCACCCGTTTGTCCTTCATCAGCCGGCATAAGAGGTCAAGCTGCTTTTTCTTATCCTTCGGCACTTCATATTTCCATTCTTCTGGCAGGATCGGCAGATCACCATAACGCCATTTGGCATACTGTTCCCCATAAGCCTCTGGCTGCGCCAACTCCAGAAGGTGTCCAACGCACCAGCTCACCAGATAACTGCCGCCCTCCAGATAGCCGTCTTTTTTCTCATTCGCACCCAGGACCGCCGCCAGCGACATGGCGACGGAGGGCTTTTCCGCAATTACTAACTTCAATGTTCAGACCTCCTTTGCATATCTTCAAATTCTTCATCTTCCTGCTTTCCGGCCTGCATAAGACACATCAGCACAACACCGACAGACAGCCCTCCTATGAATGTAAGAAAGTGCGTTATAAGATTCCACATAAAAATCGCCTCCTTATTGAGTTTGGTTATTAAAAAACGCAAAGGCTTTCAACACCTTTGCGTTTTATTATAGAGAAAAAGCGCTACCCGAAATATGTAGCGTAGTTTCAAAAATATTTAATTGAGAGAAGAGAAGATTAGATTAGATGATCTATAAGCATTGGTTCATGTGTGAAATTAAAGCATATTCAAATTATCCCTTTTTCTTATGAAGTTTTAAATCGATATTTTTCGCTGACGCTGCATCCTGCAGTAATCCAGCAACAAAGGCGCTTTTTTCTTTGAGCGTCATTGTTTCCATATCAGGTTTACGTTCAATTTCCCTGATTATCGCTTGTAGGTCTTGCAGTTCCAACAGGTTGACAGCTACACAAAAGAGTGTTTTTTTGCGGCCATCATTATACCCCAATAAGAAAATCTCCAAGATTTTTGCTTTTTCCGCCTGCTCTGCATTATAGGTGTCTATCCCGAATCGTTTGGCCTTTTCCATATCGGATTTTCGATTTCGGTGTGTTATAAAAGAATCAAAATCGTCAATATGATCGTATTTTGGACAAGGGTATTCACTGCATTGGAAACAATATTCAACACCGCCATGTTCCATACTGCACCTTGCGATTTTACACGACTGATTTCCTTCACCGCCACCGCAGCCAGGACAGTATTTATTCAAAAACATGGGGCAAAGCCCGCAATTCAGCCCACATAGGGCGAATAATTGATTTGGTCGGTTAAATCCTTTCATGGCATCTCCTAATGTAAGAAAGATAAACTGAAATTCAACACTCGTTCAGAAACTTTTGTAATTGTTCTGCAAACTGTCCTATATGCAATCCATCCACAAAAGAATGATGTGCCTGTACAGAAATTGGAATTATAACTTTTCCATCTTTTTCATAGTATTTTCCCCAATCAAAAAGAGGTGTTGCGTTATCCTTTTTTCCTGAGTTTGTATGTGATATATGAGTGTATGTTACCCACGGCATAGGCGAACATTGGAAAACATCATTTCCTAATGGTCCTGTAAAATATTCTTTCTGTTCATCTGCTGTTTTTGATGCCAATTCACAGTATTCTTTCAAATCATCTGCCATTGGAACATTTACTACCTTAAATAAATTGGTTTCCTTATTCAAATAAGTAAAGGCGGTATCAATTCTATCATAAAGAACCACTTGTCCGTCTACAAAACGATAGCGAAAGGCTTCTATTTTGTTTGCGCACTTGCATACGGCATATACCATAGCCAATGTAAATGATAATCCCTGTTCCTTAACCATACGCTTAAAATTTGTAATATCCGCTTCAAATGTTACACAAAAAGCAGGTTCAATACTGTTCCTAAAAACCATGCAGTGCATTGCTCTTTCCCATGTTTTTTCATCTATGATCTGATACGAATTAGCCATATTTTTATTCCTCCAAATCCCGATTTATATAGCTCTAAAACTTAAGGTTATGCTTCCGTTTTGAGATAGGAGTACATTTTCATATCTATAACTTTTCCATTTTTGACAGCGTTGCTTCGCAATGTACCCTCATATTGAAATCCTGCTTTTTCAAGTACTCTACAAGACGGGGTATTATAAGCAAATGGCTCCGCATAGATGCGGATAATATCGCTCTTATCAAAAACATATTCACAAATTTGTTTTACCGCCTCGGTCATAATACCTTTACCCCAGTATTCTTCTGCAATATAATAGCCCAATTCGGCGGTCTGTCTGTGTATATTTTCCTGCCGGAAAACGCCAATACTGCCAATCACTTTATTATCTGCTGTAATAGCAAAAGCAAAGGTTTCCTTTTCATCCGATGAAAGCATAGCAGAGATATATTCTTCTCCATCCTGTTCAGTATATGGGTATGGCAATCCGTCTCTAAGATTATTTTGCACCTTTTTATTGGAAAGTGCCGCCGCTAAACCAGCCGCATCTGATAACTGCCATTTTCTTATTTTACAAATCATTTTTTCGCCTTCCTTCCCGACAAACCCGAATTTGTAGCACTATTGACTTACTATTGGCTTTCCATCTTTGTCAAGCAATGGGGTAAATCCTGCCGCATTTCCATTTCTATGAAAAAACATATTTTACGCCAGTTTGTGTATCAACCCAAATTTCAACCACGTCAATCTTTCCCTGCTGATAAATCTTTTTAAAACGCTCCATAAATATTCCTCCTAAAATCTGAATTTATTTACTGTTCCATATCATTTGACCGCCCAAATAAACGTTTTCTATCCCGTCTATATCGATGGATGTTTGGTATTGACCGCTTGAAAACAGAAAAGATACAAGTACTTTTTTTGCACTTATAAACACATTATTTCCCTCTTGTTCAAATTTCCATCCTCTAAGGGCAACCGCAGGTTCTTTTGCAGATACTTGCAACTCTAAAGTTGAGTTATTTTGCGTGATATTATATGCTAATTGCTCTCCATCAATCGGTTCTCCTATTACAAATAAATTTAACAAAATGCACAATATAATAATTCCTAAAGTTGCAATGCCTATCCCTATTTTCTTCTTCACAGTATGTTCCTCCATCAATCCCGATTTGTTTATTCATCCATCATGTATTAGCTGTTTAGAAGTTTTGTCAAATCCTCAATAGAAACATCCATTTTCACAGAAATTTCTTCCATAGTCATGCCGGTATCAAGAAAACGCTGTATCACCATTTTCATATCCTCACCAACCTCAATGATGTGTCCGTCTAAATCGTAAAACCTGATCACCCGCTGGCCCCAGCTATGCTCGGTCACTTCTCCCAGATATTCAATGTCCGGGTATTCTTCCAGTTTATTCAGAAAACCGTCAAAGTCCTGTTCCTCAAAGACGATTTCTGCATTGTTGGATTTTTTTAATACCTTTTCTTTTGGCAGATCTATAAGCCAGTCAAAATCCTGCTGCAATGCCAGGCCGCAGGTAAAAGCAATGTTTCTGCCATAATCCTGGAACACCTCTAATCCGAACAAATCCTCATAAAATTTTCTTGAGGCGTTAATGTCGGCCACCGATATAAGCGTACATACATGTTTCATGCAAATACTCCTTTCAAACTGTGGTTTCCCATTTCCACAAAAGGTTATCTATAATTCTCTGTAAGTCCAACCGAATTTGTCACTGGCCTTCTCGGTTGAACGTTTATTATACCATAGAGCAGCCTGTATCTCCACTTTTTCATATCCGGTTTTGTCCAAGATTTGTCCTGTTTTTGTCCAAGATTAACCCTACGGGTATTTCCCGCAGTACCTTTTTCATCTGGTGCGCAAACCGGATGGTCCTAACCGTGCCGCCTTTTTCCCTCCCGTCATACACAGCGATTACCCGGTCTGAGTGTTCCACCATGTAGCGGTTCCGGTGGGAATAGACGCTGGGGTGGCATTTCTCCTGCATAACAACAACACCTGCGCAAGCCTCCAGCATTTCATAAGTCCGGTCCTTTGCCATCAGGCTGTCCAGGCGCTTTTGATAGGGAATGACAGCAATCAGCTCCAGCGCCGGATTTGTCTTTTTCTTCTCCAGCACGATCTCGGCAAAATACTGGTCCACGCCGTCAGCAAAACCGCTCATAAAGCGGGTAAACCTGTCCGCAACGGCAGAATCAATTTCACGCCGCAGGGCTGCCTTTACACGGCCTATCTCTTTCTGGGGTAAATCTCTGTGCCCGGTGACACAGCAAGTCTTTCCTTCCATTTCTATTCCTCCATCCGATAGGTGTTATTCTTCACTTTCTATATTGTAATAGATTTAATTTAGCGAGTCAACGAAAACACCCTTTTTCCCTTTGCGAATAATGCAATGGTGTTAGGTACAATCTATTACAGAATAGGAGGTGAAGGCGATGTATGAAGATTTTGTCCCGGAACGGCTGGCAAAGCTGCGG
>ERZ825896.4262-NODE-4262-length-11144-cov-3.516638_pt1 | contig 11144 bp, 9 predicted proteins | sample MGYA00519858_ERZ825896 | MGnify/ENA primary metagenome ERZ825896 (study PRJEB31778, sample SAMEA3449214) | human gut metagenome | biome: human gut; feature: human-associated habitat; material: faeces | place: United Kingdom | collected 2010/2012 ... | reverse complement strand
GAGACGATGCGCTCTCTTTACACCGAGAGCGAAGCCGTCGACCTCATCACGCTGGTCAACGCCCTGGGCAACAACGGCACCTTTGCCGGTGCAGACGATGCCAAGGTCTACGTTACCCACCTGGCCGAGACGGTCCCGGCTATCTCCAACGTCGATTCCTACTTAAAGATCGTCCGGGAAAAGTACCAGGCCCGCCGCCTGATCGAAGCCGCCCGCAGCATTTTGAGCGAGACATCCTCCGGCGAGGATGCCGACATGCTGCTGGAAAGCGCCGAACAGAAGATTTATGACATCCGCAGCGGCCGCGATAAATCCGGCGTCAAGACCATCCGGGAATCCATCCTGGAAGTTATCGACACCATGCAGAAGCTGAGCGGTGCCGACCGCGACAAGTTCGCCGGCATCCCCACAGGCTTCAACTACCTGGACACCGTGCTTACCGGCCTGGGCCGTTCGGACCTTATCATTCTGGCCGCCCGCCCCGGTATGGGTAAGACCTCCTTCGCGCTGAACATCGCCACCAACGTGGCGCGTCAGCAGAAGGTTCCAACCATCATTTTCAGCTTGGAAATGACCTGCGAACAGCTGACCGACCGTATCCTTTCCAGCACTGCCAACATCGACAGCCAGGCATTCCGTACCGGCCGTCGATGTTGGCAGTGCTGGAAAGGATACCGGCCGTCTGAACAACTCCGACTGGAACGATTTTGCCCAGGCTACGTCGCTTTTGTATAACGCACCCATCTATATGGACGATTCCTCCGGCATTTCGGTGCCGGAGATCAAGGCGAAGATCCGCACCATCAACCAAGATCCCAAAAAGGAAAAGATCGGCCTTGTCATCATCGACTACCTGCAATTGATGCAGAGTGCCAAGCGCACCGAAAGCCGCGTGCAGGAAATCAGTGATATTACCCGAAACCTGAAGATCATGGCCAAGGAACTGAACGTCCCGGTCATCGCTCTGTCGCAGCTTTCCCGTGCAGCGGAAAAGACTACCGGCCGTTCGGACCACCGCCCCCAGCTTTCCGACCTGCGTGATTCTGGCTCTATCGAGCAGGACGCCGATGTCGTGTTGTTCCTCTACCGTGCGGCCTACTACAACTCCCAAAACGGCGAGGACAGCCAGGCCAACGAGAACGAGGCCGAGTGCATCGTGGCAAAGAACCGTCACGGTGAGACCAGCGTTGTGCGCCTGGGCTGGGACGGCGCGCATACCCGCTTCAGCAACCTGGATGTGAGCCATGAGTACTGACGCGGAAAAAACTGTACAGTGTATCGAGGAGACTCTGTTGGCCTACTGCCGCCAGCAGGGTCTGTTCAAGTCTGGCGACAGAGTCATTGCAGCCTACTCCGGTGGAGCAGACTCTATGGCTTTGTTGCTTTTTTTGCTTCGGCGGCGCAAAGACTTGGCCATCGAAGTGCTGGCCACCCACGTCAACCACGGTATCCGCGGTGCGTCAGCCCGGGCTGACGCCAACTTTGTCACGGCGTTCTGCCGCCGGAACGGGGTAGAACTGTTCCTGTATGATGCCGAGAAAGAGGGTGTGCCCATCCCGCCCCAGCCCAGTGAGGAATGGGCGCGGGAGCTGCGCTATACCTGGTTCGACCAGCTGGCCGCGCGGGAGGAAGCTCTGATTGCCACGGCCCACACCTGCTCTGACCAGGCGGAGACGCTCTTGTTCCGCATGGCGCGGGGGACAGGCCTGCACGGGCTGGCAGGTATCCCGCCCTGCCGCGGCATCTACCGCCGCCCCTGCCTGTGCCTGACCCGCGCCGATACCGAGGCATACTGTGCCGCCCTTGGGCAAAACTATGTGCAGGATGAGACCAACGCCGCCGACCTTTACGCCCGCAACCGCATCCGCCACACGGTGGTGCCAGCGCTGCAAAGCGTCAACCCGGCGGCGGAGCAGGCAATCGCCCGCCTGTGCCGCCAGATGCGGGCACTGGATGATTGGCTGACCGCCGAAGCAGCTGCGCTTTTGCAGGCGGCTGCTGTGCAGGGCGGCTATGAGGTCGAGACCCTCTGCCGCGCCCGCGGCCCGGTGCTGGATGCAGCGCTGCATGCGCTTATCAGCCCTGTGCGGGACGCCGAAGAAAAGTATGTAAACCTTCTGCGTTTCCTTGTTTTGCAGCGGGAAGGTGCCCTGCAATTGACGCCGGAAGTGACCTATAAGATCAAAAACGGCGTACTGCTGCGCCTGACCCCGCAGGGCATAAAAACGCCGCCGGCCCCGCCGCAGCCCCTTAGCGAGGGCAGTTTTAGCCTTCCGGGTGGTTATTTTGTGGAATTTCGGCGCGTAAAGTATGAAGAATTTCTAAAAAATCAACCAATTTTCAAAAAAGACTTAAACTGTTGCGCGGATTGTGCTAAAATACAAGGGAATGTTATGCTGCGCACACGGCAGCCGGGGGACAGTTTCCGCCCGGCTGGCAGGCATGTACGTAAAACACTCAAAAAATATTACAACGAACTGGGCGTCCCGCTGGATGAGCGGGCGCTGCTGCCGCTGCTGGCCAGCGGCAGTGAGGTGCTCTGGCTCTGGGGTAGCGGCTTTGCCGAAGGCTGCGCCCCCGATGCGTATACGCATGAAGTGTTGACGGTGCGGACGGAAAAAACAGGGGAGGCATAAACTATGCAGAGTGTCATGGATCGGGATATTGACCATATCCTCGTCTCGGAAGAACAGCTCAAGACCCGCGTGGCTGAGCTGGGCACGCAGATCAGCAAGGACTATGCAGGCAAGAATCTGCTGCTGGTCTCCATTTTAAAAGGTTCGGTCGTCTTTATGGCGGACCTGATGCGTGCCATCGATATTCCCTGTGCGATTGATTTCCTGTCGGTGTCCAGCTACGGCGCCGGCACAACCACCTCCGGCGCGGTGCGCATCCTCAAGGATCTGGACTGCTCTCTCGAGGGCAAGGATATCCTGGTGGTGGAAGATATTCTGGACTCCGGCGTGACGCTGTCCTACCTGCTGAAAACCCTTTCCGCGCGCAAACCGAGCAGCATCCGGCTGTGCACGCTGCTCGACAAGCCCGAACGCCGCCGCGTGCCGATTACGCCGGATTATGTCGGCGCCGTGGTTCCGGATGAATTCATCGTGGGCTACGGCCTGGACTATGCGGAGCGATACCGCAACCTGCCGTATATCGGTGTGCTCAAGCCGGAAATTTATTCTGAATAAAGGCGCTGTGCCGTCCCTATTCAGAAGGAGGAGTGAACTCGGATGGAACCCAACACTAACGATACGGGCAAATTAATCCGCAATCTGGCCCTGTTTATCGGTATCCCGCTGGTCTGCTTTTTGGTGGTTTCCCTGTTCTGGGGTATGCGGCCCGCCAGCAAGGAAGCGCCGTATTCCACCTATGTGAACTATTTCAAGGACAACAAGGTGGAGGAGTTCTCGCTCAATCTCGGCAACGGCAAGCTTAAGCTGCTGCTGCGGGAGGAATACCGCGAGGATGTCAACCGCGACGGGCAGATCACCGAGCGTGACGTGATTTCCTATACGGTGCCCAACGTCAGCGTGTTTTTGAACGATATCGAGGATTACCGAAAGGAATTCCTTGGAAATGAATACGATTTTGAGCCGGAAAGCTCGCTGCCGCTGATTTTCAATCTGCTGCCGTCGCTGCTCATCGTGGTGCTGTTTATCGCGATGTGGGTGATGATGCGCCGGTCGCTGTCCTCCATCGACGGCGGCAAGGCGATGGGCTTCGGCAAGGCGCGCATCAAGCAGCCGGCGGATGAAAAGCGCAAAACCACCTTCGCGGATGTCGCGGGGGCGGACGAGGAAAAGGAAGAACTGCGGGAGATCGTGGACTTCCTGAAATCGCCGAAAAAGTTCAAGGAGCTGGGCGCTCACGTGCCGAAGGGCGTCCTTCTGGTGGGCCCTCCCGGTACCGGTAAAACGCTGCTCGCCCGCGCCGTATCCGGCGAGGCCGGCGTGCCGTTTTTCTCCATTTCCGGTTCCGACTTCGTGGAAATGTATGTCGGCGTCGGTGCGTCGCGTGTGCGCGACCTGTTCGATCAGGCGAAGAAAAGCTCGCCCTGCATCATCTTTATCGACGAAATCGATGCGGTCGGCCGTCAGCGCGGCGCCGGTCTCGGCGGCGGGCATGACGAGCGCGAGCAGACCCTCAACCAGCTGCTCGTGGAGATGGACGGCTTCGGCGCGAACGAAGGCGTCATCATGATCGCCGCGACCAACCGGCCGGACGTTCTCGACCCGGCGCTCATGCGTCCCGGCCGTTTCGACCGTCAGGTGGTGGTCAATTACCCGGATATCAAGGGCCGTGAGGCTATCCTGAAGGTGCATGCCCGCGGCAAGCCGCTGGCGCCGGATGTGGACCTCAGCACCATTGCGAAATCCACCGCCGGTTTCACCGGTGCGGATCTGGAAAACCTGCTCAACGAGGCGGCGCTGCTCGCGGCGCGCAAGAACCTGCACTCGATCACCATGCCGGAGATCGAGGAGGCGACCATCAAGGTCATTGTGGGCACCGAAAAACGCAGCCATGTCATTACCGACAAGGAGAAAAAGCTCACCTCCTATCACGAGGCGGGGCATGCGGTGGTCACCTACTACTGTCCGACGCAGGATCCGGTGCATCAGATTTCGGTTATTCCGCGCGGCATGGCGGGCGGTTACACGATGAGCCTGCCGCAGCAGGACCGCTCTTATCGCGTCAAGAAGGAAATGCTGGAGGATATCCAGGTGATGCTCGGCGGCCGCGTCGCTGAGGCGCTGGTGCTGGAAGACATTTCGACCGGCGCTTCGAACGATATCGAACGGGCCACCGAAACGGCGCGTAAAATGGTGATTAAATACGGCATGAGCGAGAAGCTCGGGCCGATCATGTTTGGTTCCTCCGAATCCAACGAGGTGTTCCTCGGCCGCGATTTCGGCCACACCCGGAACTATTCCGAAGAGGTTGCGGCGCAGATCGACGAGGAGATCAACGCCATCATTACCCAGAGCTATCAGGAAACCACCCGCAAGCTGACCGAGCATATGGATAAGCTGCACGCGGTGGCGCAGTATCTGTTCCAGAACGAAAAGATGGACGGCGAACAGTTTGCCGCGCTGATGGAGGGCAAGCCGGTTCCCGGCACTCCGCAGCCGGAGATGCCTGCCATGCCGGAGGCGGCGGATGTCCCGCCGGTGGATGATGTCCCGTCAGCGGACGATGTCCCGACGGCGGACGACGAGCTGCCGCACGGATAATGAGAGAATGAAGAGAAACAGGCCGCCCCCTGCGGGCGGCCTGTTTTTGTCCGGGAACAGCAGAAAGAAAGGATGAAAAAGCCATGCCGTACGATTTCAAAAAGGCCGATAAGGCATTTTATCTGCCCGGGACACGGCCGGTTATAGTCGATGTGCCGGAGATGACCTATATTGCCGTGGACGGTACCGGCGACCCGAATGAGGAAAACGGCGCGTACAGCCGGGCGGTCGGGCTGCTGTATGCGCTGTCGTACACCATCAAAATGAGCGAAAAGGCGGGCCGGGCGATTGACGGCTTTTTTGCTTACGTGGTGCCGCCGCTTGAAGGGCTGTGGTGGATGGCGGATGGCGAGGCGGCGGTGGATTACAGCCGGAAATCGGCGTTTTGCTGGACGGCGATGATCCGCCAGCCGGATTTTGTGGACGACGAAGTGTTTGGCTGGGCCTGCGATCAGGTACGGCTGAAAAAGAAGCTGGATCCGTCTGCGGCGCGCCGGCTGACGCTGGCCGAGGGCCTGTGTGTACAGTGCATGCATATCGGCCCGTATGATGCGGAGCCGGACACCGTGCGGCGGATGGAACGCTTTGCGGAGGAAAACGGCTATTGCCCGGATTTTTGTGCCGGCCGCCGGCATCATGAAATCTATCTGGGGGACCCGCGCAAAACCGCGCCCGAAAGGCTGCGCACCGTGATCCGGCATCCCGTGCGCGGCAAGCGTTGATTTTCGCGTGGTTGTTTTTATTGAGGGTGTCGGTGGTTTGTCAGCCGATACAACGCTGCGGTTTGCCGCTCCCTGCATTTCTGCCGGAGAGGCCATTTGATCCGGGAGAGACGTTGTGGCTTAAAGCGGCCTTTTTTCCCTAGTTAAACCCAAACGGCGGCAAACGTTTTTCGTTTGCCGCCGTTTCCATGCTTCTATTCTGCCGGGCCAGCCGGCGGGTCTTCCGCCTTGTGGACAGCCTGGCCGAGCGCCTCGGTCAGAGTCTGTCCGCCGGAAAGCGCTTGTGTGCAGATGTCTGCACTTACCCGGCCGTCCGTCAGCCATATGGCGCGGCCGACGTGGGCGGACCAGTCTTTCCACAGCGGGGAAGCGACCAGTACGGTGGGATGCCGGTCTGAAAAAGACGAAAGGACGCTCTGCAGCGCAAGGGATGCGGTCCGGACATCAGCAGAAAAGGTGCTGTCCAGCAGCAGATAAACGCAGCCGCGTGCCATGCCGCAGGCCAGTTCAATGCAGCTGCGCTCGTAAGCCGTCAGCCTGCTCAGCGGCTGCCGCTGCGGAATATCCATTTTCCGCAGGCGGTATGTATACCCTTCCGCATCGAAATTCGTCCAGAAGAGCGAAGCGAGTTCGGCAACGCCGTCGGCGGAAAGGAAAGGGGGGAGGGTGCCTTTAGCGGTAAAATAGGCTATCCGCCGCAGCTGATCGGCGTGCGTGGGAAGATCATCGAAGCGGATGGTGCCGCGGCTGTATTTCTCCAGTCCGCCCACAATCCGCAGCAGGGCACTTTTGCCGCAGTCTGCCCGGCCGGTCAGCAGAACGGTCTGGCCGTCCGGAATCGCCAATGTCACACCGTTGAGAAACGGCTGGCCGTTCCGGCGGCTGGCCAAATCCTGAATCTGCAGCATCGCAGTGCCTCCTTGGGTTTAAAATGAGCAGGCTCGGACAAAGCCTGATTTCGGCGGTGTGAAGAAAAGCGGTACATCGCTGCCTTCTCTTGCCATGCGCCGGCCCGCTGAGGACGAAAACGCCGGCAGGCGCTGCCTGCATCGGTTGAGGCGGGTGGGGGCGAGCCTGCTCATCTTACTTTAATGACAAATCGTAGTATTCCCGTATCGGCAGCGGTTCCTGTGCGGTGATCGACTGCTCGGCATAGCGGGCGTCATCCGCTGCACTGGAAACAACGGCGCCGCTGTAAACCAGACGGCCGTCATCGTAGATGTTGAGCAGAAGATGGGTATCGAATACCCCCGTGGGGTACTGTGTGGGAACCGACTTCAGGGTATACAGGCGTTCGTTTTTCCAGAGCACAAGGGAGGGACGCCAGGAAATATAGCCCCGAGAATCGGTACAGCTGCTTTCAATGGCGCACGAGGTGCCGTTGAGCAGAAAATAGTTGGTCGCCCGCACCTCGTCGTCAAAAATGCTGGGGATTTCCAGGACAGCCTGCTCTTTTCCGACCGTGGTAAACTGGTAGACGGGCAGCTGATCGCCGTCCCCTTCCCGCTCCATCGGGACCCCCAGGGAAGTATCGCCGACAAAAGTCCGCGTTTGGGGATCAAACCAGCGCAGCACGATCTCTCCGCCGTCCAGAAGAAGAAAAACCATGCGGTCGCCGACCACTTCCATACCGAAGATCTGCACATTGCCGTCCTCCAGATCGATCGGCGCCAGATTCGGCAGTTCAATCTGATAGTAGCGGCTGTCATTCGGGAGAACCGGCTGGTCGCCGGCAGGGCTTTCCAGCGCTTCGGTAATATCGTACAGGCCGCCGAATCCGCGGCAGTCGGCACCGGTGCGGGTGAAAATATACGTTTTCTCTCCCGCCTGGCGGATCAGGTACGGCTGTGCATCCTGCTCGCCGGTGCGCAGCCCCCATAATCGCATATAATAGGTGGGAAACAGGGCTTTCGGATCCTTTTGCGGAGCAAATTCAAGCTCAAGCTTGGCGCCCTCTTTGCCGTACACGACGTCGGTGGCAAAAAGAAAATCGCTGTCCGGGCCCTCGATGGCATAGTACAGCTGGGCATAATCGGTTACCAGCAGGGTATAGCCTTTGGTATAGGCGTCCTCGGAATGGTCCTCCACCTTTGCCCCCTGCGCGGGAAGCAGGTAGTTGATTTTTTTGATCGGCAGGGAAGAATGATCAAAGGAATTCAGGAACTCCTCGCTGCTGGCGGAAAACGATTGACTGACCGTATAATCACCGTCGCGGATGTGCAGGGTAAACGCACTTTTCTGCCGCGTGTCGGCCAGTAGCCCGCTGATGGTAACGTCATCCGCGGGACTCAGTGAGCCGAACATCGTCTGCAGATGCAGGTTGTTGTCCCGTACGGCGACCGCAAACCAGCCCCAGACAATACACAGGACGGCAGCGGTGACGACGGCCGCCACGATGACCATGTGCCTGCGGATTTTTTTGATCATGAACAGACCGCCCCTTTCCGTTGTGTTCCGCTGCCGCACCGCTTATTCTGTCCCTTCCGCCTGCTCATGCTGCATCCAGCGGGCGTTGGTGTCATAGCGCAGCACCGCGCCGCTTTTGAGGGCATACAGGCTGCTGCCGCAGAAAAACAGGAAAAAGACCAGCTGCGCGGCAAGCCGGAGCCAGAGAAACCACGCGGAGGGTGAAGACAGATTTTCCATATGAAACAGCTGTATATAACCGACGGCCCAGATCAGGGTCCAGAACAGGTTCCCATAATGCCGGCTCATGAGCGAAAAGTTCAGGCAGAGCACCCCGGCACCCGGCGTGAGCAGGATTGCAGCGGTGCGCAGCGCATCGGGAATGGACAGCGGGGTGAACAGATGCAGGGAAGTGGTGCGGACGAAAGCCAGCGGCAGATACTGGCGCATGTAGCCCAGCCCGTCAAACAGCGGCTTCGAGGAGGCCAGCGGCATCAGGGCGCCGCAGAGCATGGCCAGCAGCATGTGCATCACCACGACGATGGTGAGCATCAGCAGGATGGCCAGATAGAAAGCACTGAAAATGGTCGTGCGGGATAGGGGAAGCCGAAGAAACGTATAAATCGAGCGGGAGGACCAGCACAGTTCATATACCGTATGGAGGCTGAGCAGGATGACGAGAAGGAAAGCCAGGTAAAACAGCGCCGGCACCCCGGCCAGCCCCAAAAGATAGTCAAAGCGATAGGTTCCCGGCTCGGCCAGACGGACCAGCGCCAGGAAACTGCCCAGGGACAACCCGGTGATGACCGCCAGCACCGGCAGCACCTTTTTCCCAAGGCGCAGAAAGAACAGATTTGTCAGCGCCAGCACGGGCGGCTCACCTCCTTTTGCACGCTATTGTACCGCGAATCCCCCCGCGTGTCAATCAATCGCCGGCAGAATAGATCTCCCGGCCGGCCTTGATGGTGCTCCGGATCCGGATATCCGGGGGAAGTTCATCCGGCATCTCCAGAGGGCTGCGGCTCAGGATCACCATGTCGGCGGTTTTTCCGGTCTGCAGGGTGCCTTTGCAGCGCTCCTCGTGGTATTGATAGGCCGCATAGGCGGTCACGCCCTGCAGCGCCGTATAGACATCGACCCGCTCGTCTTTGCCGAGAAGGCGGCCCTGCCGCGTCATGCGGCGCACCGCACACGAGACGGTGCCGAGCATATCCGGCGGCAGCACCGGCGTGTCCTGATGCAGGGTAAAGGGAATCCCCAGCCGCTTGGTCGAGGCGACAGGGCTGATGGTTTCGGCGCGCTGCGGGCCGAAGTTCTGCCAGTGCACGTCGCCCCAGTGGTAAACGTGCGCGACGAAATAGCTGGGAATCAGGGACAGCTGCCGCACGCGCGGCAGCTGATCCGGCCGCATCAGCTGGGCGTGGATGATGACGTTGCGCTCGCGGGAGGGGCGTTCGTGCGCGGCGAGAAGCTGGTCGATGGCGGCGTCGCCGTTGCAGTGGGTCAGCAGCTGACGATGCTCCCGTCCGGCCTGCTGCACAAAGGCACGCACCTGCGCATCGGAATAGATCGGGTAACCGCGGTAGTTGGACGGCTGCCCCTCCTGCGGGGCGTAGGGCCTGGTCATCCAGGCGGTGCGCCCCTGCGGCGAGCCGTCGAGAAACAGCTTATACCCGCCGATGCGGAAATGGCCGTGATAGTCCTTCCAGCGGCCGCCGTACTGCTGCATCTGGCCGGCATGCTCCTTGATGTCGATATAGCCGACGGTGTCCAGAAACAGCCGGCCGTCCTCCGCCGCGCGGCACAGCAGCGGCAGCTCCCTGTCCCGCATATACCCTTCCTGTACGGTGGTTATGCCGCAGGAGGCATACACCTGCTGGGCTTTTTCGAGCAGGCGCAGCATTTCCTCCCCGTCCGCCGGCGGCACCAGGGCAGAAAGCTGGATGAAGGCGTTTTCCTCCAGGTAGCCGCTGGGTTCACGGCTGTCCGGCAGCCGGCCGATGACGCCGCCTTCCGGATCGGGGGTGGAGGCATCGATGCCGGCCAGGCGCAGCGCCGCCGAGTTGGCGCAGCCCATGTGACCGGAAGCGTGGCTGATCAGCACCGGATGCGCCGGCGCCGCCTTATCCAGCAGCTCTTTTGCCGGATGCTGTTTTTCCGCCAGCAGCGTGTGGTCGTAGCCGAACCCGATGAGAAAACGGCCCGCCGGCACGCTGTTTTTCTTTTGAAATTCCGCCAGCGCCTGCGCAATATCTTCAAAACACCGGCAGCCGGCAAGGGAGACGAACCGCATGCTGTCGGCGAGCTGCACGATATGGCTGTGCGGATCGATAAACGCAGGCAGCAGCGCGCCGCCCTGAAGATCCACGACCCGGGCATCCGCGCCGGCGAGGGCACGCATGTCGGCAAGGCGGCCGACGCCGCGGATGACGCCGTCTTCTTCCACAAGCGCCTCGTGTACGGCGGGAGAAATCATCGTAATGACCGAACCGCCGCAGTACAGGGTTTTTCCCATGTTATCCACACATTCCTTTCTTTGGCCGGAAACGGCGGCACGGCCCCGCTCCGGTATGCCGTTCTTTTTTCGCAGAGACATGCTGTGCGGTTATTTTATTGTATACCGAAACGCCCGGCAGTTATACCGGATTTTGTGAACAAAAAGAGTCCCCGCGGGATTTCTCCCACGGGGATTGAAGCGCGTCGAAAAACGGATTTGCCGACAGCCGTCTGCACAAATGCGGCTTCACGCCGCATCGGGAAACCCCTGGATAGGGTTTCCCGC
>ERZ825896.4255-NODE-4255-length-11152-cov-3.677661_pt1 | contig 11152 bp, 9 predicted proteins | sample MGYA00519858_ERZ825896 | MGnify/ENA primary metagenome ERZ825896 (study PRJEB31778, sample SAMEA3449214) | human gut metagenome | biome: human gut; feature: human-associated habitat; material: faeces | place: United Kingdom | collected 2010/2012 ... | reverse complement strand
GCAAAAAAATATTCATATGAAACTAATAAACTATTTCCGATGGCTCGAATTAAAAATGGTATGCAACAAGTATCTTATGTAGTGATTTCTTGTCGGAAGAATCAAGAATTACTACCACGCCTGCTGTTTTTAGTGGATCAAATAGCAGGCAGAGCGGAATGGAAAGGTATAGTGATTTTCGAATCTTTTTGCGAAATGCAACAAGAGATGGCAAAGGTACTCCATGAGGTTGGAAAATTAAAAAACATTGTTTATGGTACATTTGATCGAGCATGCATTGACTCACAAAAGATATACCGGGTCGAGTACATTTCTGGATCAGGAACAACCTTTGCGCCAGTGTCCATACAGATGAATAATGCTCCCGCGCACGTTCTCACGAACGGCCGGGGATTTCTGCGCTGAAACATTAAAAAAGAAAGGGGAATAGTTATGCCGAAAAAAGAAAAAAAAACTAGTACGCGTCGATCCGCTCCCATGATCAAATGCAAGAACTGTGATATGCCCGTGCAGGGAGACCTTGAAAAATGCCCTTATTGCGAAGCACCGCTGAAAAGAATCCTTCCTAAAAAAGGCTTACTCATTGGTGGAATCGTTGGTGGCACTGTTGTCATTGTTAGTCTGATAGCTATCGCTTCTTTTGCCAAAAAGCACGATTCCATAGATCCTGCTTTATTAGGCTCAAAAGATCGCCTTACACTTTTTGATGATGGATCTGAATTCGAATCTGAAACAAGTGAGTCTGAAGCCTCCTCTGCCATCCAGATTGCAAACCCGTTTGTTGTTCATGTACAAGAGCAGGAGCGGGTTGAAACAAGTTGTGAAGCTGATCCGCAAAATGAGATCTCGAATAGCAAAACAATTACTGTTGATGGAAATCAATATCAAATTGTAGATGAGCAGGCTTATCTCGTTCATTGGGGCTCGACTGATGAAAATGTTGCTCGCATTCCAGCCGCAATTAATGGCTATCCAGTTGTTTCAATTTTGGCAAATGCATTCTCCGATTGCCCGGATATAAACTATATCTCTATAGGTGATAATGTTACCACAATTGAGCAGTACTCATTCTATAAGTGTACAAAGCTTCGAGAGGTATATTTCCCGGAAACGGTATCTTCAATAAAAACCTATGCGTTTTCTTCTTTAAAGCGCTGTGTGACATCAAAAGATTCCTATGCTTGGAAATATATGTCTTTATTCGCAGATGAAGTCATCGAGGGGGATTGCCTGACAATTGACAATACGGAAACTACTACAAAGGAAACACTTCCAGCGGCTACAACTTCCTCTGCTACAAAAGAAACTGCTACAAAAGAAACAGAGTCAGAAGAAAAAACTGCTCCCGACGCATCGGAGGAATCAAAGCGTCCGCTGCCGTCACAGTCCCGTCCTTCAGGTAATTCTCCGGCAGGCTCATCTGCGAAAACAACAGAGGGCAGTGATGGCAAAGACGATGATTCGTCAACAGCTGCACCAATCCGAACTACCGCTTATGTACCACCTACAACAGGCTATGTACCAATTACAAGGCCAAATATATCGCCTACCTATGCGCCAGCTCCTACAGGCTCGTATATGCCTACAACAGCTTATGTGCCGCCTACCACTGCAGCCACTACTGCTCCGACAACCGCACCAACCACTGCGGCAACTACGGAGGAAACCACTGAGACGACAGAAGCTACTACTGAGACGACAGAAGCTACTACTGAGGAAACTTCACCGGACGACAGTACAGTAAACTCTACTGAAGAAACTACTTCTTCTAGCGAAAGTACATCTGAATCTTTAGAGCCATCTTCAGAGATTCCTGAACCTGGTAGCAGCGATTCAAACGAATCTACCACAGAATCTTCGGCAGAGGATACCCAGCCAACAGCTGTTCCTGATCCAACCGATGATACCTCTGCTTCCACAGACCCAGTAGAGCCTACATCGCCAACCAATGATACCTCTCCTGTAGAACCTACAGAACCGGACTTTGTTCGAGATTTGGACCATATCTGGCCGATCATTGCCCAGTATGCGCAGAAAGATCCTTCTTCTATCTCAGCCGGCTCCGTATGTATTGATTCTGCATCGGGAAGAGAAGATTTCGTTGGTATGTCTTCGAACGAAGACGGTTCGAAGACGCTTTGGTATGTCGGAGCAGATAACATCCCTGTTGCTGTCGCTACGCTTCCTGGTACCGCTACTCTTCCAACAGAGTACTTCTGGTATGGCGAGACGTTAACTTTGATTTCTAAAGCCTATGATGATGCAGGCAATATTAACGGTACCTATCTGTTTGCTTATCAAAACGGTACATTATCAAACATCTTGGCTCTTCCTGGCGATCTTACTGACAATGGTGATGGCACTTTCTGGCTATGTTTCAATGGCCAGAAAACAGCACATCTATTTATCCAGAATGGAAGCTTTACCGAGCTTGGTTACACGCAGCTGTCGCGTAACCAGGCCATCTGCTACACAGGTGCAGACGAAGCTATCGCATACACTCAGAATGCCACTGGAACGAGTCCTTCCTATTGGCTTTGTGCCGATGGAACATTTGCTGCTTCTACTTCGAGCCAGACATACCGTTTTAACGCCGCAGGAGGCTCATACGCGCCGTCGGCAGGTGCACAGGTAGAAATACTCAACGTGGCTTGTCAACCGTCTTACAGCGGCTTAGAAACGGTTTATCCTACAGTTGTTGATGACTACAGCTCAATTGGCATTCAGCAGCTTTATGATATTCCATCTGGCTCAACTGTGATTTACAACTTGGATGATGTTGGAATGCCAGAGACCCTACAGGCTTCCGGCGGGGCATTGTACATCAATGGTTCTGTTGCAAAGAGCTTTGATGGCGCTAGTGCCTATTACTGTAAGGCGTTCCGAATGATTGATAGTGATCCGCGAATCTACCTGTTATCGGTTGCCTCTTACCCAGATGGAACCACCATGTTGGTGATCGATTGGTTTGATGGCAGTTCATTGATTACTGCCACTTCATCGCTGAATGTCCTCGGAAGTGAACTGACAAATGTTAAGATAACCAATGCTCCATTCGCAATTTTGGAAGCTGGTAAGATCAGTATTACGATGGACACGCCAATCGTTCTTCCGCTTTTTGGAAACTACACTATCAATGCACTCTTTACTTTTTCAGATGGCTGCCTAATCCCGGATGATGCGCTGAGTTCGCCCCTTGTATCAAATAATGTGTATACAACAGCACGTGACATCACTGTTTATTCCGATACCAATGGCGGTAATCCAACAACACTTCCTGCAGGAACTCAAATCACTGGAATTCGGCTACTTCGAGGAAACAGCACGGTATTTCTGGAAACTGGCGATCATCAGTTCATAGACTTGATGCCTTTGGATGCGGATGCGCTTTTTGAGTTTGCTACAGAATGATGCGCATTAGCATCATATACAAACAACTTCAAACAACTTAATATGGCAGAGATAATTTCTCATCTCTGCCATTATTTTAGTTGATTTTATCCTAGAATTTGTATGCAATATATGTATATAACAATTACAGGAGGAGGTTACAGTATCGTCAACTACCACTCGCCCCTAAAGGGATCGGGGCTTGCTAAAGGCTCCGTAACCCAATAGGTTGAGATAGTTTGTACCTCGCCCATCTGGTCCTAACGTCATCCGAAGATGCTTCCAGACTGCGCTTTTGCTCGCGTCCCCAGGTACATGGGATTGCGGGTACATCGCCGGGTGGTTGACAACACCCGTTTTTTGCTCCGGCCAGAATATTAGTTTTCTTTGTGCTTCAGTTTCGGATTTGTGTCACCAGATACATAGAAGGTACCAAGCAGCTGGATATTCATGGCTCCTATACGATCATCATTGGAACGATAGCCACAGCAGTCACAGATATATTCATGGATGTCATGATGCCTGTTTTCTTTTCGAATCCGTCCGCACTTTGGACAACGCTGAGAAGTATAATCAGGCTTTATCTTGATAACCTCAGAAGCTGTCTCGTGTGCTTTATAGGTAAGCATCTGTTCCATCTGGTAGAAAGACCAAGATCGTAACTGTCGGCGACCTGTTTTAGTGAGCTGACTTAAATTCTCTTCATTGAAGCTGATTCCAGTTAAGTCTTCAAGTACAAACAGCGTTCCCTGTCCGTATTTCGTCACGAGTGTCTTTGTGATCCGATGATTCACGTCGGTCATCCAACGGTTCTCTCGTCCAGAAACACGCTTTAATACACGTTTTGCTGACTTTGTACCTCTTGACTGAGCCTCAGAGCGGGCAGCCTGAAATGCATCTCTCTTTTGCATGATTGTTTTGCCGTTAAAGAAAGTAGTCGTTCCCTGTTCATCATAGGTGGTTGCAAGAAAACGTAATCCGCGATCAATTCCAACAACATGTTTTACAGTTTCAGAAGAATACTCTTTACCGTACTCTTTTGACATTGGAATGTGCAGATACCATTCGCCAAGAAGACTGACAATCTTTCCAGTTCCAAATTTCCAAGAACCGTCAAAGTAGTCCTTAAAGCATTCCGGTACATCGAATGATACACGAATTCGCCCCTGCAACGTATTCAAAGAAAGAACTGAGCCACCATCCACAAAGCTGTAATCACGATTTCGAACGAAATCTGCTTGTGGGCGTGAGAAAAGAGCCGGCTTTTGCAACCAGTCAAGTGTTCTCGTGATATACTGTCTAGGCTCATCTTTTTCATGATAAGAAGAATAGGGATGATTAAAGAGTTGATCTTTGATGGTTTTGTATCTTGCAATTACAGTTTTGATACAGGACTGAGCAAGCTGAGATTTTAAGCCGTACTCAGTGCGAAGTGTCTGATACAGGAGCTTACTTAATTCAACTGAATTTAATGGGAAACCATGGTCAAAGATATAGCAAGACACAAAGTTACAGGCAACCCGATAGCTTTCAGTAAGCTCAGTCAGGGCTGCAATATCCTTCTTTTGCGGGTGGATATGTAACTTCATTGTTTTTACAATCTCTGCCATAGTAACTGCTCCTTTCTTGCTTTCATTATATATAATTATACTGTATATTCCAGTGAAAGTCAAGCTGCAAAAACGTCCCTAAAGGGACGACGTTTCCTTTTTCTTAATATGAAAGATCCAACCGTTAATGGAAAGATGTACCAACAGGGACCAATGTATGAGTCAGAAAACGTAAAAGCTTATGTATTTGCACGTGATAATTACACCTGCAAGTGCTGTAAGGCAAAGGCCGGTTCGATTCGTAAGGATGGAACACAGGTGAAGTTGAAAGCTCATCACATTGACTTCCGAAGCAAAGGTGCAACGGATAATCCTGAACGTATGGTGTCGGTATGTGATCGCTGTCACACGACAGCAGCCCATCAGCCGGGAGGGATTCTTTATCAATGGATGATTGAAGAAAAGAAATTTTCACGCGGATATCGTGATCCTGCGATTATGAATATCCTTCGCAGAAGGATGTGGAAGGCATTTCCAGAAGCAGCCTTTACCTACGGGAACATCACAGCAGCAGATCGAAAAGGACTTCTGATTGAGAAGAGTCATGCCAATGATGCAGTGGCAATCGCAGCGCATGGGATGGAGTCGATCAGAAACAGTACGAAGACAACCTTTTACAAACAGCTGCGCAAGCAGAAGCGTTCCCTGCATGAGGCAACGCCAAGAAAGGGACGCAGGGAACCAAACCGAACGGCAAAGAGAAACCAAAAGAATACCTGCGTAGTAAAAGGATGGTATCTCAACGATAAGGTAACGGTTTTCGGAAAGATTGGCTGGATCTCAGGATTCAGTGGAAAGAGTAGTGTGTACATCAGGGATTGTGAGAATGAGTACATCACAGTACCAGGGAAAAACTATAAGCTTGTTCCAATCTCGCAGATAAAGATGATTACGCATTGTAATAATTGGGCGGTGTATACAAAAATAGCGTAGTCTGTATTACGGACAGGAGGCGCTTTCCTCTCGGTCATTGAATGGCCGAGAATCCCCGCTTGATTTCTCAAAAGCAAATTCAAAAGCAAAAAAGGAAGCCGATGACTCAAATCACCGACTTCCTTTTTGCCTTAAAACACACAAATAAGAATGTGTCAATGCCCTTACGGGCTTAAGCAACCGCATCCTGCACGTCAGGTAGGTTGTTAATATTTAAGAAGCCAGAACACAAAGAGTGATTTGACTGTCAAAAAGGGACATAAGATAAATACACATATGATCAGGCAAATCATGTATCTGACTTCTTTCTAAGAATACCATACTCGTTAACAAAATGCAAGCAATATTTCGAACATTCCAATGGATTAATTCTCATGATCACAAAGCATCTCCACACTCATTCTACATTTGTGCTACACCTTGAGTTTTTGCAGTGTCAAGCAAGAAGGTCCAACTACCTTCGTCTTGTGATATGCAAATCATATCTTCGTCAACTATCACCCTCTCAATCCCAGATCCTGGAACCCAGAACATTATTTCTGACATAGATGCTTCCATAATTGCTCGAATTGCTCTTGCACCAGTATGCTGCTCATAAGCCAGCTCTGCAATTTTTTGAATTGCTGCTTTGGAAAACTCCAGCTTGATTTCGTCTGCCTCCAGTAGTTTCTTGTACTGATCCGTAATATTGTCCTGCACATCTGCAATTACATGAACCAATTCCTCCACTGTCAGCTCCCTTAAGCACACTCGTACCGGCAATCGTCCGATAAACTCTGGTATCAATCCATACTGCAGAAGATCTTCCGTTTGCAGATGCATCAGACCATGATCCTGCTTTATCGGCTGTTCATGAACCGCAAATCCAACGGTTCTTCCTTTTTCGCAAATCCGCTTTGAAATAATTTCTTCCAAACCTGGAAAAGCACCAGTGCAGATAAAAAGGACGGATTCAGTATTAAAGCAAATTTTTTCCTCGTGTCCATCTCTTTGTATTTCAATCTGTACAATTGTTCCTTCAAGCATTTTTAAAAGTTCCTGTTGTACACTTGTGCCACCAATATCTTGCCCGAATGAACTTTCTTTTGTTGCCAACTTATCAACCTCATCAAGAACAATGATCCCTTTCTCTGCTTTTGCCTTATTTCCATTCGCTGCTATTAGAAGGCGCATTAGAATTGATGATACACTTTCTCCAACGTATCCACTTTTGGTGATACCTGTAACATCAATTACTACCATCGGAATATCCAGGTATTTGGCGATTAATTGAACCATGTATGTTTTTCCTGATCCAGTTGGCCCTGCCATTAAAACATTACTTTTTTTGATGGTAGGATCTTTCATCCTGATTCGCTTGTAATGATTGTATACGGCAACACTAAGCGTTTTCTTCGCGTTTTCTTGCCCGATTACAAATTGATCTAAGTATGCCTTCAAATCTCTGGGATATTTAACTTTAGATTGTATTGGCTCTGCCGCCTGTCCGTTGCTTTTTTCTAGTTCCTGTTGGCATCGTTTGCAGACTTTACGACCAGCTATTTTAATAGCTTTTTCATCTGGATTCGTATTTATCAGCTTTAGATAGGAACCACATAACGGGCAGATATTTTCTAATAAATTATTATTTTCCATATCAAATTTGCAAGAAGATCTATCTTCTGCATACTCCTTTCCTGATCTAGTTTTAGTTACATTAGCAGCTTATCATAGGCGAAGGGACTCGGTCACTTAATGACCGAAATGGTTGAGTTTTTCGCTCACACATTGCTGTTTTTTCTGTGCACAATCTTATATTACAGGATTTGGAAAGCTGACGCCAGTAGGGATACACATTTTTTTCTGGATTTTTTTTTAACATTGTCAGGCAAGAAGTCCCCTACTTCTGAACTAAGTCTTGGATGCGTTCGAAATATGCTTGCATTCTGGCAAAAGCTCTGCTATAATAGAACCATCTGGTATGGTAAATGAGTTTCAAGAATGCACCGCTCGCATTCTTATTTGGCAAAAGCCCGGTTTGCTGGGTTTGTTTGCTGTATTCATTTACAGCTATCGGAGAAGATAATTGCATAGTATTGATAAGCGTTCTACGACAAGAAGTCGTTAGGGCGCTTTTTTTATGCAAAGAAAGGAGAAAGAAATGGGAAATGTGTTTTTGAAGCACGTTAACCAGCAGGTGCTGAATTATGCAAAGGCAGGAGCCTTTTATACCGATTTGGCACACTGCAAGAGGATGGCAGAGCAGCTAAAGATCGAAGATGATGTGATAAATGCACTCGATCCATCCATCGGTGATGCAGGAGCAATCCTGACAGCGCTGGACAAGAAAGAGCATCCGAACTTGAAAGTATATGGATGCGAGTTACAACGCGATGCGGCAGAGGAGACGGCAAAGAATCCGCTTATTGAGACTTGTCTTTGTGGAGACTACTTAAAGGATTTAAGAGTCTCGCATGGTGGATTCGATGTGGTCTTCGCCAACCCACCTTACGGTATGTCACCGGAAGGGAAGACCAGGCTGGAAACGGAGTTCTTAAAAAAGATCTCTTTACAGTTGAAGGACGGAGGTGTATTGATTTGGGTGATCCCAAGAGTGCTGTTCGAGGATAGTATTCATAATAGCATCATTACACGTCAATACCAAATTGCAAAAATTTTCAGATTCGACGATAAAGAGTACGCCAAGTATCATCAGGTCGTGCTTTTTTTAGTTCGTAATCCGAAAAATCCAAGTCTGGATATGGATCTGGATCAGTATGCAAATGAGGAAAACATTAAAAAGCTTCCTCTGCTACCTGAAACTTGTCCAGACGAGGAAAAGATTTGCGTCACCGGCTCGCCAATTCTGCACTTAAAGGAATTCAAAACCAGAAGTGTGGACATTTCTCGTGCATATGCAGCATTGTTTGCACATGAGAAGAATGCTGGTGCAGAGGGACTCTTTGTAAAGCCATACGAAGAGAAGCAAACACTCACCGTACCAAAGATGCCGTCTCCAGATGCCATTTACATGATGATGGCGGGTGGAGTCGGAGGCGGACTTTGCGGTGATGAACGGCATCGTCATCTGCAGAGGGGCCATGTCACACAAGATAGTGTGCAGAGCTATGCCCCTCCGAAAGTCATCGGTGAGCAGGGAAAAGTGACAGTGCGCACGTTCCATAGTGCGACGATCACTGTCATTCAGGCAAACGGGCTTATTTCCCGACTGACAGGAGATAAAACTGCCCAGACAGAGGCAGCCGAGGAATCCGATGAGGAGTAAGAAAGGAGAAGAAGAAAATGGGTTACAGATGTGATGTTATAATCAGATGCGAGGAAAAGGCCTATAAACTCTTTCAGCAGGCAATTGCAGAAGGTGGATATAAGCCAAAAGAGATCTATACTACCGGAGAGCACTATATTATTTGTTGGAACTGGGTGAAATGGGAAGATGATATCCCAGCAGTTTCGCAAGTAATGAAGGTTGTAGATAGCCTTCTGTTGAAAGAAAATGCCTCGGGGTACAGGTTCTCTTTTTTTAGAAATGGAGAAGCCCAAGACGACAAGGAACTGATTTCCAACTGTGATGGGTTGGAATTGTGGCTACAGGGGTGTGAACCAATCGCAGAATGACAGGAGAGAAGATGAGAAGTAACCGAAAAAGGCACGAGAAGAATTATATCGTAGTTAAGTGCGAGTCTAAGGCTTATGAAAAATTCCAATTCGCTATTCGAAATGGTGTTTGTGAGCCAGAGGTTGAGATTGTTGGATGCTACTATTATCTTTTTTGGAGAGATTGGAAAGAAGGTGAAAATGTTCATCAAATGAATCTCATTATGATTATAGTCAAAAAGCTGTTGCAAAGCAAAAATCGAGAGTATCGGTTTGTATTTTCTCGAAGAGGAGAAAGCGACGATTATTGTGAAATATATTCGAACTGCGATGATCCTCTATCATTTGTGCGCAACGATATAGGTGAGATGCTTGTGAAAGAGAGGAGAAACTAATGAATTGCGCAAAAATCATAATAATTAAGTGTGAGCCAGAATCCTATGAAAGGTTTAAGCTTGCCATCCAAAAAAGTGATTGCAAGTCGGAAACTAACGTGCTAAAGGGATATGTTTATCTTTTTGTCGATTGGGAAAAAGATAATAAAACTATTCTGGCAACGGTTAACGAACTTATGCAGAAAAAAGAGCCTGGATATCGTTTTGCACTTCTTCGTGAAAGCGAAGATAATGGCGAAACAATTTCAATCTCAAATTGTGAAGATGCATTTGAGTTTATGATTGCAGGTACCGGGCTAGAAAAGGAGATGTTATGAAATACTACGTGCAAGTACAGTGGTGCCGTCCGTCTAGCAAATGCTACATCGGACACGCAAGTGAGGACGATGAGCAGTTCGACGGCGACAACTTTTGTGGAAGTGGGGACGGATTCAAGTTTTGTCTTTATGATGATTTGAAAACGGCAATTGAGAAGAGTAATTATCTTGCAAGCAAGATTACGTTTCTCGATTTCACGAAGGAAGAAATGGTGGCGGCCAGAAAAATTGTTGACAATTTGATGGCTGATCCAACGTATTTAAAGCGTTTCAAGCTTTAAAATAAGAAAGGAGAACAAAGATGATACTAGGAAACGGATCTGTCCAGACATATTTGGACTGGGCAATCTTCGATCCATCGGAGCCGAAGTCACTGACGCTGCTTGCAGCAAGCGTATTCGACAGGGGATCGTCGGCACGTGCTTTTTGTGCGCAAGCACAATCAGCCTCTGGCTCGTGCTCAGTAAAAGAGCTGGATCAGTATGGTCATACGTACACGGTGGCTATTGGATATACGCGCGCGACAAAGGAAATAGGAGGTTATACGGTTTCAAAACCAGAAGTGATCTCCTTTGATCAGGATAGGGTGCTTCGTTACCAGCTGATTCATGATCAGTTGGCAAGTGGAGGAAAATTCTTGGTTACCAGCTGTGAAGAGTCTGTGAGAGACGCAGATATCTACAGCTACCTGATGCAGAGGTATGATTTACCACTCAAAAGAGAGTGGATTCCGAAGCTTTTTCAACGTCTGCAGAAGGAAAGTGTCTGCCAGATCTATGAAAAGCGTACCGCTACACGCATCGGTACAGACGATGGCGGTACATTCCTAGTGGCGGCCGAGACACTGGATCGAGAAATTACAGTGGGCAATCGAAAGATGTGCCTTGCTGATATGATTCTAATTCGTTTCGAT
>ERZ825896.4253-NODE-4253-length-11157-cov-3.872275_pt1 | contig 11157 bp, 10 predicted proteins | sample MGYA00519858_ERZ825896 | MGnify/ENA primary metagenome ERZ825896 (study PRJEB31778, sample SAMEA3449214) | human gut metagenome | biome: human gut; feature: human-associated habitat; material: faeces | place: United Kingdom | collected 2010/2012 ... | reverse complement strand
TTTGGTAGACATTTTATATGAGGCGGGCCCGAAAACCCCTGCAATTGCAGGCTTTCTGAACCGGTTTTTGGTAGACTTTTGGTAGACACAGCTCTAAATTACACTTTCTTGACTTTCTCCGGTACAGGCGATACAATAAGCGGACATGAAATTATTTCGCAGGGAGGCTTTTCCATGCCAGCTTATTTGGATAACGCCGCCACCACCCCCGTTTGTGCTCAAGCTGTTCAGGCTGCCCTGGATGCCATGACGGCCGGATTTGGCAATCCCTCCTCCGGGTATGCGGCCGGCAAAACCGCTTTAGAGCGTCTCAATGCCGACCGTGCAGCAGTTTCCGCCGCGCTGGGCTGTTCACCTGAAGAGCTTTTCTTCACCTCTTGCGGCACTGAAGGCGATAATTGGGCCATTCAAATGGGCGCTGAGTCCGGCAAACGCCGGGGGCACCACATCATCACCACTGTCGCAGAGCATGCAGCAGTGTTAGAACCGGTAAAAGTTCTGGAGGGCCTGGGTTGGGAGGTTACCCGCCTTAAGACCGATCGGACAGGACATGTCTCTGTGGAGGACTTCGCTGCAGCCCTTCGAAGTGATACTGTACTGGTCTCTATGATGCTGGTCAACAATGAGACCGGAGCTGTCTTTCCAGTGGCTGAGTGCGCCAGGCTGGCCAAGGAGCGAAATCCGGCTCTCCTTTTCCACACCGACGCGGTCCAGGCCTTTTTAAAGGTACCTTTCACTCCAGACAAGCTGGGAGTGGACCTGCTTACCATCAGCGGCCACAAAGTCCGGGCGCCCAAAGGAATCGGTGCGCTCTATATCCGCAAGGGTGTAAAGCTTCATCCCTTGCTGGTCGGTGGCGGCCAGGAGCGTGGCCTGCGCCCAGGCACGGAGCCAACCGCTCAGATATCCGCACTCGCTGCTGCCTGCCAAGCCTGGAATCCGGCCTATCCGGAGCATATTGCGGCGCTCAAGCACTATGCGCTTGAGCGCCTAGCCGGTATTCCCGGCCTGGAAATTGTCAGCCGTGGCGACGCCCCTCACATCTGCGCCATATCTCTGCCGGGTTACCCCAGCGAAATGTTGGTGCGGGATCTCAGCGATCGCGGGGTATATGTTTCCTCCGGCTCAGCCTGCCATAGGGGCAAGCCCAGCCATGTCTTTGCCGCCATGGGCCTTCCCAAACGCATACTGACCGGAATGCTGCGCATTTCCTTCTCTCCAGACAATACCCACGAAGAGGTGGATGCGCTCTATGAAGGGCTGAGTGCGATTACAAAAGAGAGAATTTCCGCGAGGTAATACAATATGTTTTCTTACCTCCACCGCGGCAAAGGCTTTTATCGCAGCATGGGGTGTCTGGCTCTCCCTATCATCCTTCAGAATCTGGTCACCAACTCTCTTGGCTTGGTGGACACCTTTATGGTGGGAAGTCTGCCGGGAGACGCCCCCATGGCGGCAGTTTCCCTGGCCAACATCCCTATCTTTGTCATTCTGCTGGTCATCTTCGGACTTCAGAGCGGTTCATCGGTTCTCATCAGCCAATTCTGGGGCAAGGGCGACACCGACTCCATCAATCGGGTGCTCGGCATCGGGGTCTATGTGGCGGGGGCCATTACAGCGGCATTTGCCCTGGTGACCTTTTTCTTTCCGCTACAGTTTATGAGTCTGTTCAGCGACAACGCCGAATTGATCCCCATTGCCGCCGGATACGCCCGTATTGTAGGATTCTCCTATCTGTTCAACAGCGTCACTCAAGTCTATATCGCCGCCCATCGCAGTATGGAAAACCCGAAGCTCGGACTATATATCCTGTCGGTGTCCATGTGTTCCAACACTTTTTTAAACTGGGTTTTTATCTTCGGCAACCTGGGAGCCCCCGCTCTAGGGGTAGACGGCGCCGCAGTTGCTACCCTCTCCTCCCGCATTCTGGAATTCATCGTTATGGCGGTCTATGCACTGCGCAACAGGCGCTTCAAGCTGCGCCCCGCTCTCATCCTGCGTCCGGGCCGCGCCCTTCTGGGCTCCTATCTGCGCTATGCCACTCCCGTAGTCGTCAACGAAACGATGTGGGGGCTTGGCACCGCGCTCTACCCCACAATTATGGGCCATATGGAGGGCTCCACCGAAATTCTCGCCGCCTACGCCCTTTCAGGCAATATCGAGAAGGTCTGCACGGTAGCGGTCTTTGCCGTGGCCGGTACCGCCGCCATTATCGTAGGCCGGGAGATCGGTGCCGGGCGCTCCAACACCGTCTACGAAGTGGGAGCCGCTATGAATCTTGTGGCTTTTGCCGGCGGACTGATTATAGGCATACTGATGATCCTGGCAGCCCACCTACTCTTTGGGCCGCTCCTTTATCCTATTTTTAATCTGTCCGGGGCTGCAAAGGAATTTGCCACCATGATGCTGACAGTCACCGGCGCTTTTCTTGCCCTGCGCTCCTTTAACTCCACCAATATTGTGGGGGTCCTTCGGGGGGGTGGCGACGTTCGGGCCGCTACCGTCATTGACCTGACCCCGCTGTGGCTGGTCGCGCTTCCTCTCGCAGCTCTGGCCGGGCTGGTATTCCGGCAGGATATTCTGTGGGTCTATTTGGCTATTGCCAGTGAACAGGCAGTTAAATTTTTCTTTGGCATCTGGCGCTTTCGCTCCGGACGCTGGATTAACGACGTAACCCGCATCAGCTATCGGAAAGGCACCTCCCATTCGGGGACAGAGGACAACTGACATTGTTTTCTGCCCGGTGACTTGTTTAGCAATCCAGCCCGGTCTTTGCTGTAGGCCGGGCTGGATTTTTTATGGTTTTCGTTCATATTTAATTTACAACCGGCCTATTGACATTTTCGGGGGACGGTGGTACATTATCTTTAGCACTCAGATAGCAAGAGTGCTAAAGCCATAAAAGAAGGTGACGGCATGGAACTAAGCGAACGAAAAAAGCGCATTCTCCGTGCCATCATTGAGAGCTATATCCAGTCAGCCGAGCCGGTAGGCTCCAAAGCCATCCTGGATGTCATCGGGTTGGACGTCTCTTCCGCCACCGTCCGCAACGATATGGCAGATTTGGAGGCGATGGGGCTGCTGGAAAAGCCGCACACCTCTGCAGGCCGCATTCCCTCCCCCAAGGGCTACCGCTTCTATGTCAATGAACTGATGGAGCGCCACAGGCTCTCCATGCAGGAGACGGAGCGCATCAACAGCGCCCTGCGCCTCAAGATGCAGGAGCTGGACCGGGTTATTGACCAGGCGGGCCGCATCGCCGCCCAGCTCACTAACTATCCGGCTTTCGCACTCTCTTCGGGTGCAGAGCGCGTGACCATCCGCCGCTTTGACCTGCTGATGGTAGAGCGCAACGCCTTTATAATTGTGGTGATGACGGACACCAATCTGGTCCGCAACCGTCTGATACGGCTACCCTCTGATCTGACAGAGGCGCAGCTCCAGATGCTCAATACGCTGCTCAACACCACCTTTACCGGACTGACGTTGGAAGAGATCACCCCCGAACTGATGCGGGTCGCACAGCATGCCGCGGGAGAGGCCTACGGGCTTATTTCCCTGGTAGTCTCCTTTGCCATTGAGGTATTAGAGGCCCTGGAGCACCGGCAGGTTCATACGGCGGGTATCGCCCACCTTTTGGAGCACCCTGAGTACCGCAGCCTGGAAAAGGCCCAGCCCCTGATGAGCTATCTCTCTGAGGAGGCTGACGCCGCCCGTTTTCCCGTCCCCCAGGATGGACCGATGAAAATTCTCATCGGCCCAGAAAACGTAGCCGACGCCTTAAAAGACACCAGTGTGGTCATGGCCAGCTATGACATTGGCGATGGAATGCGGGGGGTTATCGGGGTGGTTGGCCCTACCCGGATGGATTACGCCAAAATTACCGCCCGCCTGTCCTATTTTGCAGAAGGGCTGACCCGGCTGTTTGGCCAGGGTGAGCTGCCTGATGCCGGCAGCCGGGACGACGACACATAGGAGGAGCCTGAATCCATGAGCAAAAAGGAAAAGGATTTAAACACGCCGGAGGAAGCCCCGGAGGTCGATTCTGTTTCTGATGCGGAGCAGACCTCCGCGGCGGCGCCCGATCCACTGCTGGAGGAGCTGGAAACTTTGAAAAGCAATCTGGCGGAGCAGGAGGACAAATTTCTCCGCTTGGCAGCTGAGTACGACAATTACCGCAAGCGCAGCCAGAAGGAGAAGGAATCCGCTTGGGCCGACGCCCGCGCTGAAACTGTTCTGGCCTTTCTTCCGGTGTATGACAACCTGGAGCGGGCACTCAAGCAGGAGACTGCAGACGACGCCTACAAGAAAGGTGTTGAGATGACCATGACCGGGCTCAAGGAGATCCTCTCCAAGCAGGGCGTCGAGGAGATCCCTGCTCTGGGCGAGACCTTTGACCCCAACCTGCACAATGCGGTCATGCACGTGGAGGATGAAGATGCCGGAGAGAATACCATTGTGGAGGTTTTTCAGACCGGATTTCAGTCCGGCGGCAAAGTCATTCGATTTGCCATGGTAAAAGTGGCAAATTAGCGCCCGGCCGGTTAACATGATAAAAACCAATTCTTTTATATTGGAGGAATAGATTATGTCTAAGATTATCGGTATTGACCTTGGTACTACCAATTCCTGTGTGGCCGTCATGGAGGGCGGCGAGGCTGTTGTTATTCCCAACGCAGAGGGCAACCGCACCACCCCGTCCGTTGTCGCCTTCTCCAAGGACGGCGAGCGGATGGTGGGACAGGTGGCCAAGCGCCAGGCCATCACCAACCCCGATCGTACCATCATGTCCATTAAGCGTGAAATGGGCTCCAACTATAAGGTGACGATTGACGGAAAGGGCTACACCCCCCAGGAGATCTCCGCCATGGTGCTCCAGAAGCTGAAGGCGGACGCCGAGGCCTACCTGGGCCAGACCGTCACCGAGGCGGTCATCACCGTCCCCGCCTACTTCACCGACGCCCAGCGTCAGGCCACCAAGGATGCCGGCCGCATTGCCGGCCTGGACGTGAAGCGGATCATCAACGAGCCCACCGCAGCGGCTCTGGCCTATGGCGCCGACAAGGAGTCCGACCAGAAGATTATGGTCTACGACTTGGGCGGCGGAACCTTCGACGTGTCCATTCTGGAGGTTGGCGACGGCGTGATCGAGGTGCTGGCCACCGCCGGAAACAACCGCTTGGGCGGCGACGACTTCGACAAGTGCATTATGGATTGGATGGCTGCCGAGTTCAAAAAGGATACCGGCATCGACCTCACCAGTGACAAGGTGGCTATGCAGCGCCTGAAAGAGGCCGCTGAGAAAGCCAAGATTGAGCTCTCCGGCGTCACCTCTTCCAACATCAATCTGCCCTATATCACCGCCGACGCCACCGGCCCCAAGCACTTGGATCTGACTCTGACCCGGGCCAAGTTCAATGAGCTCACCGCCCACCTGGTAGAGGCCACCACTGGCCCTGTGCGTCAGGCCATGAGCGACGCCGGGCTTAACCAGAACGACATCTCCAAGGTTCTGCTTGTAGGCGGCTCCAGCCGCATCCCGGCTGTGCAGGAGGCTGTAAAGAAGCTCACCGGCAAGGAGGGCTTCAAGGGTATCAACCCCGACGAGTGTGTGGCCATAGGCGCCGCCCTCCAGGGCGGCGTACTGGTGGGCGACGTAAAGGGTCTGCTGCTGCTGGACGTCACCCCCCTGTCCCTTGGCATTGAGACCATGGGCGGCGTAATGACCAAGCTCATTGAGCGCAACACTACCATTCCCGCCAAAAAGAGCCAGATCTTTACCACCGCAGCTGACAATCAGACCAGCGTGGAGGTTCACGTGCTCCAGGGCGAGCGCGAGATGGCTCAATACAATAAGACGCTGGGCCGCTTTAACCTGGACGGTATCGCTCCGGCCCGCCGCGGCGTACCTCAGATCGAGGTCACCTTCGACATTGACGCCAACGGCATCGTCAACGTCTCTGCCAAAGATCTGGGCAACGGCAAGGAGCAGCACATCACCATTACCTCCTCCACCAACATGTCCAAAGAGGACATTGAAAAAGCTGTCAAGGAAGCTGAACAGTTTGCGGCTGAGGATGCCAAGCGCAAGGAAGAGGTAGACGTCCGCAATCAGGCCGACCAGGTCATCTATCAGACGGAAAAGGCCCTGGAAGACGCCAAGGATAAGATCGACGCTAACGAGAAGGCCACTGTAGAGGCCGCTCTGAACAAGCTGAAGGATGCTATGAAGGGCACCGACGTGGAGGCCATCAAGGCCGCTACTGAGGAGGCCAGCAAGGCCTTCTATCCCATTGCAGAGAAGATGTACCAGCAGGCAGGCGGGCAGGCGGGCCAAGCCGGTCCTGGTCCCGATATGGGCGGCGCCGGTTTTAGCGGCGGTGCTCAAAATGCTGGCGGCACCGACCCCAATGTCGTGGATGCCGACTATGAGGTCGTGGATGACGACAGCAATAAATAAGAAAAACGCGGCGGCGGCGGGGGTTTTCCCCCGCCCTACTGCGGTTTTATCCAAATTTTGTTTCCTCCGCAAAGAGGTGATGATCCATGCCTGAACAAAAAAGAGATTACTACGAGGTCCTGGGCGTATCCAAAGGGGCCTCGGACGACGAAATTAAAAAGGCCTACCGTAAGCTGGCAAAGCAGTACCACCCCGATCTGAACCCCGGCGACAAAGCGGCCGAAGCCAAGTTTAAAGAGGTCAACGAGGCGTATGAGGTCCTGTCCGACAAGGACAAGCGCGCCAAGTACGATCAATTCGGCCATGCAGGAGTGGACCCCAACTTCGGGGCCGGAGGCCCTGGCGGTCCCTTTGGCGGCGGCTTCGGCTTCGATATGGGGGATATTGACCTGGGCGATATCTTCGGTTCCTTCTTCGGCGGCGGCTTCGGGGGTGGAGGAGGCCGTCAGCGTTCCGGCCCCCAAAAGGGAGATACCCTGCGCGCCTCCGTCACCATCTCCTTTGAGGAGGCGGCGTTCGGCTGCGAGAAGGAAATTACGCTCACCCGCACGGAACAGTGTGACTCCTGCAAGGGCTCAGGCTGTGAACCGGGAACCACCGCGGAGGTCTGCCCGGACTGTCATGGCAGCGGCCAGGTCCGCATCCAGCGGGGCGGCGGCGCTTTTACATTCGCCACCACCGCCACCTGTCCCAAGTGCAGCGGCACCGGCAAGCTCATTCACTCCCCCTGCAAAAGCTGCGGCGGAGCCGGCGCGGTGCGCAGGCAGCGTAAGATCACTGTCAACATTCCTGCAGGCATCGACAACGGTCAGGCTGTCTCTCTGCGCGGCCAGGGTGGCGCGGGGAAAAATGGCGGTCCGGCGGGAGATCTGCTCATCAGCGTCACAGTCCGGCCCCACCCCCAATTCCAACGGGACGGCACTTCGATCTATCTGGAGCAGACGGTATCCTTTGTGCAGGCTGCGCTGGGAGCTGAGCTGGAGATCCCAACCATTGACGGTAAGGTCAAATGGACCCTCCCGGAAGGGACCCAGAGCGGCACCACCTTCCGCCTGCGCGGAAAGGGTATCCCTGCCGTCAATGGCCGGGGGCGCGGCGATCAATTTGTCACAGTGAAAGTTCAGGTCCCCAGAAACCTGAACCACGAGCAGAAGGAGGCGTTGCGTGCCTATGGCCAAGCCATGGGCGAATTTCCATCGGAGTCCGGGGACAATGACGGCGTAAGGACCTTTTTTGAGAAGCGAAAGAAGAAGAAATCCTAATCTTCTTTGACAAATGCATGAAAAGGCACTAGAATAGGGGGGCGGGCCATAAGGCCCGCCCCCCTGTTTGTCCGCGGCAGGGCGCCGCTCTGCCCGATAAAGTCCTGATGGAGGTAGCCCCATGGCCCAGTTCCTCTCCTATCTCACCCCAACCATGATTTTCCCCGCCCTGGTCATCTTCCTGATCCTATGGTTTTTTCTTACCTACTGGCATGCCGCCCTGGGCCCCCGCCCCCGGCGGGGTACGCTGGAGTGGATTGCGCTCCGGGAGGCTCATATTTCACATCCCCGCCGGCTCTCCTTTCCTGCCCGGTGCCACCCTCTCTCCCGGCGCGACGCTCTGCCCATCCTGTTGATCACTGCCCTCTACGCCGTCACCGCCTTCTTCCGCCTGGGATCCACGGCGGCCCCTCAGTCTGCCCAGTCCTTTGACACGGCTTCCACTGTAACCTTTGAGCTGAACCGGGAGATCACCCTCACCGGTCTGGGCTGGTACACCGGCCTGGGGACGGGCACGTACACCCTGGAGGTCTCATCTGACGGCACGGACTGGTACACCCTTCAGATGACCCTGGATGAGGACAACAAAGCGCACTATGCCTGGATTCCGGCGGCGGGAACCGCCTCCGAGCCCGTGGTCTCCATCGACCAGAAGTACAACACCCTTTTCAAGTGGTACCACATCCAGCCGGACGACGGCGGCTCCGTGCAGGCCCGGTATTTCCGCCTCACCGGCTATCCGGGCCGCGCCCCTATGGAACTGGGAGAGCTGGCTCTCTATGACAACGGGCACCCGGTAGACGGCGCCGGGCTGATAACCGGTGCGGATCCCACACCTCTCTTCGACGAACAGGGGACCGTGCCGGAGGCTTCCTCCTGGTACAACTCCTCCTACTTCGATGAGATCTACCACCCCCGCACCGCCCTGGAGCATATCCGGGACATTACCCCCTATGAGATCTCCCACCCCCCGCTGGGCAAGCTGATTATCGGCCTCGGGATCCGCATGTTCGGCATGACACCCTTCGGCTGGCGTTTTATGGGGACCCTGTTCGGGGTGGGCATGCTGCCCCTGCTCTATCTTTTCCTGAAAAACCTCTTTGGGAAAACATTTGTGGCGGCATGCGGCACCATCCTCTTTGCCGCCGATTTCATGCACCTGACCCAAACCCGCATCGCCACCATTGATACCTACGCGGTCTTTTTTATCCTGCTGATGTACTACTTTCTCTACCGCTGGATTGTCCAGCCTGCGGGAACCTCATTCAAAAAGGGCGCTCTCCCCCTGTTCCTTTCCGGCCTGTTCTGGGGCATCGGAGCGGCCAGCAAGTGGACGGTGATCTATGGCGGTATCGGTCTGGCCGTACTCTACTTTATCGCCCTGTTCTTTAAAATTCGCCACTGGCCTGCTGAGACGGCGGGCCACAGGCCCGGTCCCTGGGTGGGCCGTACCATCGCCTTTTCGGTCCTCTGCTTCATTCTGATGCCTGCAGTCATCTATACGCTGTCCTACATTCCCTATGCCCGCGCAGAGGGAGATGTCAGCCTTGGAAATCTGATCGCCTGCATGTGGGAAAATCAGAAGTACATGCTGTCCTACCACAGCGGCGTGACCGCAGAGCACCCCTACTCCTCCCGGTGGTATCAGTGGATTGTGGATGCCCGGCCCATTCTCTATTATCTGGACTCCTCCTCCACCCCCGGCATGAAGTCCGCCTTCGGAGCCTTCGTCAACCCGGTGGTCTGTTGGGGAGGCCTGCTTGCCCTGATTACCGCTGTCGTCCGGATGTTCCGCCGCCGCTGCGGCCTGGCTCTTTTTATTGTCATCGGCTACTTTTCTCAGCTTGCTCCCTGGTTTGCCATTGGCCGCACCACCTTTGAGTATCATTATTTTCCTTCGGTCCTTTTCCTCATCCTGGCCCTAAGCCTTGTCTTTGACGATCTGATCTCCACTCCCAGGCTCCGCCGCGGCCGTGCCATGGTGTGCGGCATGACGGCCGGGGCAGTCGGACTTTACGCCCTCTTCTACCCTGTCCTGATCGGTTTGATGGTCCCTGCATGGTATGGGACAAAATTGCTGAAATGGCTGCCAAGCTGGCCCTTCTGACGGGCAGGCCGAATATCCAAAATCCGATATATCCCCGACGATTTTCCGGAGGTCTTATATGTATCTCGCCGACTATCATACCCACACCCAGATCTCTCCCGACAGTGAGGCGCCGCTCGCCGGCATGGTGGAGGCCGCCTGTGCCGCCGGTCTCTCTGAGTTGTGCGTCACCGATCACTGCGACCTGCTGGATGAGACGGGCTGTCCGGCCCGTCCCTGGGATTGGGCCCCCTCTCTGGAGCAGTTTCAGGTATACTCCGGCCCCCTGACGCTCCGTCTGGGGCTTGAGCTGGGCATGCCTCATCTCAATCCCGGCGAGGCCGGGCGTATCTGCGCTCTCCCGGAATTGGATTTTATCATCGGCTCTGTTCACAACTTCAGTCCCGCTAAAGGCGGTATGGACTTTTTCTTTGCTGCATATCCCGACGAAGCAGCCTGCCACGCCGCTCTGGACGACTACTTCTCCTCCGTCGAGGCGCTTATCGGCACAGACTATTACGATGTCCTGGGTCACATCATCTACCCGCTGCGCTATATGCCCTTCCCCATCTCGCTGGAACGCTGGCGGGACCGTATCCGTGGTATTCTGGAAACTGTTGTGTCCAAGGGCAAAGGGATTGAGGTAAATACCTACCGGGGCCGAACTCTGGGACCATGGCTGGAAATCCTGACTCTGTACCATGCTTGCGGCGGTGAAATTGTTACCCTGGGTTCAGACGCCCATATTCCTGCTCATGTAGGGGCCGGGATTCCCCAGGCTGCGGAACTGCTGCGGGCGGCCGGCTTCTCCTGTGTCGCCGTCTATCAGCGGCGGATCCCCCACTTTCAACCAATTTGAGGAGGTAAGACAAAATGAAACTATCCCTAGGATGTGATCACGGCGGTTTTGCGCTCAAGGAGCAGATAAAATCCCACTTGGAGGGGCTGGGCCACGAAGTTCTGGACTGCGGCTGCTTCAGCATGGAGAGCTGCGACTACCCTGATTTTGGGCGGGCCGCAGCAGAGGCGGTGTCGGCCGGGACCTGTGAGCGGGGCATCGTCATCTGTACCTTGTTGGCTGCATCTCGATTGCAGCCAACAAGGTAAAGGGGGTTCGCTGCGCTCTGTGTACGGACCCCCTGATGGCTGAAATGACCCGCCGGCACAACGACGCCAACATGCTGGCCATGGGTGCGGGGATCGTAGGCTATAACCTGGCTGAGCGCATGGTGGACGTGTTCCTCTCCACAGCGTTTGAGGGAGGCCGCCATCAGCGCCGAGTAGACAAAATCACGGTGATTGAAGGGTAACCATCTATTGACACCAGAGGAGCCCGCCGCGCGGTAAGC
>ERZ825896.4252-NODE-4252-length-11159-cov-4.445335_pt1 | contig 11159 bp, 12 predicted proteins | sample MGYA00519858_ERZ825896 | MGnify/ENA primary metagenome ERZ825896 (study PRJEB31778, sample SAMEA3449214) | human gut metagenome | biome: human gut; feature: human-associated habitat; material: faeces | place: United Kingdom | collected 2010/2012 ... | reverse complement strand
CTGCAAATACATTTCCTCGGTGTCCTCGCCGCAGGGTTCCACAAAAATCGGGTGGCGCTCCTTATCCTTAAAGCGCACGACCTTATCCTCGATAGACGGGCAGTAGCGCGGGCCAACGCCTTCGATCATGCCCGTATACAGCGGCGAACGGTGGATATTATCGAGAATAACCTGCTTCGTGCGGTCGTTTGTCCAGCTCACGTAGCACACAGCCGAGTTTTTCGGCGGCATTTCCGCATCAAATGAGAACGGCGTGACAGGTTCATCGCCCTTTTGAACCTCGAGGTCGGTAAAATCGATGGATGAGCGCAGCACACGCGCCGGGGTGCCGGTTTTAAAGCGGCGCAACGAAATGCCAAGCTCTTTTAAAGAACCCGCAAGTTCCGTCGCCGGGAACATGCCATCCGGGCCGCCCGCATACGAAACCTCCCCCACAAAGATGCGCCCGCCGAGAAATGTGCCGGTCGCCAGTACAACCGCGCGGCACGTGTAAACCGCGCCGAGGCGTGTCGTCAGCAGCCAGTTTTCGCCGTCTCGCTCAATGTCGATGACCTCCGCCTGGCGCATCACGAGGTTTTCGCACTGCTCAAGCTTATGCTTCATCACGCGCGCGTACTTGTTGCGGTCGATCTGCGCGCGCAGCGAGTGCACCGCAGGGCCTTTACCAAGGTTCAGCATGCGGCTTTGCAGCGTGCATTCGTCCGCCGTTTTGCCCATTTCGCCGCCGAGCGCGTCCACTTCGCGCACAAGGTGGCCCTTTGCTGTGCCGCCGATGCTCGGGTTGCACGGGCAGTTGCCCACAGCGTCCATGTTTATTGTGAAGATCACCGTGCGGCAGCCGAGACGCGCCGAGGCCAAAGCCGCCTCAATTCCCGCGTGTCCCGCGCCGATCACGGCAACATCGTATTTTCCTGCATCATAGCTCATAATTTAACTTCTTTTCCGATTTATTCTGAAATACAGCTTATTCCAAAGATAAAATATAACAATTTTGATATTTTATTTTCCCACGCAGAACTTTTCAAATACCTGATCGACCACCGCATCCGAAACACGCTCTCCGGTCAGTTCATTTAAAGCTGCAATGGCACCCTCCAGCGAGACCGTCACCGCGTCCCACGTCATGCCCATAAGCAAAGCGTTTTCCGCTTCCTCCAACGCCGTGAGCGCCTCTTGTACGTCCGCGCGTTGGCGCTCCGTATAGAGAATGCCGTCGTTCGGGTTCAGCTCAGCGGTTTTCAGTGCGTGCGCTGCAGCGTTTTGCAGCGCAGGCAGTCCCTCGCCGGAAATTGCCGAGACCGTCACGACCTCTTTGAAATGCTTATCGATCTCCGCACGGTCGATCTTCGGCGCGAGGTCGGATTTATTGATGACCGCCACGGCCGGTGTATCGCCTATGGCGTCCATCAACGCGCGGTCGTCGTCGTTCAGCTCTTCACTCGCATCAAACACCGCCAGCACAAACTGTGCCGTTTTGACGCGATCTAAAGCCATGCGCACGCCGATCTGCTCCACGCGGTCTTCCGTATCGCGGATACCGGCGGTATCGGCAAGACGCAGCGGAATTTCACCGAGCAGCACAGTCTCCTCCACCACGTCACGCGTCGTGCCCGCAAGATCGGTCACAATGGAGCGCTCGCAGCCCGCAAGCAGGTTCATCAGCGTGGATTTGCCGGCGTTCGGGCGGCCTGCAATGACCGTCACCACGCCTTCACGCAGAATGCGCCCGCCGTCAAAGCCGGCGAGCAAGTCTTTCAGCGCCGTTTTTCCGGCGGCAAGGCGCGTTTTCAGCATCGTCTCATCCACCTGTGGAATGTCGTCGTCCGGGTAATCCGCCCACGCGGCAAGGTGCGCACCAATGTCCGTCAGATCCGAACGCAGCTTTTCAATGCGGCGGGAAAGTGCGCCGTCGTGTCCCGCCTGCGCCGCTTTCATCGCTTCGCGCCCCTGCGCGGAGATGATCTGCATGACGGCTTCCGCCTGCGCAAGGTCCATTTTGCCGTTTAAAAACGCGCGGCGCGTAAATTCGCCCGGCGCCGCAGAGACCGCACCGGCAGCAAAAACCGCCTGCAAAACCGCTTTTAAAACGAACAATCCTCCGTGGCAGGAAAGCTCCACCACGTCTTCACCCGTAAAGCTGTGCGGTGCGGCAAAAACGGTCGCAACGCACTCATCGAGGCGCTCGCCGTCCGGCGCATACACGTGTCCGAAGCGGCACGTGTAACCCGCCATATCACAGAGCTTCGCGCCGGAAAACGACTTAAAAACACGGTCGCCGACCGCGCGGGCCTCATCGCCCGAAATGCGAATGACTCCGATGCCGCCCGGCGCCGCCGCCGTAGAGATTGCTGCAATGGTCTTCATAGTTTATCCCTTCTTCTCGCTCGCTGCACATGCAACACTTTCTCATTTTGTATTATATCACGCGGCGAAAAGATTGTCACGCAGAATGTCGGAAAACGCAGGAAAATCACAGAGAAAGCGTAAAAACCTCCGCATACGCAAAGTATACGGAGGTTCTCTGTTTTAAAGTTTTAGTTTTTGGAGATCTTACCGTAAGGCGTAGAAACGTCGTCCAGAACGCGCGGTGCTGCGGGAGCGGTGCGGTTCTGCATCGGACGGCTGTCGCGGTTATCTCTGCGCGGAGCGCGGCCTCCGCGATTATCGCGGTTGTAGCCGCCGTTTCTGCCGCGGTTATTGCCGCCGCGACGGTTATCGCGTCTTACGTAGCGCTCGCCGCCCTCAGGGCCGATCACAACGTGACGGGCAAGGTCTTCACCCTCGCTCCAAGATTTCGCACCCTCAACCTCCTGCACGGCGGTGTGGATGATGCGGCGCTCATACGGATTCATCGGCTCCAAGGAGGCATTGCGACCGGTCTTTACGGCGCGGGCAGCCATCTTTCTGCCGAGGTTTTCAAGCGTTTCCTTGCGCTTTTCGCGGTAATTGCCCACGTCCAGCGTAATGCGATAATAAGACTCGTCCACATGGTTTGCAACGAGAGACGCAAGATACTGGAGGGAATCCAGCGTTTCGCCGCGGTGGCCGATGATGAAGCCGATATTCGCCGGTGAGCACAAGCTCTGCGCCTGCCTCTTCTTCGCGGATCTCAATATTTACGTCGCCGAGGCCCATGCCGGAAAGAACGTTGCGCAGATACTCTGCTGCGGCGTCTGCCGGTGTGGAACGGATGAACGCGCGCACCTTTGCCGGTCTGCCGCCGAAAAGGCCGAAGCGCTTTTTCTCTTCCGTTTCGAGAACTTCAAACTCTGCGTCTGCGGGATCTACGCCCAGCATTGCGCATGCTTTTTCATACGCTTCTTCTGTGGTTGCGCCTGTTGCGATTGCTTCTTTTACCATGGCTTTCTTCTTCCTTTCTTCTTTTCAATACTCTATCTTTATCCCGTTTCGGAGTGAAAGGAGGTGGGGATAACAGCCTTTATTTATTTCTTGCTTCCGAGATAATCGGTAGAATTGCCTTTGTTTTTCTGCGCATTTCCGCCTTTTTTACCGGCCGCTTTCTTTTCCTTCTGCGCGGCCTGGCGCTCTGCCTGCGCCTGGTTCTTCGCCTCAATCTTATCGGCAATCTGCTTTTGCAGATTTGCGGGCAGCGGCTTCACCTTCCGATCTGCCTGTAAAAGCGTCACATAGCGGCTCGCTTCCGACTTTGCGGAGACCTGCTCCGGCGAAAAATACTTGTGCGTGATGAGCGTCTGTGCAAAACCGACCAGCGCGGAAATAATCCAATAGAAACCGACAGCTGCCGGCATGATGTATGCCCAGTATGCAGACAGAAGCGGCATGCCGTACATCATGACCTTCATGCAGCCCTGACCTGCGCCCTGCTGCTGTGTGGGCTGCAGCTTCTGCATGACAAAGGACTGGCCCCAGTAGGTCACAAGTGCCAGCACCGGGATGATCCACAGCATAGAAGCGAACGAGCTCGTGTTCGGGGACGCGAGCAGGTCAAGACCGAAGCATTTGAAGCCCTTGCCGAAAAACTCAATCTTCTGCACATCGTCCGCGGAGAACATCGTCAGGTGGTCCTTCAGTGCGTCGAAATTCTTAACGATCTCAAGCTCTACATACTGGTTCGTGCTCGCAATGCCCGGAATCTTAGAAACGAATTCCGTAGCCTGCGAAATAGTGTCCTTTGCAATATGCAGGGTGTTCGAGAGCGGATAAATAACGGAGTAATAAATGCCGAGCATGATCGGGAACGGAAGCAGCGTCGTCAGACAGCCGCCGCCGGGATTCACACCCTCTTTTTCGTAGAGCTTCTGCAGCTCTTCGTTATACTTCATCTGGTCCTTGGCGTACTTCTTCTGCAGCTCCTGCTGCTTGCTTGCCAATCTGGACTGCGCCGCCATGCTCTTCTGCGATTTAATCGAGAACGGGAACATCAGCGCCTTTACGATGATCGTGAACAGGATGATCGCGATACCGTAGTTTTTGAAAACGGTGTACAGGAACCACAGCAGATAACCGAGTACGCTGCCGAAGAAATTAAAAATAGACATCATAGTAGTTGACCAAATCCTTCCCGGATCAAAACTTATTCTTTTTTCCGCTTTTCCGGCACGGGGTCATAGCCACCGCGGGAAAACGGATTGCACCGCAGAACGCGCCAAAGCGCAAGCACGCCGCCGAGTAAGGCGCCGTATCGCTCCACGGCTTCTTCCCCGTACTGCGAGCAGGTGGGGATATACTTGCAGCAGCCGCGCGTCGTGCGCGGTCTCAGCTTCCGATACAGATGGATGAGCCCGATGACGGCGCGGCGCGGCCAATACCGCACACCCTTTTTCGCCGAAAAGCGTCCGCCCTTATATTGTATCGCAGCGGACACAGGCTCTTTCTGTTTTCTCATACTGCTTTTCTGCTCTGTCGTTATGAAAATTCTTCTTTCGTTACACTTGCGGTTTCTTCGCCCGACTCCGAAGTCTTTCCGGAGTCATTTTCCGCCGTTTTTGCGGAGTTATTTCTATCTTTGGGTAGGGCAACAAGCACGCCGAGTTCCTCAAGCGCGCTTTTTAACTGCGAAGATACGATTTGATAGTTTGCGAACGGCGTTCTGCCGCGGCTGACGAGGACAAGGTCATACCCCGGCTTCAGCTGCGGGTACAGCGCACGGATGCTTTCACGCAGAAGGCGCCGCGCACGGTTCCGCTTAACCGCGTTGCCGATCTTTTTGCTGGCCGTAATGCCCACGCGCGCCTGCTTCACCTTTTTATTGCGCAGGCAATACAGCACAAGCGCCGGGCGCACCGCGCTTTTTCCGCGGGCGTAAACGCGCTTATACTCGTGGTTTTCGGTCAGCGGCACAAGGATGTCCATGGGTAAGCCTCCAAAGCCGTTCGGTAAGGCCAAAGCTGAGTATAGCAGAGCCTTGCCGCCGAAAAAATCAGGCAAAACAAAGAAAGGTCACGCAGCGGTGACCCTCAAAGCATACATTAGTAGGTTAAACGTGCTCTGCCCTTTGCTCTGCGACGCGCCAGAACTTTACGTCCGTTGCGTGTAGACATTCTCTTTCTGAAGCCGTGCTCCTTCTTTCTGTGGAGCTTCTTCGGCTGATAGGTTCTCAGCATATCAAAAACCCTCCTTTCACGAGGTTACTTATCAAAATGCGGTCTGCAAATAACAGTCCGTTACAGATAAGCATTATACCTTAAAACCGTAGAAGCTGTCAACCTTTTTTCGGGTTTTTACGGAAAAAAACTTGGAATGAAGCGCCGCAAAGGCAAAAGCAGACGAAAATAGAAGGCCTACATGTTTTTTTCAGCCTGAAAAAACACAAATCAAAGTGAGTGATGCTAAAAGCCTTTAATCGATCTTTTTTCAAGAAAGATTGTGGAGGCTCGGGGCAAAATTTCCCATTCCTGCGTTAAAAATCCGCCTTCGCGCTCCCTTTTTCCACCCTTTCTGCGTATAAATTGCCGAAAACACGTTTCTTTCCCGCTTTTTGCCTGTGAAGTCCGTCAGATTTTTCAACATTCCACAGGTTTTCTGTGGACAACTTTGCGGTTTTGTGCTACACTATATATTAGTATTTTAGCGTCAAAATGCACTTTCAATGCCGCTTCTTCGGTCATCATGACCGCCGCGGCGCGGCTATGGGCGCATACCGATACCAAAACCTAAAAGAAAGGGAATAAGGAAATGGAATCATTCTTAGAAGCATGGGACCTCATTTGCGACTACTGCAAAAAGCAGGTCACCGACGTGAGCTATGAAACCTGGTTCAGCAAGCTCGTCCCCATCTCGCTCGATTTCGGAGCAGGCGTTGCAATCATTCAAGCGCCGAACGAATTTAACAAATCCACCATCGAGCGCGGCTTTCACAAGTGCTTGAACGACGCCGTACAGAGCGTTTTCGGCGAAGCTTTCACCTATAAGCTCATCACCCCGATGGAGAAAAAAGAAAAAGAGCGCGTGCCGGACGATGACGAATACGAGTACACGTTTGAAACGTTCATCGAGGGCAGCTCCAATAAATTTGCCTGCGCAGCCTGCCGCTATGTTGCAAAAGAGCCGGCCAAAAACTACAATCCCCTCTTTATCTACGGCAACTCCGGCCTCGGCAAAACGCACCTGCTCAACGCCATCGGTCACGAGCTCAAAAAGAATTTCCCGGATAAGGATATCATTTACGTCAAGGGCGACCAGTTTGCAAACGAGCTGATCGAGGCCATCCGCGCCGGTACCACCGTGAGTTTCCGCGAAAAGTACCGCAAGGCCGACGCACTCCTCATCGACGATATTCAGTTCATCGCCGGCAAGGAATCCACGCAGGAAGAGTTCTTCCACACCTTCAACTCCCTGCACGATGCCCACAAGCAGATCGTCATCGCATCCGACCGCCCGGCCAAGGAGATCAAGAGCCTGGAAGAGCGTCTGCGCACCCGCTTCGAGTGGGGCCTGACCGCCGACGTCCAGCCGCCGGATTTCGAGACCCGCGTGGCCATCGTCAAGCGCAAGGCAGAGCTTCTCCACCTCGATCTGCCCGAGGACGTGGCCGAGTTCATCGCCAACCATCTGAAAAATAACATCCGCCAGCTGGAAGGCGCGGTCAAAAAGCTCAACGCCTACTATATGCTCGAGGGCATCCAGCCGGTCATCAGCGTGGCACAGAATGCCATCAAGGACATCCTCAACGAGACCCAGCCCGTGCCTGTCACCATCGAGAAGATCGTGGGCGAGGTATCCCGCACCTTCAACGTCTCCCCTGCCGACATCCGCGGCACCAAGCGGAACGCCAATGTGGCCTCCGCCCGCCGTGTGGCCATCTACATCCTGCGCGAGGTCACCGGCATGAGCATGGAGGAGATCGGCCGGGAGTTCTCGGGTCGCGACCATTCCACCATCGTCTACTCCCTCAAGACCATGGAGCGGGACATGAAGAATGACCAGCACCTGCGGGAGACGGTGAGCGACATCATCAAGAATGTGAAGGCTTAACGCACCAGAGCCGGTGTAAAAGTCATACTCATTCAGGGGTCAAACCCCAAAATATGGGGAGAAAGAGGAACAAAAAGGGGAAAATAGACCTAGATATTGTGGTGAAAGGCCGAAACTTTCCACTCTTTCCACATGGTTTTCAACATTCAACTTCCGTTTTTCACAGCGGATGTGGAAAGAGCCACCGCTCTCCCCGATTCAACATTTCATTCACAGTTCCTCAACATCTCCGTGGAAAACCAAATCCCCGCATCCCGGCAAGGGTTTGCAGAGTTTTCCACATCTTCCCCACCCCCTACTACGATTACTACAACAAGTTCAATAAAGAAAACAGGTTTTTGCATCGGATTCCATGAGGAACGACAGCAAAACAGACGCAAAAAAGGAGAGAAGAAGATTTGAACATCATCTGCGACAAAACTCTTCTGAGTGCAGCCATTGACGGCGTATCCAAAGCAGTCACTCTGCGCTCTACCATCCCGGTACTGGAGGGCATTTTACTGAAGGCAGAAGGCTTCCAGCTGACCCTCACCGGCTACGACCTCGAAATGGGCATCGTGACCACCATCGAAGCCAATGTCAAAGAACCCGGTGAGATCGTGCTGAACGCCAAGCTGCTCAGCAGCATGATCAGCCGGATGCCGGCAGGCCAGATCACCATCCAGTCTGCCGATAATGGCAAAACCACCATCCAGAGCGGAGTGGCGCAGTTCGAGATCCAGTCCATGTCGGCCACCGATTTCCCCGAGCTACCCAACACCGGCGCCGAGGAGACCCTGACTATCAAGACCGGCGTGCTCCGCGATATGATCGACCGCACCCTCTACGCTGTCAGCCAGGATGAAAAAAAACCTGCGCATACCGGTGAACTTTTTGAGATAGAGCCGGATAAAATAACCATCGTTGCACTGGACGGCTACCGTCTGGCCATCGTGGAGCGGCCCGTCACTGCAGTCAAGGACATCCGCATCATCGTCCCCAGCAAGACCATGACCGAAGTGTCTCATCTGCTGCCCAACGACGACGAAGAGCCGGTCCACATCTGTGCCAACCGCCGCTACGTCGTGTTCATGACCGCTGGCTACACCATCATGAGCCGCCTCATTGAGGGCGAGTTCCTCAACTATCACAATGTCATTCCGGCAGGCAGCCGCACCCGGGTGACCATCGACACCAAGGAGTTCATCGAGACCATCGAGCGCGCTTCTCTGATTATTACAGAGCGTTTAAAAAATCCCCTCCGCATCACTTTTACAGAGGGTAAAGTCGTCGTCCGCTGCCAGACCAATCTGGGCCGCGTCGTCGATGAGTTCAACGCCGAGTGCGAGGGCGACGAGGTGGAGATCGGTTTCAACAACCGCTACCTGTTGGACGCGCTGCGCAATGCCCGCACCGAGAAAGTGCGGATGGAGATCAGCGGCCCGCTGAGCCCGGTGAAAGTGCTGCCGGTGGAGGGCAATGACTTCCTGTATCTGGTTCTGCCCGTCCGCTTCAAAAACGACTGAGAGGCGTAATAAAATGCAAAAGATCCTCATCCATACCGAATTTATCAAGCTGGACGCCCTGCTGAAATATGCGGGCCTGTGCGAGACCGGCGGCGAAGCCAAGGAGCTCGTTCAGGGCGGGGCCGTGAAGGTCAACGGCGAAGTCTGCACCATGCGCGGCAAGAAGTGCCGCCCGGGCGACACCGTAGAGCTGGACGGCCAGACCATCGAGATCGGGATGGGCGGCTGATGCGGCTGCTCTCTCTCGAAGTCGAAAATTACCGGAACATCGCCTCGGCCAGCCTGACGCCGGGCCGGGAGCTGACTGTCATCTGCGGCAACAACGGCCAGGGCAAGACGAACCTCCTGGAAGCCATCTGGCTGCTTACCGGCGGCAAGAGCTTCCGGGGCGGCAAGGACGCAGAGCTGGTGCGCCGGGGCGAACCCTTCGCAGTACTCAAAGCGTCCACCCTCCGCGCACAGCAGGAAGAGCAGGAAAAGGAAGAGCCGAACCGCGTCCGCCTGACGGTGGGCGCGCCGGACTCTCCCCGCCCGGGCCGGACAGTCTCGGTGAACGGGGGCGCAGTCAAGCGGGCGGCCAGCCTTGCGGGCAGCTTTCCGGCGGTGGTTTTCGACCCCGGACACCTGAGTCTCGTGAAGGGCGCGCCGGAAGGGCGGCGGAAATTTCTGGACGCTGCCCTCTGCCAGCTCTACCCCGGCTACCTGACCCTTTATCGCCGCTATGTCCGGGCCTTGCAGCAGAAAAACGCGCTGCTTCGACGTTCTTCCAATGGTATTGAGCGGCCTTATGCCGAAAAGCGGGCCTTATTAGAAGTGCTGAATGTGGAGCTTGCCCAGCAGGGCGAGGCCATCCAGCAGCGGCGCAGAGCCTATCTCGCCGCTCTCTCCCCGCTGGCCTGTGCCAACTATGAAGAGCTTTCCCGCGGGGCGGAAACACTGAGTCTGCGGTATGCGGCCCAGTTCGAGCCGGGCGGTCTGGCCCAGCTTCTGCGGCAGAAAATGCCCGAAGAGCTGCGGGCCGGGCAGAGCCTCTGCGGCCCTCACCGGGAAGATTTAGACCTTCTTCTGGATGGTCAGCCTGCAAAAGTGTATGCGAGTCAGGGACAGCAGCGGAGCGTCGTGCTCAGCCTTAAAATGGCCGAAGCCGCCGCAGCGGCCTCCATCACGGGCGAACACCCGGTGATGCTGCTGGACGACGTACTCAGCGAGCTGGACGATGGCCGCAAGCAGTATCTGCTCACCCGGATGCGGGAAAAGCAGACCTTCGTGACCAGCTGCGACGACACCGCTTTTCTCAAAACGGACGGCGAGGTCTACCGGATGAACGGCGGCGTACTGACGAAAGTGTGATGCAATGTATGTACACCTTGGCCGCGATTATGTCCTGAACGACCGGGACATCATCGGCATCTTCAATCTGGAAACGACGACCATCTCACCCCGGGGGCGGGAGTTTCTGAACTACGCCCAGAAAAACGGGGCGGTGGTGAGCCTGTCCGATGAGCTGCCCCAGAGCTATGTGCTGGCAGATTCGCCGGTGGATACGATCTATCTCTCGGAGCTGTCGTCGGCTGCGCTCAAACGGCGCACGGAGACAACAGTCGCTGACCTGGACAGCAGAGTACTACAGCTTCCGAAATATTGAGCTTTGCTCGTCCGGCGTGGGCCTGCCCGGTACGCCAGTGGCTCCCCTATCAGGGGAGCTGGCAAAGCCGACAGACTTTGACTGAGAGGTTCAATTACCAACCAGCGATTTATCGCTTTTACAAATAGTAACGAAAAAACGAAACAAAACAAAAGGGAGAAAGGAAATGGCAGAGGAAATCATTACCAGTACCAACGCAGAAACTGCGACGGACCATGAATACAACGCCAGCGAGATCCAGGTCCTGAAAGGCCTGGAGGCAGTGCGCAAGCGCCCCGGTATGTATATCGGCTCCACCGGCGAGCGCGGCCTGCACCATCTGGTGTACGAGATCGTGGACAACGCCATCGACGAGGCTCTGGCCGGTTACTGCGACCACATCGAGGTCAAGATCCTGAAGGGCGACATCATTCAGGTCACGGACAATGGCCGCGGCATCCCCGTGGACATTCAGGCTGATACCGGTCTGCCTGCCGTCACCGTCGTCTATACCATCCTCCACGCCGGCGGCAAGTTCGGCGGCGAGAACTCCGGCTACAAGGTGGCCGGCGGCC
>ERZ825896.4251-NODE-4251-length-11159-cov-17.775576_pt1 | contig 11159 bp, 11 predicted proteins | sample MGYA00519858_ERZ825896 | MGnify/ENA primary metagenome ERZ825896 (study PRJEB31778, sample SAMEA3449214) | human gut metagenome | biome: human gut; feature: human-associated habitat; material: faeces | place: United Kingdom | collected 2010/2012 ... | reverse complement strand
GACTTGGTAGAAATAAGCAGGAGACATTAAAGGAGTTGCAGTATTACAGGGATAAATGCCGGACGAAGTAGAGCGTAAAGGACTTGGTACTCCTGCAACAAGAGCTGGCGTAATTGAAAAGCTGGTTCGTATTGGCTTTGTAGAACGACAGGGTAATAAGAAGACCAAATATTTGGTTACTACCGATAAGGGAACTTCTCTTATTACCGTTATGCCGGAACAGATTCAGTCAGCATCTATGACAGCTGAGTGGGAGCAGAAGCTTTTGGAAGTGGAGAAACAGATTCAGGAGTCTATTGATCCAATAGAAGATGTGGGAGCTGGCCCATCTATTAGCAGAAATCATATGCGCGGTATCGAGAACATGGTAGAGCAGAATGATAACTCATTTGATGGGATTATCAATAATGTGCCTGCAGCTCCTGTACCGGATTTTGCTGAAATCAATGAGAAGGCAGATCAGGAAGATATTGCAGCTGATACGAAAGCTTCTGTGATGGAAAAGATAAAAGAACAGCAGGAGAAGGTAAAAACAGCTCCGGTTCCTGTTCCAGAGAGAAAGGCTCCTGAGATTTGTCCTTGCAGGGAGATGTAGCCATGGATAACAGAACGGTGCAGTTTCATTTCTTTGCTACACCGGGGGAAGCTAAGCTGATTCGTGACAGGGAAAAGGAAATCGGCATCCTGAATGAGAGTGTATATCTTAGAAAAATGGCGATTGATGGTTATCTCATACAGATGGATTTGGGCGATGTCAAAGAGGCCGTAAGGCTTCTTGGCATCACTTCTGCCAATATGAATCAGTATGCGAAAAAGGCGAATGAAACAGGAAGCATCTACAAGTAAGATATTGATGATATAAAGGCTCACCAGGATGAATTGTGGCAGGTAATGAAAAGTATTCTGCAAAGGTTATCTACGATTTGAGAAAGGGGGTGAATGCGTATGGCAGCTACTAGACTTATTACGATGCATCAGAATAAAGGAAAAAGCGTAGCGAAGTCTCTTAGTGACAGAACAGATTGTGCCAAGAATGGTGAGAAGACTGAAAACGGTCAATTCATTAGTTCTTACGCTTGTCAGGCTGAGAGTGTTGATGAAGAGTTCATGTTATCAAAACGAGAATATGAGCGCCTTACTGGAAGACATGGGTTTACAAACAGGATGTGTGACATGCTTTTTAATTCAAAAGAAGAGCAGAAAGCTTATGTAGAAAAAATATCTGCCAAAGAAGATGATGCAGAAACACCAACTTCTGATGTATTACCATATTTACTTAAATCACACGTTGTTAGGTATGGCTCAAAAGCCAAGCAGTCAATTATGAATCAACTTAATGAGTTGATTTGCAATTATCCAAATAAAGACAGAACGATAATAGCGTACTTTTTGAGTTCCATTTTGAATCATATAGGTAAGAATAAGGATAAATGCACTATTTTTAAAAATGATGTTAAAGGATCTACTGTTTTTAGCTTTTTGGATTTGACTTTTTATGCATACTCATTTTTTCCCAATTATGGTAATACACAAAAGCTGTTACAAATAATTAGTTATGTGAGGGATGAATACGATATTTTCGAAGAAAGCACTAGATTGCAAGCCCTGATTAATAAGTATGCATTTATATTTGATAAAGCAAATATAAATGATGTTGTTAATTTATTTCTGTTTTGCAGGCAGGCAAAAATTGAAATACCATACCTTCAAGAAGAATGCATTGTTAGGAAGATAAAGGAGAAAGACGATCCCATTTTATGGGCAACTTATTTAATGTATTCACAGTATAACAGAAAATACTCTGATGAAATAAGGAGCTGCATTGAGAAAACTTTACTTGAAAAAATAAATGCAATAAGAGTTCAGAAATCTGTTTATGAATACCGAGAGTTTTGGTGGATTCTTATTTTTAATAAATGTCCATTTATTACTAACGCATCACAAAATGCAATAGATAATGCTATTACTTTATTAAATGTTCCTACGGATTCAGGATGTACACATACTTTGGTTGATATTTTTAAGAATTACCTACAGAATAGTCCTATTCAGTTTTTTGATTGGGATATAGAACGCAATGATTTCCTTAGAACATTAACTTTTAAAACTCATGAGAAGAGCATATTTAAAAACTATAAAGAAAATGCTATTTCCTTAGCGTGGGGAAGCATTTAAATGGGAGTGTCATAGTTGAGGATAGAAGATATTGAAATAAAACCTAATAATAAGAGATTTGATGAAAAAAACTGGGATATCAATGAATGGCGTAAAGAATATCCGGTAGATTATTTTAATTTGTCTGCTATGCTAGTTAAACCAGATGAGGCTATATTACGAGATGAGGTTTTTAAAGCGCTTTATAAGAGCATTAGGTTGTATATCCCGGATACGGTTTATAAGTATTATTCTTTAGATGTATCTGAAAAACGAGATGAAGAAAATCTTGATACGCTGTATAAGGGAAAAGTATATATGTCAGAAATCAAAGGATTCAATGATCCTTTTGATGGACGTGCATTTTTTTATAATCCTAAAGAATTGGAGAATATTGAAAGGTTAAAGCATTGTGGGGGCAGGCTCATTGATGATTTTAGCGAATTTGTAAGAGTTTCTTGTTTTACCAGTAATGGAGTTCAAAGTATGCCAATGTGGGCACATTATGCAAATAATCATAAGGGTTTTTGCGTTGCATATGATGTAAGAGATAGTATGGATTTGAAGTCTTGTCTTTTTCCCGTTCAGTACACAAATCAAAGACTTGATATTTCATCGGAAATGGTGAGGCAAGTTCAAAAAATCGTAAAATCCATAGATGAAACGCATCAAAAGGGGAACTTAGTGACGATGTTGGAGGATAAAACTCTTATATATCTTCCGCAGTTGCTTTACAATATTAAACATTCATCATGGTCATATGAAAAGGAGTATAGGTGTATCATTGCTTCGACTGCAAATGGGATGCCTTTCATTGATGCAAAGCCAAAAGCGATTTATATTGGAAGAGATTGTTCTGATAAGAATGCTGATTGCTTGTTTGATATAGCAGACGAGCATGAAGCTAAAATTTATAAAATGGGTTTTGATGATTGTGTTGACAGTTATGAACTTTATTACTATGAATTTTACAAATGATACATAAAATCTACACAGTAAGAAAGAATTTTATTATCGGTTGTGAGATTATTCATTTTTTAAATAATAACAGGTATAAATGTAGCAGAAGATGCCGCAAGGATTGTATCAGCAATTCAAATCATTATGGCTATGAATCAATAACAGATGTATCTATAGACTATCTGCTCGGACTTGAGAAGAACATGAATTTAGATGTTACAGGACTTGATACAGAACAGATTTGGATTTTTACTGACCTTGCGGAACATTTTCGCAAAGAGAAAAAAGCAAGATAGAAAATCCATTTATAGAGTATAGATTCTTACAGTGATGATTTTGCTCTGTCTGTTTGTCTGACTTTTTTTTGAGAAAAAACTTTTTGTTTTTATTATTATTTTTTGTCAGATTGTCTGACATTTTTTGCAAAAACTTTTTTGTATATTTTCATATGTATCTTGTCAGACTTATTTTTATATAATTAGCGCGAGAAAAATTATATAAGATACATAAAAGTATAAACTCTTTTTTATATTTCCTTTATTGCAGGTATTCCGGCACTGATTTGTATAGGAAAAATGTATTTAGATCATACAAATGAGATGTACAGTTATTGCTCAGGATTGTCTTATTACTTTTACATTGTTCATTTGCCGGTTGTTGTATTGTGTCAGTATTTTATTTCGTTAACAGGTATTGGATGTATATATAACTTTGTGCTTTCTTTTGTAATATCAGTAATTATAACATGTGGCATGTGCTTTACCTTTTGCGGAGGAAAAATAATTTTTGAAGTGAAATAGCAACGATACGGAACTGTGTACCACGATGGGATTTTACTCGGTAACCTACGGAGATAATGACGTCAAGGTTATAGCAATCTACATTATATTTTTTGCCATCTGTGGCAGTGTAGGCAAATTTTGCCAACACTGAATTTTTATCTAATTCCCCCCTCTTTGAAAATGTTACGTACATGTTTTACTATAACACTGCGTTCACATTGAAACAGCTCTGCTATCTGGTCTATGGACAGCCATACAGTATCTTCATAAAAGGTAGTTTCTATCTTGGTTAAGCCATCTTTGGTTGTGTACATAATTATGCTTGAATTTCTTATACAATCAGTATAACATAATGGTCAGTGGCTGAAATCCATAGAATTTAAGTTGCCGATTATAGAAAAAAAGTTTATACTAAGTTTGGACAATGATACACAGAATGAGACAGTGGTCTCAATGTCATGAAAAGATAAATAATGAACTGAAAATGGTGTATTTCCGGACTTTTTCAGGTAATGGAAATCTTTTGGAAAAGCTCATTTTTTTATACTCAAATGATGTACAAAGCATCGAGTCAGGAGGTTACACAAGAATACTCATTTGAGATGAATGCTTACAACAGTTCAAACGATTTTGAGATTGTGTTACGGATTGCAACTTTCAGGCATGATGCAGAAACGTTAGATGAAATAATGCATAAGGAGGTACTTCTTTAAATGCAATATGATTGGATAGATTTTTACACAGAGTTTGCTACTAAACTTCTTCATTTCAAGACCGATAGAAAGACTCTTATTCAGAAAATATATGCGGTGTATGACGCAACTGGAATTAGTGTTCCGAAACTTGAAAGTGGCGATGAGATTATTGATATTGATCCGTTTACCATCTTTGGTACATTTAACAAAGGAATCACAAATGCTAATAGAATCGCTATTCTTAATGGGATTGCGTCAGAATTCGAAATTTCTGCAACGGTGCCGAGCAATTTTGATGGAATTCCGGTTCTCAATAATCTGAAAGCGACATTCTATGGATTTAAGGATGATAGAAAAGCAAATGATATTGATAACCTGTGGAGCTTGTTTGAGGTAGCGCTTGTATTGGCTGATAATGACACAGAAGATAACCGCCAGAAATTCTCCAATGCTTATAACAAGGTACATGATCAGCTTTGTATTCGCTGGAATATTACGATGGCCCTTTATTGGATTCGCCCTTATACATTTATCAACTTGGATTCCAGAAATCGATGGTTTATATCTAATGCTCAGAATATGCCGGGCGAATTTGTTGTAGCCGCTGAGAAGAAATTGAAGAAAGTTCCATATGCAGCAGATTATTTTGAAATAAAGGATCTGTGTAAAAAAGTTCTGGAAGCGGGACAATACGAATACAAGAGCTTCCCAGATTTATCTTATATGGCATGGGTTATCTCTGAGAAAGTAAATCAAGAGAAGTCTATTGAAAAAGGAAAAAAGACTTCTAAAGCAGAATTTCTCAAATGGTTTATGCCATTATTACAGGCACTACGTGATTTGGGAGGATCTGCCACACCGGTAGAGGCAAGAAAGAAAATCATTGAAAACGAGCATCTGTCGGATGATGTGATAAACGAAACAAGAGGTAAAACGAAAGTTAACAAATTTGAAAATGAAGTTGCTTTTGCAAGAAATTATCTTGTTGGAGCAGGATACATCGATAAGAGTGTAAGAGGTGTGTGGACACTTACGGAAGCAGGCAAGTCAGTGGAGTTAACAGCTGAGATGGCATCGGATATTTTCAAAAAAGGGGTCTCTGATGCAAAGAGTAAGAAAACGAATGATAGTGATGCTCTTGCAGATAGTGATGTCGATACTATTCATTACTGGATTTATGCTCCGGGACAAAACGCTGATAAATGGGAAGAGTGTTATAAGAACGGTTATATGTTGCTGGGCTGGGGTGAGATTGGAGATCTTGGAATATTCAGTTCTAAAGATGAAATGAAACAGCAGATGAAGCAGGAATATGGCGATAGCAGCTCTTATAAGAATTCAGCTCATGCCACATGGCAGTTTGTCCATGATATCAAGGTTGGCGACATTGTATTTGCGAAGAAAGGAAACAATGGCATTCTTGGTAAAGGAATAGTTGAGTCTGACTACGAATATGATGCTGATCGTACAGACGAGTATTCAAATGTCAGGAAAGTTAACTGGATCAATAAGGGAAATTGGACAATTAACCATCAGGCACCGCAGAAAACATTGACTGATATTACTCCATATAGTGATTTTGTGCAGGAAATCAAAGACTTATTTGAAGACGATGATATGGTTGACGACGAGCAGGAACTTACCTATCCAGAGTACACAGCAGAAAATTTCTTGGATGATGTCTATATGTCTGAAGAAGACTATTCCAGATTAGTTGGCTTGCTTAGAAACAAGAAAAACATTATTTTGCAGGGAGCTCCAGGGGTGGGAAAAACATATGCTGCCAAGCGTCTGGCTTATTCCATGATGGGTGTAAAAGATATAGAGCGTGTGATGATGGTGCAGTTTCACCAGAGTTATTCATATGAAGACTTCATTATGGGTTTTCGCCCATCTTCTACAGGATTTGAACTGAAGAAGGGAGCATTCTATAACTTCTGTAAGAAGGCCGAGATAGATAGTGATAATGAGTATTTCTTTATCATTGATGAAATCAATCGCGGTAATTTGAGTAAGATCTTCGGTGAGCTGTTTATGCTGATTGAAAACGATAAACGCGGAAATGCGTTGCAGCTTCTGTATTCCGATGAGAAATTTGCGGTTCCGGAGAATGTCTATATCATTGGTATGATGAATACCGCAGACAGAAGCCTTGCTATGTTGGATTATGCACTTCGTAGAAGATTTGCTTTCTTTGATATCAAGCCAGGGTTCGAGACGCCGGGGTTCCGAGAGTATCGTATGGCATTAGACAATGAGAAGTTCAACAAGCTGATTAGCTGTGTAGAGAATTTGAACGGAGTGATTGCTTCAGATGAATCTTTAGGTGAAGGATTCTGTATAGGACACAGTTATTTCTGTAATTTACAGCCAGACACAATCAACGATGATTGGCTTTATGGTGTTGTAGAATATGAACTGATACCTTTATTGAAAGAATACTGGTTTGATGAACCTATGAAGGTGAAAGATTGGAGCGAAAATCTAAGGAGTACGATTAAGTGATACCGATACAAAATGTCTATTATATGCTGTCCTATGCTTTTCAGGTATTGAATGAGCAAGGCTATAAAAACATTGCCACAGAACAATTTCATAATACTGCTGAACTGATGGCAGCTATATTAGAAAAAGGCATCGCGATTCAGCTAAAGCGAGGACTTGGTAAAGAATATATTCCACAGACGGAAGCACTATCTTCTCTGCGAGGAAAGATTGATATTGCAGAGTCCATCAAGACACAGTCAACGCTACGGAAACAGCTAATCTGTACATATGATGAGTTTTCGGTTAACAGTATCATGAATCGGATCATCAAATCTACAGTTGAGATCCTCCTGCGCTCGAATATATCGAAACAGCGAAAGAAGAATCTTAGAAAGTTAATGCTGTATTTCAGTGAGGTGGATTTTATTGATTTGTATACAGTAAATTGGAATGTTCAGTATAATCGAAACAATCAGACCTATCGTATGCTGATTTCGATATGTTATTTGGTAGTAAAGGGTCTGTTGCAGACTCAATCAGATGGAAGCACCAAACTGATGGATTTTCTGGATGAGCAGCGTATGTGTCGATTGTATGAAAAGTTCATTCTGGAATACTACAGGAGAGAGTTTAAAAATCAGATTACCGCAAATGCATCACAGATTCCGTGGCAATTGGACAACGACGAGAATTCTATGCTGCCAGTGATGCAAAGTGATATTATGCTCCAGCGTGATGATAGAGTTCTTATCATTGATGCTAAGTACTATGAGCATAGTATGCAGGTACAGTTTAACAAGCATACACTTCACTCGGCTAATCTTTATCAGATTTTTACTTATGTGAAGAATAAGGAATACGAATTGAGAGAGAAGGAGCATACAGTTTCAGGAATGCTTTTGTATGCGAAGACTGATGAAGAAATATATCCGAATAATGTATATCAGATGAGTGGTAACCAGATCACAGTCAGGACTCTGGATTTGAATTTACCATTTACAGAAATAGCAGAGCAGCTAGATACAATAGCAAAATTGCATTTCAGTTTATAAAGGAGGCCTCTTATTTGAAAAAGAAAAAAGGCGAAGTAACCATCCGTTCCAGCGCAGCGGAATACCTGACTTATGTTGCATCTATCGGTGATCAGCATGACAGCATTGAGATGCGCTATGAGGATGAGAATATATGGCTGACACAGAAGATGATGGCCACATTGTATGACGTTGGTTTGCCAACGATAAATGAACATATTAAAAAGATTTATGCAGATAGTGAATTAGAAGAGTCTGCAACTATTCGGAATTTCCGAATAGTTCAAACCGAAGGATCACGCCAGGTCACTCGTGATACGAAACATTATAATCTTCAAATGATTATTGCGGTTGGATTCAAGGTAAATAATGAACGAGCAGTGCAGTTTCGTAAATGGGCCAATGGTATCGTAAAGGACTACACCATCAAAGGCTGGGTTATGGATGACGAGCGCTTGAAAAATGGTGGTTCTGTGCTCACAACAGAATACTTTGATCGTTTGCTTGAGCAGATTCGTGAGATCCGTTTATCTGAGCGTAGATTCTATCAGAAGATAACGGATATCTATGCCACAGCTCTTGATTATGACCGCACGGCAAAAACGACAAAGCAGTTTTTTGCCAAGGTGCAGAATAAGATGCATTATGCAGTTCACGGACATACGGCAGCAGAGTTGATTTATGAGCGAGCAGATGCAGGTAAGCCACATATGGGATTAACTACATGGGCAGCAGCACCAGAAGGCAAGATTGTAAAAAGTGATGTGAGTGTTGCAAAAAATTATCTTTCTGATAAGGAAATGCGTTCATTACAGCATATTGTTTCAGCGTATTTAGATCTGGCAGAGGATCGTGCAGAACGTCACATTCCGATGACAATGGAGGACTGGGCAAAGCGTCTGGATCTATTCCTGATGGCGGATGACAGAGAAGTTCTTCTGGACGCAGGTAAGATTACGGCAGAGATTGCCAAGGCAAAAGCTGAGACTGAATTTGAAAAGTATCGTGTCGTTCAGGACAGATTATTTATGTCTGACTTTGATAAATATATGTTGGAATTAGAGGAAAATGCAAAGAAATAAAGCATTGATTTCAGGTCGGGACAATCTGCCTTCTGCCAAATGTTGCTGAAAATAATGATGTGATGAAGAAATAGGGATACTATTGCTAATACATGCTTCTATAATGTGAATTTTATAATTATTTATTCTCTGTGTGAAGGGAGTGATATCAGTGCTGCATATTGCTATATGTGATGACGAAGAGAATGAAATAGAGTATTTGAAACATGCTGTAGAGAATTGGGCTAAGAAGGAAGACATCATAACAAATATAGAAACATATGCATCTGCTGAAAGTTTCCTGTTTCAATACGAAGAATGCAAAAATTATCAGATTTTGTTATTAGATGTGGAAATGAGTGGAATGTCAGGAATCGATTTGGCAAAGAAAATACGGCAGAATCAGGATAATGTTGAGATTATTTTTATAACATCACATTTTGAGTTTATTGGCGTAGGGTATGAAGTAGATGCCCTCCATTATCTGGTCAAACCTGTGAAAGCAGGTAAAATGGAAGAAGTTCTTTCGAAAGCAAAATGCAAGATAGAAGCAGGAGAACCGTCGATTATCATTCATTACGAAGGTGAAGTTGTTAAGTTATATGAGAAGGAAATCCTTTATTTGGAATCACTTTCCCATTATGTAACAATATATACAAATGGTAAGGAATATAAGATAAAAGCAAATATTTCAACATTTGCACAGGAACTTAGTGAAGATTTTTATCAGACACATCGTTCGTACCTTGTATCATTAAAGCATATTATGCGTATTTCGCGCGACAGTGTTACACTGGATAATGGGGGACAAGTGCCGCTTGCAAGAGGAAAATATGATCAGATTAATCGGGCATACATTGAGCGCAATTAGGAGTTCTTATGAGAAAGAAAACATATTTGAAACTTGCTGAATATCAGACAGAGCAGGCAAGGCAGCACCTAAATGAAGTGCGAAGTATCCATTCAGAAATGATTTTCACCATCATCTCCAGACCTTAAAGGGGCAATTAGAAGCAGGTGAGGTAGAACGTGCAATTGCTTATATAGAAGAATTAGATCATCAATTGATGAATGTTGATACACTTTTAAAAACAGGGAATGTATCCCTTGATGCGATATTGTCAGCTAAGATTGCGCAGGCAAAAGCAGAGAATATAGCAGTCGATGTGAAAGCAAGTGTACCGGATTCGTTGACCATCACAGATGTAGAGCTTAGCATTCTGGTAGGAAATTTATTAGATAATGCAATCGAATCATGCAGACTTTCTTCCGGTGAACGATTTATTCGTATCTATATTTCAATGAAGGGAAAAATGTTGTATTTTTCCATGCTCAATTCTGCAGGGAGGAAGAAAAAGAAAATAGGGACATTATTTTCATCTAATAAAGAGGGAAGGCATGGATTTGGACTTCATCGTGCGGAGGCAATTATAGAAGAACATGGTGGATGGTGCAAATATAATAGTGAAGATGGAGCATTTCGCTCAGAATTTTTGATTCCAGTGATGGAATAACTGCAATTCGTGTACTGACAGATACAGTTGGTGCACGAATTTTACGTTGTAGGGGTAAAGAGATATAGAATAGCAGAAGAAGGAGGTACATTATGATGAAAAATATATGGTACTGTATTAAGAAAACGTCTGAATGGTACTTTGCCTTATTAGTATTGTATATAATACTGACACTTGTAAATGCCATAATCCCAATTCTGTCTGCTTTTCTGCCAAAGTTGGTAATTGAAAGGCTGACTTCAGATAGTGATATATGGGGATTAATAGACACTATTATGATATTTATGGGGAGTATTGCCGTGTTGACCGGAGTCAGCAAATTTCTTACAAAATATCTATATTTTGAGAAGTTTAGTATTAATGTTCATTATCTGAAGCTTGTAGCAAACAAAGGGTTAACGACAGACTACATAAATCAGGAAAACGGAACATTTCGCAAGCTGCAAGAGGAAAGTTTCCAGTACTGTAACGGACA
>ERZ825896.4244-NODE-4244-length-11178-cov-7.800324_pt1 | contig 11178 bp, 7 predicted proteins | sample MGYA00519858_ERZ825896 | MGnify/ENA primary metagenome ERZ825896 (study PRJEB31778, sample SAMEA3449214) | human gut metagenome | biome: human gut; feature: human-associated habitat; material: faeces | place: United Kingdom | collected 2010/2012 ... | reverse complement strand
CGGTATCCCACATCTGGTATTTCAAAGGAATTCCGTCCCGTATGGGACTGATCCTTGACATTTCTCCGAGAACTCTGGAGAAAGTTCTTTACTTTGCTAACTATATCGTACTGGATCCGGCTAATTCCGGACTCCAGTACAAACAGGTACTTACAGAGAGAGAATATCAGGATGCACGTGAGGCTTATGGATATGATTTCCGTGTAGGTATGGGTGCAGAATCCATCAAAGAGCTTCTTGAGGCAATTGATCTTGAGAAAGATTCTGTTGAACTGAAAAAAGAATTAAAAGATGCTACAGGCCAGAAACGTGCCAGAATCATCAAACGTCTGGAAGTTGTAGAATCCTTCCGTGAGTCAGGAAACCGTCCTGAGTGGATGATCATGACAGTGATTCCTGTAATCCCGCCGGATCTTCGTCCTATGGTTCAGCTGGATGGCGGACGTTTTGCTACATCTGATTTAAATGATCTTTACAGAAGAATCATCAACCGTAACAACCGTCTGAAGAGACTTCTGGAATTAGGTGCACCGGATATTATCGTTCGTAACGAGAAACGTATGCTTCAGGAAGCTGTTGATGCCCTGATCGACAACGGTCGTCGCGGACGTCCTGTAACAGGTCCTGGAAACAGAGCCCTGAAATCCCTTTCTGATATGCTGAAAGGTAAATCCGGACGTTTCCGTCAGAACCTTCTCGGTAAACGAGTTGACTATTCCGGACGTTCCGTTATCGTCGTAGGACCGGAACTTAAGATTTACCAGTGTGGTCTTCCGAAAGAGATGGCCATTGAGCTGTTCAAACCTTTCGTTATGAAAGAGCTTGTTGCCAACGGAACTTCACACAACATTAAGAACGCTAAGAAAATGGTTGAGAAGCTGGAGCCTGCTGTATGGGATGTTCTGGAAGATGTTATCAAAGAACATCCGGTTATGCTGAACCGAGCACCTACACTGCATCGTCTTGGTATCCAGGCATTCGAACCGATCCTTGTAGAAGGTAAAGCAATCAAACTGCATCCGCTGGTTTGTACCGCATTCAACGCTGACTTCGATGGTGACCAGATGGCCGTACATCTCCCGCTTTCACAGGAAGCACAGGCAGAGTGCCGTTTCCTTCTGTTATCACCGAACAACCTGTTGAAACCTTCTGATGGTGGTCCTGTAGCCGTTCCTTCACAGGATATGGTACTTGGTATTTACTATCTGACTCAGGAAAGACCTGGAAACAAGGGTGAAGGCAAGTTCTTCAAGAGCGTAAACGAAGCAATCCTTGCTTATGAGAATAAAGTAATCACACTGCAGTCCAGAATCCATGTCCGCTGTAGCAAGACAATGCCGGACGGATCCGTTCTGACCGGTACAGTAGAATCTACACTTGGACGTTTTCTGTTTAACGAAATCCTTCCACAGGATCTTGGTTTCGTAGACAGAAGTGTTCCGGGAAATGAACTTCTTCTTGAGGTTGACTTCCTGGTAGCCAAGAAACAGCTGAAACAGATTCTTGAAAAAGTTATCAATACTCACGGTGCTACAAAGACTGCTGAGGTTCTTGATGCGATCAAAGCTACAGGTTACAAATATTCCACACGTGCAGCCATGACAGTTGCTATTGCCGATATGACAGTTCCGCCTCAGAAACCGGAAATGATCAAACAGGCTCAGGATACTGTAGACCTTATCACAAAGAACTATAAACGTGGTCTTATCACCGAGGAAGAGCGTTACAAAGAAGTTGTTGATACATGGAAGAAGACTGACGATGAGCTTACACATGCTCTGCTGACCGGTCTTGATAAATACAACAACATCTTCATGATGGCTGACTCCGGTGCCCGTGGTTCCGATAAACAGATCAAACAGCTTGCAGGTATGCGAGGACTGATGGCCGATACAACCGGTCACACCATCGAGCTGCCTATCAAGTCAAACTTCCGTGAAGGTCTTGACGTACTGGAATACTTCATGTCTGCACATGGAGCACGTAAAGGTATGTCCGATACAGCTCTTCGTACAGCCGATTCAGGTTACCTGACAAGACGTATGGTTGACGTTTCTCAGGATCTGATCGTACGTGAGACAGACTGCTGTGAAAACAGAGATGAGATCTCAGGTATGTATGTAGAACCTTTTGTAGATGGTAAAGAAGAGATCGAAGGACTTCAGGAGCGTATCACAGGTCGTTTCTCCTGTGAGACAATTAAGAATAAAGATGGCGAAGTTATTGTAAAAGCCAATCATATGATTACACCGAAACGTGCTGCCCGCATCATGAAAGAAGGCGTGGACAACCAGACTGGCGGATCTATCGAGAAAGTTAAGATCCGTACAATCCTTACATGTAAATGTAAAGTTGGTATCTGTGCGAAATGTTATGGTGCGAACCTTGCAACCGGCGAGCCGGTACAGGTTGGTGAATCTGTCGGTATCATCGCTGCTCAGTCTATCGGTGAGCCAGGTACGCAGCTTACCATGCGTACTTTCCACAGTGGTGGTGTTGCCGGTGGAGATATCACACAGGGTCTTCCTCGTGTCGAGGAGCTTTTTGAGGCAAGAAAGCCGAAAGGTCTTGCCATCATCACAGAGATTCCTGGTGTTGCTGTTATCAATGACACTAAGAAGAAACGTGAAGTTATCGTTACAGATCAGGAAACAGGTGAATCCAAGACTTACCTTATTCCATACGGATCCCGTATCAAGATCACAGACGGACAGATCCTTGAAGCAGGTGATGAACTTACAGAAGGTAGCGTAAATCCGCATGATATCCTGAGAATTAAGGGTGTACGTGCAGTTCAGGATTATATGATCCGTGAAGTACAGCGTGTATATCGTCTCCAGGGTGTTGAGATCAGTGATAAACATATCGAAGTTATCGTTCGTCAGATGCTGAAGAAAATCCGTATCGAAGATAACGGAGATACAGAATTCCTTCCTGGAACACTGGTTGACTTCCTTGAATACGAGGACGTTAACGAGCAGATGGAAAAAGAAGGCAAACAGCCTGCAGATGGAAAACAGGTTATGCTTGGTATTACCAAGGCATCTCTTGCTACAAACTCCTTCCTGTCAGCCGCTTCCTTCCAGGAAACAACTAAGGTTCTGACAGAAGCTGCTATCAAGGGTAAAGTTGACCCACTGATCGGTCTGAAGGAGAACGTAATCATCGGTAAACTGATTCCGGCAGGTACTGGTATGAAACGCTACAGAGATGTAAGACTCAACAGCACAATGCCTGAACCGGAAGTAAAGGTTGAAGATATAGCCGAAGAACTTACGGAAGATGAAGAAATCAAAGATGATGAGATGATCACAATGGATGAAGAACTTCCGGAAGACGAAGAATTCGATGTTGAAGAATCTGATGAAGAAGAGGCTGCTGAAGACGAAGCTGATGATCAGGCTTCAGACGATGCAGAAGACAACGAATGATCCAACGGAGTAGATAACTTATCCGGACTGATTTGATATGAATTCACAAGAGAACTATCTGTGCCGACAGATTTTGCCGGCGAGGTAGTTCTCTTTTTATTTCCGGAACATTCCATTGCCGAAAAAAGAGAAAAATACAAAGAAACTGCTTTTTGTGTTATAATACCAGTACATTATGAGCGGGTAATGAACTGTGAAGTATTTTTACAGTTATGATAAATATACATTTTTGTTTCCGGTAACAGCTTGTAAAAAGCATTGATCGGGACAGGGAAGGAAATAGAAATTGAACAGAAATGGAGGTGCAATATGGATAAAGAACTTCCGGTTTCAGCATGGCCGGAATGGAAAATCATAGAGAAAATCGGCGAGGGCTCTTTTGGAAAGGTGTATAAGGCACAGAGAACAGAACGTGGAAAATCTTTCTATTCTGCTATCAAGATCATCAATATACCCGGAAGCCAGAGCGAGTTGAACAGCGTACGTTCTGAAACAGGGGATGAGCAGTCCACAAGACAGTATTTTCAGAATCTGGTTGAGGAATGTATTCAGGAAATCAGTACCATGGAATACTTTCGAGGAAACTCTTACATTGTCTCTGTAGAAGATTTTAAGGTTATGGAATATCTGGATGTCATTGGATGGGAGATTTCCATAAGGATGGAATATCTGACAAGTTTTATGGATTACTGTGCGGAAAAGCAGCTTACTGAGAAAGAGGTAATAAAGCTGGGAATGGATTTGAGTAAGGCACTGGAATATTGTCGGAAACTTAAGATCATTCACAGGGACATCAAGCCGGAGAATATTTTTGTATCCAGATTTGGCGATTTTAAGCTTGGAGATTTCGGAATTGCACGTGAACTTGAGCGAACCATGAGCGGATTTTCCAAGAAAGGTACTTACTCTTATATGGCGCCTGAGATGTATAAAGGTGAGAAATATGACAGCAGGGTAGATATTTATTCTCTTGGGATTGTGCTGTACAGGCTGATGAATCATAACAGACTGCCATTTATGAGTCTGGAAAAACAGTTTATCACTTACAGGGATAAGGAAAATGCATTAAATAAGCGTGTTGCAGGAGAGCAGATGAGTGCACCTGTGGATGCAGGAACACAGTTTGCCCGTATTATCATGAAGGCCTGTGCTTATGATCCTGCACTGAGATATCAGACACCGGAGGAGCTTTATAGTGTGCTGGATGATCTGAAAAATGGAAGATCTGGCAGAATCCGGCAGTTACAAAACGGTGTTCAGAAAGCAGGAACGGATAAAACAGAATCATATAGTGCAATTGCACAGAACGGCAGAGCAGCACAGAATGTTACATCAGATGCCGAAAATGTACGAAAAAGTACAGTGCAGAATACGTCAGTACAGAATACCCGGGGAAATAAAAAAACATCAGATTTTCAGAATGCTGCAAAAAGAAAACGTGCTGTAAACAATGTTTCTGAGAGCAACTTTACAGATAAAGAAACAATGTCAGTTGTAGCAGAACAGAAAATACAGCCACAGGAAACGCCATCAGAAACAGTTGCGATAAGATCTGCGCGTGCTGTGGAAGCCAGAAAGCGAAGACGCAGGAAGAAACAGCTGCTGCGCAGGGCATTGCTTGCAATTGTGGCAGGTACAGCGATACTTATGATGGCCGCCGTCTATTACAGAGTAAGTACAGATCATGCTCAGGAAGGACAGGAGGATAATCCGATCGCAATTCTGGATGATGAGAAATACAGCTCCACAAAATCCGGATCCAAAGATTTCTCCAAAGCTCTGGATACGATCAAGGAGCAGGCAACAACTATCACAGATAATCTGAACAGTTACGACTGGGTTGGAACAGAAGGAACTGTTCTGCGATATCTGAGAAGGGTAAAGACCACTCAGCAGGCAGATGGAAATCTGGATATTGAGAGTGAATGCATGAAAGCTCTGGTCTATCCGGCAGAATCCGGAGATGGAGTTTATGAAGAATATTTCTACTGGGGAGAGAAGTTATTCTTTGCATATATCTGGTATGATGAAACTTCAGAATATTATTACTATAACGACGGCGAACTGATAAGATGGATCGATTCCAATGGAAAATGTCACGATAACGAAAAAGATAATGAGGAATTCGTGAAACGTGGCGAGAAATACTGGAACAATTCATTGAAAGCATTGAAGGGAGAAGGAACAAAGACAGATAATGGCAATGTATCAGATTGAATGTGCATATACCTGCCATACAGGAAATATCCGGGCAAATAATGAAGATAATTTCTGGTGTTTTGGGGAATCCCTTCCGGTGAACAATGAAGGAACAAAGGGTATCTGCTCAAAGATTATTTCGGGTAACAGAGCACCGGCAATGGCGGTATTTGACGGTATGGGAGGAGAAAGCTGCGGCGAGATTGCAGCCTTTCTTGCATCAGAAGAATTTGGAAAATTTTATAATGCGAATAAAAGAATGCTGAGGGATATGCCGGAAGATTTTATAGACGATGTATGTGAGAAGATGAATCAGGCAGTATGCAGATATGGAACAGATCATCATATTTGGAGCATGGGAAGCACAATGGCAATGCTCCTCTTTACACCAGAGTCTATGTTTGCCTGCAATCTTGGGGACAGCAGGATTTATTTTATGGATGGCGGTAAGCTTCAGCAGATTTCCACAGACCATGTTTTTGGTGGTACGGCAGTTGGGAAAGCCCCGTTAACCCAGTATCTTGGACTTCCTGAAGAGCTGCAGAGACTGGAACCTTCTGTGACAGAAATCGAGCATAAGGAGGGATACAGATATCTTCTGTGTTCAGATGGAGTAACAGATATGCTTTCAGACAGTGAGATAGAGGCGATTCTGTCACAGGATATGGAAATCCCGGAGATCGTAAATGATCTTCTTAAAAATGCTCTCCAAAAAGGTGGGAGAGATAATGTGACGATCGTGCTCTGTGAAGTACAGAAGCTGGATACAGTCCGCAGAATGAAAGAATGGATGAAAAATCTGAAAGATAAAAAATGAGAGGTGGGGCAGCATGAAGAACCGTATGCAGGATCTGGATTTTGAACAGAATGTTGCGTTTGATAAAGTACAGGAGTATGAATTTACCAGAAGGGCGGCACAGAGATTTCGGCAGGTGGTAAGCCTGGACAGTTTTGAAGACGAAGATGCGGATGTTATTTTCCACTATTTATATAAAGAGATGGAACTGGTGTCCTTTGGCGACCATCTGAAGAGATATATTTATGAAAGGGCAGAGCTGGAAGAACCCTTCTCGGAGGTTCCACAGGAAGTGTATAAGGAGATCGTAGTAGATTCCTTTAAGGAAACCTATACGCCCAAATCCATGAATCCTACCTCTACCAAGTTGTCGGCACTGGTGAATAACTGGCTGAATCAGGCATCTGTAAAAAGAGAAACTGTTTTTCTTCTGGGGTTTGGGTTGAAAATGACCACAGAGGATGTGTCGGATTTCCTGACAAGAGTACTGAAAGAACAGGATTTTGATTTTTACAATCCGGACGAGGTGATCTACTGGTATTGTTACAGTACGCAGCAGGGTTATCATAAAGCAGAGGAATTGAAAAAAAAATATGAGATACTCGCTCCTGTGGAAGTGGAAAATACTCAGGTTTTATACGGAAGCAACCTGTGCCTTGATACGGAGGAGAAACTGATCGATTATCTTGCCCGACTGAAATCAAAAAGAGTAGATCCCATATCTGAGAAAAGTCAGGCATTTCAGGAGTTTACAAAGCTTTTATATCATGCGAAGCAGATTATTGCCGGACTGTATCAGCATGATGAAGAGGAAAAAGGTGGGGATAAGGTGTGGACAGCAGAAAGAATTACACCTTCTGATGTGGAAAAAGTAATCTGCAGCGGAATCCCCATCAACAAAATGGGCAATCTGAAGAAAATGTCTGCCTCCATTCTGGCAAAGCATTTCAGCCAGAAGCGTTTCAGCAGGCAGAGGATTACAAATATTTTAAGCCACAAACTCCCGGTGGAGCGCTTTGACCTGATCACACTGGAATTTTTTATCGTATCCCAGGAAATGGAGGATGATGATCCTTTTAACAGATACAAGCATTTTCTGGATGAGATTCAGGATATTCTGCTTCGATGTGGAATGGGAGAGATATACATAGTAAATCCATACGAATGTTTCCTTCTCATGTGCCTTCTCACAGACTGTCCGCTGGCAGTATTTTCGGAGATATGGGAGAAGTCCTATGAAGAGGGGGAAGCTGAAGAGGCATAATGGTATCAACAATTGTACAGCCGGTGCCGGATATGGCACGAAAGGCTGTGGAACTTTTATTAAAGAAAATAAAAGGGGAAGAGATTGAGACATTGACGATTCTTCCTGTTGAATTTGCAGAAGGAGGCACAACCCGTTAAGGGACGTGCCTCCTTCTTTTAACCGAATCAAGTAAGTCCCCTGCGGAGGTTGCGAATATCTGTCTGATTTATGACAATTATCTGGATAGACTGTAGATTCAGAAGAGTGTGTTTATTCATTATAATATCCGTAGATAGCACGTGCATCTGCAGCAATGGTGCTTTGGGCTGCACCGGTATCAGTAAGATCCTGTGACATAAAGCATACCACAAGATCAATTCCTTTGGCTGTATCATAGATGATCGCTGCATCATTTTCTACAGTGTCAAGTTCGCCGGTCTTATTGGCAGTACCGACGCCTTCTGGAAGTTGTGCAGGGATCTTGTTTTTACGCTGCTGCATTTTTAAGTGATAATACATTGCATCTGCGTTTGGAAGAGTAGAAGCGGGAAGGGTTCCATTGACAGTCTGGTATATCTGCTTTAAAAAGGTTCCACAGTCTTTGACGGATGTATAGTTGTCGCCGTTTTCTTTACTTGCGAGAAGCAGGCGGTTCATCTGGGTGCTGGTGAAACCATGTTCCTGGCAGAAGCCATTTACTTTTGCCATGCCTGCAGAGTCATCGCCGTTTCCAAGCCAGTTTACCAGAGTGTTGGCAGCATCATTATCACTGACAGTGATCATGGCTGAAATATTACTGTCAATTTCGTCTCCGTTGTGAGACTGGGAGAGGGTATCGTAGTTTTCGTATACAGCTCCCATAATATACAGTTTGATCAGGCTTGCTGCCTGCATGGGAGTATCGTTGATCATGCCTTCAGAATCTTTCGGCAGGTTGCAGACATAGACGGACCAGGTTCCGTTATCAGCCGGCAGCAGGGACTGTACCTGTTTCAGGAGATTGTCCATGCTGGAATCAGTGTTGTCGGTAAATGTGTTGTTGGAGGAAGGGGAAAGTGTTCCGTTCTGCTGTTCGGATTCTGAAGAGGGTTCAGCGGATTCTGACTGTGCAGGAGATGTTTCTCCGGTGGCTGCCTTGACAGAACTTTCCTGTTCTCTTAATTCATCTAACTGATCTGCCTGACTGATAAGGGTATTTGCATCAGTGGAAATCTCCTCTACGGTTTTGGAGAGTGTCTGTACTTTTTGCTGTAGTGTGACGAGATGGTTCAGTGATAAAAATGAAACAGCTGCCAGTGCAATCACTGCAACAGTCAGTATGCCGATCACTATATAGAGAAAAATAGGTTTTTCATTTGGCTTTTTATTCATTGCGGTTTTCCTTTCGTAATTATTATTATTGTAATCAGGATTGCGGGAACTGCGAAGCTGCGTAGCAATCCGCAGATATCAAGTCAGGGGCAAAATGCTTTTTGACACTTACATCATCATGATGCAAAGTAGCTGTCAATGCCATTTGCGATTCCCTGTACCATTGTTTTCTGGAATTCTGCGTCATTCATTTTCAGATCGTCATTCTGGCTTGTCATAAATCCCATTTCAAGGATCGTAACAGGAACAGTGCTCCAGTTAATTCCTGTCATCGTGTCAGTGTACTGGATTCCAAGGTTCTGAAAACCTGTTGCAGCACAGTAGGAATCGATGATGCACCGGGATAATCGATCAGACTGTTCAAACAGTTGTGGGATATAAGGGTTATTCTGAGAGGGCGACATGGTCAGTGCTCCTGATGCAGTATGGGAATCATCGCCGTTTGCATGGATGCGGACATAGATCTCTGCGCCCTGTGCAGCAGCATATTGTGCGCGTTCCATGTTGCTGATGGCTGTTTCATTGTCTGTTCGTGTCATGACTACCTGATAGCCTCTCTGTTCCAGTTCATCCTTTAGTTGAAGAGAGACCTCCAGATTGAGCTGGTATTCGGGAACACCGCTGTAGGTTCCCTGAGTTCCGCTGGTACATTTTGCTTTCATTTCAGAAGAACCGGGACCGTTGGGCTCCGGGGCACTCATATCCACGGACTCACTCTGATGCCCTGGATCGATTCCTATTATATGTCCGTCTGTTTCGGCATCGGAGGAGAAAACGCTGGCACTGGAATCAGAAGAGGCACTGGTGCTGTTCTGGCTGAATACAGAAGGCTTTGATGAAGCTTCTTCCGGGATTTCAGCTTTTTCTTTTGTTTTCTTCTGTGTGGCTGTCTGCTGTTTTTGTTTCATGCGGTTGATATTTGACTGGACTGTGTCTATGGCGGTAGTGTACTTGTCTACTGCCTGTTTGACTTCGTCGTGTTTTGCAGTGATCTGTTCGGAGATTGTATCGACTTCTTTTTCAGTGGTGAGGATCCGGTGCAGTGTGGTCCTGTTAAAGAAGATCAGGGCTATGATGCACAGGAGTCCTGTCAGAAACAGAAGGATGCTGATCATGCTGGGTTTCTTCATATATTATAGTGTCCTTTCCTGAGTTTATAGAATGTTATAGTGTGTCTGCAAGTTGATTTGCCTGCTTTGGTTGTTATTATAATAAAAGGGAGGGGGAAATGCAATTGTTAGTGAAGGGGACGCGCCGGATAATATTTATTTTGTGTGCGGTTTCGGACGCTAAGAGATACTAAATCTGCAGAAATCTGCTAAAAGCATGAGCAGCCCTCTCAAACTCGCTACGTTGCAAACTTCGCTCAAACACGTGAGACGGTCTGCTCATAACGCAGATTTCTGCAGATTAAGTATCTCTAAGCATCCTGCAAATGCACACAAAATAAATATTATCCGGCGCTGGGATTCGCAGTGGGGAAGTGGCAGTAAAGTGGTTGGAGGGGAGCATATTGTCAGATAAGTTTAATGTGGTGATGTGGTGTATGAAGAAAGGATTTTTTGGTTATGATAAAAATATGAAAAAATACTGTAAAATTCAGGAGAAATGCCTTGACAGTGTGAGTTTTACGGGATATAATGAGCAAGCGTGCAAAAGGAACGTTTAATTTTTTTGTGCGTAATTACACGAATAGCAACCGCAAGGCCCCATAGAAAAATCTATGGAGAAATAAATCGGGAGGTGAAATGGAATGCCAACATTCAACCAGTTAGTAAGAAAAGGACGCCAGACAGCTGTTAAGAAATCTACAGCTCCGGCTCTGCAGAGAACTTATAACTCTTTAAGAAAGAAAGCAGTTGAGCAGTCTGCACCACAGAAACGTGGCGTTTGCACAGCTGTTAAAACAGCTACTCCTAAGAAGCCTAACTCAGCTCTTAGAAAAATCGCCAGAGTTCGTCTTTCCAACGGAATCGAAGTAACAAGCTACATCCCAGGAGAAGGTCACAACCTTCAGGAGCATAGCGTTGTTCTTATCCGTGGTGGAAGGGTTAAGGACTTACCTGGTACAAGATACCACATCATCAGAGGTACTCTTGATACCGCAGGTGTCGCTAACAGAAAACAGGCTCGTT
>ERZ825896.4235-NODE-4235-length-11194-cov-2.356765_pt1 | contig 11194 bp, 9 predicted proteins | sample MGYA00519858_ERZ825896 | MGnify/ENA primary metagenome ERZ825896 (study PRJEB31778, sample SAMEA3449214) | human gut metagenome | biome: human gut; feature: human-associated habitat; material: faeces | place: United Kingdom | collected 2010/2012 ... | reverse complement strand
CGCGCCGGAGCCGGAGTTCGCCGCGCCGGAGAAGCAGTACGGCTTCGTCGCCGTCTGCGCGGGCGAGGGCCTTGCCCAGACCTTCCGCGAGCTCGGCTGTGACCGCATCGTCACCGGCGGGCAGACGATGAACCCCTCCACGGAGGACATTCTGCGCGAGGTGGACCGCACCCCGGCGGAGACCGTGTTCGTCTTCCCGAACAACAAGAACATCATCATGGCGGCGGAGCAGTGCGCCCCGCTGACGGAAAAAAAGGTCATCGTCGTCCCGACGAAGACCGTGCCGCAGGGCATCTCCGCGCTGCTGAATCTGGACCTCAGCGCCGACGAGGAGACAATCCTCGCGACGTTCCAAGACGCCATCGCGGGCGTCCACACCGCGCAGGTGACTTACGCCGCGCGCGACAGCGAGTTCGACGGCCACGCCATCCGCGCCGGGGAATACCTCGGTCTGCTCGACGGCGCGCTCCTCGGCAGCTGGGACAGCCTCGACGCGCTCACCGCGAAGCTCTGCGAGGCGGCGGAGGAGCTCAGCCCGGAGTTTATCTCCCTCTATTACGGCGAGGATGTCTCCGAGCCGGAGGCGGAGGCGCTTGGCGAAAAGCTCGCTGAAGCCTTCCCCGACGCGGAGCTCACCGTCGTGAACGGCGGTCAGCCGGTGTATTATTATCTGATTTCCATCGAATAAGAACAAGCAAGCGAGAGACCGCCGAACGGCGGTCTCTCGCTGCATTTCCCGCAAAACAAAGGGACCGCTGCAAAAGCAGCGGTCCCCGCGCCGGAAAACTATCCGGTTTTTGCCGGCCTTGCCGGCGCTTGACCCGAAAAACACCGGGACGGCTGCGCATCGCGGAATGCAACGGCAGTTCCTCGTCCCTATGGCCGGTATGCGACCATTCGCGGAAAATGCGTTCCCGCACCGGTCTTGAGCTTCAAGTTATCCAAAGCCCTGCCGACCAAAGCAGCTTTTCGATCGGGTCCGCGCTTATCTTGCCCCGGCTCCGGCGCGGTATGCATGCAATTTTTGGATAAAGCGCGCCGCGGCGGCGCAGACTAAGGAAAAAGCTTTCCGGAGGTCTTTTTTTATGCTTTTTCAAAAACGCCGCGCCGCGCGCGAGATGCGCGAACGCCTTGCCGAGGCGGAAGCGGAGCTGCTGGACCTGCGCCGCAGCATCGCCGCCGCTTATGATGTTTTCGACCATGCCGCGGAGGACTCGCTCGTCGAGGCGAGCATTCTGGAGCTCGCCGCGCTGGAGGCGAAATACAGCCGCGCCCTGCGCCGCGTGAAGGCACTCTATGCCGCGCCGGAGAGCGCCGGAGCGCCCCGCCGCAGCCGGATAAGCGCGGCGCGCGCCTAACGCTCGCTCGGCACCGGCTCCGCGCTGCCGAAGATCAGATCGTCGATATCTTTTCCCATCGTCCGTGATTCTCCCTTCCGAAAATGACATATACGCCAGTGTATGCCGGGAGAGTGAAATTGATGCCGGAAAAATTTTCATTCCGCGCGGCGCAGGACCGCGACGACGATCTCCGGGTTGTTGCAAAAGCGCGGGACCGGCGCGTCGCCGATGCCGCGGGAGACGATGAGGGTATAGCGCCCGGAGGGGAGCGCGCCGGCGGTGTCCGCGGGGAAGAGCTCGCGCCCGGTGCCGAGCAGCCCGCCGACGAAGGGCAGGCGCACGACGCCGCCGTGGGCGTGGCCGCAGAGAACGGCATCCGTGGCGAGGTCGGGGTATTTTTCGCGGAAATCGTTGCGGTGGGCAAGGAGCAGGACAAAATCGCCCGGCTTTTCCGCGGCGATGCGGTCGCAGAGCGCGTCCGGCGTGAGCTGGTCGCGCGGACCGTTCGGGTCGTCCACGCCCGCAAGGACGATTTCCGCGCCGCCGCGCGTGAGCGTCAGCGCTTCGTTCCGCAGCCATCGGACGCCGTGGGCGTCAAAGAGCGCGGAGAGCGCCGGGAGGATCCCCGCCGCCCACTCGTGGTTGCCGCTGACATAATAGACCGGCGCGATCGCCGTGAGCCCGGCGAGCAGGCGCTCCACGGCGGGGAGGTCCTCCGCGCCGCTGGCGAGGTCGCCCGTCAGGGCGATGAGATCCGGCTCCGCCGCGGCGACACGGGCGAGCAGCGTTTTGTTGCCCTCTCCGAACTCCTTGCCGTGGACATCCGAGAGCTGCACGACGCGGAAGCCGTCAAATTCCGCGGGCAGGCGGGCGCTTGCCACCGTATATTCCGTCGTGACGACGCGCAGGGCGCTGTCGGCAAAGCCGGCGGCGACGAACAGCGCGAGCAGCAGCATAACCCGCCGCGCGGCGCGGCGGCGCGGTCTTTTCATCGGCAAAGCCCCCTTTTCTGATCCGAAATTTCTCCCATAATACCATAACCGGCGCGTCGAAACCACGCTTTTCGCACAATGTTTCCAGTTTTTTCACAGATTCCGGCGGGGCAAGGCTTGAAATAACGCCGACGATCTGTTACAATACGGTTGTTTCGCGTCTGCGGATGCGGGGCAAGATGTAACCAACAATGAAAAGGATGAACGACAACATGGGTGCTTCCAAAGAAAAGAAAGTCCGTGCGGAGCTGCGCTCCGAGGGTCCCGACAAGAAGTCGGCAGCCGCTGCCGAGAAGGAAAAGAGCGACAAGAAATTCCGCCGCACCGCGATTATCACGGTCGTCGTGATCGTGGTCCTCGCCGCCTTCGCCATCGTCTATAACTCCAATCTGTTCTACACCGGCACCACCGCCGTCGAGGTCGACGGAACGGACTATAATGCCGCGGAGGTGAGCTGCTTCAAGCGTATCGCCTTCGAGAACATTTACAGCAATCTCTCCAGCCAGTACGGCAATTATGTCAGCCTCTTCCTCGACACGAGCAAGCCGCTCGACGAGCAGCAGTACAGCGAGGATCAGACCTGGGCGGACTATCTCTCCGGTGCGACGCTGGACTATATGAAGCAGATCACCGCGCTCTATAACGAGGCGGTCAAGGCGGGCAGAACGCTCACCGAGGACGAGCGGACCGATATCGAAAACGAGCTCGCCATGCTTCAGGTCACCGCCACCACGAATAATTATTCGAGCGCCGACCAGCTCCTCGCCCTCAATTACGGCAAGGGCGTCACCACGGAGGTTTACCGCAGCGTGCTTGAGCGCGTCGCCCTCGCGAACGCCTTCGCGAACGACACGATGGACAGCTATGAGTACACCGACGCGGAGCTGAAGGCATATTACGCCGAGCACGCGGACGAGAACGACCTCTTCGAGTACGCCGTCTATTTCGCTGCGAACAGCGACAGCGCCTATGACGAGCTCGAGGACGACGCCAAGGCGGAGGCGACCCACGCCGCCGCGGAGGAGATCATCGCCGCAGCCGAGGACGCCGACAGCTTCGACGCCGCCGTCAAGGAGCTCGACGAAGACGCCTCCACCACCCGCCGCATTACGCAGGGCAGCGGTCTTCCCAGCTATTACGCCGAGTGGCTCCAGAGCGCCGACCGCAAGGTGGGCGACACCACCGTCATCGACATCGACACCGGCTCTTACGCCGTGCTCTATCTGAACCGCGACACCGGCGATTATCCCCACGTCAGCATGCGCCACATTCTCGTGAATGCGGAAGCCGACGAGGACGGCAACATCACCGACGAGGCGAAGGACGCCGCGCATGAGGAGATCCTCGGTCTCTTCGCCGAGTGGCAGGGCGACCCGACGGAGGACAAGTTCGCCGAGCTTGCGAACGCCAACTCCGACGACGGCGGCTCCAACACGAGCGGCGGTCTTTACGAGAACATCTACAAGGGTCAGATGGTCGAGGGCATCGACGAATTCCTCTTCGACCCCGCCACCGAAGCCGGCGATACCACGATCGTATATAACGACGGCGCCTACACCGGCTGGCACCTTGTCTACTTCGTCGGCCGCGACGAGGTCAACTACTGCGATTCCCTCGCCAAGAGCCAGCTCACGAGCGAAGCGTTCAACAGCTATCTTGAGGAGCTCGTAAACGCCGCGAGCCTCAGCGAGAAGTTCAGCTTCAAGTTCGTGGACTTCTCCTGATTACAGCGCTTTTTCCAAAGCCCGCCTTGTCATACGTCAAGGCGGGCTTTTTGGAGCAAAGGAGTGAAGGAGCTGCCGCTGCGCAGCAAGTGGAGGGCTGTGCCTTCAGGGCGCAGCATGAAGTTTTTAGGAGGTCCCAAAAACTATGGACGATCGTTTTCTCCGGGAGGAGATGCTGCTGGGGACGGCGGCGATGGAGCGGCTGCGGGGGGCGCATGTCGCGGTGGTCGGGCTCGGCGGGGTCGGGTCCTGGTGCGCCGAGGGGCTCGCGCGCGCGGGCGTCGGCGCGCTGACGCTGCTCGACGAGGACACCGTGTCGCGCACGAACATCAACCGCCAGCTCGTCGCGCTGACGTCCACGCTCGGCAAGTCGAAGGCGGAGACCGCCGCCGCGCGCGTGCGCGATATCTCACCGGACTGCCGTGTGACGCCGCTCGCCGCACGCTACGACAGCGAGCACCGCGAAGCGCTTTTCTTTCAGGACTATGACTATATCGTGGATGCCATCGACCTCGTCGCCTGCAAGGTGGACCTCATCTGCACGGCGCGGGAGCGGGGCATCCCCATCGTCTCCGCGCTCGGCACGGGCAACAAGCGCGAAGCGCAGCTGCTGTGCCTCACGGACATCTCCAAGACGGTGGGCTGTCCCCTCGCGCGCGTCGTCCGGCGCGAACTGCGCGCGCGGGGCGTAGCGCATCACCCGGTGGTCTTCTCCCCGGAGCCTGCCGCCCCGGCGGAGCAGCGCGAGACCCCGCCCCCCGGCCGCCGCAGCGTCCCCGGCTCCCTCGTTTGGGTCCCCGCCACGGCGGGACTGCTGCTGTGCCAATATGTTGTGACAGAGCTCATTAAATAAAAGGTCAAGGTCCCGTACCCCCCTCCGATGGAGGGGGGTACGGGACCTCGGTTTATTGTTAAGCCGCTGACGGGCTCGACAAAAAAATCACGAGAATTTGTTAGTAAAAACGTTATTTTTTTAATTATTTCGGGACTTATTTACAAAAAAAGTTAGGCGTATTATAATAACAGCACCGAGCCGCCCCGGCAGGGCTTAGGGGCTGTTATTTTTAACAAGCAAAAGGAGAAACGCGCTGCATGGCACATCTGAGCAAGGCTTCCGCCGACAAGATCGGCGCGATCTGCGACCGGTTCCGCGACGAACCGACGCCGCTGATCATGATCTTAAGCGAGATCCAGAAGGAGTTCGGCTACATTCCCCTCGAGGTGCAGGAGCTCGTGAGCGAGCGCACGGGGATCTCCGTGGCGGAGATCTACGGCGTCGTGACGTTTTATTCCTTCTTCTCCCTCGAGCCGAAGGGCAAATACGTCATCGGCTGCTGCCTCGGCACGGCGTGCTACGTCAAGGGCGCGCAGCAGCTTTTGGACCAGCTCTGCGAGATCCTCGGCGTCCAGCCGGGCGGCACGACGGAGGACGGACTTTTCACCGTCGACTCCCTGCGCTGCATCGGCGCCTGCGCCGCGGCGCCCGCCGTCACCATCAACGGAAAGATCTATGCCCGCGTCAAGGTCAGCGACCTTGCGGATATCATCGCGGAATACCGCGGAAAGGAGGCGGCGAACTGATGTATCATTCCTGTGAGGAGCTGCGCCGCGACATCGACCGCTACACGGCGGAGCTCGCCGCCAAATTTGACGGACGCGACGGAAAGCGCTACGTCATGCTCTGCGGCGGCACCGGCTGCGTTGCCGGCGGAACGCCGAAGCTGAAGGAAAAATTTGAAGAGTATCTGGAGGAATACGGCCTGACGGACTCTGTCGCGATCCGCACCGTCGGCTGCTTCGGGCTCTGCTCTCAGGGACCCTTCGTCCGCATTTTCCCGGAGGACGTCCTCTACCGGCTCGTGAAGCCGGGCGACATTGAGGAGATCGTTCTGAAGGACCTGCTGGGCCACCGCGTCGTGCAGCGGCTCGTGTATCAGGACCCGCGGACGGGCGAGAAAATCCCCAAGATGGAGGACATCGCCTTTTACCGCAAGCAAAAGCGCATCGCGCTCCACGGCTGCGGCGTCATCGACCCGACGCGCATCGAGGAGGCGCTCGGCTGCGGCGGTTATCAGGGGCTCATGAACGCCCTTTCCATGACGCCGGCGGAGGTCGTGAAGTGCATCGCGGACTCCGGGCTGCGCGGACGCGGCGGCGGCGGCTTCCCCACCGGGCGGAAGTGGCAGTTTGCCTTTGACCAGCCTGCGGGGCAGAAATACGTTGTCTGCAACGGCGACGAGGGCGACCCCGGCGCATTTATGGACCGCTCCATTCTGGAGGACAATCCGCTCGCCGTCATCGAGGGCATGGCGATCGCGGGCTACGCCATCGGCGCGAGCGAGGGCTATTTTTACATCCGCGCGGAGTATCCCATGGCGGTTGCCCACGTTACGGCGGCGATCGAAAAGGCGGAGGAGCTCGGTCTGCTGGGCGACAATATCCTCGGCACCGGCTTTTCCTTCCGCGCCCACATCCGCCTCGGCGCGGGCGCCTTCGTCTGCGGCGAGGAAACGGCGCTGCTGAACTCCATCATGGGTCAGCGCGGCTCCCCGCGCCCGCGCCCGCCCTTCCCGGCGGTGGAGGGTCTCTGGGGCTGCCCCACGGTTGTGAACAACGTCGAGACGCTCGCAACCGTGCCCTACATCCTGCGCGAGGGCGTCGAGGCGTTCACGCAGTACGGCACCGAAAAAAGCCGCGGCACCAAGGTCTTCTGTCTCGGCGGCAAGGTCAACAACGTCGGGCTCGTGGAGATCCCCATGGGCGTCACGCTGCGCGAGCTCATCTTCGATATCGGTGGCGGCATGCAGCACGGCAAAACCTTCAAAGCCATCCAGACCGGCGGACCCAGCGGCGGCTGCCTCACCCCCGATTTTCTCGACACGCCCATTGACTTTGACAGCATGCTCGCGGCGGGGTCCATGATGGGCTCCGGCGGCGCCATCGTCATGGACGAGGACAACTGCATGGTGGACGTCGCAAAGTTTTATATGGGCTTCATCTGCGACGAAAGCTGCGGCAAATGCACCCCCTGCCGCATCGGCACGCGCCGCATGCTGGAGATATTGAACCGCATCACCGCCGGAACCGGCAGCCTGAAGGATTTCGAGGAGCTCGCCGACATCAGCGAGGCGTGCCGCGAAAACAGCCTCTGCGCCCTCGGTCAGACGGCGGCAAATCCCATCAACTCCACCATCCGCCATTTCCGCGACGAATACCTTGCCCACATTGTGGACAAAAAATGCCCCGCCGGGGTCTGTAAGGACCTCATCAGCTATCACATCGACCCGGAGAAATGCGAAAAGTGCTCGCTCTGCGCGCGCAAGTGCCCGGTTGAGGCGATCAGCGGCGTTCCGGGCAAGACGCCGTTCGAGATCGACGAGACAAAGTGCGTCCGCTGCGGTATGTGCTTCGCCGCCTGCCGCTTCGGCGCGGTCAGCAAGGTCTGAGAAAGGGGGCAGCGTGTTATGTGTAAAGTGAACATCAAGATTGAGGGCAAGGACTATCAGGTTGAGGAGGGCATGACCATCCTCGAGGCCGCGCGCTATTGCAGCTATGAGATCCCGTCCCTCTGCTCGTTCAACCATGGCGAGTGCAGCCCCGGCTCCTGCCGCGTCTGCCTCGTAGAGGTCAAGGGCGCGCGCGGGCTCGTCGCCTCCTGCGTCTATCCCGTGAGCGAAGGGATGGAGGTCATCATCTCCTCCCCGCGCGCCGTCGCCGCGCGCCGCGCGAGCGTGGAGCTGCTGCTCAGCAACCACTCCCAGAACTGCCAGCAGTGCGACAAAAACGGCCGCTGCGAGCTGCTCTGGGCAGCCAAGATCACCGGCGCGCGCGAGGGTCGCTTTGTCGGCGGCAGAACCGAACCGGTTTATGACGACGTCTCCCCCTCCATCGTGCGCGACACGAGCAAGTGCATTCTCTGCGGACGCTGCATCGCCCGCTGCCGCAACGCCCACGGCGGCGGCATTCTCGGCTTCTCCGGCCGCGGCTTTTCCACCAAGGTCGGTCCCGCGGGCGGGCTCTCGCTCGCCGATTCGCCCTGCCTTATGTGCGGCCAGTGCGTCAGCGTCTGCCCCACCGGCGCGCTGATGCCGAAGTCCGAGATCGATAAGGTCGACTTCGCCATGGCGTCCGGCAAGCATGTCGTGGTCCAGACCGCGCCCGCCGTCCGCGCCGCGCTCGGCGAGGAGTTCGAACTCCCCATCGGCACGCCCGTCACGGGCAAGATGGTCGCGGCGCTCAAGCGCCTCGGCTTCGCCCGCGTCTATGACACGGATTTCGCCGCGGACCTCACCATTATGGAGGAGGCGACGGAGCTTTTGGAGCGCATCAAAACCGGCGGCACGCTCCCGATGATCACGAGCTGTTCCCCCGGCTGGGTCAGCTACGCGGAGACGTGGTACCCCGATCTGCTGGGGCATATCTCCACCTGCAAGTCCCCCCACGAGATGCAGGGCGCGGTGCTCAAGAGCGTTTACGCGGAGGAAAAGGGCATCGACCCGAAGGACATCTTCGTCGTGTCCATCATGCCCTGCACCGCCAAAAAAGCGGAGAAGGAGCGCCCCCAGCTCCGCAGCGACGCCGGGTATCCGGACGTGGACGCCGTGCTGACCGTGCGCGAGCTCAGCCGCATGATCCGGCGCAGCGGCATCGTGTTCAACCGCCTGCCGGACGAGGAATTTGACCGCGACCTGATGGGCGACGCCTCCGGCGCGGGCGTCATCTTCGGCGTCACCGGCGGCGTTATGGAGGCGGCGCTGCGCACGGCTTACTTCGTGCTGGAGGGCAAGGAGCATGAGCCCGTGGAGTTCACCGCCGTCCGCGGCTTCGAGGGCGTCCGCGAGGCGAGCTTTACCCTCGGCGGGCAGGAGCTGCGCGTCGCGGTCGCGAGCGGGATGAAGAACGCAAAGCGCCTGCTCGACGAGATCCGCAGCGGCGAGAGCCCCTATCACTTTATCGAGATCATGTGCTGCCCCGGCGGCTGCATCAACGGCGGCGGCATGCCCATCGTGCGCCACGTCTTCCTCCCGAAGGAGGAGATCGACATTCTGGACACCTACCGCGCCAAGCGCGCCGCCGCGCTCTACTCCGAGGACGAGCGCCAGACCGTCCGCCAGTCCCACAACAACGCGCAGGTCCGCGAGCTCTACGAAAAGCACCTCGCCGCCCCCGGCAGCGAAAAAGCCCACCATCTGCTCCACACGACCTACGCCCCCCGGAAGCCCTTCCACACCGAGGAATAAAGAAAAAACGAGAGACCGCGTCCCTTGCGGTCTCTCGTTTTTTTACTTCTTCCCTCTCAGCCGCGCCAGCGCGCCGGGGCGCTTTACGGCGCTGCGGAGCGCCTCGCTCGCGAAATCGCCGCCGAGGGCTTCGGCGAGGGCGTCCTCGGTGTAGATATGCCAGCGCTCCAGTCCCGCCTCCGCGCCGGCGGACTCCAGCAGGGCGTGGGCAAGGTCGCGGTAATCGCCCTCGCGCTCGTCCAGTGCACGGGCAAGGCGCGGCAGCAGCGTTTCGTGCAGCGCGCGCAGCGTGGGCGTTTTGCCCTCCGCAGCGGCGCACCGCCGGAGCTGGGCGGCGAGATAGGCGTAAGCGCGCTCCTCGTCCCACTGCGCGTCGATATACCAGTCGCGCCCGCGCAGCCCGTAGAGCAGGCGCTGCGCGTCGAAATAACCGGCGGTGAGGTTCGCGCGGCTCTGTGCCGCGTTGAAGTCCAGCACGCCGCCGAGCTCCACCGTCGGCGCGACGGTATAGAGGTTCACGTCCTTCGGGATCTTCGTCCGGCGCTCCAGCCCGATGCCGTAAAGCCGCAGGGCGATGATGTCCTTATAGCCGTTTTCCAGCAGCACATGCAGCGGCAGCACGTCGCGCACGCCGCCGTCGGCGTATTTTCCCGCGAGGCGTTCGTTGTGGAAAAACGGCAGATAAGAGCTCGCGAGCAGCATCTCGTGGAGCTGTCCCTCCGGGATATCGCGGGCGCGCAGCTCCAGTTCCTTCTGCTGCTCCAGCGAGTAGGTCACGATATAAAGCTCCATATCCGACGCGCGGACCGTCGGCTCGTCCACGACCTCGCGGATCCAGTTGCTGAGCGGCGTGATGTCCAGCCCGCGGTTGCGCACCACGTCCTGCACGGTCTCCAGCGCGGAGCGCAGGTCCAGCTTCAGCAGCTTGCCGTTCAAGAGATTGTGCATCGTCTCGTCGTCGACGTCCAGCACCTGCGAATAGCGGATGTTCGCCCAGACCTCCTCGGCTTTTTCGACGTTGCCCATAACGATCATCGCGCCGTTGAGCGCCCCGACGGACGAGCCGCTCACCGCGCGGATGCGCACGCCCGCCTCCCGCAGCGCGCGCCACGCGCCGATCTGGTAAGCCCCCTTCGCCCCGCCGCCCTCCAGCGCCAGCGCGTATTCCTTTGAAAGATCGAGCTTCAGCTCCATAGTCTCCGCCCTCCCATGGTGGTTTGTGCGCTCATTTTACCACACGCCGCGGGAAGGCGCAAGGTTTTCATGGAGGCGTGGGGTGTATGCTGCAAGCTGCGAATTTAAAGGCTCCCCCTTGACAAGCGATTCTACATCGTGTAGAATATCATCAGATTCTACACGATGTAGAAAGGAGATGACACCCATGTCGGACATTCAATTGGGCGCTGTGGAGGCGCGGTTCGCGGATATGATCTGGGAGCGCGCGCCGGTGACGGCGGCGGAGCTGGCGCGGCTGGGCGCGGCGGAGCTCGGATGGAAAAAGACCACCGCTTACACGGTGCTGCACCGTCTCTGCGAAAAGGGGCTGTTCCGGCTCGAAGACGGCGTGGTGACGGCGCGGCTGGGGCGCGAGGAGTTTTACGCCGCGGCGAGCCGCCAGTTCGTGGACGAGCGCTTTTCCGGCTCGCTCCCGGCGTTTCTCGCGGCGTTCACGCGCGGGAGAGCGCTCAGCGAGCGCGAGCGGGACGAGCTGCGGCGGATGATCGAGGAGGCGTGACGCGATGGAAGCGGTATTTCTGGAGCTGCTGCGCCGCTCGATGGCGGCGGCGCTGCTGATCGTAGCGGTGCTCGTGCTGCGCGCGGCGCTGCGCCGGGCACCGAAATGGACGCGCTGTCTGCTCTGGGCGGCGGTGGCGCTGCGGCTGCTGCTGCCGGCGGTG
>ERZ825896.4231-NODE-4231-length-11199-cov-2.951184_pt1 | contig 11199 bp, 5 predicted proteins | sample MGYA00519858_ERZ825896 | MGnify/ENA primary metagenome ERZ825896 (study PRJEB31778, sample SAMEA3449214) | human gut metagenome | biome: human gut; feature: human-associated habitat; material: faeces | place: United Kingdom | collected 2010/2012 ... | reverse complement strand
TACATGGCGGTCGATGACTTTTACTACATAGTCTGTTTCGGGAACATAGTTGGCTACATCATGTTTGATGACTTCACCTTTATAGTTAGCATCCAGAATTTCTTTCTTCATCACGCCCTCGCGTACGGTTGCCATTTGCGGGCGGTGCTCGGGGTTCACAATCGTTGCCACGATGTTACCGCCGAATGCGGGACGGATTTGGTACAGCAGGTTCTCGTAGGTCTTACCTTCTTTTTTGTCCTCGTGGCTGCCGATTTCGAGAGAAGTACAATCGGCTGTCAGTCCGCTGGTCAGTGCGGACGATACGCGCGGACCGAGGTCACGACCGATGACGGTTGCGCCCATCAGGCAGATTTGCGGCTGTTCTTCTTTGAAGAGGTTTACGAGGATGGAAGTGTGAGGAAGTGAAGTATAAGGATAAAGTCCTTCAGCGTCGAAAACGTGGAGTTTGTCTACTCCATAAGGAAGGATTTGCTTTTCAATTTCTTTGAGGCCGGTGCCGGCAACTACTGCTTCGAGTTGGCAGTTGAGTTCGTTAGCCAACGAACGACCTTTTGTCAGAAGTTCCAGGCTGACGTCTGCGACGATGCCTTCTTCTATTTCGCAATATACAAATAAGTTATTCATGATTATCCGATGGTATGGTTAGCTAACAGTTCAACAATCATATCTTCTATATCTTTGTCCGAGCCGGTCAGTGTTTTACTTTCCTTTGCCTGGAACACGATATTCTGTATAGTCTTTACCTTTGTAGGTGAGCCGGATAATCCGCATTGAGACAGGTCGCCGTTCACATCAGCCACACTCCATTCGGGGATGTTCAGATACGGGCGTGTTTCGTATAGTTCAGGATACTGAATAGCTTGCGGGCCATTGGGGTGGCAGGCTGTCGGTTGAGCCGCTTTTTCCTGTGCTCCCATGGCACGTTTGTATTTCTGTACCAGTTTGGCGTTACGCGGACGACAGGGAGCTGCCGAGCCGTTTACTGTGATTACGATAGGCAGCGGGCCTTCTACGGTTTCCACGCCTCCGTCGATATGACGTTTTACGGTGATACGGCGTGCTGCTTCATCCACGTTCAGGATTTCTTCAGCATAGGTGATTTGTGTCAATCCCAGCTTTTCAGCTACCTGGGGACCTACCTGTGCAGTATCTCCGTCGATAGCCTGACGGCCACCGATGATAATATCGTACTCGTTAATTTTTTTGATAGCCGTAGCCAGGGCGTATGATGTTGCCAGTGTATCGGCTCCTGCAAAGGCACGGTCGGTTAACAAAAAGCCGCCGTCTGCTCCGCGGTATAAACCTTCACGGATGATTTCGGCGGCACGTCCCGGTCCCATAGTCAGTAATGTAACAGTCGATCCGGGGTAGGCATCTTTCAGGCGCAGTGCCTGCTCCAATGCGTTCAGGTCTTCCGGGTTAAAGATGGCGGGAAGGGCGGCACGATTTACCGTTCCGTCTTCTTTCATCGCATCCTTTCCCACGTTGCGTGTGTCCGGAACCTGTTTCGCTAAAACAATAATTCTTAAACTCATATTAATAGGAATATTAGATTTCTATTGTCTGAAAATTAATTGGTAATTAGTAAAAAAATTACCGATTGCAAAAGTAGTCAAACATTCTTTATCTCAAAGAACTTTAACCTGAAATCTGCACACTTTAGGGTTTTTTGAGCACCCAGACTGCACCTTTGTTGTTTTTGACATAAGCTGTTCATTCGCTATTTTAAGGGAAAAGTTCAATAGTTATGTAATATCCGATTTTTACAAATATTTAAAATGTAAGTTTAAAGAAGGATGAGGTATGGCAAATCGAAAGATTGTACATCTAATCGAAAGATTGTGCAAATAATCAAATGCCGGTTACATATATATAATATGATGAAAGAACTTGATGTTTAATTGATTTTTTTGATGTGTGCTAAAGTTTTAGTTTTTTATATTTAGATAATTTCGGGAGAAACTATCATACCTGTATGGAAGATTATATAACCATATTTTTTCATCTGAGTTACTGTAGTCTTAGCAGAACTATGGTATTGTTTTAGGTTATTTAATTAACAATGCAAAAATACAGAGCTTTCTAAGAAGAGAAAATAGACTTTCATTCTTTGATGATGGATTATCTTTCGAAACAGCTGATAAAGTACAAATAAATATAAACTTTCAAAATCTGTATTTCAAAATATTTAATTTGAGATTGTAATGTTTATTCAGTTGTTTGATGTGTTTATTTTCAAAGAATGAGTTGAGATATCCAATCTGAGTTTTATTGTCATAATATACGACTTCTATTGAATAAACTTCCAGAATATGTAGATGGATACCATAGTTCTGCTAAGACTATTGCTTTTTTTAGGTTGTAGGATTTACAATATTTAATACAAACCAGAAAGATTAGTCTTTCACAATTTGAGCTATTATGCAAAACAAATTAAAAGGATGGATCGTACCCAATAGTGTGACGAAAGATCCCAATGACAAGATTCTGATTCTTGATGCTGCCGGAAATGTTGGTCTTGAACAGGTGTACAAAGAAATGCGGGAAGAGGATACCGGTTTAAGACAAGAAACACTGGTACACGTTGTTAGCCTTTACGAACGTATCATAGCCCGTTTTCTGATGAATGGTTACAATGTGAATACTGGATTGTTTTATGCGGTTCCGCGTTTTACCGGTCTGATAGAAGGAGGACGTTGGAATCCTGAAAAGAACAGTATTTATGTATCCTTCAATCAGGATAAAGTATTGCGGGAAGAAATGGCCAAAACCCAGGTGGTTATACAAGGTGAGAAAAATGATGTCATGTATATCCTGGAAACAGAAGACAAGAAAACCAAATTGAAAGATGGTAGTATGACTCCCGGACGGAATTTTGTGATTCGCGGTGCATATTTGAAGGTTGTAGGTGATGATGCTTCCGTGGGTATCGCTATTCGTAATAAGGAGAACGATACTGTGACAAAAGTGACTGAGGATATGTTTGCTACTAATAACCCTTCGGAGCTGATCTTTTTAGTCCCTACTGAACTGACCGACGGCGAATATGAACTGACCGTAACCACACAATATACAAAAGGTACAGGAATAACCTTGAAAACCCCTCGTTCTGTCTCGATTCCGGTACATGTAGGAACGGGAGGGGGAAGCGACCGTCCGGAGATTGAATAATTTTATCGCAATAGAATATTTTACTGTCTTTTATCTGGAGATACCGTTATCGCCATGCTGGAGACAGTATTGTCTCCATACCGGAGATAGCACTGTCTCTTCACGGAAGTAAACTTAGAAAAAGAGAAGATAACCTAATTTATATTTATCCTAAAAATTATACATTATGAAGCAAAAAGTACTCTTAGGACTTTTTGTCTCCCTGCCATTTGTTTGTACAATTCCGGTATTTGCTACCGGAAATATACCTGCAACAGAGAAGAGAGACATTCAAATCAGTCGCTATGATGAGGAAAGAAACAGGATGGAACCGTTAGTCGGTTATGTTTCACAGAACTTGAAAAAAGTAAAAGGTAAGATTTCTGATACCGGTGGTGATCCGCTACCTGGTGCTACTGTGCAAATCAAAGGAAGTACGAAAGGTGTGATTGCTGACGTAGATGGAAATTTCGAGTTCGATGGAGTTAATACCAATGCGGTACTGGTTGTTTCCTTCATTGGTATGGAAACGAAAGAATTGACTTATAAGGGAGAGGGGTTCCTGAATATCGTGATGGAGCCGAAAGCAGATGAGTTGGAAGAAGTAACGGTTGTTGCTTTTGCCAAGCAGAAAAAAGAAAGCGTGGTTTCTGCTATCACAACAGTAAAACCGGCAGAACTGAAAATTCCGAGTAGTAACTTGACCACAGCCTTTGCTGGTCGTGTAGCAGGTTTGATTTCTTATCAGACAAGTGGTGAACCGGGGCAGGATAATGCCAACTTCTTTATTCGCGGTATCACGACTTTTGGAGCAGATGCGAAAAAAGATCCTTTGATCCTGATTGACGGAATCGAATTGAGTACCGATGACCTGGCTCGTTTGAACACCGATGACATCGCCAGCTTTACAATCATGAAAGATGCAACGGCTACAGCATTGTATGGTGCGCGTGGTGCAAATGGTGTTATCTCCGTAACAACAAAAGAAGGACGTGAAGGTAAGGTTGCGGTAAATGTCCGTATTGAAAATTCATTTTCTACTCCAACTAGCCGGGTCGATCAAGCGGATCCGGTTACCTACATGCGGATGCAGAATGAGGCAATTAAAACACGTGATCCGTTGGGGTTAGCTTTATATTCTCAGGAAAAGATAACCATGACTGAACGTGGGTTATATCCGGATATTTTTCCTTCGACAGACTGGTATAGCACCATGTTCAAAGATTTGACTATGAATCAGCGTGCAAATATCAGTGTGAGTGGTGGCGGTACGGTTGCTCGTTATTATGTGGCGGCCAATATGACACGAGATAATGGGAATGTGAAGGTTGATAAACGTAATAATTTCAACTCGAATATCAATTTGATGAAATATACAATTCGCTCAAATGTGAATGTGAACCTGACGAAGACAACGGAATTAGTTTTACGAATGAGTGCTGCATTTGATGATTATTCTGGACCTATTGGTGGTGGTAGTGGTATGTATAATCATGTGATGCAGGCTAATCCGGTATTATTCAAACCCTATTATGAACCGGACGAGCAGTATTCTTATGCGAACCATATTTTGTTTGGTAACTACGGAGATGCCAATTATATCAATCCCTATGCCCAGTCATTAAGAGGATATAACGAATACAGTAAAAATACCATGCTGACTCAGTTTGTTGTGAATCAGGACCTGGATATGATAACCGAAGGTTTAACGGCCAGCGTACTTGTCAATATGGATCGTTATTCGGAATATACCGTGGATCGTGCATATACTCCTTTCTATTATAGCATCAGCTCTTTCGATATGCAGGATCAGTCTTACAAGTTGAGCCGTTTGAACCCGACAACCGGAACAGAATGGATCAATTATCAACCGGGGCAACGCAAAATCAACAGCAGTGTTTATTTGGAAGCGAAAGCAGAATATACCCGCTTGTTTAATGATAAACATACTGTGAATGCTTTGTTTGTTTACACGATGCGTAATCAGAAATCTGGTATTGCGGATAATCTTCAATTGTCATTACCTTATAGAAATATTGGTTTAGCCGGTCGTATGGCTTACAACTTCGACTCTCGTTATTTCGGGGAATTTACTTTCGGTTACAACGGATCGGAACGTTTTTCGAAGAATAACCGTTGGGGATTCTTCCCTTCTATTGCAGTGGGATATAACATCAGTGAGGAAGCGTTCTTTGAACCTTTGAAGAATGTTTTCTCTAACATGAAGATTCGTGCTTCGTGGGGGCTTGTTGGTAATGACAATATTGGTGGGGCACGTTTTGTGTATATGCCGACAATCAATCTGACAGGTACCGGATATACTACCGGGCTGGATGGTGATATAACTTATAAAGGTCCTGTATATTCCCGTTATGGTAATCCGGAGGTTACTTGGGAAGTGGGTAAGAAAGTCAATGTAGGTTTGGATTTGCAGTTGTTTAACTCATTGAACCTGACAATGGACTATTTCCACGAAACCCGTACTGATATATTTCAGGAGAGAGGTACGATTCCTCAATATCTGGGAACAGCAGGAACAAAGGTGTTCGGAAACTTGGCAGCCATGAAGAATCAAGGCTTCGACTTTGCGGCAGATTTCAATAAGAAAATAGGTAAGGACTGGTTTATCAGTTTCAAAGGGACATTTACGTATGCTCATAATGAGATTACAAAATACGATGAATCTCCGAAATATGCTTTCCAGTCAAAAGTAGGGCAGAGTGCAAATATTCCTAGTATTATGATTTCCGACGGTCTTTTCAAAGATCCGGATGATGTGAAAAACTCTAACCAGCAGATCGGAGGAAATCTTAGTGCCGGTGATATCAAGTATGTGAATATCTCCAAACTTTATGGTTATGATGATGATATCGTGGATATTTCTGACTGGGTATGGGCGAAGAATCCTACCGTTCCGGAGATTGTATATGGTTTCGGCCCTTCTATACGCTGGAAGAATCTTGATTTCTCTTTCTTCTTCCAGGGAGTTGCAAAGGTTTCATTGGTTATGAGTGATTTTCATCCGTTCGGAGACAACAGTTTGCGTAATGTCCTGACTTGGATTGCTGACGATCGCTGGTCTCCCGACAATCAGAATATCAACGCCACTTATCCTCGTCTGACCAGGGACACGAGTGTAAACAACACTCAACGCTCTGACTATTGGCTGCGCAACGCTGCATTTATCAAGTTGAAGAACGCAGAAATAGGTTATACATACAAGAATATGCGTTTCTATGTCAGTGGCATGAACCTGGCGACTTTCTCGCCATTCAAGCACTGGGACCCGGAACAAGGAGGAGGTAATGGTTTGAAATATCCTACGCAACGTGTTTTCAACTTTGGTTTTCAGATGACTATTAATAATAACCGCTAATTTGAATAAAATGAAAAAGATATATAATATTTTGTTATCGTTCGTATTTGCCGGCTGTCTCTTGGGCTCATGTGATTATCTGGATATTGTGCCGAATGAAACAGCCAATGAAGAAGATGCATTTGCTTCGGAACAAGCTGCATTGAACTATCTGTATTCCTGTTATTCCTTTATGCCTGCTTATCAGAATTCGCATACTTTTATCGGATATGCAGGAGATGAAATAGTAAGCTGTTTCAACGGAGAACCTATTAAACTATATTTTCAGGGAGGATATACTTCAGGAAATATCGGCAATGTGGATGCGACATACAGTAATATGTATAAAGGTATACGGCAATGTTATCTGTTGAAGAAGAATATTGCGTCCGTTCCGGGATTGAGTGATGATAAGATTAATGATTTCGCCAATCAGGCGGATTTTCTGATTGCTTATTATCATTCGGTATTGATGCAGCATTATGGTCCTATCATCTTGGTAAAAGAATTACCGGATATGAATACACCTTATGACAAGATGGCAGCCCGTTCTCCTTATGACGAATGTGTGGACTGGGTATCAGAACAATTTAGAATCGTATCGGAGAAATTGCCTACGGAACGTATGGGATCTTCTTACGGACTGGCAACTAGTGTAGCTGCCAAAGCGCTGAGGGCCCGATTGTTGCTTTATGCTGCTTCTCCTCTATTCAATGGAAACTCGGAATATTACAGTGACTTTGCCAACAATGACGGCACCTTATTGATGTCTCAAACATATAGTAAAGAGAAATATAAAGTAGCTGCCGATGCAGCTTTGGAAGCAATAAACTTTGCAGAAGATCACGGATACAGATTATATTACGTTGGCGATGATGCCATTGGTACAGCCACCTATCCGTATCCGAAAGATCCTATCCAAAGACAGCTGCGTCTTACATACCTGGACAAGAACGGAACTAAGGAGGTACTTTGGGCAAATACCCGCTTGGAAGAAATGTATAGCATACAGAATAAATCCATTCCTTATCTTTCTTTTGGAGGAGGATATGGTCCGTCTCTGACAATGGTAGAACGATTCTATACCGAAAATGGTCTTCCGATTGACCAAGACCCGACGTATGACTATGAAAATCGTTTTCAGACTACTATTCTGGATGATGATACACGCGGAGAGGGAATAACTTTGAAATTGAACGATCATCGTGAGCCGCGTTTCTATGCCTGGATATCTTTCCATAATGGCTTTTACGAATGTCAGACGGAGAATGTAGTAGCCGACGGTACCAAAGGTATTACTTATCAGGATAAAATGGACCGTTCCGACCGTAAACAACGCAAAAGATGGTTGACACAGTACAAGAAGGAAGACAACAGTGGCAAAATGAACAGAGGAAATAACTACTCTCCAACCGGTTATCTGAATAAGAAAGGGGTTCATCCGGGATCGGCTGCCCGTAAGTCGGACAACGTGCCTTCCTTGAGATATCCGTTGCCTATCATTCGTTTGGGTGAGTTGTATCTGGATTATGCAGAGGCTTGTGTCGGATATGGTGATGCTAGTTATGTGGCTGAAGGCATGAAGAAATTGAACGTAATCCGTGAGCGTGCCGGCATTGACCCTGTACTGACTGCCTGGGCGAAGGCAAAGGAGCCGTTGACAGATTATTCTTCCGTAGGCCCCGATGGTCGTTTGATGCAGATTGTACGTCAGGAACGTATGATTGAACTTTATATGGAGACTCATAATTTCTGGGATCTTCGTCGCTGGAAGTTGGGGGAAAAATACTTTGGTGTATATCCGAGAGGATTAAATGTGGAAGCTACCAAAGATGAGGACTTCTTCAAGGATACACAAATGACAAGTCACATTCGTGAATTCCGTACTCCGGCGAATTATTTGATGCCTATTCCGGTAGATCAGGTAAGTAATAACCCGCAAATGGTGCAGAATCCGGGCTATTAACGGTAAGATGAAGGCAGAATCTGTTTTGAAGTTTTTTGAAACAGATTCTGTTTCTATTATTTGCTAAGTGTCTTATTTTATGGATATTTATTTTTATCTTTGCTGCACGTTTTTCCATAAATTATGATACAGAAAATTAAAACTGTTCCTTTTCAGTAAGGGGAACTTAATTAATGAATGTATTTATTACATAACGAACTTAATTTTATAGTGATGAACAACAAACACTGCATTTTTTTGTCAGGGGTAGCCGCCTTGGTAACATTGCCCTCCTTTGCTCAGAGTAAAGGGGCGTCTGAGAAGCCTATGAATATTTTGTATATAATGAGTGACGACCACTCATTTCAGACTATCAGTGCCTACGATCACCGTTTTATAGAGACACCCAATATCGACCGTATCGGCAATGAAGGAGTTGTCTTTACCAATAGTTTTGTGGCAAACTCTATAAGCGGGCCCAGCCGTGCGTGTATGTTGACGGGAAAACATAGCCATAAGAATGGTTTTATAGATAATGCGCATCGGTTTGACGGAAGCCAGCAGACCTTCCCTAAGCTGTTGCAGAAGGCAGGTTATCAGACTGCTATTGTTGGTAAATGGCATCTCACCTCTAATCCCACGGGATTCGATTATTGGAATATTCTGATTGGTCAGGGTGATTATTACAATCCTTATTTTATAGATAATGGTAAGAAAGTGCAGATAGAAGGGTATGCCACCAATATCACTACGGACTTGGCGCTGGAATGGCTGGAGAACAAACGGGAGAAAGAAAAACCGTTCTGTCTGTTGTTGCATCATAAAGCCCCGCACCGTACATGGATGCCCGACACTTGTGACTTGGGAGCGTTTGATAAGGTGAAGTTTCCATTGCCGGAAAATTTCTATGATAAATATGAAGGCCGTATAGCTGCTTCCGAACAGGAGATGAACATATTCAAGGATATGGACCTTGTCTATGACCTGAAAATGGCGGATAAAGAAAATGAGATTCATACAAAAACTGGATTGGAAGGTTATGGACGCGCTATGTATAAGCGTATGAATCCGCAACAAAAAGCTGCCTGGGATGCTTATTATGACCCTATTATCAAAGATTTTAAAGCCCGGAAACTGGAAGGCAAGGAACTGGCGGAGTGGAAGTATCAACGTTATATGCATGATTATTTGAGTGTGATTCGTTCGGTCGACCGCAATATCGGACGGGTGTTGAAGTATCTCGAAGAAAAAGGGCTTCTGGAAAATACATTGGTGGTTTATACTTCCGACCAGGGATTCTATATGGGAGAACACGGTTGGTTTGACAAACGCTTTATGTACGAGGAGTCATTCCGTACTCCGTTGTTAGCCCGTTTTCCTCATGGCAAGAAAGGAAAAGTGTCGCAAATGGTTCAGAATATAGACTATGCACCTACCTTCTTAGAAATGGCGGGAGTAGATATTCCGGAAGATATTCAGGGGGTATCTTTGTTGCCTTTGCTGAAAGGAGAACGTCCTAAGGACTGGCGTAAGTCCCTTTACTATCATTTCTATGAATATCCGGCGGAACATGCGGTGAAACGTCATTATGGTGTGCGTACCGAACGCTATAAGCTGATACATTTTTATAATGATATTGATGCGTGGGAGCTGTATGACCTGAAAAAAGATCCGCGTGAAATGCATAATTTGTTTGGGAAGCCCGGTTATGAAAAGATAACTGAAAAACTGAAAGGGGAATTGGTAAAGCTTCAGACTCAGTATGACGATCCTATTGAATCTCAATTAAAAAAATAAAGTATTATGAATGCCAAGGAATTTGTACAAATAGTAAAGAAGATGTTTTCTAAAGGACTGACTCCGGAGGAAAAAATAAAATTAGCGGATGAAGGACCGGTGTGCCGTTTATTACTGAGACAGTGGGATAAATTCTTTGGCACTTCTATTGAAAACAAAAAAATTGAGGAGGAGATATGGACCAACATTACGGATGTATGTTGGAATCACAAACCTGCAAAGAAAAAATTGTCAGGCTATAATCGGGGTTTTAGGATTCTGGCTGCCGCCGCTTGTCTTTTGCTGGTCGTAGGTACGTGGTATCTGATTACTTCAAGAGCTTCTTTAGAGACAATAGTCTTGGGACCGGCCGATACGCGTATGACGTATGTCCTTCCGGATAGTTCGGTGGTATGGCTCGCTGCGGGAAGTACGCTTTCATATCAGGACGATTTTTTGAAAGAGCGCAAAGTGGTCTTAGAGGGAGAAACGTCTTTTGAGGTGAAAAAGATGACAGGAGGCAGTCCTTTCAGGGTTTATTTCAAAGATGCGCTTGTGGAAGTCAAAGGGACGGAATTTAATATAAAGTCTGATGATGAAGTAGCGGAGGTGACTCTCTTTACCGGAAAAATAGATTTTCAGGTGACGGGGCAAGAGGCCATAGAGGTGAAGCCTGCTCAACGCATCACTTACTATATTGATTCAAAGACGATTGAAACCGAGACGTTGGATATTGAAGGATATGACTGGAGAAAAGAAGAGTATAACTTTACGGATAAGCCGCTTGGTGAACTGATAAACTTAATCAATAAGAAGTATCATACGAAAGTGTGTTTCGAGAATAAAAAGAATAGGGATAATCTGTTTACGGGAACTATTCGTAAAGATGAAGAATTAGCGAAGGTATTGCGGAAAATCTCTATCAGTTTTGGATTAAATACAAGGCAGGAGAAGGATACGATTATTCTTT
>ERZ825896.4229-NODE-4229-length-11200-cov-21.908479_pt1 | contig 11200 bp, 15 predicted proteins | sample MGYA00519858_ERZ825896 | MGnify/ENA primary metagenome ERZ825896 (study PRJEB31778, sample SAMEA3449214) | human gut metagenome | biome: human gut; feature: human-associated habitat; material: faeces | place: United Kingdom | collected 2010/2012 ... | reverse complement strand
TGAGAAATCAGGAGTTGAAGTGGAATTTGGAACATCTTTTACAGATGATGAATTCATGACAGTAGATGCAGAGAAAAGCGAAATAAGAATTTTTACAAGAGTTAAAGGCGGTTCAATTGATGAGATTGTTATTGATGAAGATAATAGTAATTTGCTTGTTATGTTAGAACAGATCCTAAAAGAAGCAGAAGAAATAGAATAGCAAATAGAACTGGAGAGATCCAGTTCTTTTTTTATAGGGAAAATTACAATTACAAAAAATTAAGTCATGTATATCTTATTAAGGACCTTGTCCTTATACCCTGGAATCCAGTAATAGAGCGGATTTTGAGTTCGAAATTATTTTTTTTAAGTTTTGACATAGAAATCAGGAAACATTTTGACATCAAAAGCATATGATGAATTAAGAGGTGATGATAATGACAGAAAGAGATTTACTTGTATTGCAATTTCTCACTAGTACGAGAGCAGCCTCTACCCGCCAAATACAAGAATCCTTTTTTAGTGGATTGAATCCAAGTGTAAGTTATAACAGATTGAAATATTTAACAGATAACAAATTTGTTAAAAGAAAATATATGCACCTGGATCCAAACTCAAATACTCACATATACTATCTTGATAAATGCCCTTCTAGAAAAACTTTGAGACATGAGTTACTAATAACTCAATTTTATGTAGAACTTAAGAAGCTTAATTTTGAAATACTTAGTTTTGAGAAAACTCCAATTTACAAAGGATTTAGACCGGATGCCATAGTTGAATTTAAAACTGATAAGAACCAAGTGAAAAAAGTATTTTTAGAAGTGCAATTAAGCAAACATTCTGTTTATGAGAAATATTACAACATTAATCCAAATGCAGCTGCAGACGTACCCAGTTACCTTTGGGTAGTAACAAACCAGGAACAGCAGCAGCACCAAATACGAAACTTAAGAATCATAGTGGATGATCTAAAGATGACAAAATTAAAAAATTATTTTTAGGTGGTGAAACTATGAATACTTTTATGAAATTACTGGACCTTATACAAGATGAAAGTATTGATTTTAAGGAGAGATTAGAAGTTGCTAATAAAGTTATAGCTTATTGTGAGAATGGGGGCGGAGAATCCGATTTATTTATCGAGAAAGCATACAGAGACTTATTGAAGGTGAAAAATAATGAGCGATAATATCCTACAACCATACTTTGACCTACTTTGGGACTTAGGTAGTAGATTGTTTTATTGGACCTTTGATGGATGGATTAAAGAAAAGATAGATTTTGAGCCCTTATGGAATGAGGTGAAATTATATAATTCAATAGGCAATAAACCAATACTATTAAAAGAAAATAAGACAGATAGAACACAAGTATATATGTTTACTATCCCGGTAGGAATGAGTATAAAAGATTTTATGGATAAAAGACTGGAAATAGCACAGTATTTGCATTGTGATATAAAGAATTTAAGGATTAAATTAATAAATAACCTTGCAGCTATAACTGTATATGATACCACTAATTTATCATTCCACTATGGAGATTATGATTTCAAACTAGGTAAGGAAATTAAAATCCCGATAGGAATAAGTCTAGATGATTTTTCAACAGTGTATTGGAATCCAACGGACCCGAACCAAGCTCATATGCTCATAGGGGGCAGCACAGGCAGCGGTAAGAGTGTAGCCTTGAATGTAATACTGGAGCATTTATGTAAGTATGATAATGTAGAATTATACTTGCAAGATACAAAGATGGTAGATTTAGTAAAATATCAATCTAGAGCCAAAATATATAATGAGGGGACTAATTACTCAATAGAGACTTTAAAAGGTCTTACAGAGCTAATGGTGGAGCGATACAGCTATCTAAAGAAGTATAATTATAAGAACATGGAAGAATGTAATAGAAAAGATAAACCAAAGTATATATTTTATGTATTGGAAGAATTAGCTTCATTTAATCCAAAAGAAGACAAAGAGTTTTACAAATACCTTAGTGAACTACTAGCCAAGGGTAGAGCGGCAGGAATATTTGTAATAATTACCAGTCAGGCTTGTTATTCTGAAATACTTCCAGGTATGTTAAAGAATAATATAAACACTATACTAGGTTTAAAAACACGCACAGGTGAAGCTAGTAAGGTTATAAGTGGAGATTATGATTTATTAACTGGATTAAGAGGAAAAGGCCACGGCTACTTAATCAATGCTAATGGTGAACAGGAAGTGCAAGTGTTCAATATATAAATTAGTTAATTGCCATCTACTTAATCGGTAGGTGGTTTTACATAGACTTATATGTTTATGCAAAATTTAACTAAAGGAGAAAATTTATGGAAAAATCAATCAGAAGAATCAATAGTAAAATGAGAAAACAAAATAGAAAATATACAAAAGCTATTAGAACAAATAAGATCAATAAGAGTAGCAAGAAAAAAAATAAAGTAGTAACTGAAACTACTAGAAAAGAACAAATAAAAAGTGCTATGTATGGTATAGCACTTAATATTGGTTTCTACATTATGTTGTATTATTTTATATATAAAACATTATATATCTAATATATATTATAACCAATACTACACAAAATATACGCTTATGGGGTGATAAGATGTGATATTATGAGTAGTTGCTGGATCTATAGTTATATATTTAGATGATACAATGATTTTATAAAATATAATAAAACAAATATAAGGCTAGATATATATTATCTAGTCTTTTTTATTTTAAAATATAAAATACAATTCCACCAAGAAGTAGTGCATATCCAAGACTTACTAATATTCTATCAAGAATTGTTTTAGGTGGTGGGGCTTCTAATTGTTTAAATTCCTTGAATTTGTAGTACATTCTCCAGTGTTCTAATTTATCATATTCTTCTTCATCTTTTACAACTCTTGAATTTATATTATGGCTTTTATCTCTTTTGTTATAGTGTGGTTTATATTTATTTATCAGGTATTGCTCCAGATCTAAAGCCTTTCCATAGCTTTCACACTTCAATACTTCAATTCTAGCTACACTCTGATAACATTCTTTAGGTAAATGACCACTTTTACTGAAATGACTATGCACCCTTCTATCTATGTTTTTAGCACTTCCAACGTAAATTGTGTTTTCTAGAGTATCTAAGAATCTATAACAACCAGGTCCTCTATATCTAGTTAATAACAACTTAATCACCTCTCTTAATGAGAGTTTTAACTAATATCGATGTATTTATACTGTCTAAAAAGAACAGTTTGAATTTATGGACGATTTTAAAGGAATATCTATTTTAAGAAGATTGAAATATCAACAATAAATTTTCTGTATAAATAGTCTTAAAAGTCCTACCTTATTAGGCTATTCATGATACAATATAAGTAAGAAAACTAACGAGAAGGAGGGGAAAGGAATGGATGACTTAGAGAAAATGTTAAACAATGATACAAGCGAGCCAAGAAAAGTATTCATCGGGACTGGAGTACCAGGCAAGCCAAGTAATCAATACTTATTTGCAGAACCGAAACAAGAATCTATAGCTAAGAAACTACTAGATGAAGACAAGAAAAAACTATTAACAACAGAAGCAGAAGTACTATATGCAAGAGCAAGAAGAAAAGAAAAAGAAGCTATGAAGAAAGGAATGAGATAATGAATAGATTTGTGAAAATAATGCTTGAAAACGAAAAAATGTATGAAGGTCAAATTAAGAACATTCTTAATGAAGCGAAAATCAAATTAAGTGAAGCTAAGGACATATACATAGAAGATAGACTTTCGAAATATGAAAAAAAAATTATAGAAAAAGCTATGAAAGATGTAGAAGCTATACAACAAGATTATCTGAAGACGACTTCAAAGCTATTAGATAATGAGCAATACAGAATGCAGAATTCACATCAAATCACTCTGTCAAACACAGAAAAATTATTGAACGAGATAAGAAAGTCGAATGAATTGAAATTGAATGAATTAAAAATAAAAGCTATGACAAATGAAGACATAATACAATCATGTATTGAGAATTCTAGTGAAGCTTATGTCCTACAAGCTAAGAATGAGTTGAATCTAAGAGCTTCTAATCTAGAAAATAAAAATGAGGCTAATGAATTGAGGAATACTGCAAGAAATTTGAGACATTTCACAGAACAAGATGAATTAAATATAGCTAAGATCGAATTTGAAGCTATGACATCTAATAAGAACCTAATGCCAGGCGTATCCGTCGGAGAAAGACTTGCGATTGGTGATATAGAAGAGTTCTTACTAAGAGAAACGAAACTACAAGCTGATGGAATAGCTCAAGCTACTGATTAAGAGGTGATAATATGAGTAGATATGGTGTAAGAGGTTCAAGAAATCCATATAAAAATGTGAAGCCAATGCCAACTAAAGGCCCACAATCGCAATTGGTAAATCCAACAGCAAACAATGGGAAAGGACCACAAGGGCAACAAATATTTGAAAATGAGAAAAACGCATCTACAGAAACAACAGAATAATATTATGTATGTATGAGCCATTTATTTAGCCCTAGGAGGCTTTGTAAGTGGCTTTTAATATAATTGGGAGGGGTAATTATGAGTAATGATGAGTATATGAAACTCCATGAACAATTCAAGCCAATGATAATCAAGCTAGTCAATCGATGGAGTAGAATTGGAGTAATTGAATATGATGACCTTATGCAGATTGCACTACTTGCATTAATACATGCCTATAACACTTTCGATGAGACCAAAGGAAAGAAATTCAGTAGTTATGTATACGATATGATTGAATATAGAATGAGAAAAGAAATATATATTGTTGATAAGAAAAATAAGAATAAGTCTACTATCTCGCTTAATACAGTAATGGAAAATGGTGAAGGAGATACAATAGAGCTTATAGACTTAATAGCAGATGATATAGATCTTCAAGAGGAAATACAAAATAAAATCATGATAAACTACTACGAAAAAGAGTGTAGAAGAGTATTGCCAGAAGAAAAATTTCAAGTCTGTTATTTGAAATGGTTCAAAGGTTGCTCCAATGCATACATTGCAGAAGTCACTCACAGGAAATACATACATGATGTTCTATTGGGGAGCAGAAGCTTGATATTAGCTAAATCTAGAACATTAAAAGAAGAATATCATAAATTGCATAATATAGATGATTATTCTCATACAGAAAGATTAGCTCTACTAGATAGCTAGCAGGTTGGTAGAAAATTCTAAACAACCGAAAAATCGGCTCTAATGTCAAAGATATTGACTATTGCTATGGTCTTCGTTCACCAAGATGGGAACATGGTAAAATACTTTCTTCCTTTAAGGGAACAAACCCGAAAATTCGGGGTTACTAATAAGGGAAAAACTTACAAAACTGTTGTAAAGTGTTGCATATTGAAACGGGTATCATCAAATCATCAAAATGATGACTTTTTATGTTACATATTGAACTTGTACGAAGAAGGACGGGTTGGTGCAGTCTTCTTATAGAATAGGAACATCGCAAAACACCAGGTTGAAACATTTAAATTTCAACAAACAAATTTTTTTGCAAAGTAACTATTACTTACCTTGTATGGTCTCGAAAAAGAGAACGTACTTACCTTGTATAACCTTGTAGCTAGCAGTAATCAGCCTAAGAAATCCCAAGATTAATGAAGTCTAAATGGATACGAGCAGAAGCCCTCAATTGGGTGTCGTCAAAATGACGAAAGCCTACACAAAAGGAACGTGAATAGTCACATTATAGTAACGTTACCATTAAAAAAAAGCCCCGTGAAGGTGTACCAAGCCTCCATGGGACCTTTTTATATATTAATAGCACAAACAACTGAGAAAAAAAATAAAAGAATAAATGAAAGAAAACTTAAACATCAGTAATCCATGGATGCCCGTCCTTTGAAACAGTAGGAGGGCTTACTTATATTATAGCATATTTAGTCCAAGAAGGTGTAACTTATTAGCCAATTTGTATATTATTGAAATTACTTAGCTTCAATGATAGAAAATACTCATAAATCGTCCAATAAATATTGTAGACTTTTTTAGACGACTGCATTATAATTATTCTACATAGAATATTTTTAAAGGATGTGTAATTATGATATATGGCTACGCAAGAATCTCTGATAAAAAGCAAAATGAGGCTAGACAGATAGAAGCACTTATTAACTATGGTGTAGATGAAAAGTACATCAAAATAGATAAAGCTAGCGGTAAAGATTTCAATAGGGAAAATTATTTACTTTTAAAAAATGAAATTCTAAGACCTGGAGACACTCTTGTTGTAAAAGAACTTGATAGGCTAGGAAGAAATAAGGAGCAGATAAAAGAAGAGCTTAACTATTTCAAGACTAATAAAATTAGAGTAAAAATATTAAATATACCAACTACACTAATGGACCTACCAGGGGGCCAAGAGTGGGTATTTGATATGGTTAATAACATACTTATAGAGGTATTAGGAGCAATTGCAGAAGAAGAACGTATAAAAACAAAACAAAGACAAAGAGAAGGTATAGACTGCATGCCTATAGACCCCAAGACAGGGAAAAGAAAGTCTAAAAAGACTGGAAAATTAACTGGCAGACCTGTTAAAAATGAATATCCTAAAGACTGGGAACAAAACTACGAATTGTATAAAAAAGGGACTTTAAAAGCTAAGCGAATGCAAGCAATGTATGAGTGGCCTAAGTCTACTTTCTATTACATGATTAAAAAGTATGAAGAAAATAAAAAATAAAATCCTTTAACATGGTTAAAGGGAATTTTTTTAGGATAACATACTATATGTAAACTAGATAACATGTTTCACGCAAAACACTTATAAATTTACATTTTATTTTAAAAAATATTTTGAAATTAAAAATGAATACGTTATAAATATAAATATGTTATAATAGTTCGTATAAGAAAAGAAATAAAAAAAGACCGAGTGTTGGCAGCACTCAGTCTTTACACGATTAAAAAAAATTGCACTAACCATACAAATTTTTAAAATCGGGTATTTTGTTTTTGTAATATAAAACTATTATACCCCATTTTGAACTTTTTTTAAACCTAAAAAATTCTATAAAGAATAAAAAAGGGGTGTATATTATGAAAAAATATGAATTTAAAACGTATGAAGAATTTTTAGAAGCTCAAAGACAAAGAAGCTCGGAGTGGTATCAAAAGAACCGAGAATACAAAAAAGCCTATCAAAAGGCTAAATACAGAGGAGAAACTCTAACTAGAGATCAATTCGAACTGAACCAGTCGCAGGAACTGGAGGAATAAATCTTATCAGTGCAATTCGAAGTCGTATATATTTCTTTTCAATTAACTGAAAAGGAAGTGACTTAACTATGACAATTTTAAAAGAAATGGAGATAATAAATTACTCAATCTACAATTCTAATATTTCAATAGATATAGATAGGTATATAAGTGAACACGAAACAATATTAATGACAATGCTAACTAGATCCTTACAAGGAGAAACAAACCTATTAATAGCGCCTACAGGAAGTGGAAAAACTTATTCAATTATAAATATGCTAAAAAAAGTTGATGATCTAGGGCAAATAAAATCAATATTTATAGTTCCAAATTCAATCAATGTAGAGCAAATTAAAATAGACTATAAAATCCCAGGAGCATGGGGGGATATACCAGTTATTCCAGAGCTTGAAAAGGGCAATGTAGTTGTTATGACATGGGATAAGTTCATACAACTAGATGAAAATATTCTAAGGGATTATATTGTTGTATTAGATGAAGTACATCAAACTTATACGGATATGTACAGAAAACAAAAAATAAATAAACTATATGAGAATTTAGAATTAACAAAAGGGCAAATACATATTACAGCTACTCCAAACAAACTGAATTTTAATAATTATGATTTTATCCTGGAATATAAACAAAAGGCCCAAACTAAGTATAATGTAAAGCTATATGACAAAGTATGTGATGACACTATATGTAATATCATTAAAAATTCTAATAAGTTTGCACTTTTAAAAGATGATATTAAATACTTAAATTTTATGAAAGAAAATAATCCTACAAAGAAAATAGATGTTATCACAAGTAGTACAAGAAACCTTTCTAAGACTTATAAGGAAATAGTGACTAAAAGCACAATGAAAAAAATAGACGGTATATGTAATACAAGTGTACTTGTAGCAGGTGTAAATATATACGAGCCTGGAATAACAGATATTATCATTGTAGAAGAAAAGGACATAGCAACTATTAAACAATATGTAGCACGTTTTAGAGATTTAGAAGAGGTTAATGTTCATATATTCAATAAACATCAAGAGGAATCCAAAACTTACGACATTGAATGGCTAGTAGATACTAGATTACAAGAAGTAAATGTAGATATAGATTATTATAATAAAAAAAATCATAATGAAACTTTTATAGAAAGTGTTTTAGATATTTCACCTATAAGGCTAGGAAATAGTCAAGAGTATTATTGGAATAGTGAATTATATAAATATATAGTTAGTGAATTAGGAATAAGAAATACTTGTTACACTAGATACTATACAAAAGCAGATATACAAAGTTATAAAGTATTATTGGAAGAGTATTTCCCTAAAGTCGATATAATAGAAATTAAAGAAGCTGATAATATTTCAAGAAAAATATATAATCAAATAGCACTTGAAGAAAAAAAAGAAATCCTGGAACAACTAGAAAAGGAAAAGTCCATTCTAGTAGGAGCAGTTGAAATAATATCTAATAAAATTACTACTAAAACAGAGAATTATCTTAATAATAATGAGTTTGATATAGATGATCTAAAGAAAGAGTTAGAAAATAAAAATATAGATAAATACATTCAGATAGGAAATATAGCTAAGACAATTAATCTATATACAAAGTATGTAATAGAGAATAGGTATAATTATAATTTGGCATGGTGTGTAGCTAATAAAGGTAATAGAGCTCGAGGGAAATTTTTTAATCAGTTAAATAATATCGTATATAGAGAAATAGAAAAAGAATATCCGAACTTAATGAGGTATATAAAAATTGAGGATAAATTATATAACTTTATAGTGAAAATGTTCACTCCTGGAATAAGTTATACCGAGGAACACTTGAAAGAATTTACTGAAGCTGTTGAAATAGCTATGCCAGAAGTAAAAATAACTACTAATAAATTAGGTGAATTATTAGCACAAATCTATAATATTGAAAGTAAAAAATATAAAGAGTGTCCAGGATTAGACTTTCTTTTTAATAAAATATATAATCCTATTCCTGGACAGAATAAAAGAATTAATGTTTATACTATTAAAAATTTCCTAACTTTAGAAGATGTTATAGAGCAAAATAAATTAGATGAACTTTCGCTAAAAGTGCTAAAGAACTTACTGAGTGAACGAATTCGAGAAATAGAATTAGATGCTAAAGAGATAAATAATAAAAGTGATTTGTTCGTAGTTTAACAAAAGCATACTATGGAAATAAGCTTAAATTGCAAATTAGTTTACGGAAAAACAGAAACTTAATTGGTGGGAATTTAGTCTCGTTTTCTCAAATTAAATTGAGAGGAGCTAAATTTATGAAAGAAATAAAATATAAAATAATTATTGATACAAGGGAAAAACAAATAGATCATATACTGAAAGCTTTTGAAAAGAATAATATCTCTTATGAACGTAGAGCTTTACCTATAGGGGATTATATTGTAGAAGGTCCAAATGGCCATGTGCCAAATGTAGTTATTGAACGTAAAAACTCTATAGATGAAATCACATCCAATTTGCTAGATACAGCCACAAAGGATGAGAATGGAAATAATAGATTTATTAGAGAACTTATTAGAGCTAAGAGAGCCAATAAGAAATTCATATTGCTGATAGAAGATGAAAAGTTTTATACAAATTTATTAAAAGGGAATTATCGTTCTAACGTGAATCCGAAAGCAGCAAAAGGCATGATTATGAGTTTGGAAGCTAAATTTAACAACCTAAATATAGTATGGATGGAGAAAAGAGAAGTAGCTTCTTATATACATTCAATTCTATATTATGCAATTAGAGAAGATTTAAAAGAAAAATAGATTTAGAGGGACTGGATACTAAAAATGGTATCCAGTTTTTTATTTTCATTGAGTACAAAAAAGGTATATCTTTTTAGATAGTTTATCTTTTATAAATTTTATATTTTTATATCAGTAAAATCAATATGTTCATATGTATTTTTAAACTTTTTGTATATATAGACCTTTTTAGACTGTATAGAGTTTAAAAAGTTTTTTAGTGAATGGAAGCAACTGGATCTAAAAAAGCTGATATTTAGAATAACTACACTTATCCCAAATTTTACCATATTATTTCAATGTTGGAAAAAATAATTTATATAGTTATAAAATGCGCCAAATTTAGACCATTTTGGACTATTTATATAAAAATATTTCATATTTATTTTTAGACTATTTTTTATAAAGAAAATTTCTTAAAAATGGTTGCTTTTCTAACTAAGTTGGACTACCATTATCTTGTAATAACAAATAGTAATAACAAGAGGTGCTTAAAATGAATTTAAACATTCCAAAAACCAAAGATACAATAATTCAAATAAGGGTAACAACTGAAGAGAGAGAAGAAATAAAAAAAGAAGCAGCTAAAAGAGGCTTCACTGTAACTGAATTAATCAAGGTTGCCTTAAACGAATATTGTAAATAGACATAAGAAAAGCACCTTTACTATTTAAAAATAATAAAAGTGCTTCTAGTAACTAAAAGGTATAGTTACATATATCCAATTTAATTATACCACATAGTTGCTCATGTAAGCAAAATAAAGGGGGAGTAACAAATGAAAAATGATGTTTTTAAAATTTTTAGTGCTATGGAAAACGAAAGTAATAAGCTAGAAGGAGTTGTGTCAATACTATATGCTGTAGCAGATGCTATAAATTACAGCTCTAGTGATCCAAAGGACTTTACAGCAGCAATAGAACTAGCAGCAACTACACTACAAGATTTCAGCAGAACTCATGAAGAATTAATTTACCAAGGATGCCAATTGGTAAAAGAAAATAAATTAGAAGCAGTTAAATAAATTAAAAAAGGGGATGCATAAGATGGATGTATGGGAAAAAGATAGAAAGAGATTATTTAATGCAGTAGCATCAGTGATAGAGCGAGATAGAGACACTTTTATTGAGAAATCAGGAGTTGAAGTGGAATTTGGAACATCTTTTACAGATGATGAATTC